>Ga0213839_1001984_pt1 | contig 12067 bp, 16 predicted proteins | sample SWPATP21_FD_160075 | JGI IMG/M metagenome (GOLD analysis project Ga0213839, IMG submission 160075) | Coastal seawater microbial communities from Marineland, Florida, United States - SWPA TP2 #1 | ecosystem: Environmental > Aquatic > Marine > Coastal | place: USA: Florida | collected 2016-08-14 | reverse complement strand
GGTTTGAACGCAATGAGATTACACCCAAAGTGGTCGCAGAATTCGAGGACCGCGCCCTGATGAAAGCCTTCGGCGAACGTGGTGCGGGCGTATTTACATCACCAACTGTCGTCGAACAGGATGTTTTGGATAAATACCGCGTGAAAGTGATTGGCCGAACGGCAGAGATCACCGAGCAGTTTTATCTGATCTCCGCTGAGCGCCGAATCAAACACCCGGCCGTAAGCGTGATAACTGAACACGCTCGCGGCCTGCTGATATCCTGATACCACTCACAAGGCCGTGAAGCGAAAGCCGGGCAGGGGGCGGATACACACCGTGACCTTACTTCATCGCTAGACCAACGCTACCCAACCAAGCCCCAACACGTTTTAATACTTACCTTTCAATTACTTAAAACGCCTTTCTAAACACATTTATAGCGATATACAACCCAAATTACTGTTTGCACACACCAACCATTGAGGGCCCTCAGCATCATCCTCGATAAAGCCCAGACCAATACACATAAATGACGTAGCTTGACGAGCTTCGCACAAAACCCAAGAACGCTAAGGGGTTAACATCAGATCTCAGGTGACGAAAGACGACATTGCAGCTCGATCTCCTCAAACAAGCAAAACCCAAACAAATCACTTGCAATACAATACGTTACGACATCAACATCATCCACTTTACGATAATTCGATAAAGCACTAAACAATACGGTTAGCAGCAGAAATAGTTAGACGAATTGAAATTCCCGCGAGCCACAAACCAATCAAGAGCGTCCGACCAATGCATGGACAATGGCGAGTTCCAAAAGCTGATTTCCTACCAGGACGCGCCACCAGAGACAGACACATCGTGGACCTTAATTTGGCCTGATAAGAGGATCAGCCTAGAACTATTCAGCAATAGTGGAGACAACTCAGACGATAAACGATTAGTGGGAGAGCCATCACATAGACAACCGAAACTACAAGCTCGAAGAGAATGCATGATCCCCAGAAAAAACGGCACAAAGACCAAAGCGCCAGGCAGCACGGCACAACCGAAGACTGACACTTATAGACCTAGAAACAGCACCTTGAATCAAATCGTACGCACATTGCACGAAACTTAACTTTCCCCACGAAACTGAAATCTTCGGAACTCTCCGCACGGAATCTAAGAGCGGAATCTCAGTCGTTCATACCGAAGCCGAAACGCATCAGAATTCCTGACAATCCACGCCAGTAGCGTTACAACTCTCAAAGCAATTTCACGCGAGTGGAAAGAATTGCAGGTGAAACCAAAACCAACAATAAAAGTACGGATAGGTGTCCATTTTATATTCTTTTATTTAACATAATATAGATTATGCGTACTTTGATTATTAGGAGTGGAGAGACAAAAAACGATGGCAAACACTCACAAACCAAGGCTCTAACCCAGCCGTAAACGAACAATGAAGCCGATCCAGATTGCCTATGAACACCGTAAAATTTAGCTGGATATTCAAACGCTCAAAAAGCACGCAGACACCCCACCAAGCGTCCATGCTCGGCTACTCACATGACTGTAAAATTCACGCTTCGCTGACCGGTCAGCGTTTTCACGGAAAATGCTCAAGGAACGTTGATCGAATATGAAAAAGTTTCAAGGAAAAGACTGGCATAAATACGCCTGGAAACCGCGCTTAACTATCAGCGATGGCTGGCGCACCCGACTTGTACACCTGGAAGATCTAATGGAGATTTGCCACTACAGCGAGTCACACGCGCGAAAAATCATTGCTGGCCAGAAGCCTCTAACACCAGCCGCTGAGGACTTGCTACGGATGGCGATCCTCAGAGCGCACCCCGGATGGGAGCCCGGCTGGTATATCGAGCAAGACGGCACGATAAGCACGCCGAATGGATTCACGTTCGATACGAGCCAACTAGAACAGTTCGCTTTCATGTGCTCACTACACAGATCCATGAGACGCGATGCTGAAAAAGTACATAAGGAGAACAAAGAGCTAAAAGAAGAAATCGAAACGCTGAAACAGCGCCTGAAAGAACGCACAGAGCTGAGAGTCTACGTTAACGATAACGCGGAACCAGCTCGAACACTGAAGCTGATCAAGCGCTAAGCCTGATCACAACAAAGCCCCGGTTGACGGGGCTTTCTTTCATTCAATGCCGATAACGCTATTTATCGGCATAGTACGTATTTTGTATTTTTTTAACTGCATTGAAGCTTAGTAAACGACCGACCCACACGACCACTAACCATGGTGCGTGATGTTTGACCTGGGTACACAAACACACTCTGACTCAACAAGTGCTTTCCACCTTGCCAAAAATCACAACGGAGCCTATAGGACCTCTTCAGTGTTGTAGTGAGGTAGATGTAATAAGCACGATCCACTTTCACTTTCTTCCAGTTGTATTTAAAGGCCGGAGCTGAAGAGACATTGAGCGAGAACGCCAGTAAGAGCACTGAGAGTAGAAACTGATATTTCATGAGCTTCGAAGTCATCCATAACCTAAAACCTAGAAGTAACAGATTAAGAACTATCAGGGGTAGCTACAACCCCTACCAGTGAACGAAGTGAGTACCGAGTGTTAATTTCACCCCCTGTTAGTATATGGGGTTCATTCCCGCGCCCTGCTCCCGCCCCGCTGCTGCCTGCTGTCGTGCTTTTGGTTGGACATGGCGCGGCCCGGCTGCGTGCCAGTTCGAGCGAGACACGCGCGGACAGACACCTTTACAGCCGATAGTTATCGGGAAGCTGGGTTATGAGCGTTTATAGAATATGAGGTCGAGGTATCGCTCGGATACCCCGGAGGAGAAAAAAGTACAGATCGCCCGCTATCAGCGCTTCGCGCTATTCGTGCGGCATCAACAATGGTTGCAATGAATACACGGTTCGTCAGAAGGTTTAACCTCTATGGCTACAGATGCTAGAAGCCTAAGAGCCTGAGCAACAACCTGGGCATCCTCTTTCCGTATCTGAAACAGATGCCGATTAAGACGCCAGCGACTTATCGAATACGTATCCCCAGTACCAGGATCACCAATATATAGCCCGACTTTCATCCCTGAAGCCTGTATCTCTTCAATCACACGGCTATATCCCGGTTTTTCGTGACTATCACAACTTTCCAATTGCCCAATTGACTCAAGATTAAGCAACTCCCCAAGCCGCCTATAAGTCGATTCGTGAAGATGCTGATATTTATCTGATGAAAGCACTTTGAGACAAACGGCACGCGTCCAGCGCTCAGTAGCACCCGATTCGATCATTGCATCAATCTTGGCCCGCTCCTTTGCCTTGCGTTGGGCAGGCGTCAGACGGTTCGGGTCTGATGGACGACCACGTTTTGCAGGGATGGCGGGTAACTGCTGCTGAACTTCCCTTCTAGCTTCTAAACTCATAACCAAAATCCTTTTTTGTGACTGTCACGATTATGATTATTTTACGTGACCATCACACAAATATCTATTTATGTGACTGTCACGCTTATACGAACTTGACCACGATCATAGATAAACAGCTTCAAAAATACGCCCCAATCGCTGGCGTCTCCGGGCAAGTCGTTTTGAATCTTGAGCCTGAGATCTGAAGTAATCCGCCGAGCGTTCATCTAATGAAAGCCTCGCCAGCATCATTTGTGTATTGAAGAGCGCCAAGTAATGCGCAGAAGACCTATACAACTCATTAGATATCATATAGTTACCCGACATAGTTAACGCTTTAAAAAAGCGTCCCTCCCGCGCTCGATACCTCGCTTAGTCGGGGACGCTTTTATGTTGAAGGCGAGTTAAATAACCCGTGGTGTGATGATGACGCTGTAAACACGCTGATCATCTGATTGTTCATCAAGCGCGGTAAACGGCAACCAACGTAGCCCAGGAATCCCCCTGTCTATGCTTTCGCTGGTATCGGTAACGAGCCCACCGAGGTATAACGACTTGCCGGGCACGGCCATCAATTCGGTATCGATAGAGCGCTGACTAAATACGACGTCAATTGCTTCGATATCTTTATCGATGCTGCTGACATGCTGCTGAATCTTGAGCCTAATCCGGCTCCCAACGATCACCGGATTTATATTGAGACTGATACCAACTGACTTTCTGTCGATAGTCTGAAACAACTCCCCGTCTTCCTGCCTTACCGATCCCGTTACGATCGGTACTTCCTGACCTATGTTTAACGCGCCGGCACCCCGATCATTAACCAGTAGCTCAGGTCTGGAGATAACAACGACATCACTGTTGTTATCGAGAGCCTGAAAATCAAATAAAAATGAACCTGTAGCCAGCCTGTAACCAACGGTCCCAGCCGCCGACAGGCCCGGAATAACGTCCACCGATGCAGAGCCAAGAGACAAACTAAGATCAACACCCAGACGACGGAGAGAGCGAACAGAGCTTTCGAAGACAAAAGCCTGAATGTAGATCTGCCGTACCGGTTTGTCGTTATCCTTCCAATACTTCAGGATTGCCGGTCGCAGCTTCGCGTCCGCCGACACTACCAGGGCATTCCGCCCCGGCACATCAACAACCCCGTAAGGCATGTTAGAAGCCTTCAGAATCTCATCTAGACCTCCGGCCAGATCGGCGGCAACCGCGTGTTCAAAATCGAGTGTGGTAACCACTGGCAAAGATGGGTCAGGCTTGCGAACAACCCTTAAATCGCCCTCTTTGACCACCTCAAGCCCGTGAGCACGGATAAGTGACTCAAACAATGATTGATATCGTTTCGTTGACGTACGAGCGATCAACGTAAATTCGGTATCGATACCAGAAGCCACCGTTACCGGGTAAGACAGGTGTTTTGCAAACTCAGCAACGAAATCCGTGACTGTCACATCATATAGTTCAATACGCTGTTCGGTCAGAGCGTGAGCAGCCGACGAGAACCAAAGCAATAAGATCAGAAGGCATTTATTCATCATCGAGAGCCACCCCGCTAAAGCGTGTAATTTTTACCTGATCACCCAGGGTGCAAACCCACTCCCGGTTGATCGGACGACAGGAAGAACGAGGAATAGAAAAAGGCGGGCCACCGAAACGGCTTTTGATCAATGGATCTCGACCGATAAAACCCACAAGACGATAGACAGTACTGTATTCAGTACCCGGTGCGGGATGCGCAGTAAGACCATAAGGACTGTAATCAACAGCCGCATGATGCTGTTGATCAGAGGCATCAGAAGAAGAATTTTTTAAAGCAGCAGAACGATCACTTTTGCGAGAACCCACATTCCCGCGATCCAGATTACCAGCCGGAGCAACACCACCTTCGCTATCCACTTCAACGCCTTCAGAAGCGGCTTGAGAACCCACTTCAGAGTCAGCCTTGATAAATGCTGGAGCGGTATTAAAACCATATACCACATATCCCAAAGAAAGGGACAAAAGACCCAGTGGAAAAAGTAGTCGAGGATTTTTAAAAACTGATGTAGACGATTCTGTATCTTTATGAACACCGGTTGCTGTTGAATCATATAGAGACCATGTAGTTTTACTTATCTTCTTTTCAACCCGAGAAATAAGATCATTAATCGACCCGTTATTATCCGCAGCATGATACCCCTCAATATAACGCCCATTGCGACCAATGACCGCCATATTTTTATGAATATAAGCACCCTCTGCACACTCACGGATATCAGAACGAATTAACTTAATGCTAGGAGTAGTCAAATAGACATCCCAGTTATGATGCCTATGCATTTCCCACGCGGTAGACCAATCGTGCGGCCTATCTGCGTCTGCCGCTGCATCAATGCCGCCCGGAAAATCGAGTTTATCAATATCTGATTGACGCCACTTTTTAGGAAAAAGACTTTGCGCTTCATCAAGAACCAACAAAGCCCCTTTAGGCACCCAGTGGAACCACCTGGCTATCGCCTCCCTGCCCTCGCTTGTGCCGGTATCCACATAGAAGATATCGAACGTCTCTGGCGCTTCTGGAAACGCTTCCAGACAGCGCTGAAAAGACAAACCGCGAACATTGGTTACGACGAACCTACCGGCCTCTATAGCCGGTATGACCACGTCATTCACGACACCGGCCGTCTTATACGAACCCGGCGCGCCATGATGTATTGCTATTGACATATCAGAACCCCAATCTAGCCATTGCGAAGCGTGTAGCAATAGCATTGAGAATAATATTGATTGCTTCAAAAACCCGAAAAACTGACAACCAAGCTATAGTTTCTGCATCAAGTTCAGATAAAGCATTATTTAGCTTCGAAGATATATTTAGATCCACAAGTATTTGACGACCAACATCCCAAGCAAAGATCAAACTTTCTCTAGCCCACCACCACTTAAAGGCTTCAACCCTGATAATCACATAGGAATACATCTGAACCACAAAATCATAGATACCTGAAAAAAACCAAGTTATCAGATCAACCATAAAATCAATCATTTTCAAGACCCCTTTCTAATGCCACCAAAAACAATCACAGCAGCAATTAGTATCGCGCCCCAGTAAATACCGTCCCCGATACGTCTTAATTCTGGTTCGTACGGACAAAAATTAAACGCTACAGAGCGCCCATATACTTCGAATGCTCTTACGTTGCAGTCAAATGAACCAGACGGCTCATTTAATTCGAGAAGATCTGCAAATTCATCTTGAATGACTTCGATTTCATCTTTAAACGCTTGCTTAGCGTTTTTCGCTTCCTCTTCAGCGTTATCATTGTCGAACCCCCCTTTTTCCGGAGTTGTATAATCGAGAGTAAGCAACGACTTTATATCTTCCAAAAGATCGGTAACCGGACTGAGATCTAACCCGCTATCCCCATCCTCTTCCCCATCACCGTCACCCGGCCCATTCTGAGAGCCATCTGTTGATTGCCCATCAGAACTACCACCGGTATTACCATTCGTATTCCCACCCGAACCATCATTAGAATCTGGATTCGGGTCAGGATCTGGTGTTGGATCTGGATCTGGTGTCGGATCTGGATCTGGTGTCGGATCGGGATCTGGTGTCGGATCGGGATCTGGTGTCGGATCGGGATCTGGTGTTGGATCAGGATCTGGTGTTGGACCAGGATCTGGTGTTGGATCAGGATCTGGTGTTGGATCAGGATCTGGTGTTGAATCAGGATCCGGTGTTGGATCAGGATCTGGTGTTGGATCAGGATCTGGTGTTGGATCAGGGTCTGGCGTTGGATCAGGATCTGGACTCGGATCAGTACCAGGCTGTGAACCACTGGCACTACCACCACTATCTGAACTACCTGAACTTCCCGTATTGCCACCAGACGTACCCGTACCACCACCGTCTGTACCACCACCAGTATCTGAACCAGAACCGGTATCACTGCCCCCAGTACCGGAACTATCACCATTCCCAGTATTAGGATTAACGCTATCGCACGCCCCCACTATATTTGGAAACTCTGCACAGAAAGCCGCCGCCGCCGCCTCTGACTTGCTCATTCCCTCAACATTTACCCCCACGCTTTCCGCAGTTTGATAAATGCTGTCATTAAGCAGTGTTTCCTGATACTTAAGATCGTCATGCTGCCAAAAAGCAGCATCTAATTCCTCAGCATATGTTATTGACTTATAACTACTTAAAGACCCCGAATTGCAGTATTCGTATGTATTACTAAAGTTCTGAGTAAGCCCCGAATAATACGGAAATTCATATGATGAAAGTTCATACCGACAAGAATCTTTACATATAACTGAATCTACCTGCCCTCTAATATCATCACCACCAAGCTCTAAAGATGAAGCCCCTTCAGGCGAGCAACCACAAAACTCACCTTCATCTAACAACGTCCCATTTAAAGAACAATAGTTCGAACACTGCTGTATTAATGATGCAGAAGTACCATTCCCACAATCAACACAGCCACCATCAATATCTACATAATCCTCACCACAAAGCGTTTCAATTGATAGCGCTCTCTGCAACGGCCCATCCTGAAACCGACCGTCGCCCTCATTATAAGCCGTTACAAACAACCCCCACCAATTAGACTTCCCAAAGCGAGAGAACTGAACAGAAACCCCAAAGCTTATATATCCATTATAATTTTCATTACGTACATAAACCATTTCATCCTGATAAACATATGAAGAATCTTCCAGATCAGCTGGCGTGTCGGCATATTCTCTTACAAGCGACTCAGGAGACCCATTGCCAAATAAATAACTGGTAAAACCCGGCTTACCCATTAAATCATCTGCTGCATCTTTCAAGGTAACTCCATACCCATAAACATACCCCGAATCACATGATTTACCAGTCGTAATACCTGTATAGAAAAAACGCCCCTGCTCATCAGGAGTTGATATACCACCACCCTCAGACAGCGAAGTATTCTCTACCTTACACCCGTCATCAGAGCACCAAGCAGGCTTGTTCTGTTCATACGTTAATATCGTTCTAGGCTCACCTGCTATACAGCTACTGGGATTATCTGTATAAATACCAACCCTAAAAGGCGGCTTTTCAGTTTCAGCCATTGCATAAAACGGTAGAAGAACAAGAAGTATTAAAAAAACTCTCATTTCCAAACCCCATAAAAAAGGGAGCCGAAGCCCCCTTATGTAAACCAGCCGACCCGAACACCTTCTATAAAAGCCCAGCCACAGGCCATACCGGCTATCAGTGAAAGCATCAGATCAAATCTTGTTAACGAGCTTGATAATCACGCCAACAACAACCAGACCAGCAACCACAGCAATAACAGCAGCTGCTACTACGTGGGCTTGAGCCTCAGATGCCTGCAGACTGGTTACCACAGCCGTTTCATCGAGTGCTGCACTAGCGCCGCTGGATGCGACCAGAGCGCCTGCACCTGCAGCAACCTGGACCCCCTTCGACTTGATACCAGCGAAAGCAGCTTGAGCACGGGACTTACGATCTTTAAGGAAATTTCGCATTTCTATTTACCTTTAATGGTTGGTTTGGAAATTCATTCATTGTGTACTAACCTCTTATTTTGCGGATTTGACCTACTATCAAACCCGTTCCTAATCCAATCCCCCAAATTGATAAAACTCCCATAAATCCATAGGAGAACAATTCAGGAGAAAAACTTACTTCATATACTATTTCAGCTGCATCAATAAGCTCCCATGTACCATTACAGCCGGGTGCATACGTAAGATATTCACCACCAAAATGAGGCTCTACTAGATCACCGTTGCAAGTTAGTAATTTCATGAGACCAATCGACAAAAATATTTATTGCTAAAGTAAAAACGCTAGCCCTATTTGGAGCGCCGAAATTATTACGAATGGAAACCAGTCGCTATAAGCCAAGAGAAACCTCAACCAAATAGAAAACACCTTTCGTAATAACCCAAGACAAAAACACTAATAGACCATATAAAATAGCCTTAACCAACAATTCATATAATATTTGCATAATCATCCATGACAGCAGTTTAGACACCACACAATACAAACACAGCAAGCAACAACAGTGAGGACACGCCCATTAGAAAGCTTACAATCCCTAAAGCTATTAAAAAGTCACCCATACCCAACACAATAGTTTTTACACAGCCCGTCACATAGCAACGGGCCGGTTGAATTGCAACATATTACTTTGGGATCTCACCCTTATAAGCCATTGCCGCGTAAACCTTGCGAGATTCAACTTCAATACCGTGGAAGTTACCGATTTTCATGCAAAGCGTTAAATCAAGATCGTAAACACCTTTTTTCATAGCCTGAGGCTTTCCATTTGAAACCTCAGGCAACTGAACAACCGCTTTGGTTGGGAAAGGCTCACCGGTTAAATAAACCCACACATCTTGTTCATGCATTACCCAGTCTTTACCGTTTTTGCTTGTACCGCTACGAGTTTCAATAACTTCGTTATGAACTTCTACTTTTACTGGAGGAATTCCCATTTTAAAATCTCCTAACCTGTTTCAGGTTGCATATGCACAGCAGGTATATAACCCGCTGCCTTTTTTAGTGCTTTCGGTATTTTTCCAAACCGCATCAATTCATCAATTATCTGCTGATCAGAAAAACCCCGGTCCTTCATTACCCAAACCAGCCCGCCATAGCTGTTTTTGGCGTATTTAACGAGCTGCTTGTAACTGGTAGTTACCTGTTTTCTACGCGTTACTATCCGTTCCGCGCTTTCAACACGGTCGTATTGCGCAATAAAAGCCAGTGCCGGATAAGAACCTGCAAAGAATTCTGAAGTTTTAACGAGCACGTCGAGAGGAATTTCACGGTCCTTGCCGCGAATCTCGACTTCCCAGCGTGTCCAAGGCGAATCCGCCTCGCCCATCTGCTTGCCCTTTTCGTACACGCGAAGCAACTTACCAGCGTTGCGGCTCCCTACGTAGAACGAGGAACCCTTACACGGCTTGAACTTACCACGCTCTATGCGGCCAGATTCGTGATAGTGATATTCAGCTGGACGACCGCCGTTAGAGAACTTGCCAGCGGCTGCCATTTTTCGAGCATCATGGACAGAAAAAACGCCCAAGTGATCATCAAAAGCAATATCGACACGTGTCAGCTTCAGAGAAGGCAAACCACGCAATACTCTGTGTGTAGCCGCCATATCAAGGAGCCCACACCCAGAGCCAGAGAAAGAGATAAAGCAACCACCGTTTTTGGCACCGCTTGCAGCGATTCCAATATGTGTAGCGTTGACGTACATGTCGTACGCCTTCTTATAGCCGAACATTCCCCCAGGGCGCTCGTTAAGACTGAAAGCGTCTTCCCACATGTCAGCGGTTACAGCACCCAACTCGTCACCTGAGAAGAAGCCACGACTACAAGCAGTAAGAAAATCACGTAGAGCCTTGTTACAAAGCTCATCCAGTGCGCTTAGATCAAGCTGTTGCGATTGAATGTTCTGTTCACATTCATCACGCAACACTGGATCAATCTTTGTCTGTACATCGACCTCTACAGGCTTTAGCAGCCAGTTGGCAAAGTGCGATTCTTCTATGCCTGCATCCTGCAGCGCTTGCAGTTCCTGCACAGCGTCCTCTTTCAACCACATAGCAAAGGACTTTTTGTGCACTTGAGCCAGCTTGCGCAGCGGCTCCAGTTCAGATGGCACCCATGTAAACGACAGATAGTCGATAAATGTGTGGTTATAGCTGCCGTGAGTGTCCGGCAACAGCGGTTCGTACTGGGGATGCGGCAACACAGGTTTGTGTTGTCGCTTTTCATTACGCGCCTGTTTCTTGAGGCGCTCTTTAGCTTTCGCTATGCGGTCCTCAAGGTCACGTTTCTGTTTTTCGAGGTATCGAAGAGCGGCGTTCATATGTCGAAAGCCCCCTCTTCATCCAGCTGGCGCCGGTTCTGATCAGTGACTTCAATGAACAGAGCAAAGGGATCGTTTACGTATTCGGTCATTCCGTGACGGTCACGGAAAGACTGAATTTCACCATCAGGGAGCAAAAGCCAGAACTCCCCATGTATGAATTCGTAGTAGTAACGGTCGCTGTTCATCTGCCAGTCCCTGATTAAGTGCTTTAATCAGGATATGGCCCGCCGACGTGCCATGGCAACACGCCGGGCCATTGAAAACAGAGACGACCCACCTAAACTTGAACGTTATTGATATTGCAGGCCAAACCACAATGAATAACGCGCAACGGTATCTTGAGAAGATTAGAGAAGAGCTCAGAGCCCGTGGAATGCGGGATTCAGACCACCAAGTGGCCAAATCCCTTGATGTCAGCCGAGCAAGCATTCACCGCTGGAAAAACGGCACAGGCGGCGTAGGAATAATCGATTCCTACAAGATTGCCCTATTCCTGAATCTAAACACACTAGAAGTGGTTGGAGAACTGTATCAGGACGAGTTCAAATCTGATGAAGAGAAGGCATTCGGACAAGAACTACTGAAAACCATTCATGATAAAGACGTTGCTTAACACGGATATTTAAGCATTACCCTTAACCATTGATACAACCTCTTTTCCCCTCTTTACACTCCTCTGGCTTGATTTCCTGAAAAGCTGGAACCACGGGGCCTACAACCCCGCTTTAGTCTTTTGAACCGCCTATATTAGCTTGCGATAATATAGATTATGCGTACTTTGATTATTAGGAGTGGAGAGACAAAAAACGATGGCAAAC
>Ga0213839_1001980_pt1 | contig 12076 bp, 15 predicted proteins | sample SWPATP21_FD_160075 | JGI IMG/M metagenome (GOLD analysis project Ga0213839, IMG submission 160075) | Coastal seawater microbial communities from Marineland, Florida, United States - SWPA TP2 #1 | ecosystem: Environmental > Aquatic > Marine > Coastal | place: USA: Florida | collected 2016-08-14 | reverse complement strand
CATTGATCCCAGTTCCGAAATAGGCACCGTATATTAGGTTGTCAAACGCGCTCACAGTGACGTTGACCCAAATGTCGTCCATGATTCTACAATTTGCCCGAGTTCGTTGACACAGCCGCTGTTGTTGACAATGTCGCTCCTTCGATTTACGAGCAGGGCGGCCTCCTCATGGACTTTTCCATTTCAAATTCGCAGTAACGAAAAGGTGACAACGCAAAACCTACAACTTTTCAGAGTCATCCCATTGTGTTGTTTCAATCGCGTCACCAACACGTGTTTCTTACCTCGAAATTTTCCAAGATGTTTTGTCCGAAAATTATGGTTGGATCAAAAGGCTCTGGACTGTCCAGAGCCATCGCCCCTTGGCTCTCCAACAATTTACTACCACGTGTCCACGCGCAGCAAGACAGTGCAAATGAATTTGGCCGTTACATCTTGCTACGCTGGCCGTGTCACGCTGACTTGCTGCCTTGCTTGTTTATGGTCATGCTTACGAAAGAAAGAACGAAGAAGAAGAAGAAGCACTGCTGCCGAACACCCGCAAGGCAACAGCCAGGTCGAGCGTTTCTGGCCGATCTACAAACGCTACTTTATTATGTCCGAGGACGGACGCTCGCCGCATATCCTCGTTTGAGGAGTTCGCACGATGCCTTCGCCAGATTGCCTGGGCCCACAACATTGCGATCAAACGATCAAACCGGGGGGGCTCTCCCCGTTCGAGGTGACGGAAGAGGAAGTGTGTGCACAAAGAAGAAAGTAACCATCGTTGTGTGTTGTGTGCACCAACATGGAAGCAAAGTGGATTTTGCATACATACGTACGTGGAAGCCATACTACGTCCAGCTGGAACGGACACCTCACCACCACTCAATGTAATACCCAATCATTCATTTGACTCCGCCTTCAGCGGGCTTGTTCCAACTTCACTTGACGATGATAACTTTCAGTCGTCAGTCAGTCAGCGGTTGGTTGTCCTTGTTTAATCCCAAAATGCAGTGTACTAGTTCAGTAGCGCGTACCATTAGTATTCGTAAAACCGTTATTGATGCGTATTCTATCCTCACCTAGTGCTCCGTCCACCGTCCGGTATTCGAAACACTTTTTCTTTGTACTGTACATCTTATGTTACAATGTTTCTGTATTTTTAAAAATAAGCTCTGGTTCAGTAAAAATACATTGTTCAAAAGGGTGAAAAGCATATGTACAGTTAGTCGATTTCATGAATCGGTCGACGCAGCAGCGAGCGGAGTGGCCGCGACGCCGCGACAGCCGCGACGCAACGGCGGTTGGCACCAACGAACGACGAACGACGAACAAACGAACAAACGATGAACACAGTTTTTTTTTTGCAGCGTCACGAGCGGCTTGTTCACGGCGACAGAGACGGCCAAAACCCACCACAGCGGAGCATTATCGGACTCCAGAGACACTGGCGGGATGTGTGCAAAGGCGCGGTGGTGTGGACAGAACGATATCAATGGCTGTTCGGTGTACTGCGGCGAGGACGGTGGCGGAATCATAACATCGTGGCGGCGCCGTGGCATTCAAGAGACGAGCAGGAGTTGGCCCGCTCCCTGGGCGTTCGGTGGCAGGTCACCTTCACACGGGTTGTTGATTCAGACGTAGCAAGTCACGTTCACATTCAGTTGTCATGGTAGTAAAACGTGGGCTGCGTTGAACGGCGAAAAAGCGGAAGACAGAAACTTGTTCTCGTCGCGAAAAAAGTCAGCATATTTTTGTGACCTGATCATCGCAAGAGGATCCCAAATTTCCTGTTCTTCGCAGCGGCCCGATGTTTTCGCTCAAGCGCGTTGGTCGAGCTGCGCTGCTTCTGGCAAGACGCTCGGTCGTTAGTGCGAAGCGAACATGCACTGACTCGCTGGTCACGTGCGCCCCGAGGGACGCTCGCGTTCGTATGACTCTTGGCTCGCAAGGCCAGCGATTCTTTGCTGCGACAACAGTGGACAATTCTTCCTCATCTTGGGATGTTGAATCTTTCAACAACCTTGTTGCAATTACCACACGCAAAAGACGCACGAATCATGCACAAAATACGATAGTCGATGAGAGAATGCGCTTATCAGGTGTGGCTCCAAACCAGAAGACCATCGGACTGCTGGTTGACGGCTGGATTCGAGAAGGCCAAGTGGGCAAAGCGCAAGAACTGGTCTTCAATGCGAGGCGCCGCTTCAACGTTGTGCCAGATGTTGGAGCATACAATTCACTTATTCGAGGGTGGGCTCAGCGCGGCAATATGCTTCGTGCGGAGGAAATTATTTCAGTCCATCTGAAGCGAGTGCGAATGAAGCCAGATACTGCCACTTTCAATCAACTCATTCTTGGTTACGCACGAAAAGGGGACCTGGAACGGGCCGAACAAATTATCAACCAGGAAATGCCGAAAGCCTCATGCGCACCAAACACCGCGACGTTCACCATTCTTGTCCATGGTTTTGCCAAAGCTGGAAACGTGCAGCGCGCTGAAGAAATTGTGGCTGTGGATATGGTCAATGCAAAGGTCCGTCTGCGATTGTAATAGCCTGTGATCATTCGCCGGTATCCTGTCGCGCACTGCTCATCTCGCTGTGGTTTGTTGTAGTGCCAACCAAATGAAGTGACATTTACCTCATTGATTGAAGCATGGTCTCAAGCAAAAGGTTGGTTGTGCGTACCAGTTTTGTTGCAGCACCTTTGTGATTGTCCACTAATAGATGCGATGACGCAGATCGCGGCAACGACAGAATGGATCGTGCCATTGAAATTTTAGAGAATGACATGGTTCATGCTGGTGCGGATGCCACCAAGTACACGTACGCAGAGTATTGCTTGTTCGCATGTTCCCGCACGGCGCATGCTGCCAGTGATGATCCTCGCCTCCTTGTACAGATATAACACGTTGATTTTCGGTCTGGCCGAACTGTGCGACCCACCTCGGCAAAGAGACGCCTTGAGAATATGGAGAAAGGTGCGCAACTTTGTACACGCGTTCGGGTGTCCTTGGTCGAAACTCACAGTTCACGTACACGCGAATACTACATTCAACAGCTCCGAGAAAGTTTGCCTGATGTGGCTCCGTTGAGCACGACGTACGAAAAGGTCAGTCTTCAAAGGTCTCGTCTCTTGTGGAGTCGATTGCGACTTGACTTATGATGGACCCGCTGCAAAAGGTGATCCACATTCTCACAAAGCAGAATGACAGAGCGGGGGCGGTGTTTTTGTGGGTGCGTGTCTTGTCTTCTGCATGCTCTGAAAAGTGCAAGAGTTTAATGTGTGTCGGTGTTGTTGGCAACGGTTGCAACGGTTGCAGACCGAGATGCAAAAGCTGGGAGTGAACCCTCTCCCGCGAACTTTTTTGGACCTCATTTACCTCCATTCTATGTACGCACCGCCTTACCGCACTCGTTGTTGAGATTTGAATTCTGTGAATGAGTTGTGATCAATTTGTGCACAGGCGACGCAAAGACCCTGACACTGCTATGGAGTTCTTCCAAAAGTAAGTCCTTGCGTATCTCCTTGAAAATTCTCTTCGTAAAGTGTGACATTGATTTTTCGCGTCAGGTTCTTGGCGGCGGGTTTCACACCCAACACAAAAACGTGGCGCAAATTCAAGACAAAAGCAGAACGTGATGAAGCCCGCCAACTGTGGAAGAAACAAAAAAGGAAACAGTCCAATCGAGCCAAGGCTGAACGAAAGTAGTTACCGACATTATAACACTAAGCATCACTTGGTTCTGCGTGCTACTCCGATGGCGTGTTCCGCAGCAAAAACACCGCGTTGCCATCGTCTACAGCCGCCTACGGTGGAGCCGAGTTGCCGGCGCGCCGATCGCGCCTCAGTTCGTCTTCATCAGCGCCAGCCTGTGCAGGGTTGAAACATCAGCCTTGCGGTTGTGAAGGCAGTTGATTGGGAGGTTCAAACTTACTGGATCAATCCCGAAATCACACGTCCAAATTTTGAAAACGCCGTCAACGCCACCTACGACACCGACAAACGAGTAAGTGGGCACGCCACACCCCAAACAAAGCATCGCTGTGGATATGGCCATATCGGGAGGCCCTTACCCGTTACCATCCAAAACTCTTTGAAGTGACGCGTGATCGGCGCAACCGCCACACAGGACACGAAGTTTTCGTGTGCCTCAGTGTCATTGTGGATCATTTTCCCAGTGTCAACTTCCCAAGCACGGAGCTGCAACAATCACGACGAACAACACTCAGACACCACAATGAGATGGCACTGGATTGACCAATCGGAGAAACGTACTGCGCCGTGCGGGCCACCAGCAAATATCCACTTCATATCAGGCGAAAATGCCGACTTGTTCAAACTACTATTCTGCCCAGAAGGTCTACAAATCGGCAGTTTACAGTCAAAGAAAACACGAGCAAGCAAAGTTGTGCGACTCGTCCTACCTTTCTGTGAAAAACTGAGCGTATCCACCTTGAGAAACCTCCTTCATCAACTGCAATAAAGTGACCAAAGTCAGAACTTGAATGAACAACTGAAGCAAGTGGCCTAGATGCGCATCACCTTTGTACCAACGTTCCATACCCTCAAGGTCTTGTCATGCGTGAGAGTCGCAACAAATGCAGGGAGTTGCTGTGCCGCCCACACAATGGTCGTGGGTGATGCCACTGGACACGAAATGCACACAACATTTTAAATGACGCTCATGTACAAAGACAAAGTTGGACGATACAAGTCGCACTCCGCACTCACCTAAGCTGTAGACAATGCCCGAGCGTACACTGCTTGTCTCGTAAGTTTGGACTCTCCTCACCAACTGCCCAACTCTCCAGTTGAACACTAAAATATAGTCGCCGTGTCCAGCTACAATTCAAGCGGCCATACAAAATCAGCAAGTACACGCAGCACGCAACACGGTGCTACTCATATCACACGAACCAGCGACAACGCTATCTCCATTTCCAGACGAAAACCGGGAACAGAGTAACCACTTTGACGAATTCCGCATGACATTTTCATCGCTGGGGTCTTTCCCGTCGGCCGGTGGTGCAGCAGGACGATCGGATGACTTTATTGGGCTTCGCCGAGCCGACGTTGATGACTCTTTTGTTGCTATCACAGTGCCATCATCCCGCAGCACACATACACTTGCCCCATTTGTGGTGTACCATACACGAACAGCATCCTGAACAGACATATGATCGGTAATGAACACAACAGCCGTGAAAAGGCGAGGCACGGAGGAGATGTGTGGACGAGCAAGAGTGCCAGATCGAACCCCAGATGCTGTGCAAACAAGTTGCTCTCGAGGATGATAATCCTGTGCACGTTCGTACAAATTCCACAAGTTATCAATATGTATCACATTCGATCGCACAAATTGTAAACAGCCCATCGCACCACATCCGTCACGCCTTGTCGATGTTTCAGTTCACAGTGCACCTTCGCGATAGGGCGAACAAGAACGATATTCTACACCAAGCACACACGTTTGCCGCAAAATTTGAGATAGATCATGTTCAAGCTGGATCGCAAAGTGTGAATACGAACCTGCTTCCGTCGGGCATCGAAGTAGCTGGCAGGCACTCGTGCCTTCGAGATACAAATCAACAAGCACGTGAATTCGTGTGAGAGTCACAGCAATGTGCACAACAGAAAAACTAGTTTTCAACGGACCTGCACTGCTGCATCGTCGAACAAGATGTCGTATGCCAATTCTCGAATTTTTATAATGCGGCCCTCCTTCATTTCGGGCAGCTGAAGCGTGATTTCCTCGGACGGTTTTTTGTGGCGACGCTTCCGCTGCTGCTTCTTGCGCCCTGCGCGTTCGTCGTCTTTTTCTTTCTTTTTTGCCAAGATCAACGCCGTCTCGTAGGCTTTTTTGGCGGCTATCACGTCTCTCCGCACAATACACTTGACCGAGTCACCAACATCAAGTCCCTTTCTCATGCGATGGCGATCAACACAGTTTTCCTTCAGCCCTGTGTCATACTTGAGGTCATAGGTCCGGTTCTAGTAAATTGCGAAATGGCAATCGAGCACGTCAAAGTGAGTACTCTGCGAAACAGCCTAACGAAATCCAGGTCATCATTACCTTTCGAACAAAGGTAACTCTCGCCTCGAGCCATGATTCTCCGTCGCGATATCGACATCCCACCTGCGGTAACGATGTGCATAATAAGACTCTGCAACACCAGTCTCGCCGTGATACCACAACAAACCCTATCATCAACATTGAAGACGCGGCGCAAGCTGCTGCGATCTTTTTTGCGCTCCACCTTCCCCTTGAGGCGGCCGCGTTGATATCTGAACGTCATGAAGAGCAATACACAGACTGAGGTCTCGACTCGAGCTGCGTGCAATGCTTCGTGGCATCTTACTCAATGTCATACACGTATGTGAAGTCTTGACCATATGTGCCACTATCTTCGAGTTGGTGATTTGTGTCGTTTTTTCTGTCACGCACAGTCGCTACCACTCCCCCTGAACTTGATGCCTACCGTATTCCAACACGTAATAGGATGGCCGACATCATTCTGTGCACGACTTTCGCAGTTAGTTCAATTGAATTGATACCACCTGCGTTGTATCGGTAGATGAATTGCCGTCTCCTGACGAAACTGTGTTCACAATTTCCTGTGAGGCAATATCTGAGGCGGTGATGCCGTCGTCATCGGGAGCTGTGTCATTGGTGTCATCTTGTTCTCGGGTTTCAGGTTGAATTCGAACAGCCCATTGATTTTTTATTTCAGCCTACGGTCATGCAATTCACATTCAAGCATTAGTATCCTCCTCCCATATTGCGCTTGAGTCGAACATTGGCGCACCACAGCCCAATCCTCTGTGCCACGGTAAATGCTTTCTACGACAGTGCCGACAGGAAGCGGAAACCTGGCACAACGACGATAGATTTGAGATGACGAGCACAAATTTACGTGTCACTTGCGTGCACATACGTATCCTGCCACGCGGGAATCCCTGACGGTTGTGAAGACCCCTACACGACAAACTCCGATGATGTTGCCGCGTTGCATGCATGGCCGCTCAGACTCAACAACAAACCTGTTCTTGTTTCGCTTTGAGCTCGTTGTTCTGCTCTTCTTCCTCCATTTGTTTATCTTCCTCGGCTTCGCGGGCAGCTTCCGCCTCAGCCTGAATGTCGACATGATGCACAGTGCTCACAGACCAATCTTCGTCCAGTAACAACAGCGATTGAGGCACCTACCTTTTTCTTTTGTGCGCGTTCGTAGGCACGACGTTCGCGCCCCGACAGCTGGGAAACGTCCACTTCTGGTTCCGAGTCCTCGTCTTCTGATAGCGCCGTTTCCGTGGTCTGCCCGTTCACCACCACACAAATCAATGAACTGTGCGCGGTTGATGGGGCCGCGAGAAACGAGTACCTGCTCGTCAGCGGCTTGCTCTGCAGCCCACTCCGCAAGTATCTTGTCATTCACAGGACAGGTTCGACTGCAGCCAGCGCCACACAGAACAAAGATCACACACATATGCTGTAGCAGAGATACCAAACAATGATGCAAAAACAATAACGTGACTTGCATAATTGTGGGCTCACAGTTCCGCTTGTTTGTTTCAACCCAACGCTCCTCATCATAGCACACATCGTAGGACCTCGCACCCTTCCTACAAGATCGTCATCCCACAGGGTGTGTCAGATCAACGTGCACCACACCTCACAGTTCCATCCAGCGACAATACAAACCCTTCGTCTCGAATTTGGTTCAGCACTCCTTTGAACCAAATGTCACCTTCAGAAACTCGAGGTGGTTTGTCAGGGAACTGAAGGTCTACCTCCGCAACCGCCCGCGATTCAACGGGGTCCCCGACTTTGAAACCTGGTTCCTCGATGTCCCAAACAATGACGAGCCCATCTTTCGACGCGGAGACGACACGTTTGCGGTCGGGCGAGAAAGCAAGTGCATTGATGCATCCACTGTGTCCTCGGAGAGTGGTTATCGATTTCCCATCCTTCAGGTTTATGACATGTGCCGTGTCGTCATATGCGAAAGCTGCCATCCAATTCCCTGCACCTAACCGCGTGCGGATCTGTTGGCGCAGCCCGCGCTTCTGTGCAAGTTTCGCGTCTATTGCTTCTTGGCGCTTAGCAGCAGATGCCTTTTTCCGCCTTGCGATGAATTCTTCTCGTTCAGCAGTCAGATTTTCGATGTCCACGTCAATCGAATCTATCTCCGAGCGCAACTCGTCACAAGATTCATCGATACCGGCCTCGATAATGGGCGTCGATAAACAACAGCATCTGATAATATTTTCAGCACCGGCATCAACTAACTCGTGCACGCACTCCATTTTGCGGAGTGGGTTGTCTTTTTCAAATTCTTCTTTCTTCTTCGCTTCTATTTCAGCGTCTTTGGCGTCTTGAATAGCTTGCAGTCTTTGTTTTTCCGCCTCCGCTTCCTCCGCCGCTTTCGCTGCAGCTTTCCGCTTCTTCTCCTCTGCAGCAGCTTTGGCCGCAGCAGCTTTTCGTGCGGCCTCTGCCTGCTGCTCCATCATCTTCTGCATTACTTCTTGATTGATGCGGGCGACCTCCGACTTCCAAGCCTTCGCTGGGATGAACCCTTCGTCATTCTTCAGGCTTTCCCATCGGGCTTCGTCCCAATGAGATCCAGGCTTTGACCCACCAGCCAACTCGAAAGCTTCATCGCGGGAATAGCCCCAGGTTGGTGGTATTCGAGATGCGGCTGCGCCACCCATTATTACGACGTTGAACAACCAACTTGTTGGCTACTCGTACATGCTCCCACAACAACGCTAGCTACGCGCACATGATGCAGAGAAAATTCTGTGCTCGGTACCTCTCTTTCAAAAAGTCAGCGCTACAAATGTTGGAAGCGTATGCAGAAGGTGAATGTGTGCTGCCAATAGAACCTGCGGCAAGTACTTGGTGGCGTCAAAACCATGCTCAAGCATCTCCCGGAACGGTCTATTGGCAGGACAAGCGGCTTCTCTGTGACAATTTTCAAACGCCCTCAAGCCATCGCTCACGGTTGTCCATCCACATTTCCGTTCAAACGTCAAACCACCTCTGAGTGATCTCCCGCCGCCCCCACAACACTGTAAAAGCCACTGCAGCAACGTCTTGTCGTCTGTTGGCCAGTCTGTTGGTGTCAATGCCTGTCCATCCGTCCCTCCTCGTTCGTCGTTGTGCCGCGCGAGCTGTTGTTCGTCCTCGGTTCGTTCGTTTGTTCGTTCGTTCGTTCGTTCGTTCGTTTGTAACGTCGCAGTTTTTGTCATTAGATCGTCGAACGATGTAACAAAACCACACTGAACAAACGTTCCGAGCAGCGTATCACATGGTCGACTGTTCACACTACAACCAGTACTCCTGACACAATTACGGTTGTTGTTTTTAAGTGCCTTGCTGTGATCATGCACGAACAGTAAGATGCAAATTGGATTATTGTATTATTAGGTAGTAAATTACGCTATTTTGAGCGTTCGAATGTTCGTTGTCCGTTGTTGTTTCGGACGTCGTCGTGTCGTCGTCGTCGTCGTCGTCGTCGTCGTCGTTTTGCGTCGTCGTCGTTGCGTTGTTGTGATTTCATGTTTTGTGTTTTGTGTTTTGTGTTGGTGTTGACTGCAGTGGTGGTGTAGTTGCCTGCTTGTTCGTGAGGTGCCATGTTTTGAATGATTTCCGGCACGTACCAGTCGCCGTACAACATTGTGTTTGAGGCTGTCGTCTACCTGTGTGAATTGCGGAGGGCATTCTTGATCGCAGCAGCCGCCACGCGACATTCATTTGCCGGCAGCAGGAATTCATGTCAAACGCTCAGGGGTACGTATCCAGAGACAGCTACGTGGTTTATGAGATATCGTCAGTGCCGGGGTCGTGGAGTTCGCATCAGTCTTTCTCAGCAAAGAACATTTTTAGTTTGCAATTTAGTGTCGGATGTTGTGGGTTGCCTCCTATGTTGAATACCGTCGATGACAACACAGCAGTTCATTGTGTAGGCAGGGGTACTTGGCTGAGAGCCCAGCACTCCTGCCGAAATGCAACGACAATCGCCGAAGTCATTAATTGGCTGTGGCTACGAGGATAGTCATTTGCTTGTTCCGGGAATATCGGCGTCGCTGGCACGACCCTTGAGTGCAAAACTGCGTGCTACCGATGCCCGTCTGTCTTCCAAACCATCTTCGCCACTGTCGCGCATTGGTCGCCGTTCCTCGCTTGAGTTATTGCGCGACAAAGGCATCTCCCAGTCGAGGCAGCTGGTCAGCCGCGGGCAGTCTCAGACTGCAATTCAAGCAGTCACACACAAGCTTTTACAAGGCAGTCATAGTGCGACGACGTCGAGTGTCACCACACTTCTTGATGACAGTAAGCAACCAGAAGTTCTGCCAACAGCAGTTAGCACTCATGAACCGCAGCACGAGATTGACCTTCTGATGGAACGCGCCAAATTGCAATTCAACGTTGGGCAGTATGCCAACGCCGTGCATAGTATTGAGCGTGTTTTGGATATTGTCCCAAGACACCCTGCAGCCTGGGCTTTGAAAGCGATGTGTTTTGAGAACGCTCCCCTGCTGCGGCACAGAGCAAAAGAGGCCCGTCGTGTGGCCAACTCTTTGTTGCCGTCAGCCTTGCAGAGGAAAGTTGCTGCTGCGGCGCTGCACGAAGCTCAAACTGCCAACAGGATCCATGTTGTACCACTGGAGCAGCAGAAGCAGAGCGGCCTTCGCAAACACAAGACTCCAGTCCAGTGGTCTGTTGTGAACCGGGTGAATATTTCTCGTGATCTGCGTGGCTCATGGGTTTCCGGGGAAAGGCTGCGGAAGCTGTCGCTGAGCTCCTCCGGATCCAACGACGAAAGCTTCGACCGAAGGCAGGCAAACGACAATCCATTCTACAGGGCTGTTGCTGCAATCACTGCTCGTGGACCAGGCAGCTCTGCGACACGGCCAGGCCAAGGTTCCACATTCCGGTCTGAGCTTCAGAAGTTGGAAGAGTCGGCAAGTGCCAAACGCGTCGAGGCACGCGCCATATCGAGTCAAGTCGGGACCATGCAGCAAAAGGTTGCCATGTTGGTCACGAAAGGTCGAGAACGTACTGCGCGTCATTTGCGAGCTCAAGTGTCTGAGAAGGAAGAACTGATGCAAAAACTCACGACTGAAGCAACGAAGTTGGAAGAGATGGTAGAAGCACAACGGCGCAAAAATCGTCGGAGTGTCGCGCCACAACCACAGCAGCAAGCTCTGCATACGAAGTTGGACGAAGTAAACTCCAACAGCACCACTGTGTCACCTCAACCTTTTACGCCAGATTGTCCTGCTGCCCCGCGAGGGAGCGGTGGGACTTCGCGTCGATCGAAAAGCGGGCGAAGGTTACCACGCATTACTGGTCCAACACCTGAAGAGTTGGAGGCGCGCAGATTAGATGAGGAAGCGCGGAAGCGTAGGAGGGAAGAGGCTGCGAAAGCGCAGAAAGAGGTATATGCTCTGTGGTGTGTGGACAACGGTCTAGATTTGCTGACACATTGCTTTTTTACAGAGAGAACGACGACAAAGATTGGAACAATTCGAATTTGTTCAGATGAGCAAATTGAAGCTTGAGGGCAACATGATAAGCCAAGAACAGTTTGATCACTACTTGGATGTGCTAGATATTCTCACAAGATGGGGTTGTTCCGCTCATCGAGTTGGCGATGATGCGACCACGACTGCAGAGGGTAGCTCCGTCGGTACCAGTGACCATTCTGTCTCCCAGTGCTCTTTATGTCAAGAATCTCCATTTCTCCACGCGCAGAAGGAAGTGCAGCAAGATGAGCAGATTTTTCACTACCTTTTGGACCAAAAGTTCGGCGGAGCAGCCATGTGCCTTCGCTATGTCCAAGGATCGGAGCTGTGCAACGATTTCTCCATCGCCCTCAAAGTTAGTGCCTTGGAAAAATCATTCATACCCACTGCATGACGTACTGCGATGCGATGCGATCTTGTGCGAACCTCGAGATAAACAAAAATATGGCTAATCTGTTGCTTGCAGGCTTTGGCGTTAGATCCATCATCGTTTCAATTTTTAAGTCCAAAGTTGAGAGACACTTTCAAATTAGCCATGATGGCAGTGAAGTCTGATTG
>Ga0213839_1001977_pt1 | contig 12100 bp, 11 predicted proteins | sample SWPATP21_FD_160075 | JGI IMG/M metagenome (GOLD analysis project Ga0213839, IMG submission 160075) | Coastal seawater microbial communities from Marineland, Florida, United States - SWPA TP2 #1 | ecosystem: Environmental > Aquatic > Marine > Coastal | place: USA: Florida | collected 2016-08-14 | reverse complement strand
AGAGGTCACGGGCAAGGTTGCGCGCCAGGTTCACCGCCGCCGCCTTGGACGAGCGGTAGATATACGACCCGCCCGGCGCGCGGTGCTGGCTGCCCATGGCCGAGGCGATGATCGCCACCCTGGGCGCATCCGCGCGGCGCAGGGCAGGCAGAAGCGCCTGCACCGTCAGGAACGGCCCGGCCACGTTGACCGCCATCGATTTCGCCCAGATCGTGGGATCATAACCCGTTTCCAGCCCATGCCCCTTGTCGAGGTACACGCCCGCATTGCACACCAGCAGATCGACCGGATCGCTGCCGACCTCGGCCGTGAGCGGGCCGAAATCCGGCGCCTCCGCCGCGAGGTCGAGCGGAAGAAGCCCCGCGCCGCCCGTTGTCGACGCGCCGGTCACCCGGTGTCCTTGCGCGCGGTAGACGCGCATCAGCTCAGCGCCGATGCCCCGGCTCGCGCCGGTAATCACGATATGCATGGATCAGTTCGCCTTCCTGGTCGTGGCAAAGGGCAGCGGCATCACCGGCACGCCGTCCTCAAGAAGTTTGCGCGCCTCGTCCAGCCGCGCCTCGCCATGGATCTGCCGGGCCTCCGCCTCGCCCTCGTGGATGGCCCGTGCCTCTCGGGCAAAATCGGCGCCGACATAGTCGGACTCCGCCTCGATCCTGCGGCGCAGTTCCTTCAGCGCCTGTTCCGCCGGGGAGGCCGGTTCGGACAGCGGGCGCGCCCTGTCGCTGCCGGTCTTGTCGCGGCCCGTCTTGTCCCGGCCGGTGCTGACACGCGGGGCCATGACCGCCTTTTCGACCTGGGTCGACCCGCAGACGGAGCAGCCCACCATCCCCTGCGCCTTGAGCTTGTCGAAGGCGTCAGCGGATTTGAACCAACTGTCAAACCGGTGGTCCCGGTCACATTTGAGACTGAACTGGATCATGTCGTGTCTGCTTGCGAAACTGACACATTACATAGCGCGACCCTCGAGCGATGCAAGCGCGGCTCACCCCAGTTTGCGGGGATCGAAATTGCGGATCAGCTCTGCCAGCTCGGGCTCGTCCACTTTCTTGGCAGCCTTCTTGCGGCTGAACCACTTGCGGTCGCGTTCGTTCGCCTCCGGATATTCGGCGCGCAGCAGGCGGACATGCACCGGGAAGAGCGTGCCGACGCAGGGGATTTCCGTCCCGTTGTCCATCAGCTTGTAATAGGTGTAATGGCCCAGAGGTTCCTTCCGGACCCGTCCGATCACCCCGGCCTCTTCCGCCGCTTCGGTCAGCGCCGCCTCATGCGGGGCCTTTTTCGACATGGGCCAGCCCTTCGGCACGATCCAGCGTTTCGTGCCGCGGCTGGTGATCAGAAGGATGCGCACCTTGTCGTTCACGACACGATAGCACAGGGCCGCGTACTGTTCGCGGATCGTCTCCTCGCCCAGTTTTCGGAACTCCTTCGGTATCGATACGCGACGTAGGAAACTCACTGCGGCCCTCGCAAGGTCTGCCTGTTCCTGGATTGCTGTGTGATGACGAGATCAGGCCGGTCCCGCCTTGATCATAAGTGTAGTGTATGAACGATCCGTCAACAACCATACCGCGACTGGACCGCCCCATTCTCCCGGCAGGTGTTGCCGCATGGACAGTCACGCGCCCCGCAGATCGCCGGTTAGTGCCGAGATTTTCAGCGCATCCGCCGCGCCGGAAAGCGCATCAAGCAGCGCCGCCGCGCCCGGATGGGCCAGCGCTGCGCATTGGGCAAGCTTGGCGGACATATCCGCGGGCCCGGCATCGCGGGCCAGCACTGTCGGGGGCTGCGCCAGCCAGTGCCGCGCGGAGGCCCGGTCGCGGGTCGTGACCGTCACCTCGGGCCGGAGGTCCGGTGCACAGTCCCGCATCGTCACTCGGTCCGCCGTCGCCAGCACCGCCGCATCGGCAAGCGCCTCCGCCCGGAAACTGTGCAATCCGGGCGCGCCGTGGTGCAGCGTCCAGGCGAATGTGTAGGGGATGGAGAATTTGGCCATGATCGCCGTGCGCGGGCGCAGCCGGTCCGTCTTGGGTTCGAACAGCATGTCATCCGGCGGGCAGAGCCGGAACACCGCCCGCTCCAGATCGACGGGGGTCATGCCCGCGGCCCTGAGGGACAGGGCCGTCGCGATGGCCGGATGGGTGCCGCGACAGCAGGGCCAGCTTTTGAGGCTCACCTCCCGGCCCAGGAACCGCACAGCCCCCGCGTCGCCTTTCGGTCCTGCGCCGCACAGAAGCCCGATCAGACCGTCCGCACCAAGCGGATCGGCCGTCCCCGTCACCCCAGCCCGCGCCAGCAGCGCCCCGTCCACCGCCGCCCGTGCGGCAAAACCGTCGCGCACCGCCCGCAGGTCAGACGCCGGGCTGCGTTTGAGCCCGTCGGTCAGGGAAAACTGCACCAGCGTCAGCGACACCGCCGCAATGGCCTGCTCCACCGTCAGCCGCAGCAGATGCGCCGCCCCGACCGCCGCCCCCGCCGCCGCGATCATTGGCGGATGATACCAGCCCCGCGCCGCCGGGTCCGAGGGCAAGGCCAGCCCGATCCGGCAGGCCGCGTCACAGCCGACCGCCAACGCGGTCAGCAGCGCGCCAAGCGTGGCCTCCTCGGCCTCTGCCAAGGCCAGCAGGGCCGGAATGGCCACCGCATTGGGATGCAGCCCCGCCGCGTCAAACGTATCCTCATAATCCAGCGCATGGGCCAGCGCCCCGTTGGCCAGCGCCGCCAGAGCCGGGGCGGCCGAGCCCCCCGCCAGCAGCGCCGACGGCCCCGCGCCCGAAGCCCGCGCAAGATCGGTGAACGGCAACACCGCCGGTTCCAGCGCCGGCGCCGCCGCCATCACCGCCAGCCCGTCCAGCAGGGAGATCATCGTGGCCGCCCGCACATCGTCCGTCAGCCTGTCGACCGACAGGGCGGAGGTGACAAGCTCCTCCGACCAGGTCATCGCGCGACCGGGCGGATCGTATCGCCCTCGGCCCGGTACTCCGTTGCAAATCCCGCCTCTTCGGTGATCTCGCGCAGGTAGGTCAGCACCTGATCGTATTCCGGCTGATCCGGTCCCACGAACCGGGGATTGGCGTCTTTCCCGATGAACACCGGCACGAGGCGGAAGTCGCTCATCCCCTGCGGGGTAAACTCTGCCTCCACCACGATGCTCATCCGGCTGTCAGGCGGAAAATTGTAGTTGGAGGAGAAATCCGGGATCCAGTCCGGGTTGAGCTTCTGGATTTCCCTGAACCCCTTCGACTGCGCGTGTTTCTCGTCCATCTTCAGGTCGATGGCGAAATTCGCGAGCGAATGCACGATCGGCTTGCCGCGATAGAACTCCATCCCCTTCAGGATATGGGCGTGGCAGCCCAGCACCATGTCAGCCCCCGCATCAATCGCCGCAAAGGCCACGTCGCGCTGGTAATCCGGCACCACCGCCGGGACGAAGTGAATGCCCGCGTGGTGCGACAGGATCACCACATCCGCCCGTGTCTTCAATTCCCGGATCGAGGCGACAAGATCGGCGAGGTCCTCCCGAAGCGGAAAGGTGTGGATGCGGCAGGGCGTGCCCGGCTGGTCATGTTCGATCTGCTCATAGACCGTGTGCCCCCGCATCGGTGCGCAACCCGGCTTGTCCTCCTGCGCCCAGTAGTTCTGCGGCAGGATGGAATTCACCGCCAGAAATCCGAACCGCACCCCCTGTTTCTCGATGATGACCGGCGCCCGCGCCTCGGCGATGTTCGCCCCGGCCCCCATATGCAGCGCCCCCGCGCGCTCCAGATGCGTCAGCGTGTCGAACATCCCTTCCGGGCCCCAGTCCATCGTGTGGTTGCCCGCGAAACTCACCACGCCCAGCCCGGTCCCGACCAGCGCATCGGCCACATCGGCCTTGCCCCGGATCGTATGCCGCGCCTGTGGCACCCGCTGCCCGCGCTCCGTCAGGTTCACCTCCAGCTGGCAATAGCCAAGGTCCGCCCGCCTCAGCCTTTCCCGCACATGGTCGAATATCGTCGCGGTGTCTTCCCGATCCGGCCCAATATCCCCGACGGCAACAAACTTCGCAGGCATCACCAGCCCTCCGTGATCTTGTGGCAGGCGACCTTGCCCTCCGCGGTTGCGGTCAACTCAGGCCGCGTGGTGGCGCAGACCTCCCGCGCGAAGGGGCAGCGCGTGTGATAGGCGCAGCCAGTCGGCGGGTTCAGCGGTGAGGGCAACTCTCCCATGGGCGGCGTCTCCACCTCTGCCGCGTCTGGGTTGGCGGGCAGGGCGGCGGCCAGCAGGGCGGCGGTATAGGGGTGATCGGGCGCCGTGCAGATCTTGGCCGCGGGCCCTTCCTCCACGATCCGGCCAAGGTAGATCACCCGCACCTCGTCGCACATGAACCGCACCGTGGCGAGGTCATGCGACACGAACAAGGTCGCCAGCCCGTATTCGGCCTGCAAGTCCTTGAGGATGTTCAGGATCTGCGCCTGGATGGAGATATCCTGCGACGACACCGGCTCATCCAGAAGCAGAAGCTCCGGCCGCGAGGCCAACGCCCGCGCAATCGCGATCCGCTGCCGCTGCCCGCCGGAAAACTCCGACGGCAGACGGTCCGCGACCTTGACCGACAGCCCGACCTGCTCAAGCACCTCCGCCACCCGCGCGTCGATCTCCGCCCGGCTCATCCGGCCCGCCGCCTTCAGCGGTTCGGCAATGATCCGGCGCACTTTCATGCGGGGGTTGAGAGAGGAATAGGGGTTCTGGAAGACCGGCTGCACCGCCGTCCGATAGGCCCGCAGACCCGCCGTATCCAGCGTTGCCAGATCGCGCCCCTTGAACCGCACCGTGCCGCTCGTCGGCCGGTCCAGCAACAGCAGGAGCCGGTTCAGCGTGGTCTTGCCGCAGCCCGACTCCCCCACGATGCCGATGGACCGCCCCGCAGGGCAGGACAGCGTCACATCCGACAGCGCATGAAGCGCCCCGCCCTTGACCTTGAAGGCGCGTCCAAGACCTTCGGTTTCGAGGATCGCCTCGCTCATGGCGCGCCCTCCTGCGGGTGATGGCACCGGAGCGTGTGATCCGGGCGAAGCGGGGTGACGGACGGCGCGACCTTGCAGGCCTCCGTCATGGCGGAACAGCGGGGATGGAACGGGCAGCCTTCGGGCCGGTCCCCGACCGACGGCGGCTGACCTTCGATCACCGGCAGGCGGTCCGGCGCGCGGTCCGTCGCGGGGACGGAACCAAGCAGCGCACGGGTATAGGGATGCGCAGGCCGGGCGAAGATCTCCCGCACCGGCCCCGTCTCCACGATCTGGCCCGCATACATCACCGCCACCCGGTCGCAGATCCGCGCCACCACCCCGAAGTCATGGGTGATGAAAAGCATCGCCATGTCATGCGCCGCACGCAATTGCTTGAGCAGTTCGAGGAACTGGAACTGGATCGTCGCATCCAGCGCCGTCGTCGGCTCGTCACAGATCAGCAGCCTGGGGTCCTGCGCCAGCCCGATGGCCGACACGACCCGCTGCCGCATCCCGCCCGACAACTGATGCGGATAGGACCGCAGCCTTTCGGCGGGGGAGGGGATGTTGACCTCTGCCAGTGCCGCCTCCGCCGCCGCAGGCGTGTCCCGCCCGACCCGCGCCAGCGCCTCGCGCAACTGCACCCCGATCGACTGCACCGGGTTCAGCGATGCCATCGGGTCCTGAAGGATCATGGAGATCTCTTCGCCCCGGATATGCCGCAGCTTGCGCCCCGGCATCTTCAGCACGTCCTCGCCGCGATAGACGATCGACCCGGTGGTCCCCGCCGCCAGCGCCTGTGGCACCAGCCGCAGCACCGACATGCCGAGCGTCGACTTGCCCGATCCGCTCTCCCCGACCAGGCCGAGCGTCTCTCCCGGCATCAGGTCCAGCGACACCCCGTCGAGGATCGCGGGCGCCTTCGCCCCCTTGCCGACACGCACCGTCAGGTCGCGGATGGAAAGCAGTGGCTGCGTCATCCGTTCCGCCCCCTCAGCGCCGGGTTGATCCGGTCGGTCAGCGTATCGCCCAGCACGTTCACGGCCATGACGACCATCACGATGGCGATCCCGGGAAAGGCCGACACCCACCACGCCGTCACCACGTAGGACCGCCCTTCGGACACCATCGCCCCCCAGGACGGGTTGGGCGGCGGAACACCCACGCCGAGGAAGCTCAGGCTCGCCTCCAGCACGATCACCACGCCGACCTGCAACGTCGCCACCACGATCAGCGACGGCGCGATATTCGGCAGGATATGCTTGAAGATGATGGCAACATGACCCAGCCCCGAGGTCCGCGCCAGATCGACATATTCCTCGTTTTTCACCCGCAGCGTCTCCCCCCGCGACATCCGCGCATATTGCGACCAGAGGACGAGCGAGATGACGATGACGATATTGGTGAAACTCGGGCCGGAGATCGCCCCGATCAGCAGCGCCAGCAGGATCACCGGCAGCGACAGCGCCAGATCCACCAGCCGCATCAGCACCCGGTCCACCCAGCCCCCGATATAGCCCGAGAGCGTTCCGACCGCCGTTCCGACGCTTCCCGCGATGGCGATGACCACGGCGCAGACCAGCAGGGAAATCTTGGCCCCCTCGACGATCCGCGCCAGCACGTCGCGCCCCAGACGATCGGTGCCAAGCAAATGGGTCGTGCTGCCCCCTTCGATCCAGAAGGGCGGGTCCAGCCGCGCGCGCAGACTGCCGCGCATCGGGTCATGTTCGACCAGAAACGGCCCGACCAGCGCGGTCAGCACGAAAAGCACCAGCACCGTCAGCGCAAACTTATAGGAGAAATCCTTCATCAGCCGCGCCCCCGCATCCGGGGATCAATGGCGAGGTAGAGCATGTCCACGATCAGGTTCGCGAGGATGAAGAAGGCGGTGATCACCAGCACCACGGTCTGGATCACCGGAAAGTCGCGCGACAGGATCGCCTCGAACGCCAGCCGCCCGATGCCCGGCCAGGCAAAGACCGTCTCGACCACCACGGCCCCGGTGATCATCGTCGCAAAGAACGTCCCCATGAAGGTGACGACCGGGATCAGGCTGTTCGCCAGCGCATGGCGCAGCACCACCGTTGCCTCCGACACGCCCTTGATCCGCGCCAGTTTCACATATTCCGACCCAAGCGCATCCAGCATCGACGCCCTGACCAGCCGCGTCACCGCCGCAAGGGTGAAAAGGCCAAGCGTCAGCGCGGGCAACACGTAGTGCTTCCACGTCCCCACGCCGGAGGTCGGCAGGAGCCCCCAGTGCACCGACACGAGGTAGATCAGCATGATCCCCAGCCAGAAGCTCGGCACCGACTGCCCGATCAGCGCCACCAGCCGGATCAGCACATCCGCAGGCGTTCCCCGCGTGATCGAGGCCAGCACCCCCAGCACGATGCCAAGCGCCAGCGTAAAGGTCAGCGCCACCCCCGCCAGCGACAACGACGCCGGGATGCGCTCCAGCACCACCTTCAGCGCATCTTCCCGGCCCCCCGCAACTGACCGCCCGAAATCACCCTGCAAGGCATTGCCGAGGAACGAAAAATATTGCTCCCACAGGGGGCGGTCGAGGTTGAGCTGCCGGATCAAGTCCAGCCGGTCCGCCTCCGTCGCGTCATCGCTGAGCAGCAGCGCGATCGGGTCGCCGGTCACCCGGCTCAGCAGAAAGATAAGCAGGCTCATCAGCAGAAGCGCCACGGCGGCCTCTGCCAGTCTGCCCAGGATTGGCCGTATCATTGCGCGCCCTGTCCGTCCTCTCGAAATGTTGCGTCGTGTCGATCATACGCAATCTTGGCCATCCGGGGGGCGGTTCCTTGCCCCTGCGGCGGCGGTCATGAAAACGCAGCGGGACCATGACCCCGCTGCGCAAAGTTGCGACCGGGCCGGGGGAGCACCGGCCCGGTCAGCTTCGATCACTTGGCCTTGCCGACCTGATCGAAGTTGTAGACGTACGAGGTCGTGATGCCCCAGTCGCCCACCTTGTCGCTGACCGCATAGGGTTCGTTGGCCAGAACCATGAAGATCGCGCCGGCCTCATCCCGAATGTACTGCCCGATGTCCGTCAGCTTCTGCGTCCGCATAGCCGGATCGGTTTCCGCCGCAAGGGACGCCAGTTTCTCTTCCAGATCGTCCGAGGTGAAGGACGCAAAAAGCGACTGGGTCGAGAAGCCCGCCTCCACCCCGTTCTCCGGGTTCGGGAAGGGGAAGCCACGGTGTGTCATGGCAAAGTCCAGCGCATTGCCCGACATCCATTCCTTGCGGATCGACGGCCAGTCGCCCGGCTCGATCGTCACCTCGATCCCCACATCGGCAAGGTAGAGCGCCGCCGCCTCTGCCATCAGCGGAAGCTCCGCCCCCGGCGTGGTCACGAAGGTCTTGAGCCGCATCTTGAACCCGTCGGGATAGCCCGCCTCGGCCAGCAATTGCCGCGCTTTGTCGGGGTCGTAGGGGTAAGGCTCCACGCTGTCCCAGGCCGCAACCGGCGTGTCGCCATTGGCCACCGTGCCCTGACCGGCGAAAAGCTCATCAATAATGGTCTGCTTGTCGATGGCATAGTTCATCGCCTGCCGCACGCGCTTGTCGGCCCAGGGGTTGTCCTTGTTGAACCGCTTTTCGTCGGTCTGCACCGTGCCGCCCAGGCGGATGACCGGCGACCAGGTCTTTTCGGCCGACACGATGCGGATGCCGTTGGCCTTGAGCCCCGGAATGCTGTCAAAGCTGACCGGCGCGATATCCGCCTCACCGGCCTGGATCATCGCCACGCGGGTCGCTTCCTCCGGGACGGATTTCAGAACGACCGTCTCGAATTCCGGGCTGACGCGCCAATGGCCGTCGCCCAGGTCGTCGCGCAGGGTCAGGGTGATCTCCGCCCCCTCGACCGACTCGCTCACCACATAGGGGCCGGTGCCGACGGGCATGGCCGTTGCGCTCTCCTCGCCCTTGGCCTCGACGTAGGATTTGCAAACGATGCCCATCTGCTGCGATTCCCCGAAATACCCCTTGTCGAGCAGGAAATCCGGCGCCTTGAGGTTCACCACCAGCGTCTGGGCATCCACCACCTCGGCGGTGTCGATCACCCGGCGCATCGTCCGCGCGGGCCCGGCCCGGCTGTCGTCGCCCAGGATACGGTCGAGCGAATATTTCACGTCCTCGGCGGTGACATTGCCGCAGGAGGGATCGGAGAAGGGGACGTTTTCTCGGATCTTGAAGGTCCACTTGGTCCCGTCGTTTTCCATCTTCCAGCTTTCGGCCAGGCCCGGCACGGCATTGCCGTCCTCATCGAGATAGACGAGGTATTCGTAGACCAGGTCGAGATAGGTCTTGCGCTGACCCGACCCCGCCCAGGGTGTCATCGTCTGGTCCGAGAACGTCGGGATGGCAATCGTGAGCGTATCGTCGGCCAGCACCGGCGCGGCGGAGATGAGGCCAAGCGCGCTGGCCCCCGCCAGGAGCGCCGCGAACCGCGGTGTCTTCTGAATGGTCATGGTATCCTCCCTGCGACCTTCGGGGTCGTTCATTTCGTGAACTTATTCTCCGTCGAAAAGGTTCGGATTGTCAACAATCGGGTTCTGGAGTTTGTCGTCTTTCTGGTAGATGATCGTATATCTGTGAGAAGAAGGGGTAGGATCGTGGCGGATGGTGAAGTGCCCGCGGGCAAGGTCAACACGACCGAAGATATCATGACAGAGCTGAAGGCGCGCATTCACGGGGGCCGGTATTCCTTCGGGCAGCGGCTGATCGAAATGGACCTGGCGGCCGAATTCGGCGCCGGTCGCGGGCGCATCCGCGAAGCATTCCGAATGCTCGTCGGGGAGGGGTATCTGGAATTCGTCGCCAACCGCGGTGTCCTTGTCCGCCGCTACACCCGTGAGGAGATGATCGCCATCGGCCGGGTCCGCGAAGTGCTGGAAGGGCTCGCCGCGCGGCTTGCCGCGGAAAACCGCCCCGAAGGCAACGCCCGAAAGGCGCTGGAGGCGTCGCAGGAGAGGATGGACGCGGCCGAAGAGGCCGGCGACCTCGATCTCTTCAACCTTGAAAACCGGGTGTTCCACAGCCTGATCGAGGATCTGGCGGGCAACGATCTGGCCGGTACGTTTATCGAACGTGTGCGCACCCCGCTGGTCCGCCTGCAACTGCCCCGCAGCTTTGCCGTGGACAGCATGACACGTTCAAACCTCGATCACCGCACGATCACCATGGCGATCATCTCCGGCTCTCCCGACGCGGCAGAGGCGGCGATGCGCGCCCATGTCCGGGCGGGGAACGAACATATCGCCTCGCTCCCCGACGAGGTGTTCCAGGACGCGGGCGTCTAGCGGAACTTCACCGGAACCGAATAGGGGCCATATTCCGGCCAGGTCGTCATCGGTGTCGGCCCGTTCGCCTCGAACCCATTGCAACGCTTGGAAAAAACCTCAAGAGAGGCGGTCAGCATCAGCCGCCCGATCGGTTCGCCAGCGCAGCGGTGCGGCCCCTGGCCAAATGCGATGGCGGGCGGGGCATCCTTGCGGTCCAGCCGGAATTCATCGGGGTCCTCGAACACCTCCGCATCGCGATTGGCCGAGGTGAAGCAGAGCGCCACCGCCTCGTCCCGCCGGATCGTCTGGCCGTTGATCTCGACGTCCCGCGTGGGCGTCCGGGCAAAGCCGCGATAGGGCGTGTAGAGGCGCAGCAGCTCCTCCGCGATCTCGGGAATGCGCTGCGGCGCGTCCTTCATCAGCTGGAAATGTTCGGGGTGCCGGCAGAAATGTACGGCCACCGACCCCAGGAACGTGGTCGGCGCGATGATCCCCACGACCAGAAGCTGCCGGATCGTGCCGAGGATCAGGTGATCAGGCAGGGGATCGCCGTCGAAATCCTTGGCCACCAGCAGGGCGGAGGTCGGATCCTCGGCCGGGTCGCGCAGGTTTTCCTTGCGGTCGTCAATGATGCTCTGCGCGATGTCATAAAGGAACATCGAATACTTCTGGAGCCCGTCCATGTCCTTCGTCTGAAGCGCCTGGTTGAAATCCGCGCCCACGTCGCGGATCTGCTGCGCCTGTTCGGGCGGGATCATGAAGAATTCCGACAGCACGTGGATCGGCAGGTGATAGGAATAATCGAGACAGATGTCTGCCTCTCCCTTCGCAGGCAGATCGCGGAACAGCTTGTCGGCAATCTCGTGCACGACCGGGCCCCAGTAGTCCATGCGCTCCTTGCGGAAGAGCGGCGCAATGGCCTTGCGGTAGGGCGTGTGTTCCGGCGGATCGAGGTGCAGCGGCGGGCGCCGGCCGGTGGTGGCGACGGGCGGCACCACGTTCTGCACGGCGGTGGAAAACAGCGCCGGATCGGACATGGCCGCCTCGATGTCGCGGTATTTCGTCAGGAGCCAGAAGCCCCCCATGTCATTGGAATGCGCCACCGGGCAGCGTCCCCGGAGATCGGCAAAAACCTCATGCACCTGGTCGAAGCCGTCCACCCCGTCCGCGTCGAAATCCTGCCGTTTGGAAAAGGTCTCCGTGCCCTCGGCGGCGCGCCGGTCGTGAATCACTTGTGCCATGCGTTTCTCCCTGATTGTCGACAATATGCGACTTTGTGCAGGCGAGGGCAAGTCCGTCACGCCGCCGACCTGACGCCGGATCGCGGCGGAGGATCGCCGGGTTCCGCTTCCATTTCGGCCCGGATGCGCTAAGACATGACAATGTCGTCCTCCGTGCTCAGAGCCTTTTCGGTCCACGTGCTGACCGCCACCGGAGCGGTCTTTGCCATGCTTGCGCTTCTTGCCGCGGTGGATGAGCGATGGGGCAACATGTTCCTCTGGCTCGTCGTGGCCTTTGCGGTCGACGGCGTGGACGGTCCGCTGGCGCGCAAATACGACGTGCGCACCCATGCGCCGCATATCGACGGGGCGCTGCTGGATCTGATCATCGACTATCTGACCTATGTCTTCATTCCCGCCTACGCGCTTTTTCAGTCCGGGATTCTGCCCGGCATCTGGGCCTGGAGCGCGCTGTTCCTGATCACCCTGACCAGCGGGCTCTATTTTGCGGGCAACTGGATGAAGATGACCGACAACAGCTTTCAGGGCTTTCCGGGCTGCTGGAACATGATGATCCTCGTCCTTTTCGCGACCGAAC
>Ga0213839_1001976_pt1 | contig 12107 bp, 9 predicted proteins | sample SWPATP21_FD_160075 | JGI IMG/M metagenome (GOLD analysis project Ga0213839, IMG submission 160075) | Coastal seawater microbial communities from Marineland, Florida, United States - SWPA TP2 #1 | ecosystem: Environmental > Aquatic > Marine > Coastal | place: USA: Florida | collected 2016-08-14 | reverse complement strand
GCGCTGCTCGCGGTCGCGGGTGCCCTGCTGCTCCGGCGTCTGACCCGGGCACGCTCTCGCCGGGCGGACGGCGTGCTCACGGGCTTCGAGCGGGTGGTGCTTCCGAGCTGGGGCCTGCCGCTTCGGGCCCCCCGGGGCGAGCGCACCGAGGATGGCGTGTTTCGCATCTGGCGCCTGACCTGGGACGGCCCACCCAACGGACGGGCGGTGGTCGCCGAGGTGGCCGTCCACCAGGAGACCCACCACGCGTGGTTCGTCGTGTGGCCCGTCTCCCGGCCCCGGCCCAGGGAGACCCGCCGACACGCCATGGTGCTGGAGCCGGTGGTCGCGGGGTACCTGGTGAGCTCGCCCCAGCCCGAGCGCACGGCCGAGCTCCTACGGGACCCCCTCGTGCGGGAGCTGATCTTCGAGCTCCTGGGGGAGCACGACGAGCTGGCGGTGTACCCCTACGCGGCGTGGTGGCGGACCCGGGCAGGCGCGCAGCGGGGGGCCCTACGGCGGGCCGAGGTACGTCTGGCGCAGCTCACACAGGTGCTGCACGCGAGCCGTTGCATGCCGTAGCCCGAAGTCTGCAGCCCGAAGCCTCGCGCCACGACTAGTGCGCTGGAAGCCGGCGGCTGGCAGGCGGACCGGGTGGCGCCCAGGTCGCTGGGTCCTCGAAGGCGGCCTCGCGCCACAGCTGCATCTCGTGGGCCAGTGCCTTCCGCGCCGGACTCGGCATGAACGGCAGGGCCGCTGCGACGTCGGCGAGGATGAGCGTGGCCTCTTCGTCGAGGGGGGTCATGTCGACCTCTCCCTCGGGGGTGCCGGGGCGCGGCACGGGCTCGTAGAACACGACCTCCGCGCGGTAGCCGAGGCAGCCCGCCCAGGCGACCAGCTGCTCCACGCGAAGCCCTCGGATGCCTCGCTCCAGCCGTGAGATGGCGGACACGGAGAGCTCCAGGGCCTCCGCGACCCGCTGTTGTCGAAATCCGGCCGACTTGCGCATGCGTCGAAGTCGGTCCGCTACCTGCTCAGCAAACATGGGCCCCCCGAGCCAATGGGGCGGCGAATGCCCCATTCCCTTCGTACTCCGGCTCTTGACAGAAAATCAACGAGGCGTGATCGGGATCGGCCCCCGCATGTCGCTTCTGTCCAGGTTCGAGGCCCGCTAAATACCCGCCCAAGAGGCGGAAAAATTTTCTTCAGCCCGCCCGGAGCTGAAGGAGCCGTTGTGCGAACTCGGCAAACCCGTGGCCACCTTCGCCCTGGCTCACGAAGCGAGGCCAGGCGGCCATCAGCTCCAGCTGCTCCCGGACGTTGGCCACGCCCACCGAGAGCGGGAAGTGGGCGAACATCGGCTCGTCGTTGGCGGAGTCTCCGACGAAGGCCCAGCGATCCGTCTCGTCGTCGAGCCCGGCATCGAACCGCTCACGGAGGAAGGCCCTGCAGCCCGAGAGCTTGTCGAAGGAGCCGTACCAGCCGTTCACGTGGATGCTGGAGACCTTGCAGGTGGCACCGGCTGCCTCGAAGGCTGCGGCGATGCGGAGCACGTCGGCTCGGGGGAGGGGAGGGACGTCTTCGCAGAAGTCGATGGCGAGGTCCAGGTCTCGGTAGGACTGGTCCGACGCGAGGGCGGTGCCAGGGACGGCGTCCAGGATCGACGAGGCGAGGGCATCGAGGCGGGCCCGATTCGTGGCGCGTTCGTCGGCCGATTGGGCGTAGGAGCGGATCATCTGCCCCTCGTGGCGGTAGAACCACAGTCCGCCGTTCTCTCCGACGACGCCTGCCACCGGCCACATCCGGGCGATGTGGTCGACCCAGCCGCCCGGACGGCCGGTGATGGGGACCACGTGGAGCCCTGCGTCGCGGAGCTGGTGCAGGGCGAGGAAGGCCGCGGGAACGATCTCGCCGTCGACCGTCAGGGTGTCGTCGATGTCGCAGAACACCCCTCGGAGCCCGCGGACCTGGGCGGCGGTCAGCGCGTCGAGGGGCTGGAGGGTGGCGCTCACTCCACCTGCCACGTGTCGCCGCCCTCGAGGAGGGCCATGAGGTCGCTGGGCCCGTAGACCTGCTGCGCCTGGTCCAGCTGCTCCTGGAAGGCCTGGTCGTAGGTGGGACGCTGCTCCTGGTAGATGACGCCCACGGGCACGGGCTCGGCCTTCTCGGGGTCGAGGCGGGCCAGCAGCTGCGCGAGGATCCAGTTGGACGGGTCGTGGACGAGGACCCGCTCCAGGTCGGCGTCGCTCTCGACGTCGATCATCGCGAGGCTGGCCCCCTCGAGGACGAGGCCGCGACGGACGGCCTTGCCCCAGACCATGGGCTGGCCAGGCTCGAGGAAGAGCACCCGCTCCTCGCGCACGGAGCGCTCGGTGAAGCTGGCGAATGCACCGTCGTTGAAGATGTTGCAGTTCTGGTAGATCTCGGTGAACGCGGTGCCCTGGTGCTCGTAGCCGCTCTCGAGGGTGGTCTGGAGGTGCTTGGCGAACACGTCGACGCTGCGGGCGACGAAGCTGGCGCCGGCGCCGAGGGCGAGCTGCAGCGGGTTGAAGGGCTGCTCCAGGCTGCCGAGCGGGGTGGACTTGGTCCGCTTGCCCCGCTCCGACGTGGGGCTGTACTGCCCCTTCGTGAGGCCGTAGATGCGGTTGTTGAACAGCATCATGTTGATGTCGGGGTTGCGACGGAACACGTGGATGAGGTGGTTGCCGCCGATGGAGAGGGAGTCGCCGTCGCCCGTGACGACCCACACGGACAGCTCGGGGCGGCTCGCCTTCAGACCCGTCGCGAAGGCCGGGGCGCGGCCGTGGATCGTGTGGAAGCCGTAGGTCTCCATGTAGTACGGGAAGCGGCTGGAGCAGCCGATCCCGGCGATGACCGCGAAGTCCTCGCGGGGGCGGCCCGTCCGGGCCATCACGGCCTGGACCTGGGCGAGGATGGAGTAGTCCCCACAGCCGGGGCACCAGCGCACCATCTGGTCGGTGGCGAAGTCCTTCTTGGTGAGCGTCATGGTCAGCTCCGTGCGGCGGGGGCGAAGGCCTCGATGCCCTTGACCACCTCGTGGGTGAGGAAGGGCTGGCCCTGGATCTTGGAGAGGGGAATCGCGTCGACCAGGAAGGTGGCGCGGATGAGCTTCACCAGCTGCCCCAGGTTGAGCTCGGGGACGAGCACCTTGTCGTAGCGCTTCAGGATGGGGCCGAGGTCGGCCGGGAAGGGGTTGAGGTGGCGCAGGTGGACGTGGCCCACCGGGCGCCCGCTGCCACGGACCTCGTCGACGGCGGCACGACAGGCGCCGTACGTGGAGCCCCAGGAGAGCACCAGAAGCCCGTCTTCGTCGCCGTAGATCTCCGTGGCCGGGATGTGGTCCTGGACCTTGCGGACCTTCTCTGCCCGCAGCTCCGACATCTTCTGGTGGTTCTCGGGGTCGTAGGACACGTTGCCGGTGAGGTCCTGCTTCTCGAGGCCGCCGATGCGGTGCTGCAGACCCGGGGTGCCCGGGCGGACCCACGCCCGCGCCAGCGTCTCGGGGTCGCGAGCGTAGGGCTGGTAGTCCTCGGGGTCGGTGCGGAAGGTGGGCGTGAGCTCCGGCAGCGAGTCCATCGCCGGGATGGGCCAGGGCTCGGCGCCGTTGGCGATGTAGCCGTCGGAGAGGACCACCACCGGGCACATCGACCGCATGGCGATGGCCGCCGCCTCGATGACGGTGTCGAAGCAGTCGGCGGGGGACTTCGGGGCCAGCACGGGCACGGGGGCCTCGCCGTTGCGGCCGTACAGGTTCTGCATCAGGTCGGACTGCTCGGTCTTGGTGGGCAGGCCGGTGCTGGGGCCTCCCCGCTGGACGTCGATGACGATCAGCGGCAGCTCGGTGATGACGGCGAGCCCGATGGCCTCGGACTTCAGGGCGATGCCCGGGCCGGACGTGCCGGTGACGCCGAGGTTGCCGCCGTAGCTGGCGCCGATGGCCGCACAGACCGCCGCGATCTCGTCTTCCGCCTGGTAGGTCGCCACGCCGTGGTTCTTGAAGGGCGCGAGGTTGTGGAGGATGTCGCTGGCGGGGGTGATCGGGTAGCTGCCGTAGAACACCTGCAGGCCGGATCGCTGCGCGACGACGGCCAGCCCCAGGGCCAGGGCACGGTTGCCGGTGATGTTCTTGTAGGTGCCGGCGGCGAAGTCGGCCTTCTCGACGGTGTAGGTCGTCTGGAAGACCTCGATGGTCTCGGCGTAGTTCATGCCTGCCTGCATGGCGGCCAGGTTGGCCTCCTTGTAGGGGCTCTTGAACTTGCTCTCGACCCAGCTGGTGGTGCTCTCCGGGTCGCGGTTGTAGAGCCAGTACATGATGCCGAGGGCGAAGAAGTTCTTGCAGCGCTCGGCTTCCTTGGTGTTGAGCCCCAGGGGCTGCACCGTGTCCTTGGTGAGCTGGCTGATGGGGGCCAGGACGGTGCGGTAGCCGTCGAGGGTGCCGTCCTCGAGGGGGTTGCTGTCGAGGCGGGCCTTGGCCAGGTCGCCCCGCTTGAACTTGTCGGTGTTGACGACGACGATGCCTGTCTTCTTGAGGGTCTGGAGGTTCTTCACCAGGGCGGCGGGGTTCATGGCCACCAGCACGTCGGTCTCGTCGCCCGGCGTGAAGATGTCGTGGTCGGCGAAGTGCAGCTGGAAGCCGCTGACCCCCTCCTGGGTGCCCGCCGGCGCTCGGATCTCGGCGGGGAAGTCCGGCAACGTGGCGATGTCCGCGCCCTGGAGCGCGGTGTTCTGGGTGAACTGGCTCCCGAGCAGCTGCATGCCGTCGCCAGAGTCGCCGGCGAAGCGGATGACGACGTGGGGAAGGGATTCCTGGGGACGCTGCGTCATGGGTCTCTCCGAAGGCGGCTCCCTAACCGCTCGGGGCCTGGTTGCGACCCGACGCAGCAAGATGGGGCGGCGGTTACCAGGCGGCCATGGCGTCCTCGCCCCCCGAGCGGCTCACCTCTGACGACCTCGTCTTGCCAGCCGTGGTGCTCTCGCTCGTGCTGGCGGGGCTGGTGGGGCTTCGGGCCCTGGGCTTCGGCACCAGCTCCATCCCCCCGACCGAGGTCGAGCCCGTCGCCGGGCCCACGGAGGCGGTGGACTGCGCCTCCTGCCACGAGGAGCAGGTCGCGGCCTGGCGGGGAAGCAACCACGAGCTCGCCCAGACCCCCATCGGTCCAGAGCACCAGGGGACCGATGCTCCGAGCTTCACCTACCGGGGGCGTGAGGTGCCGGTGGTGGGACGCCTCGGTGTCGAGCCCCTCGCCCAGTGGCTGGTGGACGTGGGCGACGGGCGGGTCCAGGTGAGCCAGGTGGCCCGTCACACGCCGACCGGGGAGCTCTTCGACGTGTTCGGGGACGAGCGCCAGCCCGGGGAGTGGGGGCACTGGACCGGCGGCGGCATGACCTGGAACCGCAGCTGCGCCTCCTGCCACGCGACCGAGGTGCGCAAGGGCTTCGACGGCACCGGGTACGACACCACCTTCGCCGAGGCGGGGGTCGGCTGTGCCGCGTGCCACGGGGACGCCTCGTCCCACGGAGCGGGCCAGGGCGAGCCGCCTCATGATGGCGCGGGCGTCGACACCTGCGCTCCCTGTCATGCCCGTCGCGCGGAGCTGACCGACGGCTGGACGGCGGGCGCCGAGCTCCTCGACGGCTTCGCGCCGGTGTTGGTCGACGGGACCGAGGGGGGCCTGTTCTACCCGGACGGTCAGGTCCGGGACGAGGTGTTCGAGTGGACGGCCTTCGCGTCCAGTCGGATGCACGAGGCCGGCGTGACCTGCGTGAGCTGCCATGACCCCCACAGCGGGCAGCTCGTGCGCGATGGAGACGCCCTGTGTCTCGGGTGCCACGAGACCATGGAGGGCTTCGAGCCCCACGACCTGCACGAGGACCCCGTCACCTGCGTGGGCTGCCACATGCCGGTCACCACCTACATGGAGCGGGACCCCCGCCACGACCACGGCTTCCGACGCCCCGACCCGGTCACCGGGCAGGCCTTGGGCATCCCGGACGCTTGTGGTCGCTGCCACGCCGAGCGGGACAACGTGGCCGTTGCCATCGAGGCCTACGGGGCGAAGGAGGTGGACCCCCGTGCCCGGGCCTTCGCCGAGGGGGATGCCCGGTCCCTGCTCGCCATCCTGTCCGACGAGGGCCAGCCGCCCCTGTGGCGGGCCTCGGCCGCGGCGCGGGCTGGTGCGGACCCCGACGCGGTGCCGACGCTGAGGCGCTTCCTGGAGGATGCCGACCCCCTGGTGCGCTTCGGCGTCTGGACGGGGCTGGCTCCCTGGCTCGGCCCAGACGACGCCGGACGGGGGCTGTCGGACCCGAGCCGAGCCGTTCGGGTCGCCGCCGCTCGGGCCCAGGCCCCGATGCTCCCCCGCGACGACCCGAGGGCCGCCGACTACCGCGCCTACCTGGCCCACAACGCCGATCAGCCGGACGCCCTGGTGGAGGACGCCAGCTGGGCCGCCGCTCGCGGGGACCTGGCCGTCGCCGAGGACCGTCTCCGCCAGGCGCTGCGGCTGGATCCACAGCGCCTGTCGGCCCTCGATGGGCTGGCGGTGGTGGCCTCCATGCTTCGGCGGGGACCGGAGGCGGTGGAGGCCCTGGAGCGGGCGGTTGCCCTGGCCCCCCAGGACGGGACCCTGTGGGCCCGGCTCGGCCTGGCGCGGGCGGCGGTGGGGGACGTCGGCGGTGCCGAGGCCGCACTCACCGAGGGAGCGACCCGAGGGGCGCCACGGGCGGCCTACAACCTGGGGCTGCTGCTCGCGGAGCAAGGGGCGTACGAAGACGCTCTCCGTCACCTGTTCGCTGCGGAGGAGGCCGAAGATGGCGCGGACGTCCGCTACGCCATCGCCAGCACCCTGTGGGCGTGGGGGCGTCGGGACCAGGCGCGCATCGCCGCCAAGCGCGTCCTCCAGCTCGAGCCGGACCACGCCGCGGCGCGTCAGCTCCTGGCGGCGCCCTGACCCGTCAGGACGCGGGCTCCCGCCCTGCGATCTCCCGCACCTCGGCGAGGATCTGGTGCATGGAGTGGGCGTGCTTCGACAGGACCCGACTCACGGAAGAGGTGAGCTCCTCCCGCTCTCCCTCGCTGAGGTCCTTGGCGGTCGTCACCACCACCGGCACGTCGTCCCAGCGGGCCTCTGCGCGGAGGTGGGTGAGGAACTCCTGGCCGTCCATGACCGGCATCACCAGGTCGAGGAGCACCAGGCCAGGAGACTGCTGACGGATCTCATCGAGGGCCTCGCCGCCGTGGGCGGCCGTGCGGACGCTCCAGCCGTCCCGCTGCAGGTAGCGGCGCAGGAGCCGGCGCGTGGCGTAGTCGTCCTCGACGATGAGGATGTCCTGGCCGACGTCGGGTCGGTGCAGGCGCTGCACGCTGGACACCAGGGCGTCTCGCTCCACCGGCTTCACCAGGTACTCGGCGGCCCCGAGGGACATGCCTCGGGTCCGGTCGTCGATGGTGCTGAGCATGACCACGGGGATGGAGGACAGCGCGGGGTCGTGCTTCAGGCGGGAGAGCACCTCCCAGCCGGTCATGCCCGGGAGGATGACGTCGAGGAGGATGGCACAGGGCTTCAGGCGGGCCGCCAGCTCCATGGCCGACTCCCCGTCGAGGGCCCCGGCCACCTGGAATCCGTCCCGGGAGAGGATGCGGGTGACGAGATCGATGACGTCCGGATCGTCGTCGATGGCGAGGACGACGCGGTCGCCGGGGCTCATCGCCGCGGCCGCCGCGGCCAGCTCGGCGCCCCGCTCCGGGGACATCGACAGGTCGGGCACGTCCATGTGGAAGGTGCTGCCGATTCCCTCCGTGGACTTCAGGGTGATCTCGCCCCCCATCATCTCCACGAAGCGTCGGGTGAGGGTGAGACCCAGGCCCGCACCTCCGAACTTGCGAGAGGCGCTGCCGTCGCCCTGGGTGAACTCCGAGAAGATGCGCCGCTGCTGCTCGAGGGACATGCCGATGCCGTCGTCCTCGACGGTGAAGCGGTGCCACCGGCCGCGGCGGGTGACGGTGAGCCGGACGGTGCCTCCCATCGTGAACTTCACGGCGTTGGACAGGAGGTTGGTCAGGCACTGGGCCAGCCGCGCCCGGTCGGTGATCATCCAGCCGACGTCGGGTCCGAAGGCGGTCTGCACCTCGTTCGCGCGATCGAGGGCGGCCTCGGCGACGGCCTCCTGGAGGTGCGCGGCGAGCTCTCGCAGGTCGATGCGATCTCGCTGGATGTCCATCTTGCCGGCGTCGAGCTTGGACAGATCGAGGATGTCGTTGATCAACCGCAGGAGGTGGCGTCCGGAACGCTCCACCCGGCGCACGTCCTCGATGAGCTCGCCGCCGTTGAGCTCGGCCAGCTCCTCCCGGAGCATCTCGCTGTAGCCGATGATCGCGTTCAGCGGTGTCCGGAGCTCGTGGGACATGTTGGCGATGAACTGAGCTCGAGCCTTGTCGGCGTCGGCGCTGGCCCGGGCGATGTCCCGTAGCTCCTCGAGCTCCCGCTCCAGCTTGCCGATCTGGTGTCGCTGGGCCTCCCGCTCGCCATAGCGCCCCGACAGCTGATCCAGCAGCGCCGACCAGTTCTCGCCGCTGGGCGGCGTCGTGGCGTTCAGGCCGAGTGCGGCAAGCTCGGCGCGGAGGTTGGGGTGCAGACGCGGCAACAGGGCCTCGGGGCGCGGGATGGCCCGAACGGTAGCACTGCCCCAACGGCTGGGGGGCCGCCGTCACATCGTCCGGTCGGCAAGGTAGGGGGTTCGACGGGAACCCCTCGGTCCCCGTCTGGCCGCGGCACATTCCTCCGGACGCCTCGGGGGGCGTGGCGCGTCGGACGGGATCCTAGAATGGCACCGTGGACTGACCGGCGGAGTTGTCGCCCCAGCAGCGGGCTTCCTCCGTGAACAGGTCGGTGGCGCAAGCGAAGCCGTTGCCGACCTCCACCCGGTTCCACTCGTCCTGGACGGGGGCGCCGGACACCTGCTGGAGGGCGTCGGAGCCCCAGCAGGTGAGGTCCCGGTTGGAGACGATGCCGCAGGTGGTGTTCGCGGACGAGGCCAGGAAGGTGTACGGGCCCGCGTCGCTCGGCGGCTCCGTCTGGTCCTGGCTGTCTTCGCCCCAGCAGCGCAGCCCCTGGTCCTGGCGCACGGCACAGGTGTGCAGGGAGCCGGAGGCGATGCGGAGGTAGCCGGCGTCGGTGGGGGCCCGGGCGATCTGGTCGGAGGTGTCGGAGCCCCAACAGCTGATGCCGCCGCCGTTGCGACGGATGCCACAGACGTGCTGCATGCCGACCGCGATGGCGGAGAACGTGCTGTTGTTGGGGGTGTCGGACACCTGGCCGTACTCGTCGTCGCCCCAGCACTCGGCGTAGCCTTCCCGGTCGAGGAGGCAGCCGAACAGCGGGCCGAGGGAGACCTGGAACCAGTCGCCCTCGGGGGGGGTGAGCAGACCCTGGATAGCTCCGCCGTCGGCCTCGTCGTTGCCCCAGCAGTCCACCGTGCCGCCGTCGCGCACGGCACAGGTACGGTCGCCGCCAGCGTCGATGGCGATGAAGTCGGTGCCGTCGGGCTTGTTGCTCACCTGACCGTAGGTGTCGTCGCCCCAGCACTCGAGGTGGCCGTCGCTGGCGAGCCCGCAGGCGTGGGCGTTGCCGGCGGCCAGCAGGTCGAAGTCGTAGCGGTCTTCGTCGTCGCAGTCCTGGTCGATCCCGTCCCAGCCCACCTCCTCGGCGCCTTCGTAGGTGAGGGGGTCTTCGTCGTCGCAGTCGGTGCCGCCCGAGCCGGCGGATGCTTCGCCGTCGCCGTCGGCGTCGATGCCATCGATGCCATCGCAGTTGAAGTCCTCGCCATCCCCCACGACGTCGTTGGCGCCGGGGTAGACCTCGGCGTTGTTGTCGTCGCAGTCGCCCTGGCCGACGGAGTAGCCGTCGTCGTCCTGGTCGAGGCCGCCTCCGCCGCCGTCGGTCTGGGTGGGAACGGTCGCGTCGGGGCCACTGCACGCGGCGAGGGCCACCAGGGCCAGGATGCGCAGGGTCATGTGTCCTCCATTGACCCTAGTTAGCCGGTGGGTCCCCGCGATGTCGACGGCTTTCGCGGCGGACCCCTCCACCGCGGGTACGGCGTCGCTCCGGTATGCTGCGGGAAGGAGGTGGCATGCTGACACTCAGCCTCGCGGCGGCCTTGGCTCAGAGCCCGGGCGACGCCCCCACGACCGAAGCACCTGCAGGACTCGACGACGTGATGCACGCGCTGTCCTACCGGCACCCCAAGCCCTGCGAGGAGATCGAGGGCCTCACCTCGACGCCGGTGGCCACCCTTCGCCACGTGGTCCAGAACGTGGAAGCGCCGCCTTGGGCACCGATGCGCGCGGCCGAGTGCCTCCAGCGGAACCACGCCGCGGAGGTGCGCGAGGATCTGCTCCGATGGGTGAGCGACCCGTCTCTCAAGGGACTGGGGCGGCAGGCGGTCGGCTTCGTGTCGGTGCTGCCAGACGAGCTGGCGGTCGAGGTGGCCCGGGTCGCGATGGAGGGCCCGGTGGCCGACCGGGCCCGCGTCGCCATCGAGCGAGACGGTCGGCCCGCCGTGGTCGCCGTGCTCGGGCAGTTCCCCCTGGTGGGAGGTGAGGAATGATCCGCTACACCCTGCCCTTGCTGCTCGCGTTGTCGGCGTGTGGGGGTGACAAGGACGGCAGCGGGGACGCACCCGCGGACGCCGACACGGATGCGGATGCCGACGCGGACGCGGATGCCGACGCCGATGCGGATGCCGACACCGACGCCGACGCTGACACCGACACCGACGCAGACACCGGAGCGACCGGCGACACCGGGACGACCACCACGGATCCGGGCATGCTCACCACCGTCGAGTACAGCGACACCAGCGGCGGCGACGGGCGGGTGCTCGTCCAGGTCGACGTGGGCCCCGACACGATGGCCTTCCAGGTCACGGGGGAGGTCGACACGGCCTACCGCGTGGCCCTCGAGAAGCTCGAAGACCCTGACGGGAACACCGTCCTGCGCTGGCAGGACTGGTGGTACGAGCCCTACTCCCTCACCTACGCCTTCTTCGGCTTCGACCCCGTGACGGCGGTCAACTGGCCGTCTCGCGACATCGACGGGCCCCTCGCCGAGGGAACGTGGACGGTCTACCTCAACATCCACGACGACTACTACGACCCCATCCCCAACGAGGCGATGGACGTCACGGTGCAGACCAAGGCCGACCCGGACCCCGACAACGGCGTCGTGGGTGTGCAGATCCTGTGGGCGGACGGCGTCGATGACGACCCGGACGTCGTGGATGCCGTCGAGGAGGCGGTCGACCACTGGCGGGCCATCTGGGCCGACGCCGGCATCACCCTGAACGAGACCTACGTGTCCACCACCCTCGACCCCAACCTGGGCTTCACCTACCGGGGCTCCGAAGACGTCGCGGCGATCAGCAAGCCCGAGGGGTGGGTGCAGCTCATCATCGGCGAGCAGATCCGCAACGAGGGCTACACCTACGGCGTGTCCGCTGGTGTGCCCGGCACCATCCAGCAGACCCGCAGCACCTACGTGGTGCTCTCCTGGCTGGTCCACGCAGGGACCGACGGAGCGTTCTCCCAGGACGACATCGACCTGATGGCCGGCACGATGGCTCACGAGGTCGGCCACTACATGGGACTGTTCCACCCCGTGGAGGCTGGCTTCTCGACGTGGGACGCCCTCGACGACACCGACGACTGCACACGCCGCACGGCCTGTGAGAAGGCCCTGGGGTCCAACCTGATGTACCCGTACAGCATCTGCGACGGCAGCGGGTGCCTGAACGCCGAGGACATGACGGAGCAGCAGGTCACCGTCAAGCAGCAGTACCTGGGCACGCTCTAGCGCGGAGGTCCGGGTGTGCCTCGCCCGTTGCGCGCGTAGCACCGAGCCTGCTCGGGGGCTTCGGGCGTCAGGCTGCGGGCTTCAGCTCGCAGCATTGGGGCCGCGCTGCCCGAACCCACCACGAGGGGGCCCGCCCCCTCCGGCACCCCTACGAGAGGCGCGGCGCCGCAGAGGCCTTCGACGCCGGTCCATGCCCCCTTGCATGCCGTAGCCCGACGTCTGCAGCCTGAAGCCTCGCGCCACGGCCAGCGGACATCT
>Ga0213839_1001974_pt1 | contig 12116 bp, 4 predicted proteins | sample SWPATP21_FD_160075 | JGI IMG/M metagenome (GOLD analysis project Ga0213839, IMG submission 160075) | Coastal seawater microbial communities from Marineland, Florida, United States - SWPA TP2 #1 | ecosystem: Environmental > Aquatic > Marine > Coastal | place: USA: Florida | collected 2016-08-14 | reverse complement strand
AGACCGGGCCATGGCCGCGCCACGCCTCGGGCCCTTCGACCTGCTCCACCGCATCGGACGCGGCGGCATGTCCGACGTGTGGCTCGGGGTCCACAGGGCCGACGACGTGCGGGTCGCCATCAAGGTCCTCACCGCGGAGCGTGCCCGGGAGCCCCACAACATCCGCATGTTCCGCACCGAGATCCGGGCCGTCGCTCGCCTGGACCATCCCCACGTCGTCGGCGTGTACGACGCAGGGGTCGTGGACACCGAGGCCGCCGCCTCGTCCCAGGGACACCTCCACGTCGGCATGCCCTACCTGGTCATGGACCTCCTCGCCGGCGGCAGCCTCTGGGACTACCGCGGCCGCCTCCCGTGGAACCACCTGAAGGGCCTGCTGCTCCGCCTCCTCGACGCCCTGGCCCATGCCCACGCACGGGGCGTCGTGCACCGCGACCTCAAGCTCACCAACGTCCTGCTGACCCATCCCGAGCGCCGCGCCGTCATCACCGACTTCGGGCTCGCACAGCTTCGCCGCGACGACGCCGCCGTGCACCTCCCCGCCGGCACGCCCAACTACATGGCACCTGAGCAGTTCGCCGATGCCTGGCGGGACTTCGGGCCATGGACGGACCTGTACGGCTTCGGCTGCCTCGCCTGGACACTGGCCACGGGGGTTCCCCCCTTCCACCACGCGGACTGGGCGGAGACGAAGCGTGGACACCTCCACGAGCCACTGCCGGCCTTCGTGTCGTCGCTGCCCGCCCCGGACGGCTTCCTCCCCTGGCTTCGGCAGATGCTGGAGAAGGACCTGGCCCAGCGCTTCCAGCGGGCAGCCGACGCCGCCTGGTCACTGGAGCAGCTGCCCGACGACGTGGAGACCGGGCTCCCCTCCCGGTCCACCGACGCCCCACTCAGCGGAGCGAGCGAGGCCTCGACCCTCACGTTCGGCCTCGCCGAGGACACGTGGCGCTCCCTCGGAATGGGCCTGGCCCTGGGTCGTCAGGATGCGCCACCGCCGCCCCCGTCCGACTGGCGCGGCCTCCCTCCTCGGAGCCGCCTGCACCTCCGGGGTGCCGGCCTCGGCCTCTTCCACGCCCGACCACTCCCCACCGTCGGTCGGGAGACGGAGCGAGACCTCCTGTGGTCCGCCGTCGTCGCCCTCCATGCCGAGACCCCCGGGGTCCGCGCGCTGGTGGTCGAGGGGGCGCCAGGCACCGGCAAGACCCACCTCGTGCGCTGGCTCACCGAGAGGGCCCACGAGCTCGGCACGGCCCACGTGTGGCGCTGCGAGCACCCCCACGGCGGCGGCCCCCGCACCGGGATCGGCGGCATGTTGGCGGCCCACCTCCACGCCATGGGGCTCAAGGGGGAGGAGCTGGACCGACGGGTCGCTCACGCCTGCCGCAGCTGGGGCACCGACGACCCCGACGACCAGCGGACCCTCGCGGACCTGATCCGCCCCAAGCATCGACAGGACCGCGAGGAGGCCCTCTCCACCCGTCGGGAGGCCCTGGCCGCGGTCGTCCGCCACCTGCGCCACGTCGCCGCCCGACGCCCGCTGATCCTGGCCATCGACGATGCCCATGCCGGGATCGACGCCCTGCTGCTGACCCAGGCCCTCCTCCGTTCCGCCACGGGCCCCAGGGCCCCCCGGGTCCTCGTCGTCCTGGTCGTGCGGGACCAGGCCGACGACAGCGTCAGCGCCCAGCTCCTTCGAGGCATCGCCCAGACGGCCCAGCGCCTCAGGGTCGACCCGCTCCCCGAGATGGACCACCTCGAGATGGTCCGGGAGCTCCTCGGCCTCGACGGTGAGCTCGCCCTGCGGGTCGCCGAGCGGACCCTGGGTCACCCCGGCTTCGCCGCGGCCATCGTCGCCAACTGGGTGGCCCGGGACCTGCTCGCCCCGAGCCCGACGGGCTTCCGACTCCAGGACGGCGTCGAGGACGAGCTGCCCGACGACCTGTTCGCCTTCTGGCAGGCCGACCTGGACCGCGCGGTGGGCGGACGCTCCCGGGCCGTGCAGGCCGCCCTGGAGCTCGCAGCCGCCCTCGGCATGCACGTCGACACCCTCCGCTGGCGCCGCATCGCCGCACGGGCGGGCCTGGAGGCCAGCATGGACGCCGTGGAGGCCCTCATCGCCCACCGGCTGGTGGAGGCCCGCCACCCGTCCGTCAGCTGGCGCTTCGCCCACGCCATGGTGCGGGAGGCCCTGCTGCGCACCGCGGACGAGGCGGGCCGTCGCCAGGAGCTCCATCGGTGGGTCCTCGAGGACATGGAGCGGCAGCCGGATCTGGACCCCGAGGAGCACGCCCGGCACCTGCTCGGCGCAGGACGGGTGTCCGAGGCCGTGGGGCGCTGGGTGGCGTCGGCCCGCCGCCACGGAGACCACTGGCATCCCCACGCCGTCCTCGACATGCTGGACCGGGCCGAGCGAGCCATCGCCGCCGACGAGGCGCTCCACGCCCGCTGGAGCCGGGAGCTGTCGGTGGGCCGGGTGCGGGCGCTCCTCATGCTCGGTCGCCTCGACGAGGCCGAGGCCGAGGCCCATGCGGCCATCAGGGGCTTCCGCCAGACCCCAGACCATCCCGACCTCGCCGCCGTCCAGACCCACCTGGCCCGGGTCGCCTTCCTTCGGGGTGACATGGTCCGTGCCGAGCGCATCGCACGGGAGGTCATCGCGCGTCTCCGTCCCACCGACGACCTGCCCCCCATGGACCCGGAGCGACTGGCCGACGCCCTTCGGGTGCTGGGCCTCGTGCAGATGGGGAAGGACCCCGTGCGCTGCGAGACCACCATGCGGGATGCCATCAGCTGGGCCCATCAGGCCGGAGCAGGGGCGATGTGGGCCGAGACCGTCGGCTTCCTGGCCCATGCCCTGGGGCTGCAGCAGCGCCACGAGGAGGCGGCGTCCATCCTCCAGGAGGCCATCGACAGCCCCTACGGCGCGTCCCGAACCCTGCGAGGAAGCCTGCTCAACACCCAGGCCGAGCTCCTCCGCGCCGCGGGGTCGAAGGCCGCCGCCGCCCGCGCCTACCGGGAGTCGGTGACCTTGCTCGAGCAGGTCGGCTCGCTCGAGGCCGCCGTCCCTCGCCTGAACCTCGCGCTCCTCGCCGCCAACGACGCCCGCCACGACGACGCCTGGGCCCTCGCCGAGCGCTGCGCCCACGAGGGCACCGTTCAGGGCCGGCCCCCCCTCATGCTCGCCGTGCGCACGGTGCTCCTCGTCGCCGCCCTCGGACTGCAGCACGATGCCGTCGCCGTCGAGCAGGCCGAGCATGTCCTGGACCTCGACGCAGCCGGCGTCCGCACCGAGCGGGAGGTCTACGAGATGCTCCACGACGCCGGCTCCACGCTCCTGCGGAACGGCGTCCAGGACGTGGGCCTGCGCGTCCTCACCCTCGCCGACCGGCGACTCCATCACCGCGACGACCCCGAAGACGCCGAGACCGAAGAAGAGCCCGCCGTCTCCTGATGACGTCAGAGGGCAAGGAACGCCGCGGGAAGCATGGTGCACCGGTGCGTCTCGGGGCTTCGGGCTGCGGACTTCGGGCTTCGGGCCGAAGCCGGGATCGGGTGCTGGAGCCGCATGGGATTCGGGGTCAGCTCATGGGGGTCGGGACGACGCAAGGTGTTTCCTGGCGGAGCCTGACCCCCAAGTTGCGCCCCCGAGACCCCCTGGAGCGCGGGTGCTGGAGCCTGGAGCCTGGAGCCTGGAGCCACCACAGGCAGAGGCACCACGACGACGTTCCGAACCTACTTCGCGGCTTGCTCCACCGGGACCAGCACCGGTTCCGGCCCCAGCACCTGGCTCTTGCCGTCGCGCCACTGGCAGAGCATCGCGCGGGCGACCGTTCCGGCCCGGGTCTTGCTCCGCTCGATGAGCACGTGGGTGAAGGCCTTCAGGCCCTCGCCGTGGGGAACCCAGGTACCGGTGTTGAAGTAGGCGCCGTCTTCCCCGACCTCGGCACACGGGTCGTGGCTGTGGCCCATCACGACGATGGGCACCCGCACCGACCGGCGGATCCGACCCGCGACCTCCCGCATCGACGCCCGAGGGTCCGTGGACTCCCGCTCGACCAGGCAGGCGACGCCCCACACGCCCCACACCGCCAGGGCCGCCGACCAGGACCAGGGCATCCAGGACCAGGGCAGCAGCAGCGGCAGGACCAGCAGCAGCGGCGTCGCGAACATCAGCAGCAGTCGGTCGAGCATGACGGCCTGGACCAGGCGCCGCAGGTCGGTGACCACCGGCTCGTGGCGGAGGGCCGCGAGGCGATGGAGGAGCTCGGGGGTGAGCCGGAAGCGACGGGCCAGCCGTGCACGTCGAGCCCGCGCCCGAGCCCGTCGTGCCGCCAGCCGGGCAGGCTGCCGATCGCGCCAGTGGGCCACCAACGTGAGCACCATGTCGCGGTAGCCGCCGAGGATGTCGAGGGCCTTGTCGAGCCCTTGGGACACCCACCACGACAGGTAGCCGGCGAAGCCCGAGCCCCAGTGCTCCGAGGCGTCCGCCGTGAAGTGGTTGGCGACGAAGCGGAGGATGGCCGCACCGACGTTGGGGTCGATGCGACGCTCGTCGGTCGACGGCTCCAGCACCTCGTCGAAGGAGCAGTAGGGGTCGTACTGGTGCCCGTGCTCGATCCAGGCGACGCCGTCCTCCAGGTAGAACCAGTCGTGGACGACGAGCTGCTCGGCGACCTCCTCGCTGGTCCGTGCGCCAGGGAGGTGCGAGCGGGCATCCTCGGCCCAGTAGGTGGCGAGGGCGCGCTTCAGCAGCTGCTGGGAGGCGGGCCAGTGCAGCTCGGCATCGTGGTTGCCGATCACCATCACCACGTCGTTCCCCACGCCGACGAAGGCGGCGAGGGCCCGAAACACGTCGGCGTGGGCCCGCACCACCGCTCCGAGCTTCAGGGCCGATGCGTGACCGTGCTCGCCGAGTCCGTACAGGTGGTCTGCATCGTCGAGCCCCTCCACCTGGTCGATCTCGTGGGGCATCAGACACATCCCGACGAGGTCGACGGCATCCCCGTTGATCACGAGACGCCAGGGCCGCTCGTCGCGTCGGTGCTCGGTGTGGTGGACCAGGAAGTCCACCAGGGCCCGCTCCGTTCGGGGGTCGGGCTCGCGCCCGAGCCCCAGCCGCTCGCCGAGGTGGAGATCGCTGATCACCAGGAGGTTTGGTTCGAGCCCCATAGGATTACCTTCACCCCCCGATCCATCGATCCGCAACTGCACATCCTGAGACCGAGACCCCGGCGAGCCCTTGAAACTTCCCATCGACGCCGTCATGCCGGAGCTGGTGCGGGCCCTGGAGCAGTTCGGGGCCGTGGCCCTGCAGGCGCCACCGGGGGCAGGAAAGACGACTCAGGTTCCCCCAGCCGTCGCCGCGCGGTGCGCAGGGGAGGTGTTGGTGCTCGAGCCCCGCCGGATGGCGGCCCGAGCAGCCGCCCGTCGCGTGGCCTCCGAGCGGGGGGAGCGGGTGGGCGGCAGCGTCGGCTACCGGGTCCGCTTCGACCGCAAGGTCGGCCCCGACACCCGCATCGTCTTCGTGACCGAGGGCGTCCTCCTCGCCCGCCTCCAGCGGGACCCCTTCCTGGAGGGGGTCGACGCCGTGATCTTCGACGAGTTCCACGAGCGACGCCTCGACGCCGATCTCGCCCTGGCCCTGGTGGGCCTCGTCCGCCGTGACGTCCGCGACGACCTGCAGATCGTGGTGATGTCCGCCACCTTCGACCCCGAGCCCGTCGCCCGCTGGCTCGGCGACGTCCCCACCGTGCGGAGCGAGGGGCGCACCTTCCCGGTCGAGGTGGAGCTGCTGCGCCGTCCCGACGACCGCTACCTGCCCGATCAGGTGGCAGCCGCCGTACGACGGGCCCTACAGCACGACGACGGCGACCTGCTGGTCTTCCTCCCCGGCATGGGGAGCATCCGTCGTACCGAGGCGCTCCTCGACGGCGTCGACGCAGATGTCCTCGTGCTCCACGGCAGCCTCCCGCCCGAAGAGCAGGACCGGGCCTTGAAGCTCGGCGCCCGCCGCCGCGTCGTGCTGTCCACCAACGTCGCGGAGGCCTCGGTGACCGTCCCCGGGGTCACCACGGTGGTCGACAGCGGCCTGGCCAAGGTCCCCTACCTGGAGCCCTCCACGGGCCTGCCCGTGCTCCGAACCCAGCGCATCGGGCGCGCCTCCGCCGACCAGCGAGCGGGCCGCGCCGGGCGGGTCCGACCCGGCCGCTGCCTGCGTCTGTGGACCGAGCGGGAGGACGCCGCCCTCGCCCCCGAGGAACCCCCGGAGATCGCTCGCGCCGACCTCAGCGGCGCCGTCCTGCAGCTGCTGGTGTGGGGCCAGGCCCCCGAGGAGCTCGACTGGTTCGAGCCGCCCCCTCCCCATGCCCTCGACGCCGCCTATGACCTGCTCGTGGAGCTCGGTGCCGCCGACCGTCGATCCGACGGCTCCCTCGCGGCCACCCCCATCGGCCAGACCCTCGCCGGATGGCCCCTGCACCCCCGCCTCGCCCGCATGCGCTACGAAGCCCATCGCCTGGGCCACGGCACCGACGGTGATTGGCTGGCGGCGTGGCTCTCGGAGGGCCGTCGGCCCCTGGACGGCCCTACCCCGATCGACGGCGGCGACTGGGTGGCGCAGCTCGAGACCGTCCGGGCCCAGGCATCCCAGGGGCTCAGGCGGGTGGTGACGTCCCTGAGGCGCCAGAGGGGCCCCGAGCCCACGGAGCACGACGTCCCGCGCGGAGCGGCCCTGGCCCGCGCCATCCTCGCCGGCTGGCCCGACCGGGTGGTACGGCGCCGCCGTCACGACACGAGCCGGGGTCGGATGGTCGGAGGCAAGGGGGTCGTGGCGCCTCGTGGTCGCCTCGCGGAGACCTCCGTGGCCTTCGACGTCGAGCACGGCGCGGAGGCCCGGGTCCGTCGTGCCGTCGCCATCGAGACCAGCTGGCTCCCCGTCCACGATCACCTCCACACCGAGGTCGTCGACGGCGCCGCCCGCACCCATGCCGAGCGCCGCTACCGGGACCTCGTGCTCTCCCGGCACCCCGCTCCCCTCGACCGGGCCGCCGCCCCCGAGGCCCTCGCCACGTGGGCCATGGGCCAGCTCGACCGGGTCCAGCCCAGCGACCGGGACTGGCCCCAGCTGCTGGGTCGCTGGCGTGCCGCCCACCGCTGGGACCCGAGCATTCCCGACCCGGACGTCGCCCTCCTCGACGTCCTCCGCATGCTCTGCCACGATCATCCCTCCGCCGGCAAGCTGCAGCGGGCCGACTGGGCCGGCGCCGTGCGAGACACCCTCGGCTGGCCCAGCTGGAGCCGCCTGAACGCCCTGGCCCCCACCGGCCTCGAGCTGGGCGGCCGACGCTTCCGTCTCGACTGGACCGGGGACCGTCCCGTGCTCGCCGCCCGGATCCAGCAGCTCCTCGGGGTGCGCTCGACCCCCACCGTCGGCCCAGGGGAGCGGGTGATGCTGCACCTGCTGGCCCCCAACATGCGGGTCCAGCAGATCACCGACGACCTCGCCGGCTTCTGGACCGGCGCCTACCCGGAGATCCGGAAGGAGCTACGGGCTCGGTACCCGAAGCACGCGTGGCCCGAGTGTCCGTGACCTGAGCCTGGTGCCGGCTGCAAGGACTCCGCCGCAGAGGACGCCCCGGCACCGCCACTCCCTCCGGAACGGTGACCACCCACTCCCGGACCGTGCGCCGCCACGCCCAGCCTCCGAGGGCCCGCGCGCGACGGCGCCAGCGGCCGAAGCGAACCTCGAGGTCCTGGCAGGCGGCCTCGCGACTGGGGAAAGGGCCCGCTGCGCAGCGAACCGCCCCGACCACGGCGTAGCTCCAGCCCTCCGCCCCCTCGGCGGGCCCCTCGACGTCGAACTGGTGATCCACGTGCCCCACCCCGTTCATGTGCCACGGGTGTCGGCCCCAACCTGTCCGGCGGACGGATTCCGTCCACGTGCTACGTCGAGCCATGCACCCGCTCCTCCACGCCCTGCTCCGACCCGTCGACCGCGACGACCCCGCGAGCGTCGACCCCGACGTGGTCCGCTCCCTCGCCGGTCCCTTCGACCGCTTCGGCGACCGCTGGTACAGGCTTCAGATGGACGGCTGGGAGAACCTCCCGGAGCGCCCGGTCCTCATCGTGGGCAACCACAACGCAGGCAGCGCCTTCCTCGAGGCCCTCGCTGCGGGCGCGAAGGTGGTCCGCCGCGGCAACGACCGGCTGACGGGCCTCGCCCACGACGCCATCATCGACGCCCCCATCCTCGGCCGCCTGCTGGCCCGGATCGGCGCCGTCCGGGCCGGGCACGACGCCGCCGCCCGGGCCTTTGCCGCGGGCCGCCAGGTGGTGGTGTTCCCCGGTGGCAACCGCGAAGCCTTCCGCCGCTGGTCGGATCGAGACCGCGTCGTCCTCGGCGGCCGCACAGGCTTCGTGAAGCTCGCCCTGAGGCACGGGGTCGACATCGTCCCCTGGGTGTTCGACGGAGGCCACAGCAGCTTCTTCGTCCTCCGCGACGGGCGTCGGGTCGCCAAGGCCATCCGCGCAGACCGCTGGCTCCGCTCCGACACCTGGCCGCTGTACGTAGGACTTCCCTGGGGCGTCGCGTTCGGGCCGTGGCCCCACCTGCCGCTCCCCGTGCGGGTCAGCTGCCGCTTCCTTCCGCCGATTCCAGTCTCGGCCCACGCCCCCGAGGCCGCCGACGATCCCGACGTGGTGAAGGACGTGTACGCCGAGGTCGAGCGGGCGCTCCAGGAAGGCCTCGACACCCTCCGTGCAAGGAAGCGCTGAAGCGTCCGTCCGGTTGCACCGATGCAGGGGTACCGGGAGGTGCCCCATGGAACAGGTTGCCGAGAGCATCTGCGAAGAGCTCTGGTTCGGAGAAGACGACCCCGCACACGCGGACAAGGCAGCCAGCGACTCGCTGTCGGCGTCCGTCGCGAAGATCAGCGGCCTGCGGCCGTTGCCCGTGGTCGCCCAGAAGGTCCTGGTGGAGCTGTCGGCGAGAGAATGGAAGGCCCACCGGGTGGCCTCCCTCATGGAGCGAGACCCCTCCCTCGCGACCCTGGTGCTCCGCATCGCCAACTCCTCCTTCTACCGACGTGGCGCCGCCACCACCGACATTCGTCAGGCGGTGACGCTCCTCGGGGGCGGCAAGCTCAAGGAGCTGGTGGTGGGTGCGGCGGCGATGAGCGTCGTCCGCGGAAAGACCCAGCTGGCCCGAAGCTGGCGGGACCACTGTGCCGGCACCGCAGCGGTCGGTCGCCAGCTCGCCGTGATGGTGGGCAGCAGCGTCGATCCCTCGGTCGCCTTCCTCTCCGGTCTGCTCCACGACCTCGGCAAGCTGCTGCTGCTGGAGACGCGGGAGATCGCCTACGACGTGATGGCCGAGGCCCAGGCTCCCTCCGACGAGGACATGCCCGCAGCCGAGCGGGTGGTGTGCGGTTTCGACCACGCCGTCCTCGGTGGTCATGTGCTACGCACCTGGGAGATCCCGGATCCCGTTCCGCGCATCGTGGCGTGGCACCACCAGCCCGTCCGAGCGTACGACGCCGACCGCTTCACCGCCGATCACGTCGCCCTCCTCCGCCTGGCCGACCGGATCACCGAGCGACTCGACGCCGACATCGAGGTCGAGCCCGCCTTCGTCGCCGAGAGCACCGAAGGCCAGTGGCTCGGCATCTCGGGCCATGCATACGACGCCCGCGCCGCGTCGATCGAAGCATCCCGCCAGGAGATGTTGGCCGCCTTCGGCGCCTGAGCCTCAGCCCGACGGTTCCAGCGCCTTCTTCACCGCTGACAGCAGCGTGTCCATGGTGAAGGGCTTGTGGACGAGGGGACCCGGCGACGTGGACAGATCCATGTCCTCGGTGAAGCCGCTCACGTAGACCACCGGCAGGTCGGGCCGACGCTCCCGCAGCGCCCGAGCCAGCTCCGGACCGGCCAACCCCGGCATCGACACGTCGGTGACGAGCAGGTCGATGCTGTGGGGGTCGACCTTCGCGGCCTCGTTCGAGTCGTTGATCGCGGTGGTCTGGTAGCAGCCGGCGCGCAGCATGCGGTCGAGGGCAGCGAGAACGGCTGGCTCGTCGTCGCACACCAGCACCTGGGTGACGTGGGGGGCGCTCGGCTCCGAGGTCACGTCCGTCGGCTCGACCGTCGCAGCGTCCCCGAGGGGCAGCAAGATGCGGAAGATGGTGCCGACCCCCTCCTCGGTCTCGCAGGTCAGCCGACCACCGGACTGGGCCACGAAGCCATGGACGGACGGGAGTCCCAGCCCGGTCCCCCGCTGCTTGGTGGTGAAGAAGGGCTCATAGATGTGGGGAAGGATGTCCGCGGGGATGCCGTCGCCGTCGTCGGCCACCTCGATGCAGGCCATCTCCCCCTCGGGGCGCAGGCGAACCTGCACCTCGCCGGAGCCCTCCAAGGCAGCGAGGCCGTTGAGGACCAGGTTCAGCACCGCCAGCTCGAGCTGCGACGCGTCGACCGTCACGAAGAGCTCCTCCTCGCACAGGTGGACGCTCACCGAGGACCCGGCCTGCGCCGCCCTCTCCAGCAGGGGGGTGAGCCTGCGGAGGACCTGCTTGGCGGACTGCCGCTGGGGGGCCAGCATCTGACGTCGACCGAAGGCCATCAGCTCGCGGGTGAGCGTGCCTCCACGGTCGACGCACTGGTCCAGATCGTCGATGAGCTCGACCGTCCGGGACGGGGCATCGATGGCCGCGAGGTCCTCCCGGAGCACGACGCCGACGCCAGCGATGGCTGTGAGCAGGTTGTTCACATCATGAGCGACGCCGCCGGCCAGCCGCCCGATCGCCTCGAGCCGCTGGGCCTCGGACGCTCGCGCCAGCGTCGTCACGTCCCGGACCGTGACCAGCGTGGTCCCCCCCTGGAGCTCGAAGCGGGAGACCGCTGCCGGGAAGGTCGTGCCATTGGGGCGCCGACACCGGGTCGTTCCCTCTTCGTCGACGGTCCCCAGGAGCTCGGACGACGAGACGCCCTCCAGCGCCAGCACCTGGAACATCCGGATCGCCGCCGGGTTGGCCTCCACGACCGCTCCGCCCGGCGCACACAGCAGCAGCCCCTCGGCCACGGCGTCGAACAGGCGCCTGTAGTAGGCGCCACGCTGATGGGCGAGGTCCTCCGCCCGCTTCCGCCGCACCACCGACTCACGGAGTCGCGCCGCCGCCGCCTCCGCCGCCAGGATGCGGGAACGCTGAAGGAGGAAGCCGAACCCCACGAAGATCAGGGCGATGATGCCGCGAACGCTCCACCGCTCGTGCCACGCGTAGGGCACCTGGAACGCGAGGGTATGGGGGATGGCGGACTCCACGCCGTCTTCGTTCGCGCCGACGATGCGCAGGACGTGCCTCCCCGGTGGGAGGGCCTGCCAGGAGAGCTCCCGGGTGCTCCCCACTTCGACCCAGGGTCCGTCGTCGAGTTGGTAGCGAAAGCGAGCGAGGGAAGGGGCCGAGAGCGTTCCCAGGGTGTAGGCGACCCGCAGCGCGTCGTGGTGGTCGACCGGGCCGCCTCTCAGCAGGTCCTCCCCGTGGGCCGATGCTTGACGCATCACGACGATGGGGGGCACCTCGTTGTTCTGCACCGCGTCGAGGTCGAAGCGCACGATGCCTCCGACGAGGGGCATGACCACGTCCCCCTGAATCAGCGCACCGGAAGGCTGGTTCCCCCCCGAACCCTCTCCCACCGGGAACAACCTGGCCCGCACCTCGGGGATGGCCCCCTCGCGGAGGGCGTCGAGCTCGGACATCACGACGCGGGACACCCCCCGGTTGCCCAGCAGCCACACCGCCCCGTGCTCGTCGGGAAGCAGACGGGACACCACGTTCTCCGCCAACCCCTCCCGCGTCGTCACCCGACGCACCGTGTCGTCGGCGACGTACAGCAGCCCGCTGCCGTACGTGCCCGCCCATGCGCCGCCGTCGGTGGGCCACACATCACGGACGGGGGTCGTCCGCGTGCCGGTGGCACCGTTCCACGCCGTCCACTCGGCGCCATCGTGCCGGTACACGCCGTCGGCCGCGCCGACCCACAGCGCCTCGGGCCCACGGACCACGGCCGCGACGGGGCCCGGGATCCCGGGCTCCACCGCCCAGCGATCGCCACGGCGCCGG
>Ga0213839_1001973_pt1 | contig 12118 bp, 8 predicted proteins | sample SWPATP21_FD_160075 | JGI IMG/M metagenome (GOLD analysis project Ga0213839, IMG submission 160075) | Coastal seawater microbial communities from Marineland, Florida, United States - SWPA TP2 #1 | ecosystem: Environmental > Aquatic > Marine > Coastal | place: USA: Florida | collected 2016-08-14 | reverse complement strand
CGACCGCATGGGGCGACAGCTCGGGCGCCTCGACAAGCGACGACGCCGGTAGGGGCGGTGGGAGCCCGCCGTCCCACGGCTGCCTCCGATCGCACCATCGATGCGTCGGTCCTCCTGCTCTGCTGTCTGCTGCTGGTGGGCGCGGCGGTGCTGTCGCCTTCGTCGAGCGAGGTCACCTTCTTCGGCTACGAGGTGCCGGTGCTGTGCGGCTTCCGACGCCTCACCGGGCAGAGCTGCCCGGGCTGCGGGCTGACCCGAAGCTTCACGTTCATGGCCCACGGTCTGGTGGGCCCGGCCTATCGAACGCACGTCTTGGGCCCCGTGGCCTTCCTGCTGGTCGCCCTGCAGCTTCCCTACCGTGGTTGGCGACTGTGGCGCCCGATGCCCGCCGCGGAGGTTACGACGAGCGAAGGGAGAGGTCATGCTGCAGATCAGTGACGACGCGGCGGTGCGCATCAACGCCGTGGTGGCCGACAACGGCGATGGCTACGTGGGGCTCCGTGTCGGGCTGCGCGACGGAGGCTGCTCGGGCTACGCCTACGATCTCGCGTTCGAGGCCACGCCGGAAGACGACGACATGGTGTTCGAACGTGACGGCGCCAAGGTGTTCGTGCACCCGCTGCACCTGCCTTACCTCGCCGGAAGTGTGCTGCGCTGGGCCGACGAAGACTTTCAAGCTGGCTTCGTGCTCGACAACCCCAACGTCTCCCGCGTGTGTGGCTGCGGCGAGTCTTTCGACGTCGGCTGAGCCATGCCCTTGTTCGTCGTCGACGGCTACGATCCGGCGGAGGTCGACGAAGGCACCACCCTCCTCGAGGCATGCGAAGAGGCCGACATCCCCATGGAGTCGGCCTGCGGTGGCTTCGCCTGCTGCAACAGCTGTCGGGTGGAGGTGATCGATGCCGCGCTGTCGGCCCGCACCGACGAGGAGGAGCCATTCCTCGACGGGCCTTCGCAACGCCTGGGGTGCCAAGCCCGCATCCTCGGACCCACCCATGTGCGCCTGGCCCCGGGGGCGTGAGGATGCGTGTCCTCCCGTTGACGTTCCCGCGCGCCAGGATTAGCTTGAGCGAGCTTCGAGAGAGGCTCCACGGCCGGGTAGCTCAGTCGGTAGAGCAGGGGATTGAAAATCCCCGTGTCGGCGGTTCGATTCCGTCCCCGGCCACCACCTCTCTCCTCGCCCTCGCCCTCCTCATGGGTGCCTGCGGCGACCGATGCGAGGTGCTCTGTCAGCAGACGGGGGATGCACTCGCCACCTGCCGACCCGAGGGCATGTCCTGGGCTGACGTGGGCGCCCGGTCACGGGCCAACTTCGTCTCCGGGTGTCGTGCCGACTGGGACCGCGCCCGGCTGGAGCTGTCGTCCGGAGAGCTGTCCGCGGCGCTCGATGTCTGCGACGACACGTCAGAGGTGATCGACGAGCTCACCTGCGAGGAGCTCATCAGCATCTACGTCGACCCGTGACGTCGCGCTGAAGGTCACTCGAAGTCGATGTCGCTCATGCGAATGCCGAGGCGGTGGATGCGGTAGTTGAGGTTGCTGCGTGACACACCGAGGTGGCGGGCGGCTTGGGCCTGCACCCCACCGTTGGCCTTGAGGGCCGCCACGAGCACCTGTCGCTCGAAGTCGAGCAGCCAGTCCTGCAGCTTGGTTCCTTCGGGAGGCAGCAGCGGGTGGCCGTCACCATCGCTGGCCTCGCCGACCTCGGAGGGGAGCCGCAAGTCGGTGATCTCGCCGTCGCGGCACAGGATGACGGCCCGCTCGACGGCGTGCTCGAGCTGACGAACGTTGCCAGGCCAGGGGTAGCGCATCATCTGCTCCATCACCCTGGGGCCGAGGCGTGGCATGGGCCGGTCGTTCTTCTCGGCGTAGATCTTCAGGAAGTGGTCGGCGAGCAGGGGGATGTCGTCGCGGCGCTCGGCGAGGCTCGGGACCGTCAGCGCCACGACGTTGAGACGATAGAAGAGGTCTTGCCGGAAGCGCCCTGCACGGGCCTCCGCGCGCAGATCCTTGTTGGTCGCCGCCAGCACCCGCACGTCGACGCGGAGCGTCTCCGAGCCACCCACGCGCTGTAGCTCGCCGTTCTCGAGCACCCGCAGGAGCTTCACCTGCATGTAGGCGTCGATCTCCCCGATCTCGTCGAGCAGGATCGTGCCGCCGTCGGCCTGCTCGAACTTGCCCTGATGCTGCCGGATCGCGCCGGTGAAGGCGCCCTTCTCATGACCGAACAGCTCGCTCTCGAGCAGGGACTCGGGGATGGCGGCGCAGTTCACCCGCACGAACGGCGCCGCCGCCCGGCGCGAGCGGTGGTGGATGGCGTGGGCCAGCAGCTCCTTGCCGGTGCCGGTCGGACCCTGGAGCAAGACGGTCGCGGAGGTGTCGGCGACCGCGGCGACCTCCTCGTAGACCTCGAGCATGCGCGGGGTGGTGCCGATGAGGTTGTCGAAGCCGTAGCGCTCGTCGACCTCCTGGCGGAGCATCACGAGCTCGGCTCGGAGCGAACTCTGCTCGAGGGCACGCTCGATGATCACCATCAGCTCGTCTTTCGCGATGGGCTTGATGATGTAGTCGGTGGCCCCGATCTTCATGGCCTCGACCGCGTCTTCGACCGAGCCGTAGCCCGTCATCATCACCATCGGCGTCTCCGGCCAGCGTCGCCGAACCTCGTGGAGCAGCTCGATGCCCGTGCCGTCGGGCATCCGCACGTCGGAGAGCACCAGATCGAACGGTGCCTCGCGGAGTGTCTCGAGAGCCTCGGAGGGCGACTCGCACAAGGTCACGTGAAGTCCAGCCTTGGTGAGGTTGACGTGCAGGACGCTCCGAACGGCACGGTCGTCGTCGACGACGAGGATGCGCGCGGACCTCACGGCGTCTCCGGGTCGCCGTTCCCCTCGATGGCGCGGGTCCATGGCTCCATCGCCCACACCGTGCCCTCGGGCTCGCCCAGGTGCAGCAGCAGCGGCTGCAGTCCAGCGGTCCACGGGTCGAGCGCCTCCTTGACCGATGCGAGCTCCTCCGACGCCCGCGGTACGGGAAGGGGAAGCGGCAGCGGCCACGTCACTTGCGCGGCCACGGACGGAGCGAGGGACTCGAGCACGCTGCCCCCGCGGCTGTAGGACACGATGCCGACCTTCCGCTTGGCCGGAATGCCCGCCCGCTCCCGGGCATCGGCGATGGCTTCTTGCAGCCCGCCGAGCTCGTCGACGAGGCCCGCCTCTTTGGCATCGACGCCCGACCACACCCGGCCCTGAGCCACGGCCTCGACATCTGCGATGTCCATGTCGCGTCCGTCGGCCACGCGCTGTTTGAAGGTCTCGTAGATCCGATCGGTGAGCTCTTGCAGGCGCTCGCGCTGCACCTCGTCGTAGCCGGTCAGACCGCCGGCGAGGTTGGCGTTGCGGCCTCGCTTCAGGCGCGTCACGCGCACCCCGAACCGGTCGAGCAGCACGCTGGGGTCGAACGAACCCATGTACACGCCGATCGAGCCGGTGATCGTGCTCGGCTCTGCCCAGATCGCGTCGGCCGGGGCCGAGACGTAGTAGCCGCCGCTGGCCGCGTAGGTGCCCATGCTCACGACGAGGGGCTTGTCGGTGTCGGCGATGCGCTGCGCCGCGTGCCAGATCGCATCGGAGGCGTAGACCGATCCGCCCGGCGAGTCGACGCGCAGCACTACGGCGCGCACGTTGCGGTCTTTGCGCGCCCGGTCGAGCTGGCGCACGATGGTGTCGCTGCCCGTGTTGCCCGACGACAGCAGGCCGGGGCGCTGGCTCTCCCCCGACACGATGGCCCCGGTGACGTAGATGACCGCGATCTGTTGCGGATCCTCCCAGGGAGAGTGCGGCTGCGGCTGAGTCGCTAGGTCGACGGGGACCGTGCGATGCCCGTGGAGCTGGTCGAGCTCGCGGTCGAGCTGATCGGGGTAGGCCATGGCGTCGACGAGGCCTTCGTCGAGGGCACCCTGGGCGTCGTAGGGCCCGCCGTCGATCCACCGGCGGACCGTGTCTTCCTCGACATCACGACCGTCGGCGATGCCCTTCACGAGGTCGGCGTAGAGGTCGTCGAGAAGCGCCCCGGTCTGCTCCAGCGCTGCCTGGGAGGGCTCGACATGGGTGAAGGTCTCCGGCGCCGACTTGTAGGTGCCCCGCTTCACGAACTGCGGCTCGACGCCCACCAGGTCGAGCAGACCGCGCGCGGTGAGCATCTCGCTGTTGAACCCGACCAGGTTGACGTCACCCATGGGGTGCACGACCACTCTGCGCGCGGCGGCGGCAACGTAGTAGGCCCCGTTGGGTGCGTTGGCGTCGATGTAGGCCACGACCGGCTTGCCCTTGGACTCGAGGGCCTGGATCCGGGCGCGCAGCTCGGCGGCTCGTGCGAGGGACAGGCCAGGGCCGTCGAGGGTGAGCACGAGGCCGTCGACGCCTGGGTCGTCCTCCAGTCGACGCAGGAGCTCCAGCGTGTCGAGCCAGGAGGTCTGGGGACCGCTCCCGAACAAGCTGACCACGGGCTGGTAGGGCGGCACGGCGTCGACCTCGAGGCGATGGACCTCGTTGCCGGAGCGGAGGAGCGACTCGCCCGGCTCGTCGCTGCCGGCGGCGATGGAGTGCAGCATGCGGCCGTCGGCGTCGCCGGCAGGGAGGCCCGCATGGTAGGCGACGCCCGCTCCGTCGAGGTAGACCTCGATGCCCGCACCGATGGTGGTGAGCTCGACACCGCCCGTGAGCTGCACCCCGGCACTTCCTCGGAGGTAGAGACCCTCCACGGGTCGGATGCGGACCGTCGGAACGAGCTCGTCGATGTCGCCCGAGGGAAGGAACGTGCGCCGCCAGTCCGCGCCGACCAGGGCCGCACGGCCGATGGGACGCACCGCCACGCCGGCGCCTGTCTGGGGCCGAGCTGAGCCGACCGGGTCGGGGTCGCCCACGTTCTGGGCCATGCCACCGACGCCCAGCCAGGGGAGGGGACGCCACGATGCGCCGGCGTCGTAGGCGAAGTAGTTGCTGCCGTTGTCGATGAAGTTCCACGACATCAGCAGGCCGACCGCCAGTCGCTCCGGGAGCTCCACCGCCGTCGCATAGTCGATGCTCCAGTCGGTGCGCACCTCTCCGGTCTCGTCTTCACGAACGAGGTTGTGCACCCCCAGCCCGACGCCGCGTCCGCCGAGAGTGACCCCCGTGGACGTGGGCAGGCTGACCCCATCGTCAGGGTCTTCCGGCGTGGGGGTCGACGAGAACACGCCCCAGCGGAAGTCGGGGTCGTACGACATGTTGGCGGGGTTGACCCACATCGTGCCCGGGCCGTTCTCGTGAGCGATGCCGGCAGAAGGAACCACGGGGTGGTGCGTCACGAGGCCCTGTGCCCACGCACTCGCCATCCACCACATCGTCCACGCCATCGGCCCTCCGCCTCCGGGGGCATTCTGGCACAGGACCGTGGCCAGGTGGGCGAGGCATCGGCCTTCCGCGGGGAACGCTGGTCACGCGGTGGGGTTTGTACGCGTGATACATTGCGGGGGAACCGCGCTCGTCTTCACGACGCTCTCCCCAGCGGTCCCCCTCCCGTCCACGCAGGAGCCCCCCATGCGCCTCCTCGCCGCCCTCGGCGCGTCTCTCGTTCTCTGTACCCACAGCTTCGCAGCCGACCGGGTCGACCCACCCGCGGCCGATGCACCGCTGTCGGTCGCGCGCCCAGCGCCGAGCCACGACCTCGGGCCCGTGCTGGCCACCCTCGAGAAGAACCGTCTGTTCGGCTATGCCCGCGTGGGGTTCCAGGTGGTCGACCTCGAGACCGGCGAGGAGGTGTTCGCCCACGACGCCGACTCGGCGCTCAACCCCGCGAGCACGATGAAGGTCGTCACCTCGGCGACGGCGCTGAAGGTGCTGGGGCCGAGCTACCGGTTCACCACCGACGTCTACACCGACGGTCGCGTCGACGCCTCGGGCACGCTGAAGGGCAACCTGTACATCGAAGGCCATGGCGACCCCACGATGGTGGTGGAGAAGCTGTGGAAGCTGGTGGGCGATCTGAAGCTCGAGGGCATCGAGCGCGTCGACGGCAACGTGGTCTTCGACGAGGACTTCCACGCGGGTGGCTACGCGCTGCCCGGCTGGGACAAGCCGGAGGACGTGAAGCGGGGCCCGTCGTACTTCGCGACCCTCTCGGCCTTGTCGCTGAACTTCAACACGGCCGCGGTCGTGGTCGGGCCGGGCGCCGAGGTGGGCAAGCCCGCCCGCGTTCGGCTCGAGACACCGGCCGGCGACGCGGTGAAGGTGGTCAACGAGACCAAGACCGTGGCGGCGACGAGCCGGCGAGGGGTGGTCATCGATCGCGAGGTCGGCGACGACGGCACTACGACGTTCACCGTCAAGGGAACGGTGCCGCTGCTCGACGACCACGAGAAGTACTACCGCACGGTCGCCGACCCCACGGCTCAGTTCGCCGGGGCCTTCCGCGAGATGATGCAGCAGCACGGCATCGAGGTGACGGGTCGGTTCCGCCGAGGCGACACCCCCTCCGGGGCCGATCGGCTGATGTCGGTCCGTTCGCGCAGCCTGGCCACCATCCTCATGGACATGAACAAGCTGTCGAACAACTTCATCGCCGAGCAGGTGCTCCGAACCCTCGGCGCGGAGATCGAAGGGGAGGGGTCGGCCGAGAAGGGCCTCGTGGTGGTCGCGCGCTACCTCACCGAGCTGGGGCTCGACCCCGCCGAGCTTCAGCTGGTGAACGGCTCGGGGCTGTCCCGCAACGCAACGCTGCAGCCGAGCGCACTCACCGCCATCCTGGTCGACATGGCGCGCGATCCCCAGGTGGGACAAGAGTTCGCATCTTCGTTGGCGATCGCCGGCTACGACGGCACGCTGTGGAGTCGCCTGCGTGACGACCCCGGCCGGCTGCGCGGGAAGACCGGCACCATCGACGGTGTCCACTGCCTGGCAGGCTACGTCGAAGACGGAAAGGGAAAGCGATACGCCTTTGCCTTCATGGTCAACGACCACGGGGGGAGGGTGCGGTCGGTGAAGGCTCTACACGACCGTTTCGCGCGCACCATGTTCAAGTGGGGCGACGATGCGGCCGACTGAGGGGGCATCGGCATCGTCGAGATGCCCTCACCCACGGGAGGCTGCGTTGACACCCATTTCCGAGCGGCGCTATAACCTCGGTCACGCCGGGCCCGTCACAGCCCATCCTGTGAATGCAGCGGCGCAGAAAGGAAGGATGATGCCCAGGTTCTCGGCAGCGGCCGCACTGTTTGCGCTGATCCTCGCAGGAGGAGGGCCGGCGTTCGCGCAGGACGAGGGCCCCTCGGTGCCTGTCTTCGCCGGGCAGCCTGCCGAGACGTCTACCGACGAGGCCGCCGACGGCGCAGACGACGGCGTGGAGCTGCGGCGCGAGCTGCGTACGGTCGAGGAGGGGGTCAGCAACCTGAAGGAGCGCGTCTTCCGCTCCAAGGCCACGCTCAAGCTCCTCAAGGAGCTCGTGGTCGAGGGCGCGGCGGCGGGTAGCCGTGTGGTCGTGTGGCACGTCAACCAGCTCGGCGGCGGCTACTCCATGGAGTCCGCGCAGTACTTCCTCGACGGGAAGAACGTCTTCTCGAAGGTCGACCCGGGCGGAACGCTCGACACCGTCCGCGAGATCAAGGTCCACGAACAGACCGTCCCCCCCGGCAAGCACACCGTCCAGGTGAACTACGTGCTGCGCGGCAAGGGCTACAAGGTCTTCTCCTACCTCCGCTCCTACCAGTTCAAGGTGCAGTCGAGCTACTCGTTCGACGTGCGGGACGGAGCGATGTCCATCATCCGGGTCATCGCCGACAGCCGCGGGGGCCTCCGCAACTTCGTGGAGCGTCCGACGGTTCTGTACGACGAGCGCTCCGACACGATCAGAGAGGAGTGATGGCTCCCTTGCCGTCCCTGTCCTTCCCTTCCCCGCGCCGGCCCGTCCTGTTCTCAGGCATCGTGCCGGCGCTGGCACTGTGGTGCCTGTCTGGCCTCGTCGCGCACGCGGGTGAGGTCGAAGATGCCCTCGCCATGGGGGACGAAGCCATCCTGCAGCTCGAGCGGCGAACCGAGCAGCTCGAGGGCGACCTCGGTCCGGGCGGTCAGCTCGACGAGCTCGCTGCGGTGCAGCGCTTCCAAGACAGCCTCTTCCTGCACCTCGTGGGCGACCACGAGCCTGCCGCCGAGGGGTTCTTCGCGCTGGTCACCACCGGGGCGCTGTCCGACGCCGGGCTGCACCGCGACGCCGAGTGGTACCTCGCGGAGGCACTGCTGGGGATGGAGAACTACATCACCGCGGAGGAGCGCTTCCGGGTGGTGGTCGCCGACGACGAGCATCCCTTCCGCAAGGATGCTGTCCGTCGCTTGCTCGAGCTGTACACACGCAAGGGCGATGTGGAGGCCTTCCGGGCGCTCTACCAAGACGAGATCGTCTCCGGCCGTGTCGAGTCCACGCCCGACATCGTCTACTCCTTGGCGCGAAGCTTCTACCGACAGGGCAGCCACGGCGAGGCCACGCGCTACTTCGATCAGATCGTCGAGGGCAGCGATTTCTACCCGAAGGCCCGCTACTTCGTCGGCGTCATCGCCGTGAAGGACGGGCGTCTCGACGACGCGGTGGGCATCTTCGCCCAGGTCGCCGACCTCACCATCACCAGCGCGGATGCGCGGCGGGTGCACGACCTCGCGCTGCTCGCGCTCGGGCGGATTCACTACGAGCGAGGCGACTACCTGCAGGCGGCCATCGAGTACAACCGCATCGGCGGCGACTCCGAATACCAGGCCGACAAGCTCTACGAGGTGATCTGGACCTCCATCAAGCAGGAGCGCTACCAGGAGGCCATCAACAACATCGAGATCTTCCTGCTCGCCTACCCGGAGCATCGCTACAGCGCACAGCTCATGCTCAACCAGGGCCACCTCGCGATGATGCGCGAAGACTGGTCGGGCGCGCTGGTGAACTACGAGCAGGTGATCGTCGACTACGAGCCGGTGCGCAGTCGCTTCGCGATGCTGGCCGATCCGTCGGTCGACAACGACACGTCCGTCCAGGCCGTGCTCGATCTCGACAATGCGGAGCTCGAGGGGGGCCTGCCGAGCTACGCCCTGGCGATGATGCGCGCCGACCCGGAGCTGTCCAGGGCGCTCAAGGTCTTCCGCGACCTCGACCGACAGCGTCGCGACATCGAGGCGAGCGAGAAGATCGTCGCCGAGCTCGAGAGCGTGATGTCGGGCCAGTCGGGGATGAGCAACATGGCGCGGGTGCGCTACGACGCCATCCGTGCCCGGGCCGACGTGATCGGGGCCCGTCTCGATCTTGTGGCCGGTGAAGAGAAGTGGCTGGCCTCGGCCGATCCTGCAGGGGCGGCCGCAGCCACCGACCTCGGCAAGCGCCGGCGCGAGCTGCAGGCGTCCCTGTCCGCGGGGGTCGACGAGGTCACGACGTTCGAGAGCCGGGTCCAGCAATACGAGAGCCGCCTTGGGAGCCTGAAGTCGGAGGCCGATGCGCTCCGCGCGTCCACCGACGGGGCCCGGGCCGAGGTCGACGACCTCCGGGCCCAGCTGGAGGCCAACGCGGGGCTCGACAGCCGCACCCGCAAGCAAGTCGAGGCCGACCTCACGGAGGCCGAGGCCGAGCTCGACAAGGCCGAGGCCGATGCCGCGGCGCTCGAGGAGCAGATCGCCCAGCTCCGCGCACCCGACGTCGTTCGGGCCCTCGCGAAGTCCGGGGTCGACCTCGACGAGCTGTCGGCGGCCACCCAGCAGCTCGTCACCGACGCAAGAGGCACACGCCCCGACAGCCGCACCCTGCTCACCGATCGGATGAACGCGCTGCAGCTCTCGGCGCAGTCGCTCGACCAGCGTCTGGCTCGGGTAGCGAAGTCCACCATGCGGTCGGAGTCGACCCTGCTCGGGCGCTTCAAGAAGCGCTTCGAAGAGGAAGCCGCCGACGTGGTGGTGCAGCGCGTCGACTACCAGCAGAGCCTCGACGAGGCCAAGGGCGTGTCGCTTCGACTCACCCGCACGGGCTTCGGGCGTCTCGAAGACTTCTTCGCCCAGTCGGTGCTCAAGGCCGACACGGGCATCGTCGATGTCTACTGGGCGCAGAAGCTCGAGGTCGCCGACGAGATCGAGCGTGTGAAGAAGGAGAAGGACGCCTTGCTGACCGATCTTCAGCAGCGGTTCAAGCTCATCCGACAGAAGATCGGGGAGTGACCATGTTCGCCGCACCCATCGTCGCCCTCCTCGCACTGGCGCTGCCTGCCCACGCCGGTCGCGCCGACGACACGGTCGAGGGAGCCGATCCGGCCGAGGTCGACGCCTTCCGGAAGGCCCGTGAGCGCTTCGCCGACCGCATGACCGAGATCGACGGCGACACCCGGCGCTACGTCGACTTCCGCGAGGGAGAGGAGCGCACCAAGCTCACCGGTAGCTACGACGCGCTCATCGCCTCGCTCGAAGAAGACGAGCGGGGCCATCGCACGCTGGCTCTCGACCGCTTCGAGCGCTTCCTCGAGCGCTACCCCGATGCGCGCTACGCCTCCCACGTACGCTTCAGGCTCGCCGACCTCTACTTCGAGGTTGCCACCGAGGAATGGATCGCTGCATTCGAGTCGTTCGAGCGGGCCATGAACGACCCGAACCTTTCGCTGGAAGACCTCGAGGCCCTCGAAGAGCAGGGCGAGCCGAAGCGCGACCTGAGCCGGCCCATCGGCTTGTACCAGAAGATCATCGCCGACAACCTCGAGCTTCCGCCGGCGGAGCAGTACGAGCGGCTCGACGGCACGTTCATCATGCTCGGCTTCTGCTACAACGACACCAACGCCGAGCAATACGACCCCGCACAGGCGCGACAGGCGTTCAACGACCTCATCGCGGCGCTTCCGGAGTCCGACCTCGCCGACCGCTCCCATCTGTTCTTGGGCAACTTCCTGTTCGCCGACGGCGCCTTCGACGAAGCGCTCGCCGAGTACGACGCCGTCATCGACCGCGGCGAAGAGTCCCCGTACTACATGGAGGCGCTCTACCAGCTCGCTTGGGCCAAGTACAAGCTCGACGACTACGACGGAGCGCTCGCGTTGTTCGCCGACGTCCTCGACCGCTCCGAGGAGCAGAAGCTCGAGACCGGTCGCGAGTCGGCCTACGCTCCCGACGCCCGCACCTTCATGGCCTTCAGCTTCGCCGACCTGTCCTACGACGGTCCGGAGGCCGTGGAGGTGGCCGACCAATACTTCGCGACCCACGGCGACCGGCCGTACAAGCGCGACGTCTACATCGAGCTTGCCGACGTGCTGATCCGCTATACGCGGCCGGAAGAGGCGATCACGGTCTACCAGCGCCTCCAGGCCGAGCCGTGGGCCCTCGAGTCCGACAACCCGGTGCATCAGAAGGCGGTGGTGTCGCTGTACTCCGCGCCCCTCATCCGCGACCTCGAGGCCGCTGGCAACGAGCGGCTGGCGTTCGGCGAGCGCTACACCGAGGGCACGCCCTGGTGGGAGGCGAACCGCAACGACCCCGAAGCCCTCGAGGTGGCGCGCACCTACATGGAGCGTTCGCTCGTCACCAATGCCATCGAGCTCCGGGTGCGCGCGCAGGAGTCTGGCGACCCCGCAGATTTTGCCCTCGCCGCTGCGAAGTACCAGGAGTACCTCGAGAAGTTCCCGATCTCCGACGACTACTACGAGCAGCAGTGGAACATGGCCGACAGCCTCAAGAAGGCGGGCAAGCTCGACGAGGCGCGCACCGAGTACGAGTCGCTCGTGAAGTCGTCGCGCTACCACCCCTACGGCGACGGGTCGATCTACTTCATCATGGACGTGGCCCGACTGCAGCTCGCTGGGCCCGCCGGGGAGCCGCCCGCGAGCCCGCAGGTCGAGCGCTCTTACGACGGGGCCGACGGCAAGATCGACGTCTACGCGCTCGACGCCAGCCGCACGCGGTTCATCGATGCCGCAGACGCGGTGCTCGGCCACGAGTTCACGACCCCAGAAGACCCTGACGTCACCGACTTCAAGGAAGTGATCGGCGGCGTCGAGGCTTCGCTGCTCTACCTCACCGCGCAGATCCCCTACTACCACAACCGCTACGACGAAGCGCGGCCTCGGCTCGAGCGACTGGTC
>Ga0213839_1001971_pt1 | contig 12135 bp, 9 predicted proteins | sample SWPATP21_FD_160075 | JGI IMG/M metagenome (GOLD analysis project Ga0213839, IMG submission 160075) | Coastal seawater microbial communities from Marineland, Florida, United States - SWPA TP2 #1 | ecosystem: Environmental > Aquatic > Marine > Coastal | place: USA: Florida | collected 2016-08-14 | reverse complement strand
CCGGGTCTACCCCGCGGCCTACCGCGCCCCCGGCACCGGTCGCCTCGGCGACCACGCCGTCGAGGGGGGCATCAGCCACCGTCTCGGCGAGTCCTCGACCCGTGGCTACGTCGTGCTGTCCTGGGACGCAGTGCTCCGTGGCGCCCGGCGCGACGATGGTCACAACGTGGTGCTCCACGAGTTCGCCCACCAGCTCGACACCCTCGACGGGGTCGCTGACGGGGCCCCGCCGCTCCAGGCCTCGCTGTACGGGCCGTGGGCACGGGTGCTGGGCGAGGCCTACTCCGAGCTGCACGACGACCTGGCCGCGCGCCGACGCACGGTGATCGACGCCTACGGCGCCACCAACCCCGCGGAGTTCTTCGCGGTGGCCACCGAGACCTTCTTCGAGCAGCCCGAGGCGCTGCGCGAGCAGGAGCCGAAGCTGTACGCGGTGCTGGCGCGCTACTTCGGTCAGACCCCCGGCCAGCGATAAGGGCGGCCTTCGAAGCCCGCCGCATGCAGGGCTTCGCCGGTGCGGAGGAAGCGGTTGGCCGCTGGGTCGAGCCCACGGAGGTATGCGTCGATATCGGTGTCGATGTCGATGGCCTCGACGGCGCGGGTGGTGTCGAAGACCGTGCGCGACAGGGGTGCGCCGAAGTCGAGCGCGGCGAACTGCTCGACCGTAGGGTTCGACAGACACAGGTAGGCGTACGAAGCATCGCTCAATGGCGACAGGGCGTTGGCCCGGCGGTAGGCCTCCGCCAGCCAGTCCTTGAACGCCTTGCGGTTCTTGGTGACGTGGCGCGCGAGGAACACCAGGTGCTTCACCTCGTCGTCGGTGCCTCGCCCACGGCGACCGGTGAGCCACACGTCGTCGAGCAGGCGCGCAGCGCACAGCCTGGCCCCGTCGACGGGGCCCGTGGCCTCCAGCTCGGGGCGCGTCCACTCCGTGAGGTAGCGGTGGTCGGCCACCGCTGCCCAGCATGCTTCGATGAACGTGTGCAGGTCGGGGTGGCCCTCGGTTCCTCCCAGCCGCCAGCAGATCCACTCGGCGAGGGCGGTCGCGAGGGCGAGCTGCCCGCGGAGGGAGATGCGCTCGACGTTCCGCTGGATGACGGGACTCTCGCGGTCGACGATGTCGTCTGCGTCGTCGTCGTCCCACGAATAGTCCACGTCGCGATCGAGCCAGCGCAGGCCGGCGATGGGGGGGAGCGGTTGCATGCCGTGGACCTAACCCTCGAGGCGGGGCTGGGGTTGTGCGGGTTAGTCCCGGCGGATGCTCACCATCCTGCTGCTCCTCGCCTGCTCCTCCGACGATCTGCCGGCCGGCTCGGCGGCCGCCACGGCCGACACGTCGACGTCCTCGAGCGAGTCCACGCCCACCGACACGACACCTGTCACCGACACGGGGCCCCACGAGGTTCCCTGGCGCCCGGGCCTGCCCCCCCTGGCCGAAGGGGTCCGCACCATCACCCACCTGCACAGTCCCTGGTCCCACGACGCCTGCGACGGCGACGGGCTGATCGACGGGGTGGTGAACGAGCCCTGCCTGGCCAGTCTGCGCCAGGGGTTGTGCGAGGCCGGCATCGACGTGGCCTTCCTCACCGACCACCCGGCCAACGCGGCAGCCCAGTCCTTCGACGATCTGTTCCATCCCCGCACGGGCGACCAGCGCGACGGGGCGGTGGGGGTGCTGTCCTGCGACGACGGGCGCACGGTGCGGTGGTATCCGGGCATCGAAGACGAGCTGATGCCGCTGGGTCTCACCGAGCACGTCCCCGGCGACGCCGAGGCCCGCGACCTGGCCTACAACGAAGACACGCCCGAGGCCGTGCAGCGCCTCGTCGACGCCGGCGCTGCGGTGTTCGTCGCCCACACCGAGGGCCGCGATCTGCTCCAGCTGCAGGCCCAGCAGGACGCCGGGCTCACCGGGGTGGAGATCTTCAACCTCCACGCCATGTTCGCCCCCGACATCCGCGCCGACGATCTGGGCCTCGACAGCCTGAGCTGGCTCACCGAGATCGCCGACTTCACCGACGAAGAGGGCACCGCCGAGCCCGACCTGTTCGTGCTCGCGGTGCTCGACCGCCAGCCGCCCAGCCTCGAGCGGTTCGATGCCCTGCTCGCCCGCGGCCCGATGGTGGGCATCATCGGCACCGACGCGCACCAGAACGTTCTCCCCTACGACCTGCGCGACGGCGACCGGGCCGACAGCTACCGCCGCATGCTCCGCTGGATGGACAACATCGTGCTGCCCGACCCCGGCGAAGACCCGAAGGACGCCCTGGCGGCCGGCAAGAGCTACGTCGCCTTCGAGATCCTGGGCACGCCCCGTGGCTTCGCCTTCCACGCCGACGACGGCACGCCGATGGGGGGCACCACGTCGGCCCGCACGCTCACGGTGGGCTGTCCGGTGCTCCACGAGGCCTCCCCGCAGGGGCTCGAGCGCCCCGAGGTCAGCGTGCAGGTGCTGCGCGACGGTGTGGTGGTGGCCAGCGGCTGTGGCGAGCATGCCGTGGACCCCGGTGTCTACCGGGTGGAGGTCGACATCGTCCCCCATCACCTGCGCCCGTTCCTGGGCGAGGTGGCCGACCGGTGGATCCGTCCCTACCCGTGGCTGCTGTCCAACGCGATCCGCGTCCAGTGAGCGACGGCGTCCGGCGGGGCGAGCTGTACTGGCTGGTGCTGCCGCGCCCGGGCTCGACGGACCGTCCCCATCCGCACCTGGTGGTGCAAGACGACGTGTTCAACGCCAGCCGGGTGACGACGGTGGTGGTGATGGCGCTCACCACGAACCTGCGGCGGGCCACCGAGCCGGGCAACGTGCTGCTCGACGAGGGGGAGGGCACCCTGCCGCGGCGCTCGGTGGTGGTGGTGTCGCAGGTGGCCTCGGTGCCCAAGGAGGCGCTGGGCGAACGCATCGGGACGCTGTCGGCGGAGCGGGTCGACCAGGCGGTGGCGGGCCTGCGCTTTCAGCAGCGCTCGGGCTTCACGCGCTGAGCGTGGATAGCTGGCGGGCGGAGGTGCGCATGGGCCGAGCTCGACGACCGCTGGGGGTGGCAGCGCTGCTGCTCGGGTGGGGACTGGGCTGCACGGGGGCCGCGGTCGACCTGTCGCTCGACGACGAGCCGGCGCTTCAGCCGGGCACGGAGCCTCCCGAGGTCACCGACCAACCCCCGGAGGAAGAGACCGGCGGGATGCCCCCCGAGTTCGAGCCCGCCCCCGACCGCGATGACGCGCCGGCCGACGTGGACTGGCCCGACGGCGTGGCGATGCTGGCCGACGGCGCCCACGTCTGGGTGGCCGAGGTGGCCAAACCTGGCCACGGCATCCCCGCCGACGCCGACCCGGGCCTCATCGTGCCCGCCGACGAGTCGTGGGCCGACGTGCCCGCGGGCGCGAAGGTGCGTGCGGTCACCTCCGATGGCACGGTCCACGACGCGATCTACCAGGGCTCGCGGGTGATCCCGTACGGCTGCGACGGGGTGGAGACGACGTTCGCGTTCTTCACCGTCGACGCCGATGTCGACACCCTCGGCGAGGTGGCGGTGATCCGCACCCCTGGCCCGCCGCTGCTCGCCCACGCCGCCGAGCCGGGCTGGCGCGACGACGGCTACCGGGCGCATGTGGCGGGCATCCCGATCGGGGTGAAGGCCACCGGCGAGCAGACCGGGTCGCTGCGCATCGGCAAAGGGGGCAAGGGGAACAAGGGGGGCAAGGGCAAGGCGGACGGGGGCGACACGGTGCTCCGCGTGCCCTTCGAGAAGGCCGTGATGGACGGGCTCGACGCCGACGATCGAAAGCTCGACGTCACCCGGAAGCAGGGCGACGTGTCGGTGCCCGTGCTGATGGGTGCGCTAGGCAGCAGCGACCAGGTGGTGCTGGTGTTCCGGGCCTACAGCTGGGAGGGCACGCACTACCAGGTCTACGGCGTGGAGCACCAGCAGGCGCCGGTGGAGCTGGGCAGCCAGTACGTCTACCGCTGCGCCTTCTGAGGGACGGGTGGTGGAGCCCCCGCCCGTGATTCGGGCGTAGCGAGCGCGGCACACTCCCTCGCTGACGGGCCAACGCCTATTCTCGGCGTATACGCGTCCGGGCAGAGTCCACCAGACCCGGTTCTTTCGCTACCTCGTCGTGGTGACGCCTCGTGAGGAGGAGATGGGCGCAGGCTCGTGCTGCTGGGATTTCACGCTGAGGCAGCTGCGAGCGTGCTCGTGGGGGTGATCGGTGGGTCTCTGGGCTGCCGCATGGCGGGGCGGAGGAACGGCGATGGTGCCGAGCAGACGGTGCTGGACGGAGGCGTGCTTGGCCACGGCAGGGGCGCGGTTCGCCTGAGACGTCGATGGACGGAGGCGCGTGCTCTCGTAGGATGGCGATGACGCAGCTGCGAGCGTGCTCGTACAGGTGGTCGATGGGTCTCTGGGGCTGCCGCCCGCGTCGCCGTCGGGACGGGGGTGGCCTCGGTCAGAATGCGCTGGATGGAGGCGTGCCCGGCGTGGGATCTGCGGGGAAGTTGGACCGCCGTGCTCGGTGTCGGCTGGGTCGTGCTGGCCGAGGAAGCGCTGGTTCCAAGCGGTGCCTCCGCGGAAGGTCCCCACGCAGGGGCGATCTATCCGGCTACTTGTACAGGTGGGCGCTCCGCTCCCCCCTTGAACCCCCCTGGCTGGGGTACCGAGTACCCCTTGCCCCCTCTTACAGCGCCGGTTTTCGCTTCGTTCAGGTGTTCACGCTACGGCGTCGTAGGGAAGGAAGGACTGGCGCTGGTCCGTGGCAGGGCGCACGGCCCGGCGGTTCTGGCGGAAGGCGTCGAGGCAGCGCGGAGCGGCGGGTAGCGTCAGGCGCAGGCCGAGGCCGCGCTGATCCTGTTTCGTGATGATGGCGAACAGCTCGTCGGCCCTCAGCCTCGCCGCAGACGTAGGCCTCTAGCTGACTCGTCGTGGTGGTGGTGGTCGGTGGTGTTCGTGGAGCACCTCTCCGGTTCCGCTGGGGTGCCCAGCCGGGGTGAACCTGCGGTCGCCCGGAGCCCAGCCGGGTCGGAGCTGCTCAGTTCATCGTCGTCGGGGACTGTGGCGGCCGATCCTCGGCGTTCCCTCGTGGAGGCGCTACCCGAGGAGCGCCGGGATGCATGTTCGACCCCGCTGGGGGTCGGGGAGGTGCCGATTCGAGGAGGCTGGGGTGCCCAGCCGGGGTGAGCCTGCGGTCGCCCTGAGCCCAGCCGGGTCGGAGCTGCTCAGTTCATCGTCGTCGGGGACAGTGGCGGCCGATCCTCGGCGTTCCCGCCTCTGAGGTCCATGTAGCCCACCCCGCGCGGGACGCTCGTCGAACCTCTCGACCGCGTGAAGCGACCTACGAAACGACCGAACGAGCCTCGGCAGCGCCGGCGGACCGGGTTGAAGGGAGGGCCGGAGGTGACCTTGTCCGACCCCGCCCTTGCCAGCTCCTTCGCTCCGGTCAGCGACCACCACCAACGCGCCATCGAGCCCGACGGGGTGCGGCACGGCGCCCGGCTCGTGCCCTACGACGAGGGCGAAGACCTCGAGCCCTGGCCGGTCGACCACTACGAGTACCTCGTCGCCAACCCCTGGTTGGTGCTTCCCGACATGCGGCCCGTGCACATCTGCACCCGCCACCCCGGCCAGCAGCTGCGCGACGGTCACTTCCCGAGCGACTTCCAGTGCCCGAACCAGGTGGCGGACTGTCCATGGAAGCGGCTGGTGGCCGAGCACGGCGCGCTACGCCTCCGCGGTGGATGAGCTGGCCAGCGGCACGGGCCCAGAAAGTGTGTGCCGACCCTGCACACCCCCGAGCAGCCCCGCTCGACGAGCCGTGCACGCGATGTTCGGAGGATGTCCGTTCAACAGGGACTATCGCCACGCGAGCTGTTGTCGCCCACCGCCGGACCGGGCGCATGGGGCGCCCCGCGACCCCTCGGTCGCGGGCTAGCCTGATGGGGGGGAGGCGCGGATGTGGTGGATGATGCTGGTGGCGTGCAGCGCGGGGGACGACGACAGCAGCTCAGCGGACACAGCGCACATGGGCCTGAGCGAGCCCGTCGACGTCACCGGCGACTGGGGCGGCGGGTGCACCGAAGCCGACGGCACGGAGTGGACCCTCGACCTGTCGTTCGCCCCACGCACCGACGGCGACTTCGACACCGACTGGGCCCTGGCGCGCGTGGTGCCCAACGGCGACCCGTCGTTTCTGGGCACGGCCCGCGCCGGCTGGGAAGGCTCCGTGCTGACCGTCGCGGCCGGCGTGATGGACTACACCACGGGCTACGTGCTCGACGTGAACCTCGACCTGGCGCTCGCGCAGGCCGGCGACGCGCTGACCGGCTCGGCGAGTAGCTTCTTCGACGCCACTTGCTCCGTAGAGCGACGGCAATAAAAGCGACAGAATTGCAGTGAAATCAAATCATGGCTACGGGGTGGTGGTAGCGGCGTCGCCGACCCAATAGAGCGGCCCGCCGGAGGAGACCATGGCCCACGACCCGGCCACCCTCGGCCTCGACTGGCCGGTCGTTCGTGACGCGCTCGCTCGCCACGCGCTCACCCCAATGGGGTCGGCGGCGGTCGAGGCGCTCGCCCCCTGCCCCGATCGCGAGGCGGTGGCGAAGGCCCACGAGCAGGTGCACGAGTGGCTGTCGCTGCGCGAAGAAGGCATCGACGTGGGCCTGGGCGGCGTGGTCGACATTCGTGCGGCGCTGGTGCGGGTGAGCAAGGGCGAGGTGCTCGAGGGCGGCGAGCTGCTCACCATCGGGCGCACCTTACGGGCGCTGGTGTCGGTGGAGCGCACCCTCGATCTGAACATGGAGCTCGCCCCCACGCTGGCCGAAGACGCCGCCGCCATCTACCTCGACGGGCTGCTCATCGACGACCTCGAGGAGAGCTTCGAGCCCACCGGCGAGCTGTCGGTGCGCCGCTACCCCGAGCTGGGCGACCTGCGGAAGGCCATCGCGTCGCTGCATGCCCAGGTGCGCGACACCCTCGACGGGCTGGTGAAGGGCGATGCGCTGGGCGACCTGCTGCAAGACCGCTTCTGGACCGTGCGCGACAACCGCTACGTGCTGCCCATCAAGTCCCATGCGAAGCGGTGGGATCTCGGGATCGTGCACGACACCTCGGGGTCGGGGCAGACGGTGTTCGTCGAGCCCCACGCGGTGATCGACCTGAACAACCGCCTGCGGCTCGCCGAGGGCAAGCTCAAGGCCGCCGAGCACCGCATCCTCGCCACGCTGTCCCGGCAGCTGGCCGTCGAGGTGGAGGCGGCCCAGACGGCGCTGTCGGTGGCCGTGTCCCTCGACGTGGTGGCGGCCCGCGCCGGGCTGGCGGCCACGATGCAATGCACCCGACCCAGCGTGGGGCGCACCGGGAGCATCGAGCTGCACGCTGCGCGACATCCGGTGCTCGTGCTCCGCGACGTGCCGGTGGTGGCCAACGATCTCTCGCTCACCGCGGGGCAGCCGGTGCTGGTGCTCTCGGGGCCGAACGCGGGCGGCAAGACCGTGGCGCTGAAGACGCTGGGGCTGTGCGCCCTGCTGGTGCGCTACGGATGCTGGGTGCCGGCCGGCGAGGGCAGCCGCGTCGACCTGTTCGACGACGTGATGAGCGCGGTCGGCGATCAGCAGACGGTCGAGGGGGATCTGTCCTCGTTCTCGGCCCACCTGGTGCAGCTGCGCGACATGGTCGACAACGCGGGTGAGCACGTGCTGGTGCTCCTCGACGAGGTGGCCAGCGGCACCGACCCCACCCAGGGGGCGGCCATCGCTCAGGCGGTGCTCGAGCGCCTCGCCGACCAGGGCGCCCGGGTGGTGGTCACCACCCACTTCGCGCCGCTCAAGGGCCTCGCGGCGGTCGACGAGCGCTTCGGGGTGGCGGCGGTGCAGTACGCCGAGGGCCAGCCTACCTACAAGGTGCTCCAGGGGGCCACGGGCGAGAGCCACGCCCTGTCCATCGCCCGGCGGGTGGGGATCCCCGAGGTGCTCCTCGAGCGCGCCCGCACACTGATGGGCTCGGGGGAGGCGGCGATCACCGCCACGCTCGAGGCCCTCGAGGCGCAGCGCGGCGACCTCGACGCGGCCCAGCAGCGCCACGACGCCGCGGCGGTGAGCCTCGCCGAGCGGGAGCGGTCCCTGGCCCAGCGGGAGGCCGACCTCAAGCGGCGGGTCAAGGAGCTGGAGGCGAAGGGGGCCAAGGCCTACCTCGACCGGCTCGCCAGCGCCGAGAAGGCCATCAAGCAGGTGGTGGCCCAGCTGCAGGCGAGTCCGTCCCATGCGGGGGTGAAGGCCGCGAAGGCCAGCCTCGGTGCGCTGAAGGGCCTGGCCCCTGCGGCGGCACCGAAGGCATCGTCGAAGCCCCCCGGCCCCGACGACGCGCGGCCCCTGGTTGCCGGCGACCGGGTGCGGCTCAAGGGGCTCGGCACCGTGGGGGAGGTGGTGAGCATCGGCTCCGGTGGGGTGCAGGTGCGCTCCGGTGGCCTCACCGTCAACGCCAAGCGGCGCGACCTCGAGCGGATCGGTGGCGCGCTGCCCCCCGAGCCCGCGCGGCGCACCACCAGCGTCACCATGGCCCCCCGCGACATCGCGCTGGGCGAGGCTGCCCGGCACGGCGCCAACACCCTCGATCTGCGCGGCAAGCGCGTCGACGAGGCCATCGCCGAGGTCGCCACCTTCTTCGACCGGATGACGATGCGCGGCCAAGACACGGTGTTCTTGCTCCACGGACACGGCACCGGTGCGCTCAAGGAGGCTCTGCGCAGCGACCTGCGCACCAACGCCTACGTGCGCGACTGGGCGCCCGCCTCCGAGGAGCAAGGCGGGGATGCGTTCACGGTGTGTGTGCTGCAGTAGGAGCCCGAAGCGCGTAGCGCAAGGGCTCCTCCACGTGCCGGTGCCCGTGTCGGTGCCCGTGCCCGAGAGTCTCGGCGAGCGTGCGTCCGCGTCGCAGGCGGAAATCTGGGCGGGGGATCGGGCCCGGGGGGTCATGGAGGTGCCGGAGGAGGGCGGAGGCCGTGGTCGGCGGAGGTCGCGGACTCGGAGGCGTCGGTCGGTGCCACAGCGTCGTGTGGGTGTTGGTGTTGGTGTTGGTGTTCGTGTTCGTGGGCAAGTCAGGCGCTTCGCTTTCGGGTGCTGGGCGGAGTGCGTCGAGAAAAGTGGCAGGATGGCGCCCGGCCTCGGCTGGCGGTCGGGGGCTGCCGGCGGCTCGGCCGCTGCGAGCGGCTGGCTCCGTCGGCATCGACGTTCGGGCGCGTGCGCTGCATCGGGCGCAGCTGCTTGTCGGCGACCTCAGTGCCGATTCACCGGGGCTGGGGCGCCCAGCCGGGGTGAATCGGTCATGGCCGGGAGCCCAGCCAGGTCGGAGCTGCTCAGTCGCCGGTCCGTGGCGCCCGTGGTCCCCGATAGAGGCGGTTGCATCGTGGCCCCGTGGTCGTGGGGGCCTCGAGCGGCAGGTTCGACCCCGCTGGGGGGCCGCGACGTGCCGATTCACCGGGGCTGGGGTGCCCAGCCGGTGTGAATCGGCAGGGGCCGGAGCCCAGCCAGGTCGGAGCTGCCCAGTCGGCGGTCCGTGGCGCACGTGGTCGTCTGGTCCCCGCCCTGCCTTGCACAACGACGCCGCGCCGGCCAGCGGCGATGGCTGAGGAGGGCGGAGGCCGTGGTCGGCGGAGGTCGCGGACTCGGAGGCGTCGGTCGGTGCCACGGCGTCGTGTGGGTGTTGGTGTTGGTGTTGGTGTTCGTGGGCAAGTCGGGCGATTCCCCACTTCGTTGCTCGATGCAGAACTCGGCGAGGCACATGGGCCGCTTCTGGTCAGGGCATCGTCGAACGGTTGCGAGCTACGGCACGGCGTGGGATTCGCCGACCCGCGAGAGGGGATCGGCCAAGTTGAAGCTCGGCGCTTCGCTTTCGGGTGCTGGGCGGAGTGCATCGAGGAAGATGGCAGGATGGCGCCCGGCCTCGGCTGGCGGTCGGGGGCTGCGGGCGGCTCGGCCGCTGCGAGCGGCTGGCTCCGTCGGCAGCGGCGTTCGGGCGCGTGCGCTGCGTCGGGCGCAGCTGCATGCTCGACCCCGCTGGTACGGACCTACCCCGTCGGCGGTGGCTGGCTCCGAGCCGTGTAGCGGCGGATTCTCGAACTGGTCCGCGCCAGTTGGCCGCCGAGATGAAAGGAGCGAAGCCCGTAATATCAAGGCAAGCCAAGCGGGCCGACCGAATCGGCGGGCCGCCACGCCGTCTTCGGGCACGGGCACGGCCACGGGCACGGGCACGTGGACAAGCAGTTCGCGCTACGAACTCCTGGGCTGCGGGCGGGGTACAGGGCCGACGGGGGCGCGGTGGACAGCTTGGCGCGGGCGCTGTGGGTGAGCCGGGGGATGATTGCCCTGCTGTCGGTCGCGCCGGCGGTGATGGCGGCGATGCTCTGGGCGCCCGCCACGGGGCTGCTCTTCGTGGTGGTGGTGATTCAGGGTGTGGGCGTCGTGTGGCTGCGGTCCTACCTGGAAGCTGTGCGGGCCGGCGACCGCGGCGAGATCTTGCTCGTCGGCGGTCAGCGCGTGCCCATGGCCCTCATCGACCGCTACCTGAAGCTGGAGGAGGCGGAGCATGCGGCGGGAGCGCTGGCCTGCCTGGCCGTCGGGGTGTTGGCCTTTGACCAGCCCGTGGCTGTCGGCGCGGCGGTGGTGCTGCTGCTCGTGCAGCTGCTGATGCTCGCGGTTCGATCGGTGTCGTGGCGGCAGCAGCGGGCCTACCGGGCGCTGATGGACCGGCGCCCTGCGGAGGCCCTGCGCATCCTGCAGCGCATGCGCATCAAGGACGGTCCCGTGGCGATGTCGGTGGCGGTGCTTCGGTCGAGTGCCCTGTCCCGCCTCGGCGAGGTCGCCGCCGCAGAGCGCACCCTCGCGGACCAGTGGGGCGGTGCCTACGACGCGTGCGCGGCCCTGCTCGCGGTGCTGCGGCTCGGTCGGGGCGACACCGATCTTGCCCGAGCCTGGGTCGAGGCCCACTCCCCCGGCGAGCCGACCGACCGCTACCAGCGCTACCTGCGGGCCCTGGTGGCCGGGCACCTCGCGGTCGTGGAGGGGACCCTGCCCGACCGGACCGACGAGCTGGCCCGGGCCGCGGCTGACGTTCCCCGCTACCAGGGACGGGAGCTCGACCTGCTGCGGGCCGTGGGGCTGCACCTGGCGGGCCGGCCGGCGGACGCCCAGCAGGTCCTGTCGCTCGTCGACCACCTCGACGAGGAGGTGTGGCGGGTGCGGGTGCAGCCGCAGCTGTGGGCCTACGTCGACCAGCTGCGGGCAGGTCGTGCGCCGGTGGCGGTGCCTCGCCCTCGTGCCGTCGAAGGAGCGCCCTCCGGCGAGGCGAGCGACGCGGCCGATCCCTTCGCCGCCCCCCGCGACGACGCGGTCCCCGCCGACCCCGTGGTCACGGCACGGCAGATCGGGGCCGTCCCCGTCGAGGTCGCGGGGCTGACCGGGCGACGGGGCGCAGCGATCACCTGGGTGCTGCGCGGGCTCACGGCGCTGTTGCTGCTGCTCGCGATGCCGCTGGGCCTGCTGTTCGTCCCCGGGTTCGCCGAGCCCGACCCCCAGCGCGATGTCGCCGTCGGGGCCGCCCTGGTGGCGGTGCTCGCCGTGGTGGTGCTGGTGGTCGTGCGCGAGGGCGCCATGCGGGCCACCGGTCGCGGCGGGCCGGGGGTGGTGCTCGCCGATGGCCGGCGGCTCGCCGAGGCGTCGCGCCCCTACTGGTGGCTGTTCGACGCCCAGTCCCTGTTCGCGGTGGCGGTGCTCTCGGTGCTGCCGGTGATCGAGCTCGCGGCCACCGGCACGGCGATGTCGGGGCTGCTGGTGGTGGTGCTGCTGCTGATCACCAGCGTCGGGGTGCGGCAGCATCGCCGGGTGCGGAAGGCCTGCGAGGCCGTGCACTTCCTGCCGCCGGGCCAGGTGGTGCCGGAGGTGGAGCGTCACCTCACCCACCACGGTGCCGGGTGGATGCTGCTGGCCTACCTCGTGGACGGGCGCGAGGCCGACGCCGCCGACTACCTCGCCCGCCACCTGGCGCTGGCCCCGGGGCTCGAGGAGCTGGGGCTGTGGGTGCGTGCGGGCCGCGGGGCCGTCGACCTCGACCAGCTGCTGCAGCGTCCTACCCCCTCGCTGGGCAGCCG
>Ga0213839_1001970_pt1 | contig 12141 bp, 10 predicted proteins | sample SWPATP21_FD_160075 | JGI IMG/M metagenome (GOLD analysis project Ga0213839, IMG submission 160075) | Coastal seawater microbial communities from Marineland, Florida, United States - SWPA TP2 #1 | ecosystem: Environmental > Aquatic > Marine > Coastal | place: USA: Florida | collected 2016-08-14 | reverse complement strand
CAGATCGGTGATGTCGACCTCGCTGTCGGCGATCACCAACCCGCCGCCCCGGGTGGTCGCCGAGGTGATCTGCAGCTCGACCGTGTCGAGGCGGCTGCCGGCCTGGAGCCCGGTGAGGTAGGCCCCACCGCCTTCGTCGGCACTCGCCACCTGGATGTCGACGCGCTCCATCGTCAGCAACGCGCCGTCGACGAACAGCCCGCCACCGCGCCCGGTGGCGACACAAGGAAGCATGTCGACGTCGATCAAGGTCACCGGTCGTTCGGTGGCGGCGTGGAGGCAGGCGCCGTCGCCGTCGACCTCCCCGAACTGCAGCGACAGGCCCTCGACGAGGCCCCCCTGCTCGAGGAGCAACACCCGCTCGTCGTCTTCCCCGGTCAGGAACGTGCGGGCCCGCCCCGCGCCCCGCAGCTCCACCGGGCGTGCGGCGACGACCCCGCCGGAGTGGATGCCCTCGGCCACCTGCACCACGTCGTCGGGGCAGGCTGCGTCGAGGGCGGCTTGAATCGTCGGATAGTCGGCGGGAACCCGTCGCGTGGTGATGACCCCGGGGTAGACCAGCGGGTCGTCGTCGGCGCAGTCGTCGCCCCCGCCTTCGAAGCCTGCGAAGCCGTCGCCGTCACAGTCGAGGTCGTCGTCGCCGCCGCAGTCGGCGTCGATCCCGTCGTAGCAAGGGTCGTCAGCGCCCGGGTAGGTGCCGGCTGCATCGTCGTCGCAGTCGTCGCTCGACGGCACCCAGCCCGGGCCGGGGTCGCAGGCGACCTGGGAGACCTCGGCGTCGCCGTGCTGGTCGCCGTCGGTGTCGGCGTACCAGGTTCCCGGGTCGACCACGTCGGGGTCGTCGAGGTCGTCGTCGCAGTCGCTGTCGACGTCGTCGCAGCGTTCGTCGGCGCCGGGCTGGACGGAGGGGTCGGTGTCGTCGCAGTCCTCGGCCGTAGCCACGTGCCCGCTGGGGGCCTCGCAGGCCGTCACCGCCGGGGCGCTCTCATCGCCCTCCCCGTCGCCGTCGGCATCGGGGAACCACGTCAGCTCCGGTGTGCGGGCCGGGTCGTCGTCGTCGCAGTCGCCGCCCCGGGTGACGTGGTCGGCCAGGAGCGTGCACGACCAGGTGATCGCCGCGTCGTCGCCGTAGCCGTCGCCGTCCCGGTCGGCGTAGTACAGGGTGCCGTCGTCGCCCTCGTGGTCGTCGCCGAGGTCGTCGATGGTTCCGTCGCAGTCGTCGTCACGTCCGTTGCAGCGCTCGGGCGCCCCTGGGAACACGCTGGCGTCGCCGTCGTCGCAGTCGGTTCCCCCCACGTCGATCCCCTCGACGCCGTCGCCGTCGCCGTCGAGGCGCTGCGACAGCTCGTCGGCATCGATCCAGGGACACCCTGCGAGGAGGAGCATGGGAAGGAAGGCCCGCATCGTGCCAGGGTAGCCGCGCGGGCCGGCGGGGTCATCCCAGCTGGAGCGTGTCGTGCCCGAGTCGGCGAACGACGGCGTTGAACACCTCCACGTCGTCGTCGAATCCGAAGGGACTGTCTTGGTCGCCGTCACCGTCCTCTTCCAGGACGAAGTAGCGCACCGCCACATGGGTGAGCCGGGCAGTCTCCGGTTCGGGGGCGTCGCCGACCACCTCGAGCAGCGCGCGGCAGCCCGACAGCAATGCCTGGGCGGTCGCGAGGTCGGTGGCGGGGCCCGCCGTGCGCGTCAGCGAGCGCTCATAGCCCTCGAGGAGCCGCAGCAGGTTCGCCGTCGTCCACGGGGGCTCGTCGAGGAGCTCGGCCACGACGGGCCGTGAGTCGGAGAGGAGATCGTCGAGGAGAGGATGTGCCACGGCTAGTCCAGGGTGCGCGCGAGGTGGTAGAGCGCCTGACGCTTCCACCAGACCCAGTCGTGGCTCACGTCGTGGCCCCACAGGTCGGTGTGGGTGTCGATCCCCTTGTGCGCCAGCAGGGCGCCGAGCTCCTGGGTCTCTTCGATGCAGCCCTCCTCCCACTTGCCGCGGCCGCAGACGAGGGTGAGGCGGGTGCGCTCGCGGATGCGCTCGAGGGGCGCGCCGCTGAGGTTGTAGGCGTAGGCCAGGGGGTTGTGGAAGTAGACCTCCTGGTCGTCGTAGCCCCCGAGGAAGGGCCGGATCTCGTAGCGACCCGACAGGCACAGCGCCCACCAGAAGGTCTCGGGGTACTTCAGGGCGAAGTTGGCAGCGTACAGGGCGCCGAGGCTCGCCCCCACCGTGGCGATGCGCAGGTTCTTGCTGCGGCAGTCGTCGCGGACGAAGGGCACCAGGGTGTCGAGCACGAACCGCTCGTAGGCGGTGTAGCGTCGGATGCGCCAGGCCGGATCGCCCTCCTTGCGGGTGAGGGCCTCGGCGACGTTGGACTCGGGGCAGTAGAGCTTGAGCTTGCCTGCGCGCAGCAGCGGCGCGAGGGCCTCGATCATCCCCTGCGACTGCCACTCGTGGGCGAAGCCGGCCGCGGTGGGGAAGACGATGACCGGCGGCCCGAAGTGGCCGTAGGTCCACAGGTGGACGTCGCGACCCATCGCGGGGCTGGGGATGCGTAGGTAGCGGCCTTGCATGGACACCTCTTCGAGGACAGGTGGCGGTCAGATGAGGCCGTGAGCGCGCATGGCGTCGCCCCACTCGCAGCCGTAGCAGCCCGACTGGCAGCAATCGCGGGCAGGCCGGGGGATGGCGGGCAGCACCTCGTCGTCGCCCGAAGCCTCGACCGCTTGCACCCGGGGAGCCTCGTGACGCGGCGCGAACGGCATCGCGTGGGCGTTCCTCGTGGTTGGGGGGGTGGCTTGGGTCGGGGACGGGTTCATGGTGCCCTCCAGCGCCGCGTCGTTATCCCCGCGCCGGGGGCCTCACCACCTCGACCCCGGCGTCCTCGCCGATCGCGGCGCCACGGCTCCCCTACGACGGGTCGTCGAGCCACGCCTCGAGGTCGGCCACGCGACGGGCGACGTCGCGCGTCCCGTCGGCCCGGAGCGCGTCCTCGACGGCCGCGAGCGTCGCGCTTCGAGCCTGCGACCGGGCCTGCTCGGGGATGGCCAGCAGGATCGAGCGTGCCACCATCTCGACGGAGGTGAGGGAGCGCTGCACGCCCTCACGCACGATCTCCACGATCTTCACCCGCCCCTTGAGCCGGCCGGGCTGGCCGAAGGTCCAGCCTTCGTCGTCGCCCTGTGCCCGTGGGTAGCTGCTCACCAGGTCGCGACTGGCCTTCTGCGCGCTGGGATCGTCGAGCTGGTCGAGGTCGGGGATCCGCACCCCGGGCATCCCACCGCTGCGTCGGGCCGGCACGATGGAGCCTTCGAGGAGCCGGACGGTCCGCCACGGGAGGTCTTCCCACAGCTCGGAGCTCGAACTCTTCAGGGTGACGCGCGTGCCGAGGGGGGCGCGGATCACCATCGACTTCAGCTCGCCGGGCTCCAGGCGGCCCCCCTTGCGGTTGCCGGCGGGAAAGCACTGCATCACGGTTCGCTTTCCCGACATGTTCGGCGCGGCGTACATCACGATGTCGCAGCGCAGGCCAGGCTCGATCTGCCACTCGATCACGGGGCCTCCGGGTCGTGCGGGAGCATGACACACCCGGACGACCCGTGGTCGTCGCGATCGCCGTCACTCGCCGCCGGTGTCCAGATCGCCGAGGAGCACCTCGACGAAGGCCAGGTCGCCCTTGTCGACGCGGGCGTCGGTGGAGCCGCTGAACGCCATCCGCCCCTCGGCGTCGCGGGCCAGCACGCTCACGGTGTAGTTGCCGGCGAGCACGTTGGGCATACGCTCGATGCCGTCGTCGCAGGGCGTGACCAGGCTGCTGACGATGAAGTCGTCGTCGAACAGGACGATCTCCACGTCGGTCACGCCGTTGCCGCCGCAGAGGCGTCCGTTGTCGAAGTACCAGCTCACGTCGATGGTGGCGGGCAGGGCGCCGAGCACCACCGTGGGAATCGTGACGGCTTCGCCCTCGCGAAGGCTGACGCTGGTAGCCCCCTCGTAGCGGGCGACCCCTCCGGCATCGAGGCCCCAGAGCGAGATGGCGTGGTCGCCAGCGGGCAGGTCGAGGATCACGCCGCCGTCGGTGCATGGGGCGGTGGTCGACGCCTCGTCGGTCTCCACCACCACGGTCGAGACCCCCGACAGGTCGCAGCCCGAGGCCCCGACCTGCCACAGGATCTCCACGGAGCCGTCGATGGCGGTGTCTTCCACGGTGGTGGTGACGCATCCGGTGAACAGGGCGGCGGCGCCGAGCACCAGGCTGATTCGGTGGGTCATCTCTCCTCCTCTCGTGCCAGGTGAGACACCAGACGAGCGAGCCAGCGCTACCCTTCGATCACTTTCGGTGGCGGGGCGCGTGCTGTACGCTTCGCCGGGGAGGACGAACGGGGCCGTGCCACGGGGGCACCACATCGTCGGGATCGGTGTCGGCTGCCTGGTGATGGGGCCGTGGCTGCTGGCGTGCGCGGGGGTGGCGGTGCCGGGGATCGGCGTGCCCACGCCCGAGGCCGACGTGCTGGCCGCGGTCGAGGGGCTCGAGGTGGTCGACGGTTCCTTCGCCGAGGTCGACTGCGATGCCCACGGACCCGGGCTGGCCTACGTGGCGACCGTCGAAGACCCGGCCCGAGCCAGAGCGGCGCTGCTGGCCCTCGCCACCTGCCTCGAGGCGGCGCACCGCTCCGAGGCGGTGATGGCGGGTCTCGCCCGCGAAGAGCCCGAGGTGGCCGGGGCTGCGCTGGCAGCGGCCGCCGAGTCCCTCGCGGAGGCCAGCGCCGAAGATCCCCTGCTGTCGGCCGTGGCGGTCACCCTGGTGGAACACCCGGACAAGGGGGTTCGCTACGAAGCTGTCGAGGCCCTCGACCGCTACCCGTGGTCGGCGGATCCCGCGATGAGCGCTCGAATGCACGAAGCGGTGCGCGACCCGGCACCCCCGGTGGTCTCGGAGCTGCTGCACCGGGCCCATGCGCGCGCCGCGGGGCTTGCCGAGCCGCTGGGCTGGCTGGCCACGGCACGCTTCGCGATGCAAGCCCACCTCGATCCGGGGATCCGCGGCCGCGCCGCCCTGCTCGCCGCCCGCCTGGCGCCCGACAGTCCCCAGGTGCGGCGCCAGCTGCGCTCGCTGCTGACCGACAAGCATCCCTACACCCGGGCCGCGGCCGCCACCGCCCTCGCCGACTGCGGCGACCTGGCTTCCGTGCACCTTCTCGTGGAGCTGCTCGACGACAAGGAGATCAGCACCTGGAAGATGCTTCCCTTTCAAGGGAGCGACGGGGTGATGCGGCGGCAGGTGCACAAGGGCTCGCACTTCGAGCGCGTCAACGACGCCGTGTTCCGCGCGATCGAGGAGCTCACGTCGGGGATGGACGACGGCTACTCCTACCGGTCGGTGTCGCTGAAGTACCTCGAGCTCGATCTGATCTCCGCCCGCCGCGATGCGCTCAAGTGGTACGACGACCACCGCGACGCGCTGCCCCCCCTCGGTGCTGACGAGGGCGGAACGGACTAAGCGGCCGCTACGCGCTGGAGCCTTGCCGTGAACCGCCAGACCCTCGTCGTGACCGCCGGCACCGTGGTGCTGCTCCTCATCGGTGCGGTGCTGCTCTATGCCTCGCCGCCCACGGGGGGAGAGGCCGAGCCCACCCGCGCCGTCGCCAAGGCGAAAGCCAAGGCGCAGCCGCTGGCCCCCGCCAAGGCCAAGAACAAGGCCGCGCCGCCCAAGCCCCAGCAGGTGTTCACCCGGGCCATCCCGGCCGACCGACCGGCGGCCCCGGAGGGAGCTCCGAACATCGTGGTGGTCATGGCGGCCGCCACCCGCCGCGACCAGACCTCTCCCTACGGGGGCCCCAGCGACGTCACGCCGTTCCTCGACAGCGTCGCCGTGCGAGGCCTTCGGTTCGACGATGCCCTGGCCAACGGCGTGTGGCCCAAGGTGGCCCAGGCTGCGCTGCTCACGGGGAGCTACCCCCACGAGGTGGCGATGGTGCAGATCGACGGGCAGACCAACGAGCGCCGCCTGGGGCAGGAGAGCACCACCCTCGCCGAGCGCTTGGCCGATGGCGGCTACACCACGGTCGGCGCCACCGGAAGCATCCACCTGAACGGTCGCTACGGCATGCGCCAGGGCTTCGACTGGTACCGCGAGGCGCCGGCGAGCGGCTACGACGTGGCGGGTCGCCTGGAGTCCAAGGCCGTCGTGGGGGCCGGGCTGCTCGGCGTTCGTTCACGGAAAGACAAAGACCGCCCGGTCTACGTGCAGCTGTCCTTCATCGACGCGCACAAACCCTTCCGGGTGCCGCCCGACGAGTTCAAGCGCTTCGACGCCCCCGACCACAACGTCTCCCCCTACCGGGCCATGCTTCGGCGCCAGGACGACGCCCTGGCGAGCCTGGTGCGGGGCCTGAAGACCGCGGGCCTCGACGAGTCGAACACGGTGTTCGTGTTCGTCGGCGAGCACGGGGAGGGGCTGTCGATGCCGCCCGCCCACCGCAAGCAGCACGGTCGGATGCTGTTCGGCTCGTCGGTGCAGATCCCCTGGGTGATGTGGGGGGCCGGCGTGGCCGAGGGGGCCACCGTCACGGGCCTCGTCTCGCAGATCGACCTGGCGCCGACACTGGTGGCGCTGGCGGGCCTGCCGGTCGACGGCATGAGCGGCATGAGCCACGCCTCCCTGCTCGCCGCGGGCGGGGCCAGCAAGCGCGATCAGCACTATGTCGACACCCTCCTCGACAAGGCACACCGCGCCTCGGTGTGGAGCGCCACCCACCAGTGCCAGCGCGACTACGGCTCCGACACGGTCGCCGGTGAGGTGTTCGTCGACGGCTGCTTCGACCGCGTCGCCGATCCCGACTTCACCAAGGTCGTCGAGGCCCCGCTCATCGACGCCCTCGACCCCCTCCACGACAAGCTGCTCGAGGCCCATCGCGCGGTCGACCGTGCGCGGGCCGCCGCCGACCGTGGAGAATAGGGCAGCAGGGGCGGTGCGATGAGCGCACCAGGAGGGCCACGAATGACCGACTCGAGTCCGGGAGCTGCGCTGCGAGGCCTCGTGGCGGCCGCCTGCCTCGTGGTCGTCGTCGCCGGGCTGCAGGCGTCGGGCGACATCCTGCTGCCCATCGTGTTCTCGGTGTTCCTGGCGGTGGCGATGATGCCCGTGCTGCGCGGTCTGCAGCGGGTCGGCGTGCCCAGCATCGTCGCGATCATCCTCATCGTGCTGGCGCTGGCAGGAATGCTCGCGGGGGTCACCGGCGTGGTCGCGGGGGCGGTCCGCTCGTTCACCGCCAACATCGGCCAGTACGAGGAACCACTGCAGCAGCTGCTCGCCGACAGCATCCAGACCGCCGAGTGGCTCGGGGTGCCCATCCAGCAGGACCAGCTCACCACCCTGGTACAGCCCGACATCGTGATGTCGATCGTCGGCCAGACCGTGGGCGCGGTGGTCACCGTGGCGAGCCGCCTGCTGATCGTGCTCGTCACTGTCACGTTCATCCTCCTCGAGGCCAGCGACATCACCAGCAAGCTCAAGGTGGCGTTCGGCAGCGAGGCCCGTGAGCTCGGGCCGTTCACCGACGCGTCGGCCAAGGTGCAGCGCTACCTGCTCATCAAGTCCATCGTCAGCGCCGTCACCGGTGGCCTCGCGGCCGCCTGGTGCGGGGTGCTCGGGCTCGACTTCGCGGTGATCTGGGGCGTGACGGCGTTCCTGGCCAACTACATCCCGTCGATCGGCTCCATCGGGGCCGCCATTCCCCCCGTACTCCTGGCCATCGTGCAGCTGGGGTGGCCCAGCGCAGTCGCCGTCGGGATCGGCTACATCGCCATCAACGTGGCCCTCGGCAACTTCATCGAGCCGCGGCTCATGGGGCGGAGCCTGGGGCTGTCGCCGCTGGTGGTGTTCCTGTCGCTGGTGATGTGGGGCTGGATCTGGGGGCCCGTGGGCATGCTGTTCTCGGTGCCGATGACCGTCATCGCGAAGCTGGTCCTGGAGAGCAGCGAAGAGACGCGGTGGCTCGCGGTGCTGCTGGGGTCGGCGCGGGAGGCGATGGCCGAGGCCCCCACGGCGCTCGGCAAGGCAGCGAAGTGAACGACGGGCCGCGCCGTCGTACTGTGCGCATGGAGGGAATCGAATGTGGTGGATGAGCCTGGCCTTGGCCCAGCAGCCCGAGGTGGCCAAGGGTTGGTATCTGTGGAACACCGGTCAGGACGAGGCAGCCTACGAGTTGGCCGACGCACTGGTGGCCAGCGGCACACCGCTCGAAGGCCCGGTCGTGCCCTTCGTGGTGGCGATGGCCGTCGATCGCGACGACGGCGCGAGCACCGAGGCGTGGCTTCGGGAGCACTGGAGCGCGGACCGTGACGACCCGGCGCGTCGGGTGGCCCTGGCGTGGGGCATCGCCCTGCGGCACGCGCGCCCCGACGACGATCGCGACGACGACGAGGCGCCTCCTCCGTCGTGGTGCGACGAGGTGAAGGTGCTCACCGGCAAGGTGCTCGAGGGGGAGCATCGCTACTGGGCCGTGCTCGCCGATCGACAGCGCGAGCTTCGCTGCGAGGGCATCACCGAGCATGCCGAGGCGCAGCTCCGTCGGGTCGCCGACGAGGGCGGCAGCGCGCGGTGGGATGCCGTCCTGGGAACCCTGCGGGCCGGCTACTACAAAGAGGGCTTCCACAAGGAGGTCGAAGAGATGTGGACCGCGGAGCCCGAGCGCCTCCGCGACGCGGCCTTCGCCTGGGGCGACGGCACCGCGGGGCCGTCCCGAGCGGCGGTGCGACGGGTGACGAACCAGGCGCTGAAGGCCGCGGTCGAGGGGGGCGACCCCGTGGCGATCCACGCAGCCATGCTGGGCTACCGCGGCATGGACAAGGACAACCAGGTCGAGGAGGCCGCCGCCGCGCTCCGCGCTGCCGACAGCGCCGCCGACCCGTCGGTGTCTCGCTCCATCGACGACGTCGCCGACCCGCCGATCTACGGCGAGATCGACGCCTGCGTCGCCGAGGCCCGAACCTACGACCAGGCGCTCAAGTGCCTCCGACGGCTCAGCGTGCCCGACAGCGGCTCGGTGGCCGCGCACTACCATGCCCAGCTGCGGGCGGTGCACGACTATGGCGAAGACGACGCGAGGGCCTTCGAGTCCGCCCAGGCCGCCTGGGAGGCCGACCCCGACCATCGCCACAACGCGCGGGTCTTCGCCGACCGCGCCGTCGAGCGCGAGGCGTCGGTCGAGGCGGCGGTCGAGGCAGCCAAGGTCGTCCTCGGCGAGGTGCCCGAGGCTCCCGAGGAGCTCCCCGAGGACGCGCGCGCCGAGCTGGCCGGTCACCTCCTTCGCGTCGCCAAGGCGCAGCTGTTGGCAGGCGTTCCCGCCGAGGCGGTCGACCACCTCCAGCTCGCCACGCGCCTGTCGAGCGATCCGGAGCTCCCGTACTGGCTGGGGATGGCTCTCGCCGCGGCCGAGCGCACCGACGAGGCCGTGCTGGTGTTGGTCTACGCGTTGAAGGTCCCCATCGACGACCTGGGCCTGGTCGGCGATGCCCGGCGACGAGTCGACGAGCTGCTGGGCGACTGGCACCCCCGTGGAACCAAGGGGGCCCTGGAGGAGGCGGCGCGCCGTCTCGGAGCCGAGGCGCCGACGCATCCACTGGTCGACCGACCGCTTCCCGACGACCTGCTCGCGCTCCCGGAGCCCGCCGAAGGAGAGGTGGTGGAGGCCACGGTGCTCGCGCTCTACGCCGGCTGGCGGGCGCCCACCCCCGATGCCCTGGGGCGGATCCAGTCCATCGGAGAGCGCTATGCCCCCCGCGGCGTGCGGACCTTCGGCGTGGACGTGGGCTCGTCGCCCTACGAGCTTCCCGAGGACGTGTCGATGGAGGTGCTCGAAGGGAGTGCGGCCACGATGCGGGCGCTGCAGCTGGTCGCGCTCCCGAGCGTGGTGGTCCTCGACGGCGACGGGAAGATCCGGGGCGTCGTCGCCGGCTACAGCTACAAGAAGATCCAGCTCGAGGAGGTCCTCGACGGCTTCGTGCCGGAGCTTCCCGACGACGAGGGCGACGGCGACGGCGAGTAGGGCCCTGCTGGGCTCGCTCCCGCGGTCTCAGACCACCCGTGGGCCCAGCACCTGCACGAGCCCCGGTAGGTGGCGGCCCAGGAACGCGGCCACCCTTCCGTGCCCGGTGAACGTGTACTCCACCTTGCGGCGGTAGATGGCGGCGACCATGACGCGCGCTGCGTCGTCGGTCTCCCACATCAGCTGCGCGGGGCGCTTGTCGCGCCGGTCCTCGTGGAACTGCCCGTCGTTGTCGACCCGACCGATCTCCGACTTCACGAAGCCCGGCTGGAGCACGGTGCACGACACGCCGCGCGGGGCGAGCTCCATCGCGAGGGTGCGACCCATGGCGAGCACGGCTGCCTTCGACGCCTGGTAGGCGCCGTTCTTGGGGACGTAGACCAGCCCCGACACGCTGCCCACCAGGGCGAGGCGGCCCTGGGTGCGCTCGAGGTGGGGAATGGCGTGGCGCGCGGTGGACGCGGCGCCCACCACATTGACCTCGAGCTGGCGGCGCCAGTCGTCGGCGGACAGGTCGGCCACGGCGCCCATCACGCCGAAGCCTGCGTTGGCGACGGCCACGTCGAGCTTCCCGAGCTCGTCGACCACCGCCTGCACCGCGGCGCCGACGGCTTCGTCGTCGGTGACGTCGCAGGGGACGGCCAGGGCGCGACGGCCCCGCGCTTCGACCGCCGTCACCACCTCGTGGAGTCGCTCGGCCCGGCGGCCGGAGACCGCGACGTGCGCTCCCTCGTCGGCGAAGCGTGTCGCCATCGCTGCGCCGAGCCCGCTGCCGCCGCCCGTGATCCACACCACTGCGTCTTCGAATCGTCGTGCCATCGGTCGATGCCCCCGGGAAGGGTCGTAGCTGGCCATTCCTGGGAAGGCGAGGCAAGATGGGTCGCATGTGGCTCCTCGTCTCCATCGCCGCGGCTGTCCCCCACTCGGTAGGCAAGGGTGCGTCCTCGCCCGACTTCCAGACCCTTCTCATGAACCACGGCGGCGACCAGGAGATGGAGATCACGGTAGTCAGCGATGTCGTGATCCCCTCAGGAGGCATCAGCTTCACCAACCAGACCTCGGTGACCATCACCTCCAGCATCTACCTCTCGGATCCGGCCACCCTCCTCCCCTCGGGCAACCAGACGGCCCTGCTCGTGCCGGGAGGCTCCCTCGCCATCACCGACCTACGCATCGCGCGGCAGGGGGGGACGGACGAGGGCACGGTGCTGAAGGCCGTCGACGTGGCGTTGAACGATGTCCAGTTCGAGAACGTGCGCTGGGGAGGCGAGGCGATGGTGTCGTCGCTTGGGGCGCTCGACGTCCAGGGGGTGCACGTCTGCGGGGGCAGCTCTGCCTCGAGCGCCCCGCTCTTCCTCTCGGTCGGCGCTGCGACCATCAATCACCTCCGCATCGAAGGCCCGCTGACGGCCGATGGATGGGCCGTGGAGGCCCGGGGGGGAGGCAGCATCTCCAACACCACCTTGTGGTGGCCCACAGGCAATGGCTTCAGCGGGCCGGGGCTCGAGCTCGACAGCGTGGCGGTGGTCACCGAGCTGGTGGCGCTGCAGGGCGACGCAGGCTCGCCGATCGTCGTCGAAGACGTGGTGGTGAAGGGAACCACCCAGGAGATCTCCGGCGCTCCAGTTTCGATCAAGGCGGCAAATCAAGCGTTTTATCAGGGAAACCAGGGTGCCCACTGCGGCTACGACGCACGACCTCTCCTCGCGGGGGTGCTGTGGAGCCCCTACGCCGACCACATCGGCGCCTACCACCACGATCAGCCGTTCCCCGGGTGGGACGACGACGATCTCGACGGCTACGGCTACGGTGAGGAGTGCGACGACGACGACGACGAGGTGAACCCTGCTGCCGACGAGCTTTGCGACGACGGCGTCGACTCCGACTGCGATGGGGGCGACAACTCGGGCAATGTCGACTCGGTCACGTCGGTCGAAGGTTGGCCCAACCTCGATCAAGACGCCTACGGCGACTACTACGCCGAGCCGGTGACCTTCTGCTCGGAGGGCGACATCGGCGTGGGCTACGCCGACAACGACGCCGACTGCGACGACCAAGTGTATGGGGCGTTTCCCGTCACGCTGCACCCCGACAACGACGGCGACG
>Ga0213839_1001969_pt1 | contig 12141 bp, 13 predicted proteins | sample SWPATP21_FD_160075 | JGI IMG/M metagenome (GOLD analysis project Ga0213839, IMG submission 160075) | Coastal seawater microbial communities from Marineland, Florida, United States - SWPA TP2 #1 | ecosystem: Environmental > Aquatic > Marine > Coastal | place: USA: Florida | collected 2016-08-14 | reverse complement strand
GGCTTCATCGGCCTGCGTGGCTTCACGGTCACCGCCTGGGAGACCGAGGCAGCGATGCGTGCGGCCCTGTCCCGCCACCACGCCGAGGCCATGCGCGAGCTGTTCGCCGACGACTTCGTCGCGAGCGTGTGGACCTCGGTGTGGACGCCCACCCGGGTCAACCGCCTGTGGGTCCGCTGCCCTGCCTGCCGGTCCCTCGAGGACGCGTCGGACGATCCGTCCACCTGCGCAGCGTGCGGCGCGCCATTGCCCCCCCGCCCCGGGTTCTGGTAGCAACCCCTTCATCCCTGGAGACCCTCATGGACATCGCCATCATCGGCGCCGGACGCGTCGGCAGCACCCTGGGCCGGCGCCTCGCCGAGGCCGGCCACACCGTGCACTACGCCCGGCGCGACCCGTCAGCCCCCCTCCCCGACCGCCTCGCCCACGACGGCGCCACCACCGGCGCGACGCCCGACGTGGTCGCTCGGTCGGAGGTGGTGCTGCTCGCGACGCCGTGGAACGCCGCCGAGGCCGCGCTGAGCGCCGTCGACGACTTCGGAGGGCGCCCGCTCCTCGACGCCACCAACCCCATCGGGCCGGGCTTCCGCCTCACCCACGGCCACGACGACTCCGGCGCCGAGCAGGTGCAGCGCTGGGCCCCCACGGCTCGGGTGGTCAAGGTGTTCAACACCACGGGAATGGAGAACATGGCCGAGCCCGCCTACCCCGGAGGCCGTGCGCTCATGCTCGCGTGCAGCGACGACGACGACGCCCGCCAGACCGCGCTGGCGCTGGCGGGCGACATCGGCTTCGACGCCCACGGCTACGGGCCCCTGGCCAACGCCCGCGACCTCGAGCCGATGGCCATGGTGTGGATCAAGCTGGCCATGGTGCTGGGCATGGGTCGGGGCTTCGCCCTCGGGGTGCTGCGCCGCGACGGGTGAGCGTCGGGTCGGCTAGCCTTCCACCATGGTCCGCCGTTCCGTCCGTGCCCTCGCCGTCGTCGCCCTGGTCGGCTGCTCGTCCAGCGCCGGGTACTGCGACGAGCGGTCGAAGTGCGAGCACGAATACCGGCCGGTCGGCACGGTGACGCTGGAGATCGACGGCGCCCACTACCGCAAGGGGGGCACATGGCTCGTGGGAACGGTGCCTGACGGCGACGACTGCGTCGGGGGCCCCTTCCTCGACGTCTCTGGGGAGGCCTCGGTGCACGCCCTGACCGTGCCCACGCTCGACCCCGGCACGCGGGTCGTCCCCGTCGAGGGCGCCAGTGGGCTCAGGGTGCATGTACACGAGGTCTTCGGCACGTTCGTGCTCGAGCACTGGCGCGACCGCGACGTTCGCTTCGCCGTCGACGAGGCCGCCGTGTGCGTCGACGACGGGTGCCGCCCCGCCGAGGTGGCGATCACCATCGAAGGCGACTGGGAGGATCTCGGACAAGTCGACGCATCCGACGACGTGGCGTGGACGCTCGAGGACGGCACCCCCCTGTGCACTCCCCAGCTCACCGATTGACCAGAGGCTCTCGGAACATGCCCGCTCCATCTACCCCATCCAAGGTCTCGGCCGCGCTGCTGGCGCTGGTGTCCTGCCACGGTGGCGCGTCCGACGACGACCCCGCTCCCGACCCCATCGCCTGCGACGTCGAGGCCATTGCCACCGCCCTCGCCGGCGACCAAGCCACGGACTGCGGCGTGTTCCCGACCGACGCAGCGCCCGACGGCTGCGCGGCCGACGCCTTGTCCCGCGCCGAGCCCTTCTGGGTCGTCGACTACGTGGCCGGCAAGGACTCGACGCTCGCCGAGGTCTGGGTCTCCGACGGTGCGCAGGTCTGGATGCTGCTGTACGACGACTACGCCGGCGACGAGGCCACCGTCGACGGTCGGCTCTGCGTGGGTCCTCGGGCCACCGACGAGACCGCGGCCGGCGTCGGCTGCGATGACTTCCTTCCGCCAGGCGACCACTACCTGGTGTGCGGTCGCCAGTGCGACGGCTGCTCGAACCACCTCCCCCAGCCCTTCGAGCACGACGCCGTGGACTGTGCGGTGGAGGCCGACGGCTCGCTGGCCTGCACCGTCGACGTCGACGGATGATCGCACGGAACCTGTCCGCTTCGCCCCACGTGGGTCACTTCTTCCTGTGCCGAGCACCGGTGAGGCGTCGGGGAGGGTGTCGCTCGGACCGGTGAGGGGTCGTAGAGGGTGACGTGGGTCGATGGCGACGTCGGAACGCCGCATTGTTCGCCTTCGCTCGTAGCGCATAGGGCGAGTGGAGCGCCGCACACCCTCTTCGATGTCTCACCGGTCCGAGAGGCACCCTCTTCAATGTCTCACCGGTCCGGAGACCTGCGCGCGACGCCGAACCGACGCCGGTTGTCAGCGACCAGCTCACCCCCTTCGACCTGCACTAGACGGCTGATCGCTGACCGCGACCGCACATGCGGATGGCCGGCGAAGAGGCCAGCTCAGCGCGGAAGGAGCGCCACTGCCTGCCCTTCCCACGTGGGCTCGTCGAGCGCCCGCAGCGCCGCCTCGGCCACCGCCGCCCGCGCGATCCGCCCCTTGCCCTTGAGCTTGCCGCTGCCGCCCACCACCACGTCGTAGGGGCCCGGCGGGTCGTCGGACAGCCCACCGGGGCGCAGGATGGTGCTCACGAGCCCAGTCGCCCCGCGCACCGCCGCCTCCTGGCCGTCGTGGTCGTGGATGGCGTTGCGCAGCAGCGTCTTGACGATGGCCTTCGTCGCGAACCCCACGCGCCCGTAGCTGTCGCCGGCGCCCAGCGAGCTCACCACCACCAGCCGCGGCACGCCGTGGGCCGCCATCGCCGCCACCAGGTTCGCCGTGGCCTCGGTGCGGGCCGACCGCTCCGACAGTCCGCCTCCGATGGCGCAGATCACCGCGTCGTGGCCGGGCACCTGCTCGTGCAGCACCCCCGCAGCGGTGGCATCGCCGGTGACCACGCTGAGGGCCTCGTGCTCACGGGCGAAGGCCGAGCGCGCCGAGGCGGTGACGGAGTGACCGGCCGCCAGGGCCTGGTCGACGACATGCTGGCCCACCCCACCGGTAGCGCCGAGGACGAAGAGCTTCATGCCCGCGGTGTATCGCTGTCAGTCCTCGGTGGGGGCCGACACCACCACCGGCCGCACCACCACCGAGCCGTCGCTGAACCCGAACACCGCGTAGCTGCGCCCGTCACGCAGGGCCTTGACGCGCACCTGTCCGGGACGATCGGGGTGGTGGGTGGCCTCGATACGCCCCCGGTGGGCCACCAGCATGGCCACCGGCTTGGTGGGGAAGCTCAGCGTCGCCTCGCCCCCTTCGGCGAGCATCATCCGCTCGCCCTCGGCCGCCGCATCGGGGGGCACCGGCCCGCTCGCGCCCACGGTCACCGTGAGCAGCTGGGGCAGCTCCTCGCCTCGCTCGATCACCACGTCGGTGACGCCGACCTTGTCGCCTTGCACCCACAGCCAGTCCTCGCCGAACAGCGACGCCTGAGCCACGTCGGGCTTCACCACCGCCAGCGCGGTGCCGTCATCGGGGAAGGGCAGCAGCACGCCCCCGTCGAGGGCCAGCGGCACCGGCTGGGTGACGGCCTGCAGCAGCGAGCCCCCCTCCACCTTGGTCGCCGGATCGCTGGCGACGGTGACCGCCCACTCGTGGCGCCCGCCCTCGTGGGCCATGCCCAGCGTCGCGGTGCCCGCCGCCTTGCCGTAGACCATCAGCCACGGCATCACCGCCTGCACGTCGATCACCTTCGGCGCCGAGATCGCCACCTCGGTGGGGGCTTGTTGGGGAGCGAGCACCGCGACACGGCCCACGGGCAGCGTGAGCGTGTCTTGGGCCAGCGCGAGGGACAGCAGCCAGATCGTCATGGACCCGAGCTTGCCACAGCGCGCGGTCCGTGTCCCCGATAGGAGAGGGGCGGAGGTGTCCATGGCCCGCCGCACCCGCCGTCAGATCCTCGAAGGCCTCGCCGCCGCCACCCTCGCCGGCTGCGCGCCCGACGGAGCATCCCCCACGAGCGGCGGGCTCCACCGCTCGCCGACCAGCTCGTCCACGAACTCCTCCGGGCAGCCGCTGCCGGGCACCATCGACACCATCGTGATCTGCATGATGGAGAACCGTTCCTTCGACCACGTCTTCGGCAGCTACTCGCTGCTCGAGGGGCGCGACGACATCGACGGCCTGCGCCCCGGCATGGGCAACCCCGACCCCGACGGCGCCTGGCTCGACGTGGTGCCGGTCACCGAGCCCTGCACCCACCCCGACCCGCCCCACAGCTGGGGCACCAGCCGGGAGCAGTTCGACGAGGGCCGCAACGAGGGCTTCGTACGCGCCTACGCCGGCCGCAGCGGCACCTTCGACCTCACCCAGTGCATCAGCTACCAGACGCGTGGACAGCAGCCCATCAGCTACGCCCTGGCCGACCGCTTCGCCTTGTGCCAGCGCTGGTTCAGCAGCCAGCTGTCGTCCACCTGGCCCAACCGGCTCTACTGGCACGCCGCCACCTCGCAGGGAATCGAGGGCAACACGCTGCCGCTGCCCGAGGCCCGCTACACCGCGCGGTCCTTGTGGGACCAGCTCACCGACGCGGGCATCGAGTGGGCCTCCTACTACACCGACCTGCCCACCCTGGCGTTGTTCGGCCGCGACGACTGGGCGAGCCGGATGAACGACATGGACGCGTTCTTCGAGGACGCCGCCGCCGGCACCCTGCCCTCGGTGGTCACCCTCGACCCGGGCGCCGCCACCAACGACGACCACCCGCCCCACCACCCGATGCTCGGCCAGCTGTTCATCGGCAGCGTGGTGCAGGCCCTGATGGACTCGCCCCAGTGGGAGCGGTGCCTGTTCGTGCTCACCTACGACGAGGCCGGGGGCTTCTACGACCACGTGGCCCCGGGCACCATGCCCGACGACCACGCCTCCGCGGGCTTCGATCAGCTCGGCTTCCGCGTGCCGGCCTTCGTCGTGGGTCCCTGGGTGCGCGAGGGCTACGTGACGAACACGGTCTTCGACCACACCGCCGCCATGGGCTTGGTGCGCGAGTGGTTCGGCATCGACGAGACGCTCACCCAGCGCGACGCTGCGTGTCCGCCGCTCTCGGAGGTGCTCGATCTGCAGCGCATGGCCGCCGGCACGCCGATCGCCCCCATCCAGCTGCCCCGCATCGTGCTCGACGAAGACGCCATCGAGGCCCAGTGCGCGCGGCGGGGCTACCCCAGCGGCCAGCCCGAGCTGCGCGCCTTCGTGCAGGAGCGCTTCCCCCACCTCGACCGCACCGACGACAGCCCCGAGCTGCTCCGGCGGAGCTTCCGGCGGGCGGGGGAGCAGGGGCTGTGGGTGCCGGCCTGACCCCGGCCCACGCATGAGCACCGACGCCCATCGGCTCGACAGCATCGAGGAGCTCCGCGTCTTCGTGCAGGTGGTGCAGTCGGGCAGCATCGCGGCGGCCGCCAAGGTGCTGCGTCTACCCCCCCTCACTGTCGGGCGGCGGCTGCAGGCCCTCGAGCAGCGACTCGACCGACGACTGCTCAATCGCTCCACCCGCAACCAGTCCCTGAGCGAAGCGGGGCGAGCCTTCCTCGACCACGCCCTGCGCATCCTCGACGAGGTCGACGGGGCCGAGGCCTTCCTCGACTCGGAGCGCACGGGAATCGCCGGCAACGTGGCCATCGGGGTGGTCAGCGCCCTGGCCCGCGACACCCTGAAGGCCCTGCAGCCCCTCCTGCGCGATCACCCGGGGCTTCGGCTGCAGCTGCGGGTGGTCGACCAGCACGTCAACCCCGTGGCGATGGGCCTCGACGTCGTGTTCATGGGCGGTCGGCTGCCCGACAGCACCCTCGTCGCCCGGCGCCTGCTTTCTGTGCACCCGGTGCTGAGTGCCCACGAGCGCTACCTCGAGCGCCGGGGAATGCCCCGCACCCTCGACGACCTGCGAGACCACGAGGCCCTCCTGTACGCGGCCGACCCTCCGCGAACGGCGTGGGTGCTCCGCGACGCGCAGGGACAGTCCCACCGCGTGCCGGTGCGAGGCCGACTCGAGGTCGACGCCTCCACCACCATGGCCGACGCGCTGGTCCTCGGCCTGGGCATCGGCATGATCACCCGCCGTTTCGTCGCCTCGACCCCCGGGATGCATGTGGTGCTGCCGGCGTATGGCTTCGGCTCGGGCCCGCTGTACGCCGTGTTCCCCCACGGCGAGGCGCGCAGCGCACGCATCGAGGCCGTCGTGAACGCCGTGCAGCACTATCTCCGCGGTCAGCAGACCTGGATTCCTTCAGAAAGCGATGCAGAGACTGTCTGATTGAGTCCTTTTCTGACGCGATGAGCTGGGCGACCTTGGGGACACCGGCGGCGGACGACCCGCCGGTCCCCGACCACCCCGGAGGCTCTCGTGTCCACCCTCGTCACCCTGATGTCCCTGCTGTCGACCGCTCACGCCATCGAGCCCGCCCCCACGCCCCCGACCACCGAGGCGGTCGCCGCTTCCGGCCATGCCGACTACGCGCGGCGGAAGATGCGCCCGGTGCCGGCCTTCGTCGTGGGCACCGCGACCGGCTTCGGCGCCGGGGTGGTCGGAGGCTTCGTCCACCCCATCGCCGGTGGCGCCCTGATGCCGGCCGTCAGCGCGCTCGCGATGCATCCGCTCACCGACGGGCGCCTCGGCTGGAAGATGGCCGGCACCCACCTGGGCTGGCTCGGCTCGTCGCCGGTCGGGATCCCCGTGCGGGTCATCGACCGACGCACGACCGGCGGGTCGCTGGAGCCGCTGTCGCCGGGAAGCCTCGCGCTCACGGGGGCCTTCGCGGTCACCACGGCCCTCGGCGGGCTCATCGGGTCCCACGTCGACGCCAAGAAGCTGCTCGCCACCGAGGCCACGGTCGCGGTGACCCCCGTGGTCGCGCCCGGACGCGCGGGTGTGCAGCTCTCGGGGAGCTTCTGATCATGGGCGACCTGCAAGGCAAGCACGTGCTGATCACCGGCGCCAACGGCGGCCTCGGCCTGGCCACGAGCATCCAGGCGCTTCAGCGGGGGGCCGAGCTGGTGCTGGCCTGCCGCACCTCCGACAAGGCCGCACGAGCCGCCGCCACCGCCGTCGCGGCCGCCGGAGTGCCCGATACGCGAGCGCTCGCCGCCGGGGGCTTCGACATGCTCGATCCTCTCGCCATCGCCGAGGCGGTCGACGCCCTGCCCGCCCGCCCGGTCGACGTCGTCTTCCTGCAAGCGGGGGGCTGGGTGTGGGCCGACGGATTCCAGACCGTGCGGCGAGGCGACGTGGCCATCGAGCGGACGGTGTTCCAGAACGTCGTCGGGGCGCACGCGACCCTCGCTGCCCTGGGACGCAGCGGCCGACTGGCACGGGGGTGCCGCGTGGTGATCATCGGAGGCGAAGGAGCCCGCGGCCTGCCCGGCGCCATCGACAAGCCCAGCTTCCCCGACCTCGCCTCGTTCGAGACCTACCTCAGCGGTGCCTCGCCCACGCCCTACGTGCCGATCGACGCCCTCGGGGTGGCGAAGCTGTGTGCGGGGCTGTGGACCCGCGCCATGGCACGACGCACCGACGCCATCGAGGTGGTCTGGTTCACGCCGGGCCTGATCGCCGGCACCGGCGGCACCGCAGGCATGGCCGCGGCCAAGGAGTGGCTGCTACAGCACGTCGCGTTCCCGGTGATGGTGTGGCTGGGCCGCGCCCAGTGGCCGGCGCAAGCCGCCGCCAAGTGTGTCGACTGCCTCGCCGGCCGTGTCGGAGCCCACGGCGACCTCCTCGGGGCGCCCGAAGGCCAGGCCATCGGTGCCCTCACCGACCAGGGCCCGATGCAGCCCCTGTTCGACGACCTCGCCCTGCAAGACGCCCTCTGGCGCACCTGCGAGGCGGCCGCTGGACCGCTCGAGCTGCCTGTCCGCGCCGCCTCTTGAACCCCCAAACCGATCACCAGGAGCTCAACATGACCCAGCGCTCACTCGCTCGCGTCTTCCTCGGACTACCCGGCCTCTTCATCCTGTTCACCGGACTCGTGTTCCTCACCCAGCCCGAGGCCGCCCTCGCCAAGCTGCAGCTGTCGGCCCACGGCGCCGAGGGGCTGAGCAACATGCGGGGGCTGGGCGGCGCGCCCCTCGTGGCCGTCGGCGCCTCCCTGCTGATGTCGGCCGTCACCGCGAACCTGACGTACGCGCGGCCCGGCGCGATCTTCCTGCTCGTGCTGCTGGCCGCACGCCTGCTCTCCCACGTGCTCGATGGCGCGAGCGGCTCACTGGCCTTGTTCCTCACCCTTCCGAGCGTGACCTTCGCGCTGATGATGGTCGGCCACCGGTTGCTCGATCGGTCGGCCGCCGAGCCCACCTGAGCCTCAGCTGCCCACACCTGTCACGTCGCGACGGGTGAGCGTGCGAGGCACGAGCTCGTCGATGCGCGTCATGTCGAGGACGGCGACGTCGTCGCCCTCCGCGGGGGTCACCATGTTCGCGAAGCCCATGCCGAAGCGCACCTGGTCGACGTGGAACTGGGCGCGGGCGAACACTGGCTGCTGGCTGCTGGCGTCGATGCCGCGCATGGTGACGAGCAAGAACAGCAGCCGCTCGTCGTCGGCCCGCAGCTCGTACAGCGGGCTCGACGGGTCGAGGGCGTGCATCGCCGTGAAGGCCATGCCGAAGATCGGCACGCGGTTTCGGGCCAGGTCGAGGTCGACGAAGCGGCGGAAGCGATGCTCGTCCTCCGACTCGTCGATGAGCACGCCGACATGGAGGTGGGCATCGAGGATGGGGGTGGTGCGCTCGTTGACCATGCGCAGGTGCAGGGTGGGCACCCCCTGCCGGTCGTGCACGGCCAGCGCGCTCGAGAAGCGCACCCGCGGCTCGGGCAGGGAGAACTTGGCGTAGAGGATGGCGGTCACCACCGCCACCCCGGCCAGCCCGATGAACGACTCGAGGATCACCAGCGCGTTCGCCCAGGGACTCGACGGCGTCATGCCGCCGTAGCCGATGGTCGACAGGGTCTGCACGCTGAACCACAGCATGTCGCTCATCGACGCTGCCCCCGACACACCGTCGGGGTCGAGGGCGAACAGGCCGGCGAAGAGCATCGACACCCCCACGTAGGCCGCGAACGCCAGCGCGATGGTCACGGTCCATGGGGCGGCCATCAGCCGCGGATAGACGTCGCGGAAGGGCTGCGAGCGCAGGCCGCGCACCCGCCACGTGAAGGGTTTCGCACGCGTCGGCTCGGACCCCATCGGCACCTCGGCGCGTGTCTATCGCGCTACCCGGACACCGCGTCACGAAAGGCGCCGTGGTTGAGCCGGCCGATGCGCCCCTTCTCCGGAATCGCGAACACGACCTCGCGGAAGGAAGACGCCCAGGTGGGCCACACCGTCGCGAACGCCGCCGAGGCCACGGCCGGGTCGTTGCCGAAGGCCCCGCAGCCCCAGGCCCCGAGCACCAGGCGCTCCACCCCTCGCTCGGCGGCGACCGCCAGCACGTTCCGCCAGCGTCGCGCGAAGGTGGCGGCGATGGCTGGACCCGCCGCCGGATCCTGACGGAGCAGGGGCCCGGCGTTGGGGGCGGGGGCGGTGATCACGTCGACGAGAACCACGTCCTCGAGGAACGCCCGACGCGACCGCACCCGGAAGAAGGGCACCGCCGGCGAGAAGATCAGGTAGTCGGTGTAGAGCAGGCTGTCGTGGCGCCGGTTGGCCATGTAGTAGGCCGGCTGGGTGCGCAGGCAGGGGTAGAGGCCGGAGCAGCGGCACAGGTCTTCCTCCTGGGCCCTCGCGCCGTTGAGGAACCCGCCGCCAGGGTTGCGCGCCGACGCGAAGTTCAGCGCCGCCACCCGTCCCTCCGCGCCGAGCCGCACCACGGCCTCCTGCGTGCTCTCGGCGGTCACAGAGACCCGCGCCGGGGCGCCCGGAGCCGGCTCGCTCAGCGCGGCGACGGCCTCGGGCGTGTACAGCCGCGTGCCGTCCACGGCACCCGCCTGCGCGTCGGCCAGCGACACCCTCGTACCCGACGGCGCCTCGTAGGTTCCTCGCTCGAGCAGGTCGAGCACCTGGCGTGCTGTGCCACTCACGGGGCACCTCCTGGGACCCCATATCTACCTAACGCATATATGCAATAAACATTGATCCTTCCCGACCTGATACGATGGCCCCTCATCCGGAGCCCGTGTGCCTCTCTACCTGCTGCCGATTCTGCTGGGCTCGACGCCCGGCTACGCGCAGGACACCGGGTTGGTCTGGATGGTCCAGGCATTCCAAGAAGCCGAGAAGGCCTCGTGGCCGCCGCCGCAGCTGTCGGCGGTGCTCCGCGACACGTCCCTGATCGTCCGTGCGGGGACGAGCCGCGCGACCTTCCGGGCCACCGCACAGATGGAGCCGAACCGGTTCGGCGCTTGGGAGCGCTTCGAGAGCCTCACGTCCACGTGTGCCTGGACGCTCACAGGGGAGGTCGGGCCCGGTGAGGCCGCCGCGGTTCCGCTGGAGGTGCCGAGCCGCTGCGACCGACAGGAAGCCCAGCTGCTCCTGGTCTACGTCGACGCGACCGATGCCGACACCGCCTGGCACGCGTTCGCCGAGGGACTGACGACGTTGGCATGGGACGGCACGCGCTGGGCCGTGGTCACCGAGGACCCCATCGCCGAGCGGGCGAAGCTGGAAGCCGCCTACCAGTCCGCGAAGACCCGAGCGGAACGTGACGCAGCCGCCGACCAGCTTCGCGCGTTCCGTCGCAAGTGGCGTCTGCCGCCCCTCGACGATCCACCGTCACCAGGTGAGCGGTAGTCCACGCGCAAAGGTGCCTTGGGGCATGCCACCGGGGCAGCGCACCTCGAGGGTCCAGTCGGGCAGGGCCGTGCCGCTGGTGAACCGGTAGACGGTCTGGTTGTCCTGGCAGGTGACCAGCGCGCCGCCGTCGACCTCGTAGATCGAGCCCTGGATCGCGCAGCGCAGGGGCAGGTCGAAGGCCTCCGACTCGCTGGCGGTGCCGAGCCCCACGTCCGCATCGAAGAGCAGCCCGCGGGAGTCCGTGAACGGGGCGGCGTTGTCGAACACGGCGAGGCGGCCGTCCGACCAGCGAAGGGCGTGGTGCTGGCCGTCGAAGCCGCCAGCGGTCCAGGTGACGTCGGAGGTGGCCTCGGGGTTGGGCAGGCCGGTGATCGTCCAGTCGATGGTGCCGAAGTCGACCGAGTCGGGGTCGGCCATCACCCGCACCACCGCGTCGAGGGGACGCAGGCTGATGAGCACGTGGTCGCCGTCGAGCTCGATGCTGTTGCCGTGCGACCAGTCCTCGCTGTTGGGCCACACGCTCGACCAGAAGCCCCCGAACTCGTCGGCGGGGGGCACGGTGGTGTGGTCGCGGTAGGCCCAGCGGGCGAGCACGTTGCCGTCGTCGTCGAGCACGGTGAACCCGTCGACGATGGTCTGGTTGTCCTCGTCGGCGTCGAGCAGGTAGTGCCGCTCGCCGTCGGTGGCCACGTCGTGGTGCTGCGGGTAGGCGAGCCCGTCGACGTGGAACAGCTCGGTGCCGTCGAACCGCGCGTGCACGACGTCGTCGGTGTCGTAGGCGTACAGCAGCGTGCCGTCGGGGGCCACGTCGTAGCCGGTGATGCCGCCGAGGCCGCCGGTGGCCTGCGCATCGACGATCTCGTACCACACCACCTCGCCGTCGCCGTCGATGGCCACCAGCCCGTCCTCGCCGCCACAGGTGAACGGCGACAGCACGGCGTCGAAGCCGTCGGCGGTGCCGGTGACCGAGGTGACCAGGGTGCCCGGGCCGGTGGGCAGCGCGTCGGTGGTGACCGAGGCGGTGGCGGTGCCCGCGCCCGCGTCGGCGAGGACGTCGTAGGTGACCCCCGCGCGCAGGCCGATGGCCGTGGTGCTCACGGAGGTGCCCGCGGACGTGGTGGCGGTGCGGGTGGGGTGGCCGGCCGCGGTGAACGTGAGCGTGGCCGTGCCGGAGGCGGCCAGATCGACGGTGCAGTCCACCCGGAGCGCGTGGTCGACCTGGGGCGCGCAGCTCACCGAGAGCACGTCGGCCGGGCCGACGGTCGCGGTGTCGCCAGTGAGGTCGGTGTCGGTGTCGGTGTCCGTGTCGGTGTCGGTGTCCGAGTCCGTGTCGGTGTCGGTGTCCGAGTCCGTGTCGGTGTCCGAGTCCGTGTCGGTGTCCG
>Ga0213839_1001966_pt1 | contig 12156 bp, 17 predicted proteins | sample SWPATP21_FD_160075 | JGI IMG/M metagenome (GOLD analysis project Ga0213839, IMG submission 160075) | Coastal seawater microbial communities from Marineland, Florida, United States - SWPA TP2 #1 | ecosystem: Environmental > Aquatic > Marine > Coastal | place: USA: Florida | collected 2016-08-14 | reverse complement strand
AGCGAGCTCACCGGAGAGTTTCCGTTGGCAGCGGAAGCGCATCACGCTACTCCAGAAAGAGCGAGTCAGCAGACTGGCGTTCCGCGCCGAGCGAAGCAAGCAGTGGCGACCCGCCAACGCTCAAGGATGAGCCGACCTCCTCAACAAAGCACCTCCCCTCCCCTCCCCCCGCCCTTCCCGCGCGCTCGGCCGTCCGTCGACCCATATCTGTGCACCGTCTTGCGTAGTTCACGCTGCAGTTGGGATGCTTCTTCGAAGGTGCACTCTGTTTTAGTTCGACGCTGCCGCGATCCTGCTTGGTGATGCGCCTATGTGATAGTTTTTTTTACATTACGCAGAATCAATACACACCTAAAAAAAAACGACACTTCCAAAACACAACACCAAACCGCATCGATTGCACGTTTGCACACTGACAAAAGCATCTACGCACGAAACCAACAAACAAAACTAACCAGCAACAACCCCAAACCCATCGTGGATCTACGAAACAAACTCGTTGAATTATTTTCTCTTGGTTATTCCACAACGTTACCACCAACTCCATCATGGGCAAACGCGACATCGAATTTGGATGGGCACACATCCGCACGCACCCGAAGCCAGCCATCATGTTTGAGAAGAACAACGTGCTCCTCTTCAAGCGCCGACCCTGCCGCGTCAAGTCAGCCAAGACCATCCGCGTCGACCGCAACGGCGCTCTTCGCCGCAGCCTCCACATCATCGATGTGTTGTCAGGCCAGAGATTCAAGTTGACCGAGGACGCAGGCAACGTGTTGAAGGAGTGCCGCGTCCTGAAGGAGGAGTTCGAAGTGTTGGATGAGGCCGGGCGCCGCCGAACTGTCTGTGCCATGCCCGTTGTCGAATTACGCGAAAGGCCGCAGCCGACGCACCCCCACACCGACTTCGTCTGCGCTCCAGCGACCTCCAAGGTCGATCGATCGTCCCCCGCAGGCCGCGAGAACAACGGAGTGGCGAAATTTGAACCGCGAGTGATGAAGGAGTTCCCTCGCGTGGAGTACAGCTCCGGTGACGCCGGCAAACAACGCATCGTGTACAAGGCGAGCTTGTGGTGCCCGTTCGAAGTCACCGCCTAGATGCATCCCTGCTACTCTCTTTTTGTGGCAACAGGTATGCCACCGCGTTGTCTCCCGTCGAAACAAAACGCCGTTTACTTGGAGTAGACGGCCCCTCACAACAATCAGTACAAAGTATCAAAAGCAAAAGCAATATTATGGAGACACCACCACGTGCCGAAGGGCCAAAAGGCCGGCACTGCGTTTGAAGCACACGTCTTTGAAACGTCATCAATGTAGAACAAAAGATAAGAAAAAAGCGAAACATCAAACAATTACTTTACTTTAGTACTCCATCAATCATGTATTCAGCAAGTTTGTTGTCGTCTGCGCGTGAGGAGCGCACACATGTCATGTGTGTCGTGTCGTGAGCGGTGTCGTCGACGCGTTTTTATCCACACTATCAGCACGGCAAACAACGGCGAACTTCCAGAACATCAATTTCGATTGGGCTTTGGGGGGCTCACCCGCAACCCCTTCACCGGACTGCGACCTTTTTGAGGGCCCTTGTCCTACAATTGCGTTGTCATGCGCACACAAACCAAAAAGTCACATGAGGGGAAAAAAAAGCTCTGGCAAACTACTGGGTATGAAACTATGATGACCGACGTACGGTCACATCAGAACCCTTGCGCATGATAGCTGCCACAGATGACCTTGCAAATTGAAATAAACGAACAAACAGGGGTTTCGTAAAGTCGTCAAAGTCACGATGCACGAAAGCAGACCCACTCACATGGTTTCTCGCCGCTTCGTGCGCTGCAACGCTCGTACGGCGCTCGCAGTCTTTCGAATGGCTTTCACGCTTTTAGAGAAGCGCTGATCGGCCACTTCGCCGATGACGGACACGTCGTCCGGGAAGTGCGTCGAGACCTAACAACGCAGTCAGGGGTAAACATCTGCCGAGGCGCTGCAATGTAGGTGGCATCCAGGGCATCAACAAACCTTGTCAAAATTCTCTTTTGTCAGCATGAATAAGTGGGCGAGCGTCAAAGCCCGCACAGACGCCGAGCGAGCCTGCTCGTGCAGTACCGCAATTTCCCCAATCACGCTTCCGGGCCTGCGCGCACAGACAACGTGGTCAGAAGGCTTTAACAACAAGTCCCAGCATCCCCACATCGTTCTCAGCGATTTGACACGCACCCCAGGAGCGCCAGTCGGTGATCCACATCCTTCTTTATCACCTCGAGCGATCCTAATCGCACAAAATACATCTCGTGTCCGAGGTCTCCCTCGCGAATCAGGAAATCCCCTGCCAGGCACAGCTGCAACTCGAGCATTCCAGCGATGGCCTGCCAACACCACACAGGTCAACATCGACGCTACTGGCTGGCGCTAAGAGATACTTTGTTGACCCGTACCGATGCAAACGCCCCCGAACAGCGATGGAACAGCGACGACTTCGAAATGACTTCATGATTCACGTAGAGCTACGGATGAATACGCAATTCGAGTAATGATAATCATCATCAACAACAACGTAACCGCCGTGGACGATAGCAATGTTGGACAAAGTAGTGGAAGGCCCCGTTGCCGTACCTGCATTTCTCGGCGTAAATACACGGGCAAGTCCTCCAACGCGTGTGTTGCGTCCACGTGCAGTTGTCTGTGCTGACGCTGCGACTTGTAGTATGTGAGTAACCTCTCGCGAAGGGGCAAAGGTAAGTTGTGGTGCTCCATGAATCGGTTCACATTCCTGCAACAGCAAGCAGCAATGAGAAAGACAATCCCATTACGATGATCATGATGCCGCAAGCAAAATGTACTTCATTTTCTCTCGGAACGTCAAAATATCTTCGTCAACCACAGCAATCGTGGCCATCAGGTTACCAGCGACACTTGCGTACAAGGTGAATCCTACAACGTTGACAGCCATTGTAAAGATTTTCTCCCATGCCGTGCGTGGGTTGGGGGTCTCGAGGCCCATGCCCGTCATTTGAGCAAGAGCCCAAGCACAACCGTGGACATAGCGACTGGTGATGCTCTACAAACGTCATTGCAAAATAAAGGACGTGGACAGAGACACGGTTAATAGCGCACCGCTGAAGCGGGGTGCAATGTAGTTCGTACCTGCGCAAAAATATTTGGGTCATCCAAAAACCCAATGTCGCCGCGTTCCACGCACGCCCCGAGGATACTGGGGTCCGTGCGGTTGGAGCGAACCCACCCGTCGCATTGGTATTGAGCCATTGCGAACATCATGCAGCCAGTCAAGTGCATGCACATGAACATGCGCAGAATCAACTGCACGAACTGCATTGCGTGAGTCGACACTCCGGCAACGAAGAGAAGCTTCGCCTCCTCCTCCGCTCCAATGCGGAACCAGTTCACGACTCGAAGAAGTCGGAAGACTTCGCCATGACGGATTAGTGCAAAGTGCAAACTTCGCGTTGCCGGCCATGTGGCGGGGACCACGGTTACAAGAATGTCGCTCAACGAAACGATGTCCAAAACAATGTACAAAAGCCGCGGCTCGTATACAGATAGGTCAGCGTCGGCGCAGCAGCCGTGCTTGAGACGTTCTCGCACCGCCGTGGAATACCTAATACACGCACGGCTGTGAACGCAAAACGAGCTTCTGCGTGTGCCCGCTGCCAAACATAGACGCACCGAACTGCCAACCGGTGTACAATATCGGCCCAAAACAAAATCGATATCACCACTTCGACTGGTCCGCACCTAACAAGTCGAAAGTGGGCACTCTTCAGATCGCACTACGCCACTCTGCAGGCAAGTTCATGTGACTATCGCATACCTCATAATACCAATGGATCTTATGAAGAGAACCACGGGGACAGTGGCCAGGCCGAAGTACAACGCTTTAGTGATCAGTGCACAAGTTCGCGACTCGGACACGCTAGATTGAAGTGACCAACCACACAATTAGCAACGAAGATGTTACTGCAGACGCACCACCGCGGCACTTCCACACCTGCGTAATCCTTGCCGCCACGACATTCCGCGAATGATGTGGCCGTCCTCGCCTCGGCGCAAAGGAGCTTTGCGACGTGGGCTGCCAGGCAGGGCTTCTGCCGACTGCTCAGCCCAGCTCAGCACGGCGGCGACGACGATAGTGACAACTACAGAATACCTGCAACACAAGTCCGGCAAAGACGAGGCTGACGACGATGATCACATAAACAAGGCATGTTGCCGAAGTAAACGCACGCAAGCCCAACATAAACGACTCCGGAAAAGCCCTCTGCGTCGAAATCCAACCACTGGTCGCCGCTCAGAAGCGGTGGCTCCTCGCCATCCTCTGGAGGAGCCGCAACTGGATCGCATCCCAGCCCTTGACAAGGCAAACCCCGACCATTCGCGCAACTTGTGAGTTGTAATGCTGTCTCTAGAACTACATGAACAATGCACAATCAAAGCAAAGAACATACCGCACTCATACGAAGCTTCAATGCCTCTGTCTTTCATAAGCGGTGCCTTAAAATCGGGGAAGCCATACGACATGGTGACATCCAGCGTCTCCACCACAATTGCAAGAAGCTGCAGCACGTTCCACCTAACCAACACAGGACAGTGAGCGCGGAGACATTGACTCCTTGTCGCAACGCGGAGCAATGCTGGCGCAGGTCGGCGTAGAGCGTATGCATTCACGTACATTGAGTGATGCTCAACAATTGAAACGATAACGTTGTCAGCTATGCCACCCGCTTTCATTCTACAACAAAACCAACCACAACAATGACAATTGCTTGCATCACGTGTAATTGTATGTCAACAACGACAAACCCGCGGTTCTCTTCTGCTTGCTGCCGCAAGCGTCGCTTTCGGGATCGTCGTGGTGTCCTAGGAAACCAACAGCGTTGGAAAATAATGTCACACGTCCAGGTTTGCGCGCGCACACAAGTATTCACGCACGATGCGGTGCTGCTATCGGCTGGAGCCGATTTCAATGATTGTTTCCGCCCACCCATGGAACGGCGAGACCCGGGCCGCGAGCGAAGACCACGTGGAGAATTGCGCGGGTCATTCGCCGCCTGCTTCGGTGTCGGCGCTCGTCGAGGGCTCCTAATGTTGCGAAACAAGACGTCACGATGATAACAGAGCCTCTTGATGCTGGTGCAGACTGGCAGCAACAACAACACTCACGCCACTCGTGATGCTGGTCTCGATCGTGGTGACATCGAGGCATCAAAGCGCCCACTCGACGATCGTGGAATTGGGACCTGCAGTTCGTGAAGCCGTTGACGAAGGGGCGAGTCCCGCTCTTCGTCGCTGCTTTCCTGACATGCCCAAGATATGAAACCATGAGCATTTGTGCCACGTACCAAGCAAAATGTTGCGTGTTGCGTTCACATGTGGCCAGACAGCGCACCTCAGCAAATCCGGGGCGTGAACTGCGGTGCGGAAGTTCTCCATCTCGTCCATCCTCCAGGTTAGCGCCCGCCTGCACAGCGGCACAATCAAGTTGAAACGAAATGCGAGATTTCTCGCCGCAGCTGAAAAAACATTGTACCTGCTCTGCAGCAACCATGTTTCGGGCCACCTGGTTGCCCGTCGATGACAGGTCTTTCAGCGAGAGCGTCGTCGGTTCAGCACTAATGCGACAGCAAACGGCGCAGACTAAGAAAGTGTGCTACGTCGCACGAAGAGACAATGCAGCGGTGCACACATACCCATCGCTGAAGCTGTCCTCGCTGCCCGAGCTACTGAGATCGACGTCCTGCAATGCAAATTCATTCACGCGTTGCACATCGAGTGAGGACGATGCGATGCACACACGCAGTTAATTCAAGTGAGGTCTCGGCGTACGTCGACAGTCGCGTCAGCCAAGCCCTTGCACTCATCGAAACTGCAACAAAGAAAACAGGATTGCGGCAGGGTTTCGTTAGGAGAGGCGACGAAGTTTCCGTTGTCAATGAACATCACTGGCTACGAACCTGGAGTCAGGGGAGCTCATCGCGGTGCCGGATGAGGGTGCAGACGCCACGTTCAGGGGCTCTGGAATGACCGACGGAGCGGTGGCGATTTCGCTCTTGCCCGGTTTCTTCGCACCGTCGCCGTCGGAAATTGCGGGGGTGTCGCTCTGGTAACTCGTACTGAAGTTGTCGTCGGAGTCATCGGAGTCATCGGAATCGGACTCCGACGATGTGTAGTACAGATGCGTCGTCGCCATGCGACGAACCTGTTCGGCAATGTGGACGTCGTTCGTCGGTTCATGTACACCGGCAGCAAATCAATGTTCGGCTGTGTAATACAACAACAAAGAGGAGAAGGACATTGGCATTAATTGAGCACGCACCCCAAAACCACGACGCTTGGGCGCTTCCGCAGCTTCTTCTCCTTCCCCTTCACTTGTGTGCGCATGCTGTTCGCGTGCGTTGGGTGGACTACCGCAGTCAGAAAGCACATTCGGCGTGCGTGCCGGAGACATGCTGAGTGGAGACTCGTCACCATCGTAAGGAGTTTGCTCGAGCGACACCATTTGCTTGATTGAGAGTCCTCTGTTCTTGTTGCGATGGGGTGTGAACGGCACGCCCGGGAACATTTCTTGAAGGTACTCCGTACCCCCGGTCTCCGCCGCGTTGACCCGGGCTTCGCCAGCCTCGCCGGGGTCGGACATGATGCTGGTCAGGCTCCGGAGAGAGTTCCGGCGCGATACAGGTTTGGGAATCACGATGCGACCCAGCGACTTCACAGACGACAGCGATCGCGCAATCATCCCTGAACTGCCACCTTGCTCTTGCTCGTGATGTAGCGTATGAACGTCCGAACTGTAGACATCATTCTGGTGCCAGAAACGACCGCGGTTGTGATGATCGCGTGGCGACTGAGATCGTGAGGATGTACCGTCCTTGGACTCGAACACGTCTTCGTCACTGCTCGTTCGAAAACGAGTTGCTTCTGGTATCGACGATTCGCTACTCACTCGAAAACGAGTTGCTTCTGGTATCGACGATTCGCTACTCACTCGATAATGCACATTTTCCGGCATCGACGAGTCGCTGTCCAGCGTCACATGTCTGCCCAGCTCCGCGGACATCGTCGAATCAAAAACTAGTCCTCGCTGGACTCCACTTGGCGACACACGGCGGCAGTCGGCGCGCCGTGCCGCTTCCAAGAATCCCTGCTGGCAACTGGGTCCCGGTTGGTGGGCCCAGCGCTTTCCGCTTCACACGCTGTAGCTTTTCAAAAAGCTGCGGTTAAAATCAAACTTCACGAATTAAATTTTGCTGTGTAATTAGTTGCAATTGACGTGTACGTCCACAGCATCCTTGATGACGTCGGTGTCCTTCTCCAATTCATCGTCTGTGCGGTGTTACCTGCCGTTGTTCAATGCTCTGTTGAGCACTCCATCGGGCTACATGGTCGAAACAATGGCATCCACACCGCCAGAGAACGCCCAACGCAACTAGTTTCTTAAAACAACTGGCCACATTGAAGTCTATCGTCGGCACGGTTTCTTCTTCTTCGTCGTCAGCATCGTCATCTTCACCGCATCCCATGCTTTTACATCACCTCCACCACCGTCAACGCATTGCATACACGCTGTGCAGCAACGCATCCCCGCATTCACCGCGCGCCTCCACCTCTCCGTGCACGCAGCAGCCGAAGAAACGAAGGAAGGACGCACCGACGAACGGAAAGATTCGACGAAAGTGGATTTGGATCATGGAACGAACAAACGAACGAACGAACGAACGAACGAACGAACGAACGAACGAACGAACGAACGAACGTTAGATCGTCTGCGCGAAACGCCCGCAGCCGCCGCCGGCCGCCGGCCAACCAACCGCTCACTCAAAAGATTCCCAAATCTCAAATTCAAATCCGTGCCGCAGAGAGCCACGCCACGCCACGTCACGTCACAGCGTGTAATCTACGTCCTACACCGTCGACACTCGTCTCGTCTCGTCACGTCTCGTCACGTCACGTCACGTGCATGTGCGGCTTGCTGGCTGTATTGTGTTGTGTTGCGTTGTGTTGCGTCGTGGGTGGTGGTGTGGCGATGGGGTGATGTCGGTGCATGAGTGCATTTGTGCGGAAATGCGCATTCACAGCACGCCCCTGTGGTTGGGCCGTTTGTGGTCATGCAGCCGGCAGAGCAGGTTCCATGATTGCAATTGACCATGAATAGAAGACAATGTGATGGAGTTCAAAGGTGACAACACATGAGCGCACGTGTGTGTGAGAGAGAGGGGTGACGGCAGTGGTGGAGACGCAGGGCCATGAATGAGCACCAGGAGTGGAACGACGAGGAGGCGCAAGCTAACTCCGACACTGAGAGAGAAGGGAAATACCGAAATACTACATTATATCAAAACTATTTGGGTGCACTGCACAATTCCTGCAACCTGTGTCGCACGTCAGGCGGAGTGCGGGTGCCTGGGTCACGTCTTCAGTTTTCTTCTGCGTCGTCACCAAAGTGTTGCTCATACAACCGCTCCGCGTACCCTGGCGAGAAGTACTGCACGAGGTCTTCTGGGAAGATCGCGTTGAGGTCCTCAATTATTGCTAACAGTTTCTCGTCCGCATTCGCGGCCATCTCTTGCACAAACTTCAAAGCGCCGCTCGTCACGAACGCCTTTTGGTTGGCGCCGTTGCCCGGCAGAGAGTTGCACAGCTGCTTCAGCACGTACTTCTGCACCTTGGGTGGCGCGTCTCCTAGAAGAGGCTCCAAGGACCGCAAGTCCGCGCAGTTTGCTAACAATGTCTTCAGTGCCTTTTTGCACTTCAGTTGGAGGTCGTCGGAGCTGCCATCCTTTTGGAAGTGGGCAATCAACTCTCGGTACACGTCATATTCTCCCATCGGGATGGCATGCTCCACGCTGTGCTTTCCGATCTGGCCCAATGCCCACGCCGCGCTGGCAAGACAGTTCTGGTCCATTTCACTGACCAAGATATCGCGCAGCAATTGGACTGAGCCCTTCTCAATCACGGTCATGGCCACTTCCTCGCTGGAGGCGGCCAGGAAACCGAGTCCCATCACAGACGACGTCCGTGTGCTTCCCTCGTACAACCGGCAGTTCTCCAAGAATGCCCCGATCCCGTCCGCATCCACCACACTGTTCGCCAGGTCCTCCGATTGCCGACTCAGCTCCTTGAGCAGCACGCACGCGTTTTTGCTAAGCAATTGGTCCTCGTTGGATTTCGCTGCAGAGTACATTCACAGGGAAAAAAATACAGCAGCAAAAAAAACATTAATACAAATCTCATCAGTGCGGAGTCCGATGGCACCGGGTCGACAAACGAACATACACGACAGGTGAACATACCACATTCGATAATAAGAGGCAAAAGGTTTGCGTTGACCACTTCCTCGGCAAACTTCACCGAGTGCTTCGCGATGTGGGCGAGGCACGCGCAGATTTGACGTTTGAGCGGGTTGTCGACGACGTCGCGACGTCCCTCAACATAGTTGTCGAGCAGCGTGCCGAAGTGTGGCAGACACTTCGACGCGAGCACGGTCTGCGCCAGCGCCGCAGAGTGCTTCGCCAGGTTGCCCAGACACGACACCGCAATGCGTTTCAGAGTCACTTCGGGCTCCTGCACGGCGAGGACAAGGAGGGGAACGATCTCGGCATCCACCACCGCCTTTGCGAGCTCGCCGTTGTGCTGCGAGATGTAGTCGAGGGCCCAGCAGGCTGCCTCCTTGACGCTCGGGTCAATGTGCTCCAGGCACGCCTTCAGGCCATCCACAGCACCCGCCGTGACGGCGTCAGCAGCAAGGTCGGGAGAGTGCTTTGCAACAGCGCGCAGAATGTACGCGGCCGAGATCTTGTGGCTGGTGTTTTGTCCGTCGAGGTTCTTCACAACCTTACCGAGCAAACCGTTTCGCACGACAGCCTGCGCTACCTTTTCACTCTTCGAGGCCAGACGACCGAGAGTGACACTGGCACCTTGCTGAATGCTGGTGACATTGTCGTCGAGAAGGGGCTGCAGCAGCTCCAAGATGCCTGCGTTCTGCATCAGCCCCACGTTGGCGGGGAAGCGCGACAGGTTGGCGACGCGCTGGACGAAGAGGACGCGAGCCCTCTGGAAGTCCTGGAAGGCATCTAGCACCTCCTGACTCACGTTGTTCGACATGATCGGTGAAGCCCTGAGCACACCCCGAGCTTCGAAACAGTGTACGTAATGTCTTCAGACAAATTCAATGCCGTCGACACAACACCAAAACAAAAAAAATGACACAAGCCAAAACGCCCAAACAGTGAGAAAGAGTTCCTCGTGCTTTGCCACACCAAAAGTATAATTCAAAGCGAGTACCGTCAGTTGAAAACGAGGCCACTTGGACCCACTGCAAGTGGCAGGTTGCCGATGAGATCACATACCATGCTCGCCCGGAGCGGCGGCACGCTGCTGGGGTACTAACTTACTTACTGTTCACACAACTCAACGAACCATCACTCCACAATCGTCCGCTTCTCGCCAACGGCCGGTCGATCCAACATTGACATCACACTTTTCAACAACGTACTGCCACGCGAAGAGCAATGGGAATCAACCAGCCGCCGTCGATGCAACAACCACAACAACAACGACGATGACGACGACGACAACGATGACTACGATGACTACGACGACAACGCCGACGATGACTGCGACTGCGACGGCGACGACGACGACGACGACGACGACGAACGACGACGACGACGACAACGAACGCCGACGAACGACAACGAACGACGACAACGACGACGAACGACGACGAACGACGACAACGACGCAGCGAGTGAGTGAGTGACTGTGAGTGAGTGAGTGAGTGAGTGACTGTGAGTGAACGTGACGTTACAATCGACTCTCCGAACTGTGCGCACTCCCACGCACTCACCGAAGAGGCTGCGTACGAATGTTACATTCACATGGGAGACTGTTCGTTTTACATTCAGTTCTTCGAATCGTATTATACGGTTTCGTTGGCCCCTGACTAAGCTGGGCCACTCAAACCGTAGTACAGTTGGGACGTTACTCTAAAACTAACCACAATGTTCGTGGCTTCCATAATAGCACGCAATACATTTAACACCCTTCGACGATGTCGTGGCGGTGCAGGAAATCGTGAATTCACCCCCTCAACAGTGTCTATACGCATTCAACGGCCGATCCCGTTCTACAACCACAAAAGCGCCTTATCAACAACAGCGAGGAGTCGGCGACCCTTCGTTCGTTCTTTCGTTCTTTCGTTCTTTCCGTCTATCTTTTGCGTGCGGTTCGAAGTTTGCAGTTTGCGGTTCGCAGTTTGGGGTCGTTCGTTCGCAGTTTGGGGTTCGTTCGCAGTTTGGTGTTCGCAGTTTGGGGTTCGTTCGCAGTTTGAGGGTTTGTTCGCAGTTTGAGGGTTCGTTCGCAGTTTGAGGGTTCGTTTGCTGTTCGCAGTTTGCTGTTTGCTGTTTGCTGTTTGCTGTTTGCTGTGAGGCCCAACGCCGTCCAAACATAACCCTCGGCTCAAGGAATCTCCCTCCCGTTTAGATTTACCGTTCGCCGTTCGCCATTCGCCGTTCGCCGAGGCTGTCTCAGAATTCGCACCGCACCGCACCGCACCGCAACGCAACGCACCGCACGACATTCAGCAGATCGATCATCCATCTGTCTGGTTTGTTGGCGAGAGAGCTGCGAACAGCAATCAAAGCAAGCAAGCAAGCAAGCAAGCAAGCAAGCAAGCCTGCAGCTGACTGACTGACGCTGACGCCGCTGCTGATTCGAAGTTCCATTTGAATGAATGAAGGAAAGGAATGAATGAATGAACGAACGAACGAACGAACGAACGAACCAGCCAGCCAGCCTAACTAACAAACGGAGAAGAACCAGAGAGAGACAACGAGAGAACCAACCAATACGAACAGAGAAGAACCAGAGAGAGAGAGAGAGAACGAGAGAACCAATACCCACCATGGTCATACATACCCGTCCGTTGCCCACTTCCCACTTCCCCCCACTTTTCCACTTTTTACTTTTTACTTTTCACGTAGATCTAGACTACCCCACCCGTCAGTCAAACTTATCATACACAACTAAACTACCGCGCTATGACCGACCACCCGCCCACACACACACCAACACCACACCACACCACACCACGCAGCAAGCACGCCCACAGCCCACAGCCGACCGCCAGCCCCACCACCCA
>Ga0213839_1001964_pt1 | contig 12181 bp, 5 predicted proteins | sample SWPATP21_FD_160075 | JGI IMG/M metagenome (GOLD analysis project Ga0213839, IMG submission 160075) | Coastal seawater microbial communities from Marineland, Florida, United States - SWPA TP2 #1 | ecosystem: Environmental > Aquatic > Marine > Coastal | place: USA: Florida | collected 2016-08-14 | reverse complement strand
GGGGAGGGGGAGGGCGTCGGCGACGGCAGTGGCGACGGCGAGGGCCACGCCACCCCAAAGCGGCGCCGTCGCACGCGGTCGCAGCGCTGCGCCAAGCCCCACCCCAACGTCCGCAAGGGCGCCGACGGCATCATGGAGGTGGATCGGAGCCTCGTCGAGTACTACACGAAGAGTCTCGAGCGCTTCATGGAGCTCGGCTACTCGGAGCCCTACGAGCGGGAGGGGATCAAGGGGTTCTACGTGGGTGGCTTCGGCTGTACGTCCCCGGTGTACAAGGCCGGGTTCCGCCGCGGCGACATGCTGATCACGGTCAACGGCAAGAAGACCCGGACCTGGATCGGCGTCTTCCTCCTCTACAAGAAGCTCCGCAAGCAGACCGACTTCGAGGTGGTGCTGCTCCGACGTGGCGACGAGAAGCCCCGCACGATGCACTTCCGCATCGTCGACTGATGCCGCGGGCCATGGTGTAATGCCCCCAAATCCCCCGGTGAGGTCGATGGAGGTCGAGGAACAGCAGGTGCGCCAGGTCGGGCGCTACCGCCTGGTGGAGCGCCTGGCCGTCGGAGGGATGGCCGAGGTGTTCCTCGCCGTGGAGCGGAACGAGGGAGGCGGCGCGTCGCTGCTCCATGGAGGCGGAGGTCCGTCCAGCGGGCCCTTCAGCGGTGGCCTCGAGCGGCTGGTGGTGGTCAAGCGGATCCTCCCTCACCTGGCGGAGGAGCAGGCCTTCGTCGACATGTTCATGCGAGAGGCGCGCATCGTGGCGCGCATCCGGCACCCGAACGTCGTGCAGATCTACGAGCTCGGCGAGTCCGGCGGCCTGCCGTTCATCGCCATGGAGTACGTCCAGGGCTCCACCCTCAAGCAGCTCGTGTCGTCTGCCCGGCGCGCCGAGGTTCGCCTCCCGGTCTCCGTCGCCCTGCACCTCGTGAGCCAGGCCTGCGCCGGCACCCACGCGGCCCACGAGCTCTCCGACGCCCAGGGGAAGCCCTACGGTCTCGTCCACCGCGACATCTCCCCCCACAACCTCATGGTCGACGAGCATGGCCACGTGAAGCTGCTGGACTTCGGCATCGCCAAGGCCGAGGGCATGGAGCAGACCCGCACGGGGCTCCTCAAGGGAAAGATCTCCTACATGGCGCCCGAGCAGTGCCGCCAGGAGCCCCTGGACCGGCGCGCCGACGTGTTCGCCCTGGGCGTGGTCGCCTGGGAGCTGCTGGCTGGCCGCAAGCCCTTCGCCGGCAACAGCGAGCTCGCCACCATGCAGGCCATCGTCACGGGCGACGTCCCGGATCTCCGCAAGGAGCGCCCCGACGTGCCCGAGGCGGTCCTGAAGGTGATCGAGCAGGCGCTCGCTGTGGACAAGGACGACCGGCCCCGATCCGCCGACGCCCTCCGAGAGGCCCTGCGGGACGCGGTCCGTGGCACGACCGACATGCCGGACAGCGACGCGGCCGCCCGCCTCGTTCGGACCCTCCTCGGTGCCCGGCACGACAAGCGCCAGATGGCGATCGAGGCCGCGATGGAGCGGACGCTCGTCAGCCTCTCGGGCGTGATGCCTGCCCCCGCCGGGCTTCCGTCGGGTCAGGGGGCCACCGGAGGGGTCAGCCACACGGGCACCCACACGGGGGCCCAGTCCGAGCCGAGCATCACCTCCAACAACGCCGTGCGCACGGCGGGGGTGGTGGCCTCGCTCGGCGCGATCCTCGGCGTGGCCGGTGTCGGTGCGGTGGCCGTCGCCCTCGCCGTGGTCACCTGGGTGATGTGGCCAGAGTCCACCGCCACGCCCGTCCCGCCCCCGCCGAGACCCGAGGGGGAACTGGTCATCATCAGCGTCGCACCGGTGCTCGCACCCGAGGAGCTCGTGCGCGAGCACGAGCCCATCCGCCTGTACCTGGAGCAGGCCCTGCAGCTCCCGGTCGATCTGCGGGTCGCTCCGTCGTACCAGCGGGCCGCACGGGACGTGGGGGAAGGGGACGCACCCTTCGCCTTCCTCCCACACCGGACCACCACGGAGAACGCTGCGGAGATGGACCTCGACATCCTCGCGGTCAAGCTCGTCGACGGCTCGACCTCCACCGACGGCTACCTCCTCGTGCAGCGTGCCGGCGACATCCAGTCGGCGTCGGACATCGAGCCGGGCGACGTGATCTGCTACTCCGACCCGCTCTCCAACACCGGCTACAAGCTCCCCCGGGCCTGGCTGCGCGCCCACGAGATCGACCCGGACACCCTCACCGAGCGGGTGTCCGGCAACCACCACCAGGTCCTCATCGATCTGGTGGAGGGCCGCTGCGATCTCGGGGGAACCCACTCGGGCAACTACAACACCGCGGCCTCACGGGGGATCCCGATGTCCAAGCTCAAGCTGCTGGACACCACCGGAAGCACCCCCCACGACGCCATGGTGGCTGGCCCCGACGTCGACCCCGAGCTCCGCGACGCGCTCCAGAGGGCGCTGCTGGACTTCGACCCGCAGGAGCACTCGGGGGCCGACTACGTCGGAGAGAGCGAGCGAATCACCGGCTTTGCGCCTGCTCCGGATGACTACGGAGACCCCGTCACTCCTTGAGCGGGGCCGTCGCCGGTCGGAGATGCCCTCGGCCCCTGGGAGATTGCGCTACGTTCTCAGTGTGGAGGTGACGATGCGTGGTTGGATGGTGAGCCTTGGCCTGGCAGGCCTGGCGGTCGCGGCCGCGATGGTGGTCCACGCGTTTCCCTCGACCGAGGCCGGTGTCGCATCGGTGCCCGACGCGTCCATCGAGACCGACCCGTGCTTCCGCTACGGCCGCTTCGAGTGCTGTGTCCGGGGCGACGAGTAGCTCCGAAGACGTCGCTGTGCGCGGCGTGGTAGAAGAGGGGCCCCTACGCGGAGGCGCCGTTGTCGGACGTGTCGGATCCGATCCTCGAGATCGACGGCCTCAAGACCTACTTCCACACCGATGAGGGGGTGGTGAAGGCCGTCGACGACGTGTCCTTCGCCATCCAGCGCGGACAGACCCTGGGGGTCGTCGGCGAGTCCGGAAGCGGAAAGTCGGTCACCTCGCTCACGGTGATGCGCCTTCTCCCCGATCGGGTGGCTGAGATCGCCGGCGGCACGATCCGCTTCCAGGGTCAGGACCTCCTGGCGATCCCCAAGTCGTCGATGCCGGATGTTCGAGGCAAGCGGATCGGGATGATCTTCCAGGAGCCGATGACGGCCCTGAACCCCGTCTACCGGGTCGGTGATCAGGTGGCGGAGGTCATCCTTCGTCACGAGAAGGTGAGTCGGGCCGAGGCCGACCGTCGGGTGATCGAGCTCTTCCACGAGGTCGGCATTCCCGATCCCCCCAGCCGGGTGCGCAGCTACCCCCACGAGATGAGCGGCGGGCAGAAGCAGCGGGTGGTGATCGCGATGGCCCTCGCCTGCAACCCGGAGCTCCTCATCGCCGACGAGCCCACCACCGCCCTCGACGTCACCATCCAGGCCCAGATCCTCGACCTGCTGCGTCGCCTGCGAGACGAGCGGCAGATGTCGATCCTGTTCATCACCCACGATCTCGCCGTGATCGCGGAGATCGCCGACGCGGTCGCCGTCATGTTCCGTGGGCAGCTGGTGGAGTACGGCGACGTCCGGTCCATCTTCGCCAACCCGCAGCATCCCTACACGAAGGGCCTGCTCTCCTGCCGACCGCGCCTCGACACCAGCTACCGGATCCTGCCCACGGTCGACGACTTCATGGAGACCTGGCAGGAAGACGGCCGGGTGCAGATGAAGGAGAAGGAGCTCACCCCCGAGCGGCTCGAGGAGCTCGAGCAGGGAGGGCGCCCGAAGATGACCGAGCTGGAGGGCCAGCCGATCCTGTCGGTGCGGGACCTCAAGGTGCACTTCCCGCTGAAGAAGTCCTTCTTCGGGAAGGTGACCCAGTGGGTGAAGGCCGTCGACGGCATCTCCTTCGACGTGTACCCGGGCCAGACCCTGGGGCTGGTGGGGGAGTCGGGCTGTGGAAAGACCACCACGGGGCGCGCCATCCTCCGACTGGTGGAGCCCACGGCTGGCGAGGTCCTCTTCGGCAACCGCGTGGGGTCCCTCGGCCCGGTGGCGGGCGGGGAGGTGCACCAGGGGCGGGAGTGGGTCGATGTGAGGGCCCTCGGGGCCGAGCCCCTCAAGCGGATTCGCCGCAACCTCCAGATCATCTTCCAGGACCCCTACAGCTCCCTGAACCCTCGGCTGACCGTGGAGCAGGCCATCACGGAGCCCATGCTCGTCCACGGCGTCGGTGCGTCCACCTCGGAGCGGCGGGACCGAGCCGCCGCGCTGCTGGAGGAGTGTGGGCTACGAGCCGACTACCTCCGTCGCTACCCCCACGAGTTCAGCGGCGGGCAGCGGCAGCGGATCTGCATCGCCCGCACCCTCGCCCTCGAGCCCGAGTTCATCATCTGCGACGAGAGTGTCTCGGCCCTCGACGTGTCGGTGCAGGCCCAGGTGCTCAATCTCCTCAAGGAGCTGCAGCTCAAGCGCCAGCTCACCTACATCTTCATCAGCCATGACCTGTCGGTGGTGAAGTTCATGTCGGACCACATGTGCGTGATGCAGGCGGGCAGGATCGTCGAGGCGGGACCCGCCGAGGCCATCTACGAGAACCCGGTCGAGCCCTACACGAAGGAGCTCATCGCGGCCATTCCCCGCGACGACATGGAGCACATCGAGGCCCGGCAGCGGGCGCGGGTCGAGGCCGCCGCCGCCGTCCGCGCCGCTACTTGACGGTGACGATGCGGATGGGGAGCCTCACCAGCTTCCCGTTGTTGTCCTTCAGACCACACTGACCGGCGCCGTCGTCGTTCTCCGGGTCCACGGTGACCCGCAGCTCCGGCCCCGGCCGCACCTCGCAGCGCACCGACAGGGAGCCCGTCTTTCCGGTCTGGACGATGATGCCCTCGACGGGTGGGGGCCCGGAGTAGATCGCCGCCGCGCCCTTCTCCCGAGGCATCACCAGCGTGCCGTCGGGGACGAACATCGCCTCGTGCTTCAGGCTGTCGATGACGATGCGGGACTTGACCTTTCGACCGTCGTCGGCCTCGCAGGTCACCTTGTTCGGGACGACCGAGGGCCAGCTGCTCTTGCGCACGACCACCTGCAGCAGGTCTCCCTCGGGCTCGCAGGTGAAGCCCTCGGTGTCGCTGGTCCAGCGCTTCACGTCGGCGCTCTCGTGATCGAAGACGCCGATGTACTGCTCGTGCCCTTCGCTCGGGGTGAGCGGCATGCGCAGCTCTCCTCGGGCGATGGTGGATGGATCCTGGGCGAGGGCGAGCCCCGACAACAACAGCAGCATGGAGAACCTCCGCGTGGTCGAGGGACCCCCGAGGTCGGGGATCTCGTCCACGCCACGATGGAAGAGTGGGTCGGACAGCTTCTGTCCCCCGGCAACGCTACAACAGTGCCCGATGTTCGTCGTCCGTTCCAACCGCGCCGAAGAGCTGGTCGAGCACCTTGCCGGCCAGCTTCGCGTCCCTCTGTCCGATCCCTTCGTGCCGGAGGTGGTGGCCGTGCAGTCGCGCGGGATGCAGCGCTGGCTGTCTCAGCGCCTCGCCGATCGCCTCGGGGTCTGGGCCCACGCCGAGCATCCGTTTCCCCGGCGCCTGATCCACGATGTCGTCGCCGCGGCCCTCGGCGAGGAAGCCTCGGAGGCCCTGGAGCCCACCCGCCGGGAGCGGATGGCGTGGCTGCTCTCCCAGCGTCTGCCCGAGCTCTGCCAGGGGGAGCCCTTCGACACGGTGCGTCGCTACCTCCACGACGACCCGGGCGGCCTGAAGCGGATGCAGCTGGCCACGCAGCTGGCGGAGCGCTTCGACCAGTACCTCGTGTACCGCCCGGAGCTGATGCTGGCGTGGGATGGGGGCGCCGAGCCCGGCGACTGGCAGGCAGAGGCCTGGCGAGCGGTCCGGGAGGTGGCCGGTAGCGATCACGTGGCCGCGAGGATCCACCGGGCGCTGAGGAGGTCCAGCTGGCCCACCGAGAGGCTGCCGGAGCGAGTGTCCCTGTTCGGGGTCGCCACGCTGCCACCGATGTACCTCCACGTGCTGGGGCGACTGGCCGAGCACGTGCCCGTGCACCTGTACGTCCTGGCGGCCTCCGAGCAGTGGATCGCCGACCTCCGTCCGCGCCGCCGTCGCAAGCGCCCGTCGATGGCTCAGGTGCATGCCGAGGAGGGCAACCCCCTGCTGGCTGCCTGGGGGCGGCTCGCGCGGGACCTCCAGGCGGTCCTCGAGGAGCTCGACTACGGCTCGGTCGAGCGCTTCGTGGCGCCCCCGCCCACCCCCGTGTGCACCACGCTCCAGCTCCTCCAGGCCGACATGTTCCACGTCGTGGCGCGGAAGCCGGCCACGGGCGCTGCCCAGCTCGACCTCGTGCCCTCCCACGACGAGGTGCTGGGGCCGGTGGCGCTGCCCGCCGACCGCTCGCTGCTGCTCCATCGCTGCCACAGCCCCATGCGGGAGGTGGAGGTGCTGGCGAGCGAGCTCCGCCGTCTCTTCGACGCCGACCCGGGCCTGGAACCCCACGACGTGGTCGTCATGACCCCCGACATCGAGACCTACGGGCCGCTGGTGCGGGCGGTGCTGGGGGCGGACCCCGACGGCCCGGAGCACATCCCGTTCTCGGTCTCCGATCGGCCGCTGGCGGCGGACTCCGTCGTCGTGGAGGGCTTCCTCGCCGCCCTGGCGGTGCTGTGCGGGCGCCTGGGGGCCTCGGAGGTCCTCGACCTGCTCTCCGTGGCCCCCGTGGCCAGGCGCTTCGCGCTCTCCGACGACGACCGAGCAGCCATCGAGACCTACGTCCGGGAGGCCGGCATCCGCTGGGGGGTCGATGCGGCCGACCGCGCGCGCTTCGGGCAGCCGGAGGATGCGCAGAACACCTGGCGCTTCGGGCTCGACCGGCTGCTGGCGGGCATCGCTACCGGCGCGGCCACCGTGGTGTGCGGCTCGGTGCCCTACGACGCCGTGGAGGGCGAGGCCTGCGAGCAGGTGGGCAAGCTCGCCGACGCCATGGAGCTGCTGTTTCGCTTCCGGGAGCAGCTTCGGGGAGAGCGAACGCCGCAGGCGTGGTCGGGGGTGCTGCAGCGGCTCCTCGATGCCCTCTTCCAGGTCGATGAGGCGGAGCTGTGGGGCGCCCAGCGTCTGCGGCAGGAGCTCGTCGACCTGGGGGCCGATGCGGCCGAGCACGAGGACGCCGTGTCCATCGAGGTGGTGCGCTGGTGGCTGGAGGACCGCCTGGGCCGTGAGCGCAGCGGGCACAAGTACCTGCGGGGTGGGGTCACCGTGTGTGCGCTGCTTCCGATGCGGTCCATCCCGTTCCGGGTCGTGGCCCTGCTCGGGATGGGGGTCGACGCCTTCCCGCGGTCGGACCGGGCGCCGGCCTTCGACCGCATCACCTCGGCCCCGCGAGCCGGCGACCGCAGCCTCAGAGAAGAAGACCGCACCCTGTTCCTGGAGGCGGTCCTGTCGGCGCGCCAGCACCTCCACATCAGCTGGGTCGGGCGCTCGATCCGAGACAACGCTGAGCTGCCTCCATCGGTCGTGGTGGCCGAGCTGCTCGACTGGCTCGACGAGGCCTTCCGGGTGGCATCGGGGCTGGCCACCGACGAGCTCGTGGTGGAGCATCCCCTCCAGCCCTTCGACCCGTCCTACTTCCGCGACGACGTCGTCCAGGCGGGGCGGACCTCCACGTCCACCTCCTACGCCAGGGGCGCGGTCGCGAGCCTGCAGGAGCGGCGCCAGCCGGCCGCCTTCGCCGGAGCCGCGTCCACCACCGCCGAGCCCGACCTCCAGCATGTGTCGGTGGATGCCTTCGTGCGCTTCCTCCAGGACCCTGCCCGCGGCTTCCTCGCCGGTCTCGGGATCCGCTCCCCCCGCGAGCTTCCGGTGGTCCTCGACCGAGAGCCCCTCGTTCCCGACCCCCTCGAGCGCTACCAGATCGCGGCGGACCTGCTCGATCGCATCATCGACGGGGGGGCGCTCGACGAGCTGTTCGCGGTCCTCTCCAAGGAGGGGCAGCTGCCCGCCGGCGTGGCCGGACGAGTGGTGTTCGAGGAGCTTCGGCCCGCGGTCGAAGACGTGGCCGACGCCATCGCTCGGCTCCAGCAGGGGGAGCCCCTTCCGCCTGCGCCCATCGACGTGGAGGTCGGCGGCCTCCGCATCACCGGCTGGGCGCCGCGGGCGTGGAAGGGGGGGCTGGTGCTTCGACAGTACAGTCGCATCCGTGCCCGCCACGAACTCGGCGCGTGGATCCGGCACCTGCTGGCCCAGGCGAGCGGCGTCTCCGGGCCGCTGTGGCTGGTGGGTCGTCGTCCCACGGGGCCCAGGCGACAGGTGAGCGGCTTCGCGCCGGTCGACGACCCGACCCCGATCCTCGAGCGGCTCGTCGCGGTGTGGCGCCGTGGGCAGCAGCAGCTGGTGGCCTTCGAGCCCGAGTGCGCGAAGGCCCTGTGGGGCTACCTCCAGAAGGGCGGCCTCAGGGACTTCCACCGCAGCCAGATCGAGCGTCGTTTCTCCGAGCGCTGCCGAGACGATGCCGTGTGGGGACTGGCCTTCCGGGGTCAGGAGGGGCTGTTCTCCCTCGACGCCGACGACCCGGACTGGTCCTTCCCGGCCCTGGTGCACGCCATCACGGCCCCCCTCGAGGCGAGCCGCCAGCACGGAGGCCTCGAGTGAGCCAGGCCCTCGATCCACTCCGAGTACCCCTCGTGGGCCGCCAGCTCATCGAGGCCAGCGCCGGCACCGGCAAGACGTGGACCATCGCCATGCTCTTCCTCCGCCTGGTGGTGGAGCGGGGGCTCCGGGTGGAGGAGATCCTGGTGGTCACCTTCACCCGGGCCGCGACCGCGGAGCTCTCCCGTCGGCTCCGAGGGCGCCTCCAGGAGGCCCTCGCGGTCCTCGACCGACTCGATGTGTGGAGCGAGGAGCGCATCGCTCGTGAGCTCGACCTCGAGGGCGACCCCCTGCTGGCGTGGGTCCAGGCCCTGAAGGACCCCATGGAGGCCCGGCGGCGCATCGCCGAGGCACTCCACGGAATGGACGGCGCGGCGATCTCCACGATCCACGGCTTCTGTGCCCGCATGCTCCAGGAGTTCGCCTTCGAGAGCGGGTCGCGGCTCGACGTCGACATCCTCGACGACGAGCGCGCGATGGTGCGCCGGGCGGTCGAGGATGCCTGGGCTCGCCGGGCCCGGGGGGTCGAGCCCCTGCTGCTCCAGCAGCTCATCGCTCGGCGCATGGGCCCCGACGGGCTCATCGACCTCGCGATGGCGGCCCTGGCCGATCCGTCGGTGCCGCTGCTTCCCTCCCTCGACGAGCTCCCCGAGGAGGAGCTCGCCGTGGCGGCAGCGGGGCGGTGGCTGGCAGCTCGGGATCGGGCACGTAGGATCTGGCACGACGGGGGCCGCGAGGCGGCCGATCAGCTCAAGCGTGCGGCCGACCAGCGCCTCCTCGACGGTCGCACGTATACCTTCGCGCGGGTCGCCAGCTGGCACTACGGCCTCGACCAGTGGTTCGAGCGCGACGAGGTCACGTCGAAGGAGCTCCCCAAGGGCTTCGACCGCTTCGGCCGCCAGCTCCTCCAGGCCCGCACCCGGAAGGGTGCCAGCACCCCCAGCCATCCCTTCTTCGACGCGGCACAGGACCTCCTCGACGTCGATCGGGAGGTCGGCCCTGTGATCGAGCGCTGGATCGCCCGCTTCCAGCGGGTCTTCCTCGATGACGTGCGCGTCCTCGTCGGGGAGTCGAAGGAGCGAAGTCGGAGCGTCTCGTACGGAGACCTCCTCCACCGGCTCGACGAGGCCCTGGCCGACCCTACCCTCGGGGACACCCTGGCCAGGGGCGTCGCCGCTCGGTTCCCCGCGGTCCTCATCGACGAGTTCCAGGACACCGACCCGGTGCAGTTCCGGATCTTCTCCCGGGTCCAGGAGCTCGGAGGCACCGATGGGGAGGGCGGCACGCTCTTCCTGATCGGTGACCCGAAGCAGGCGATCTACGGCTTCCGCGGGGCCGACGTGCTCGCCTACCTCCAGGCCCGCGATCGCACCGACGCCCGCTACACGATGACCACGAACTACCGCTCCGATCCGGGGCTCCTCCGGGCCATCGCGTCGCTGTTCCACGGGCACCCCGCCCCCTTCGTCGACCCCCGCATCCAGTTCGTGTTCGACGTGAAGGCGGCCGCTCCGACCGACCGCCTCGTGGTGGCCGACGGGGAGGGGGGATTCCAGCCGCTGCATCCCATGCACCTCATCTACGTCCCCGCCGACGGGCCCGGACGGCGCCCCCACCACACCGGGGAGCTTCGCGGGTGGTGGGTCCACTCCCAGTACGGCGATCGGGTGGCCGACGAGGTCGTCCGCCTGCTGTCCAGCGGGGTGCACCTCGTGGAGGGCGACGGGCCACGCCCCCTGGGCCCCGGCGATGTGGCGGTGCTCGTCCGCACGAACCGTCAGGCGCGGCACCTGCACCATGCGCTGTCCCAGCGGGGCGTGCCGGCGGCCCTCCAGGGCGACGCCTCGGTCCTGGAGACCACCGAGGCCGAGGAGATGGAGGCCATCCTGCGGGCCCTTGCGGACCCCGGAGACCCGGGGGCGGTGCGGGCCGCCCTGGCGACCCGGGCGCTGGGCTACGACGCGGCACGGCTTCGGGAGCTCTCTCTGGACGAGCCCAGGTGGGAGCGCTGGGTCGACCGCTTCCACACCTGGGGCGCCACCTGGAGCGAGTCCGGCTTCCTGGGTGCGTTCCGTCGCCTGGTCCACGAGTGCGACGTCCCTGAGCGTCTCCTTGCCCTCGGGGGAGGGGAGCGGGCGATGACCAACCTCCTCCACCTCTCCGAGCTCCTGCAGCGGGTGGCCAGCGAGAAGCGCCTGCACCGGGCGGGACTGGTGGCGTGGCTGGCGGGCGCCAGGGCCGACTCCCGGGCGGCGCGCTCAGAGCTCGGTCAGGAGGCCGACCCCATCCGCCTCGAGTCCGACAGCGGCGCCGTCAAGCTGGTCACGGTCCACCGGTCCAAGGGCCTGGAGTACCCCGTGGTCATGCTTCCCTACCTGGGCGAGGGCCTCCGCGACCCCGACGGCCTGGTGCGCTTCCACGACGACGACGGGCAGCTCACCCTCGACATGGGCGGGCCAGACCACGAGGCCCATGCCCAGCGTGCGGCCGCGGAAGACCTCGCGGAGGCCACCCGGCTCCTCTATGTGGCGCTCACCCGGGCCAAGCAGCACGTCGCCCTGTTCTGGGGCCCGTTCCCTCGTCATGGCTCGTCGGCCCTCGCCTGGCTGCTCCACGGGGCCGGCGCGGGAGGCGAGTCGCTGGCCGACCTCGCGGAGCGGGTGCGAGACCTGACCGACGACCAGCGCGTGCAGCGCCTCAGAACCCTGGCCGACGGGGCGAAGGGGGGCCTGTACCTACGACCCCTCGACGAGCGCCCTGCGCCTCCCTACCGGCCGGCGACCGAGGAGCACCCCGCACTGCGTGCCACCGACGTGCGGCGGGTCCTGTCGGTGGGGTGGCGCGTCGGGAGCTTCTCGTCCCTGGTCCGGGCCGGCGCGGCAGAGGCCCGCTCGCTCGTCGGGGAGGGGCGCGACGTCGACGGCGGCGTGACCTCGCTTCCCGTCGCGGAGCCCACGTCCGCCGAGGAGCCGGTGCCGCTGGCCGACTGGCCTCGAGGCGCCGAGCCGGGCACGGTGCTCCACGGGGTCCTGGAGGTGCTCGACTTCCAGGCGGATCGGGCGACCCGTCTCGCCACGGTCACCGATGTGCTGGCGGCCACCGGCGGCCCCACTCCCTGGGCGGAGCGGCTGACCGATGGGCTCGACCAGGCGGCTCGGGTGCCCTTCGGCCCCGGCGAGCCGTCGCTACGCGACCTGGGCCCCGGCGACCGCCTCGACGAGCTGGGCTTCCTCGTGCCGGCCCGGGGAGCCTCCCCCACGGAGCTGGCAGGGGTCTTCGACCGGCATGGGGTGTCCTCCATCGCGAAGAGCTACGGGCTGCGGGTGGCCACCATGGGCTTCCCGCCGCTGAACGGGCTGCTCAAGGGCTACGTCGACCTCGTCTACCGGCACGAAGGCCGCTACGGCATCGTCGACTACAAGTCGAACCACCTGGGGGAGCGGGCGTCGGACTACAGCGTCGCCGCCATCGAGAGCCAGATGCTTCACCACGACTACGT
>Ga0213839_1001962_pt1 | contig 12188 bp, 5 predicted proteins | sample SWPATP21_FD_160075 | JGI IMG/M metagenome (GOLD analysis project Ga0213839, IMG submission 160075) | Coastal seawater microbial communities from Marineland, Florida, United States - SWPA TP2 #1 | ecosystem: Environmental > Aquatic > Marine > Coastal | place: USA: Florida | collected 2016-08-14 | reverse complement strand
GGCTATGGCCTGACCTTCGGCCTTCACACCCGGATTGACGCGCGGGTGCAGCAGGTGGTGGACCGGCTCCACACCGGCAACCTTTACGTCAACCGCAACCAGATCGGCGCGGTCGTCGGCTCTCAGCCCTTCGGGGGGGAGGGGCTGTCGGGCACCGGTCCGAAGGCAGGCGGCCCGCTCTACCTCACCCGATTCCGCAAGCCGCTCGACACGGCGGTGGACGACACCGCCCCTGCCGGATCTCCCGTCAGCGCCCGGGCCGTGCAGACGGCGCTGTCGGGCCTCGCGCCCGCAGGCTGGGCCACCATGCCGACCCGCATCTCGACCCTGCGCGGCCTGTTGCGCGGGGCGGTGGCCGACGCGATGAGCGCGACTGCGGCGCTCGACATGGGTCCGATGGACCTGCCCGGACCGACGGGCGAATCCAACCGCCTGACCATGGTGCCGCGCGGCACCGTGCTCTGCCTCGGCCCCGATCCCGAGATGCTGCGCGCCCAGGTGGTCCAGGCGCTCGGCACCGGCAACGCGGTGCTTGCCGTCGCGCCGGGGGCGGCGGAGGCGCTGGCCATGCTGGCCGGCGCGGACCTGCCGCTTGCCGTGCTTGACGGAACGCTGCCCTCCGACCTGCTGACCGATCTGCCCGTGGATGCGGTGGCCAGCCCCGACACCCGCCTGCGCCGCGACCTCGCCCGGCGCGACGGCCCGATCCTGCCGCTCATCACGGCGCGGATCGACCCGGCGGCCTATGTCCACGAACGCGCGGTCTGCATCGACACCACGGCGGCGGGGGGGAATGCGACGCTTCTGGCCAAGGCGGGTTAACCCCGCCGACGCTGCCCCGCCGCATCTGTCAGACAAAAGCAAAAGGCCACCCGAAGGTGGCCTTTGATTCACCGGATAACCGGGAAATTTGGAGCGGGCGAGGCGATTCGAACGCCCGACCCTAACCTTGGCAAGGTTATGCTCTACCCCTGAGCTACGCCCGCTTCCTTGGGTAGGGGAGCATGTATAAAGAAGCCGCCCGGGGTGCAAGGGGGAATTTGCAGGCAGGGGCAAGATTTTTGCACCCGGACCGCGCCGCGCGGGTGCGAGGGCGAATTCTCCACGATATGCGCAGGTTCCGGCCGGATTCCGGGGTCAGGTCACAGCAAAAAGGGGGACACGAATGCCCCCCTCCCGCATCCCTCCAACGCGCCCGGATCTATTCGAATTCCACCAGCAGGTCCTTGGCGTCGATCTGGGCCCCGGCGGTGACATGCACCGCTTTCACCACCCCGTCGCGATCGGCGTGGAGACCCGTTTCCATCTTCATCGCCTCGATGGTCAGAAGCAGATCGCCCTCCTTCACCTTGGTTCCCGCCGTCACGGCGAGGGAGGCGACGACGCCCGGCATGGGGGCCGCGATATGGTTGGGGTTGGTGGGGTCGGCCTTGGGCGCGGCGGCCTTGGCGCCGGTCGCCTTGCGGTCGGGCACGCGCACCACGCGCGGCTGGCCGTTCAGCTCGAAGAACACCCGCACCTCGCCGTCGTCCTGCGTGTCGCCCACGGTGACGAGGCGGATTTCCAGCGTCTTGCCGGGGTCGATTTCGGCCGTGATCTCCTCTTCCGGCTTCATCCCGTAGAAGAACGTCAGTGTCGGCAGCGTCCGCACCGGGCCGTACATCTCGTGCCGGGTGGCGTAATCGGTGAAGACCTTGGGATACATCAGGTATCCGTTGAGATCCTCGTTGTCGATCTCCGCCCCGTCGAGGAGGTCCGAAACCTCTTTCCGTTTCTCTTCCAGATCGACCGGGGGCAGATGCTTGCCCGGCCTTTCCGTATTCGGCTTCTCGCCCTTGAGCGCCTTCTTCACGATGGCCTCGGGAAAGCCGCCCGGAGGCTGGCCCAGGTTGCCGCGCATCATGTCGATGACCGAATCCGGGAAGGAGACCTCCGTCTTCGGGTCCTCCACATCGGCCCGCGTGAGGCCCTGGCTGACCATCATCAGCGCCATGTCGCCCACAACCTTGGAGGACGGCGTGACCTTCACGATATCGCCGAACATCTGGTTCACGTCCGCATAGGCCTGCGCGACCTCGTGCCAGCGTTCCTCCAGCCCCATGGACCGCGCCTGCGCCTTGAGGTTGGTGAACTGCCCGCCGGGCATTTCGTGCAGATAGACCTCTGAGGCCGGGGCCTGCATCCCGCTTTCGAACGCGGCATACTGGCCGCGCACCGCTTCCCAGTAGTTCGAGACCTCGCGGACCGCCGCGATGTCGATGCTGCTGGCGCGCTCGCCATGCTTGAGCGCCTCCAGCACCGACCCGAAAGTCGGCTGGGAGGTATTGCCCGACAGCGCATCCATCGCCGCGTCCACGCAATCCACCCCGGCCTGCGCTGCGGTCAGGATCGTCGCGATCGCCGCGCCAGAGGTGTCGTGCGTGTGGAAATGGATCGGCAGGTCGACCGCATCCTTGAGCGCCGGGAAGAGCACCTGCGCCACCGGGGCCGTCATCACGCCGGCCATGTCCTTGATGCCGAGGACATGTGCGCCCGCGGCCTGCAACTCCTTGGCCATGCTGACGTAATACTTGATGTCGTACTTCGCCCGCGCCGGATCCAGCGCGTCGCCCGTGTAGCAGATCGTGCCCTCGCAGATCTTTCCGCTCGCCTGCACCGCATCCATCGCGACACGCATGTTTTCCACCCAGTTGAGCGAATCGAAGACGCGGAACACATCGACCCCGGTCTCCGCCGCCTGGCGCACGAATTCCTGCACCACGTTGTCCGGGTAGTTCGTGTACCCCACCCCGTTGGAGGCGCGCAGCAGCATCTGCGTCAGGATGTTCGGCATATGGGCGCGGATGTCGCGCAACCGCTGCCACGGGCATTCCTGAAGGAACCGGTAGGCCACGTCAAAGGTCGCGCCGCCCCAGCATTCGACGGAGAACAGCTGACTGAGGTTTGCCGCATAGACCGGCGCGATCTTGATCATGTCGAGCGACCGCATCCGCGTCGCCAGAAGTGACTGGTGCCCGTCGCGCATCGTGGTGTCGGTGAATAGCAGTTCCGTCTGCTCTTTCATCCACTCGGCGACCGCCTCCGGCCCCTTGTCGTCCAGCAGGTTGCGCGTGCCGAAGGGCACCTTTTCCGTCCGCAACTCCGGGATGCGCGGCGGCTTCAGGTCGGGATGAGGCAGGGGGCGGCCCTGCACCTCGGGATGCCCGTTGACCGTGATATCCGCGATATACGTCAGCACCTTCGTGCCGCGGTCCCGGCGCGGTTTGAAATCAAAAAGCTCCGGCGTCGTGTCGATGAATTTCGTCGTATACTGGTTGTTGAGGAAGGTGGGGTGCTTCAGCAGGTTGATGACGAAGTCGATATTCGTGCTGACGCCGCGGATGCGGAATTCGCGCAGCGCGCGGTCCATCCGGCGGATCGCCAGTTCCGGCGTAGGCGCCTTGGCCGTGACCTTCACCAGCAGCGAGTCGTAATACCGCGTGATCACGCCCCCCGCATAGGCCGTGCCGCCATCCAGCCGGATGCCCATGCCGGTAGCAGAGCGATAGGCGCTGATCCGGCCATAGTCGGGGATGAAATTATTCGAAGGATCTTCGGTGGTTATCCGGGTTTGCAAAGCGTGCCCGGTGAGTTTGACATCATATTGCGAAGCCTTGCCTGTCGCCTCCGCCAGCGACTTGCCCTCGGCGATCATGATCTGGGCCTGCACGATGTCGATGCCGGTGACCTCCTCGGTCACGGTATGTTCGACCTGCACGCGGGGGTTCACCTCGATGAAGTAGAACTTGCCGGTCTCCATATCCATCAGGAACTCGACCGTGCCCGCGCATTCGTAATTCACATGCGCACAGATCTTGCGGCCCAGCTCGCACAGCTCCTCGCGCTGCGCCTCGCTCAGATAGGGGGCGGGCGCGCGTTCCACGACCTTCTGGTTGCGCCGCTGCACCGAACAATCCCGCTCGTAAAGGTGATAGATCGCCCCATGCTTGTCGCCGAGGATCTGCACCTCGACATGGCGCGCGCGGGTGATCATCTTTTCCAGATAGCCCTCGCCATTGCCAAAGGCGGCTTCGGCCTCGCGCCGCCCCTCCAGCACCTTTTCCTTCAATTCCTTGGAGTTCTCGACCGGCCGCATCCCGCGTCCGCCGCCGCCCCAGGACGCCTTGAGCATCAGCGGATAGCCGATCTCCTCCGCCTCCTTGATGATCGCGTCCCAGTCATCGCCCAGCACTTCGGTCGCCGGGATCACCGGTACCCCCGCCTCCACCGCCACTTTCCGGGCGCTGGCCTTGTCACCAAGCGCCCGCATCGTGGCCGCCTTCGGCCCGATAAAGGTGATCCCCGCCGCGTCGCAGGCATCCACGAAATCGGGGTTTTCCGACAGCAGCCCATAGCCGGGATGGATCGCATCCGCCCCGGCCATCTTGGCCACGCGGATGATTTCCTCGATGCTCAGATAGGCGGCCACCGGCCCCAGCCCATCACCGATCTTGTAGGCCTCGTCCGCCTTGAACCGGTGCAGCCCCAACTTGTCCTCTTCGGCATAGACGGCGACTGTCCTTTTCCCCATCTCGTTGGCGGCCCGCATGATGCGGATGGCAATTTCGCCGCGGTTGGCAATCAGGATCTTCTGGAAGTCGGCCATGGGGTCTTCTCCATGAGAGTGAATTTCCGCAGAGCAAACAATATGCCGCGACGCGGCGCAAGGGCGGAATTTGCTAAGTGCGAACAGGTCCGCTTGCGGATTGCAAACCCTGCAAATCGTTAGCGGTAACGCTTAAAAATCTGGGCCGCGGAGGGCTCTGATGCGGACCCGCCGGGCGCCTCCGGCGATCCTGCGTTGCAGCAAAGTCATGGGTGCGGCGCGGTCATTCCGCGCCAGAGACGCCCCCGTACCTCCTCCGGCCGGGTGATCCCCATCTGGATCATACCGGATGTCATGTCCTCTGTCAGGATATGGCTGACATGCGCCGCACCCCGCGCGCCGAAGGCCGCGACACCCCAGAGCCAAGGCCGCCCCAGCATCACGAAATCCGCCCCGAGCGCGATGGCCCGCAGCACGTCGAGGCCGGAACTGACCGTCCCGTCGAAGATCAGCGGATAATCCGGTCCCACGGCCTCCCGCACGAGGGGCAGGGCATCGGCGGACCCGGGGCAGCCATCGAACTGCCGCCCGCCGTGGTTCGACACCCAGACCGCATCGACACCCATATCGCGCAGCATCACGGCATCGGACGGCACCAGCACCCCCTTCGCCACGATCGGCCCGTCCCAGAGATCGCGCAGCCGTTTCAGAAGATCGGCATCGGGCGCCGCATGGGGCGCCAGCCCGACATGCCGCGCCGGTTCATGCGGAGAGGCATATTTCGCCAGCCCCCGCACCGACGGCACCCCCGCCCGCGCCACCGCCAGCGACCAATGCGGCCGCAGCAGCGATTGCAGGAATAGCCGCGGCGTGATCCGCGGCGGCGTCTGCAGCCCGCCCCGTCGCTGGCGTTCCCGGCGCGACGGTCCGGGCACATCCACGGTCAGGATAAGCGTATGGAATCCCGCGTCCTTTGCGCGTTTGAGCAGGTCTTCGCAATGCTCCGGCACGCGCGGCGGATAGAGTTGGAACCAACCGCGATCCCCGATATGCGGCGCGAGATCCTCGACAGAGGCCGCCGCCACCGTGGATAACCCGAACGGCAGGCCCATCTCCACGCAATGCTGCGCCAGCGTCACCTCCGCCCCCGGCCAGAAAAGCCCGGTCATCCCGACCGGCGACACGCCCCAGGGCCGCGCATAGTCCCGCCCGAGGAAGGTGGTCGACAGATCCGGCACCGTCCGTCCCTTCAGCACGGCGGGCGCAAGTTCCACCGCGTCCAGCGCCGCGCGTGACCGGCGGATTGCGCCATCGTCGCCGGTGCCGCTGTCCAGGTATTCCCAGGCGAAATGCGGCAGGCGTCGTTTCGCGCGGGCGCGCAGGTCGGGCAGGGTCGGGTGCGTAAGGTCGAGGTCCATGACGGGCGAGAGTGTCCGGTCACCGGGGCTTTGACAAGTCTGAAGCGGTCCTGTCCCCGAAACCCGAGCCCCGGCCTCGCACCTCCCCATGCCCCGGCCTCGCACCTCCCCATGCCCCGGCCTTGCGCCGGGGCCTCCTCGTCTTGCCGCAGCGTTGCCCCGCGCGTCCCGTGGCATCGCGGGGCCCCGGCTCAGGGCCGGGGCTCGGCGGAGTTTGTCGAGATGTGAACAAGACGTGAACACACTCTTCCGTTTCGCGCGCCGACGCGCTATCTTGCCCGCCATGAGCAGCTATGACGAACAAGACGCCTTCGAGGGTGCCTCCCTGTCCGCACGTGCCATGGCGGCGCGGCCAACGCCTTATCTCGACGATCTGAACCCCGCGCAGCGCGAGGCGGTCGAGGCGCTGGACGGTCCGGTCCTCATGTTGGCGGGGGCGGGCACCGGCAAGACCAAGGCGCTGACCTCGCGCATCGTGCACCTGCTCAACACCGGGCGCGCCGCGCCAAACGAAATCCTCGCCGTGACCTTTACCAACAAGGCCGCGAAGGAGATGAAGATCCGCGTCGGCCGGATGCTCGGGCAGGACATCGAGGGAATGCCCTGGCTCGGCACCTTCCACGCGATCTGCGTCAAGCTGCTGCGCCGCCATGCCGAATTGGTCGGGCTGAAATCGAGCTTTACGATTCTCGACACCGACGACCAGATCCGCCTGCTCAAACAGGTGATTTCCGTCAACAACATTGACGAAAAGCGATGGCCAGCCCGGCAGCTTTCCGGGATCATCGACCATTGGAAAAACCGCGCCTGGACGCCCGAAAACGTCCCCTCGTCAGAGGCCTCGGCCTTCAACAACCGCGGCACGGAGCTGTACGACCAGTACCAGCGCCGCCTTCTGGAGTTGAACGCGACCGATTTCGGCGACCTGCTGCTGCATGTGGTGACGATCTTCCAGAAACACCCCGATGTGCTGGCCCAGTACCAGCGCTGGTTCAAATACATCCTCGTCGACGAATATCAGGACACCAACGTCGCCCAGTATCTCTGGCTGCGGCTGCTGGCGGGCGGGCACAAGAACATCTGCTGCGTCGGAGACGACGACCAGTCCATCTACGGCTGGCGCGGGGCCGAGGTGGGCAACATCCTGCGGTTCGAAAAGGATTTTCCCGGCGGGAAGGTCGTCCGCCTCGAACAGAACTACCGCTCGACCGAACATATCCTCGCCGCGGCCGGCGGGGTGATCCGCGGCAACGAGGGGCGCCTGGGCAAGGAACTCTGGACCGAGGCGCAGGGCGGCGAAAAGGTCCGCCTGATCGGCCATTGGGACGGCGAGGAAGAGGCCCGCTGGATCGGCGAGGAAATCGAATCGATGCAGGGCGGGACGCGCGGGATGCGCCCGATGAACCTTGACGACATGGCCATCCTCGTCCGCGCATCGCACCAGATGCGCGCCTTCGAGGACCGCTTCCTCACCATCGGCCTGCCATACCGCGTCATCGGCGGCCCCCGCTTTTACGAGCGGATGGAGATCCGCGATGCCATGGCCTATTTCCGGCTCGTCGTGTCGCCCGCCGACGACCTCGCCTTCGAGCGCATCGTCAATACCCCCAAGCGGGGGCTGGGCGACAAGGCGCAGCAGAAGATCCAGGTGACGGCCCGTCAGAACGGCGTCCCCCTGGTCGAGGGCGCGCGCATCCTGCTGGCGGAGGGCGGCATCACCGGCAAGGGCGCGGGACAATTGCGCACATTGGTCGACAACCTCGACAGATGGGGGCACATGACCGGCCACGCCGATCTCTCCCATGTCGAACTCGCCGAAATGGTGCTGGATGAAAGCGGTTACACGGCGATGTGGCAAAACGACAAGACGCCCGAGGCGCCGGGTCGGCTGGAGAACCTGAAGGAACTGGTCAAAGCGCTTGAGAACTTTGACAACCTTCAGGGCTTCCTCGAACACGTCTCTCTCATCATGGACAACGAATCCGATGACGGCGGTGCGAAAGTGTCAATCATGACCCTGCACGCCGCCAAGGGGCTGGAATTCCCGGCGGTCTTCCTGCCGGGGTGGGAGGACGGACTTTTCCCCTCGCAGCGCAGCATGGACGAAAGCGGCCTCAAAGGCCTCGAAGAGGAACGCCGCCTCGCCTATGTCGGCATCACCCGCGCCGAGGAGATCTGCACGATCTCCTTCGCGGGCAACCGTCGCGTCTTCGGCCAGTGGCAAAGCCAGCTCCCCTCCCGGTTCATCGACGAACTGCCCTCGGAGCATGTCGAGGTGCTCACGCCGCCGGGCCTTTACGGCGGCGGATTCGGCGCGGCGGCGGGCCAGCCCCAGGTCGAATCGACGATTCATCAGCGCGCGTCCGAGGCCAATGTCTACAACTCCCCCGGCTGGAAACGCATGCAGGCCCGCGCCAGCCAGCGCCCCGTGAGCCAGCCGCGCGAGACCCGGACCCAGGTGATCGACCTCGAAGCGGTCAGCAGCTACACCATCGGCGACCGCGTCTTTCACCAGAAATTCGGCTATGGCGCCGTGACCGGGATCGAAGGCGACAAGCTGGACATCAACTTCGAGAAAGCGGGACCGAAGAAGGTCGTGGCGAAGTTTGTCATGGCCAGCGACGACATCCCCTTCTGATCCTCTTCATCTTTCCCGAAATACTCCGGGGGAATTGAGCCCCTCGGGGCTCAAGGGGGCAGCGCCCCTGCCGACCCGTCACGCCGCGGCCCCGTCGGAGGCCTCCGGCGGGAGTATTTCTGGAAAGATGAAGCCCCCCGAAAAGGAAAACCGCGACGCCAGGGAGGAGGAGAGGCGCCGCGGTTCCATATAACGATGACCCAGGGAGGAGGAGAGGGCCACCGATCCGGTTTGCAGTTCCGGCGACCCCAGGGAGGAGGAGAGGGGCCGCCGGTCTTGCTATCACCGGCCCAGGGAGGAGGAGAGGACCGGTGCATTCTGTGCGGAGCGTCTTACCCGGCTCCGGGGATAGGGTGCGACGACATCAGGGAGGAGGAGAGATGCCGTCGCTGTTTTCGACCGGCCCAGGGAGGAGGAGAGGGCCGTCCGAACTCTGAATTACATGCTCCGGTAGGCCTCTTCGTGGGCCAGGGAGCGGATCATCGAGCGGTGCAGACCCAGGTCGCGCAGTTCGCGGTCGTTGAGGGCCGACAGTTCTGCCACGCACTTGCGGTAGGCTGCATATTGCGTGTAGCGGTCCACCAGACCGGCCACGAGGCGCGAGAAAAAGCCACCCTCGGAGGAGATCGCTGCGCTGCGGGTTTCGGTCATCATTGCCATCGGTTCGTACCTTTCTTCGGTGCCGCGGGATCGTCTGTGTCATGTCCGCGGCGTCTTGTTGCATTCAATCTACCTCTTTTCTGCGTCTGCACAATGGACGATGCTGCAACGCAGCTATGCAGAACGTGCATGGTTAGCTTCACATTTTAGTGCGCTGAAATAGATGCATAAATTCGCTTTTCGCATAGGAAATGATCAGCGCCCTGGCGTCACTTTTCAGGGTGACGCGACGTCCACCGGGCCTCTGGCGCGGCTGGAAATCGGGGGATTTGCGCGGTAGACAGGCCGCTGACAGAACCGGAGGGGCCAAATGTCCGTAACCAAAGACGACATTCTTGCTGCATTGCAGCGTATCGAGCTTCCCGACGGCGGATCTCTGGTCAGCCGGGACATGGTGCGCGCCCTGACGGTCGACGGCGGCACCGTGCGTTTCGTGGTCGAGGCGCCCTCGCCGGAGATTGCCCGCCAGATGTCCGGCCTCGTCCGCGCCGCCGAGGAGCTGACCCGCGGTCTGCCCGGCGTCGCCGATGTCAGCGTGGTGCTGACCGCACACGAGGCCGCGCCGAAACCAGCCCAGGCGCCGCAGCTCAAGGTCGGCGGGCATCCCAAGCCCCAGGCCGGTCCGATGCGCCCGGCCGGGGTCGACCGGATCATCGCCGTCGCATCCGGCAAGGGCGGGGTCGGCAAATCCACCGTCTCGTCCAACCTGGCGGTCGCCCTGGCGCGGCAGGGGCGGCGGGTCGGTCTGCTGGATGCCGATATATACGGTCCCTCGCAGCCGCGGATGATGGGGGTCAAGGGGCGCCCGGCCTCGCCCGACGGGCAGACGATCGAACCGCTTCATGCCCATGGCGTCACGCTCATGTCCATTGGGTTCATGATAGAAGAGGACAAGGCCGTGGTCTGGCGCGGGCCGATGCTGATGGGGGCGCTGCAACAGATGCTGGGGCAGGTCGCATGGGGGGAACTGGATGTTCTCATCGTCGATCTGCCGCCGGGCACGGGGGATGTGCAGCTTACCCTGTGTCAGCGCAGCGAGCTTTCCGGCGCCATCGTCGTCTCCACGCCGCAGGACGTGGCGCTACTGGATGCGCGCAAGGCCATCGACATGTTCGCCACGCTCAAGACCCCGGTCCTGGGCCTGATCGAGAACATGTCGGCCTTTGTCTGCCCGAACTGCGGTCATGAAAGCCATATCTTCGGCCATGGCGGCGTCGTGGCCGAGGCAGAGAAGATGGGGGTTCCTCTCCTGGGGCAGCTTCCCATCGACCTCGACACCCGGCTGGCCGGCGATGCGGGGACGCCGATCGCCGCCGGAGACGGTCCCATGGCAGAGGCCTATGCCAAGCTGGCCGAGGGGCTGATCCGCGGCGGGATCGCCTGATCCCGTCATCTGCCACCCGGTCCGGCCGTGCCGCGGCGCGGCCCTGACCGGGCTCTGCCGCTTGTCCAAGGCACAGGCGGACTAACGCGCGGCCTTTCTTGATGCCTGCCGGGAGGAGCCCTCTCTCTCTCCCTCCCGCCGTCCTGGCGGATATGCTTTCCCGCATGGCGCGAGCCGGGGGGCGCCTGAGATTGTACTGATCAGTCTCGGTGGCACTGTGGCGAAGCGTTTCGTTCTCCCTCCGCGATGCGGCGCGGCATCGGTCGTGCGCTGTTCACCCGCGCCGAGGGGCCGACGCGGGCAACGGGGGCCGACCGGTGCGTCATCGTCGCCGATCCCGGCGCGCTCTCATACTACATCTTCTGTAGTGCGGTACGGATAGAAGGTGGGGAAGTAAGATGTGCCCTCTGGCACCATCCCCGGCCAGTGGCTGCGGCGTCTGGTGCACGCCTTGCGCTGATCCTGCCCGACACATGGTCAGAGGACGGCATGGGACGCCCGCGAAATCCGGCTGGGATTTCATGGGTGGGATACCATGGGCGGCCCTCTCTCCAAGAATAGTCGGGCAGGGCGAACGGGCGAATCCGGCCCGTTCCGCCGTGGGACACAGGCTTGAATCGCAGTGATTCGAGGTCCAAGCCGGGGAAATCACCGGAAATCACGAAGTCTCACGCGTCCAAATCCGGGCTTTTTTGCCTGAAGATAAAATTTCTTTGGATTTAGTGGGACACTGCGGGCGCCCGCAGGTCATCGCTATATATGGTGTTCATTTTTACGTGCGCACATATATAGGCCAAATTTTGCCGAAATTCATCTTCGCACATCCTTGACTATCCTTGTGGATAAGTCTGTCGTTAACCCGTTTTAAGCGAAATTTATATTGCGTCCCATGATCCCCCATGCCATCCATAATGCATCAGATGAGACGGGAACGGGGCATCAAGACCCCACGAAAAAATCCCAAGGCAGTGATCATACAGGCACCCGCTTTCATCGAACCAAGAGATCCGGCGCGCGGGCGAGCAGACATCCCCCCAGGTGGCGCGCGCAGTCGGACATACCCGGAAACGGGACGAGGGCGGCGGATAGGGCAGTGGCAGCAGCTCCTATCCGCCGTTTCCGTTTCAGGGGCCAGAAACTGAACGGGGTACGGGACAAAGTACGTGGGCTACACGCAGCGGTTCCAGGGCAGCGAAGACATGAAGGTGGACGCAAAGTTCCGCCTGTCGATCCCGTCCGACTTCCGCCGTGTGCTCGAAAGCCAGGATCCCGACTGGAAACCCGGAGAGGCCCCGCGCCTCGTTCTCCTGACATCCCGCCGCCTTGACGGCTTTGTCGAAGGCTATTCGCTGGAATCCATCGCGGAAATCCAGGACTCCCTGGCCCGTCAGCCCAAGGCCGACCGCAAGTCCAAGGCGCTGCGCGACCATTACATCGGGTCTGCCGTCCAGGTGACGGTGGACGAAACCGGCCGCATCGTCGTGCCCGCCAAGGTCCGGGAAC
>Ga0213839_1001961_pt1 | contig 12199 bp, 7 predicted proteins | sample SWPATP21_FD_160075 | JGI IMG/M metagenome (GOLD analysis project Ga0213839, IMG submission 160075) | Coastal seawater microbial communities from Marineland, Florida, United States - SWPA TP2 #1 | ecosystem: Environmental > Aquatic > Marine > Coastal | place: USA: Florida | collected 2016-08-14 | reverse complement strand
TCCGACTCCTCGGGGAACTGGGACTGGTTGGCGTCGAAGCCGAGCGGATCGCCGATGTCGATGGACTGCGACGCGGTGCTGCGATCCGCTGCGCGACGCCGACGCCGCGGCGAGGCCGGCGCCTCGTCCTCGGGCGTGGTGCTCCGACGAAGGCGACGGCGGCCGGTCTTGCTGTCCTCGCGACCTTCCTTGAGGCGCCGCAGCAGGCGCTCGCGCGCCGAGGGCTCCTGGATGTTGGTGTCGTTCTCGCTCGGGCGGCGCCGGCTGCGCAGGCGGTCGCGCACCGAGTCGCGCTCGGTCTTCTTCGGAGGCGGCTCGGCCTCGGGCTGTCGGGCACGCCCCACCCGAGAAGCAAACCGTGGGGCGTCTTCGTCGGCCTCGTCGGTCTCGTCGGGGTCGGCCTCGGGCTCGGGCCGCGGCTTCTTGGGCGGCGGCAGGTCGCGATCGTCGTAGTCCACGAGATCGGCGGCGAGCTCGGCGAGCTCTTCCTTGGACAGGGTGCCGGTCTTGCCTCCCTCGATGGGGGCGCGCCCCCGCTTGGTCACGGCGCGGACCCGCCCCATCACCTCGACGAGGGACGGCCCCTCGACGTCGATGCCGCCCAGCAGGTCGTGGACCGCATAGACGAAGTCGAGCCCCGAGCGGAAGCGGGTGTCGGGATCGGGCTTCAGCGCGCGCCCCAGCACCTCGCGCACGTTGGCCGGGAGCTTGTCGCGCCACTGGTAGAGGCGACGCATCCCCTCCCCGCGGCTCGCCTGCTGCCGGATGTCGTCGAGCAGCCCGTCGTAGACCGGGCGCCCCATCATGAGCTCGAGCCCCACCAGGGCGAGCGCGAACAGATCGCTGGCGATGTCTTCTTCTTCGCCGTCGAGGCGCTCGGGGGGCGCATAGCGGAAGCTGTCTTCCCGAGGGACCTGCCGGGCATCGTCGAGCCACGCGAGGATCTCGACCTGCGGCACACCGTAGCCGAGCACCAGGGGCTGCCCGTCGGGCCGCAGCACGACGTTCCACGGGTTGAGGTTGCCGTGGCTCATGACGCCCTGCGGAATCCCCGACTCCGACGCATCCGCCAGCGCCTCGCCGACGAGGTAGCACAGCTCGAGCCCCGCCTTGACCCCGGCCCCCTCGCCTTCCTCGGCGTAGACCCGCACCACCTCGGCCAGGGTGAAGCAGGTGCCCGTGGCGTAGACGAAGGTGGCCTTGTCGGGGTCGTGCTCCACCAGGCGCGCCAGCCCGGCGACGTCGGGGGCCTCCATCCAGCCGATCTGCAGCTCCGACGACACGGCGGGGTGGCCGATGAACGTCTCGGCGTGCACGAACGCGAGGTGCTTCAGGCCTTTGTCGTTGACGAGCTCGACCACCTCGGCCGCCGGCGCCGCGACGCGCCGTCCCGTCGGCTCCATGCCTGCGATCGCATCGGTTGCCACGTCACCTCCGACCGGGAGCCTACCAGCTGGCTCCGCCCGAAGGGAGGTGGACGGCGGTACACTGGTCGCCCGATTGCACGAGGGCGACGTGGCCTCTTCCGACAACTCCAACAAGCGCCATCGCAAGCCGAACGCCCTCGATCCCACCGCACAGAAGCGCGCGGAGCAGGAGCAGGAAGAGCAGCTCGAGCAACAGGTCGAAGCCGAGCAAGAACAGGAGCAACAGCGCGACACCCAGCAGGATCAGCTGGGCAACCAGGGCGTCGCTGCCATGCTCGGCATCCCCTCGGTCAAGCCGGGCTCGGCCGGGCTAGGCATCTCCATCGGCGACCGCGACGAGGAGCTGATCGGCGACCTCGACTACGGCGGCGACGACGACGACGTGCCCGTCGACGGCCCGTTGACCCTCCGGGATCTGACACGCCAGTGGAACAAGGGCACGAAGCGCGGTCGCGACATCACCGCGTTCACCGAGCCGATGCCGGCGGAAGACCTCCCCCCCGAGGACGATGCCCTCGCCGACGCGATCCGCCGGGCCCCGGCGCCCGACCTGCCCGCCACGGAAGCGCTCGACCCTCTCCTCCAGCCGAACCCTGCGGTGGTCGCTGGCGACATGGGGCCGTGGATCCGCGAAGCGCTGCGCTGGTCGGGGCGGGGACTGGTGCCGCGCACGGTCGGCCGAATGGTGGGCCCTGCGGCCCCTGCGCTGCTCGATCCCCATGGTCGGGTGTTGTTCGCGCGGGCCCGGGTCGGCGCGCTGTGCAGCCTGCTCGTGCTCGACGGCCCGGTCCTTCGTGAGGCACCGACGCCCGCGGTCACCGCCTTCGTCGACCTGTGCCTCGAGCTGGCCGGGCAGCGTCCGACCATCCATGCCGTGTGGTGGCGCGCCCAGCAGGCCCAGCTGAAGCTGCCGGTGGGTGCCGAGATCGCCCGCCGTGAGCTCGCGGGCCGCCGCACCGGGCGCGGGCGCCGCGCGGAACTGCCCGAGACCGTCGGTCACCACCTCGGGGTGGTGCTCCGCGACCTGATCGACCTCCCCAGCGCGAAGACCCTGGTGCCCCACGTGCCCGAGGTGCCGGTGTACGAGGCCGACGAAGACGATCCGCTCGGCCTCGACGACGTGCTGGCGGAGCACACGGGCGGCCGACCCGACCCGCTGGTGTCGATCTACGCCACCACCATCCATGGCGCCGAGCGGCTGGCCAGTGCCGTCGCTCGAACACGTGTGCGCCTCGCGGGGCTGGCCGTGGCCCTGTCCGACGTAGGCGACCAGTGGATCGCCGGGGCGCCGGTGGATCCGGTCGTCGCGCTGGTCGAGCACAGCGATCGCGAGTCGCAGCGCATCCTGACGCTCCTCGTCGAGATCGCGCAGGCGGCCCGACGCCGCGCCGTCGCACCTGCCGGCATCCGCAACGGGCTCCGGCGGGCCGCCAAGATGCTCGACAAGCTGGTGACGAGCACGATTCGCTCGATGGCCCGACTGGCAGGGGGCCTGATCCCCGAAGTCCCCGACCTCCCTGCCCTCTACGAGCCGGAGCCCGAAGACCCCCTCACCGGCGCCTGGGCCGATGGACGCCCCCAGGATGCCCTGCCGTGGCTGGCCACCGTGGCCCACGGCGTCGACCGCGAGGCCGCCGAGCTCTTCACCCGCGCAGGCGCCGGCGAGCCCCCCTACCAACTCGCCGATCCACTGCTCGCCCTCGCGGATCGGTGCCGCGAGGATCGTCCCTGGCTGGGCGAGGCGGCGCGGGTGGTGGCGGGAAGCTGCCTGATGTGGGCCCAGCGCTACGACGAAGCCCTGGAGGTGGGGTCGCACCACCTCATGCTCGGCCGCTCCCGGCGCAACGGGCTGCTGATGGCCAGCGGCGCGTTGCTCTGTGCGGAGGTGTTCCATCAGCTGGGCGAGCCCGCCGATCGCGACGACGTACGGCGGATCGCAGGCATCGATGCCTGGCACATGGGGCAGCGGGCAGCGCTCACGCTCCTGCTCCGCTGGGAGCCGCCTCAGGTCGAGGTCGACGAGCTGATCGAGTCGGCCTTCCGCTAAGCCCGGCCCGTGTCGGGCCTGCGTGGCCCGCTACTTGGCCACCGCGGTGGTCGGCTGGAAGCCGCACACGGCACAGGTGCTGCCGTCGCCCAGGGCGGCCTTGGCGTTGTAGCAGCCCACGTGGAACACGCGGCCACACTGGAACCGACACTCCGCCTTCACGTCCACCGTGACGGCCCCCCCGCAGATGCCGCACGGCCAGGTGACGCGCGCCTCGCCCTCCTGCACTTCCTTCTGGGTGACGCTGGGGAGCGGCTCGACGGCGCCGTACCACGCGAGCCAGCCCAGCAAGACCCCGAAGGCGCCACCGATGAGGGCCGTCGCCATGGCGACGGCCAGCGACGACAGGGGCTGCGCGCCCAGGGGCACCGCGAACAGGGCCGTGAGCACCAGCAGCACCACGTAGAGCACCAGCCCGGTGATCGGGATGCGGATGCGGCTCCCCACCCCGCCCCACAGGTGACGCGCGAACGACGTGACCAGCAGCGACAGCGCCACGCCTGGGAGCAGCCCCACCACCACGCTGGGTCGTTCGGACAACGCCACGGCCCACAGCGCCGACCACAGCAGCACCACGACCAGCGAGACGAAGGCCGAGAGGTTGCCGGCTCCGGCATAGCCCCGGTTGGCCGGATACTCGGGCGGGCGCTCCTCGAGGCCCGAGCCCTCGGGCGGCTGCGGGAGGAGGTGGACGAGCTCGTAGGGGATCACGCCCAGCTCGTCGAGCTTCTCGCCGTCGTCCAACAGGCGGCCGCGGGCCCGAAGGTAGAACTTCCGCCGGGTGCCGTCTTCCCAGTAGGCCCCCAGGCCGGCGTCACGGGCGACGCGCTGCGTGAGGTCGCGGGCGGGCAGGTAGGTGGGCACGGTCATGTCGAGCGAGAACGGCTGCAGGTCGATGACCTGCACATGCACGGGGACGGTCCCCGCTTCTCTCGGCTGGAAGGCGCCCACCGACATGCCAAGACCTTAACCGAAGGGGACGCGGGGCCCGTCGCAGCACACCACGACGAGGACCCCGCGATGAGGCTAGCGCATGGCCTCGACGGTCTTCTCGAGCTCGTCGCTGATCCGCTGAAGCGCCGGGAGCAAGCGCTCGAACTGCTGGAACCAGCGCAGCCAGGTCTCGTCGGTCTGGTCTTCGCCCGGGATCTCGGCGTTGGTGCGCCGAACGAACTCGGTGAACTGCGCGATGCGGTCGGTGGTGGCGGGCATCGGGTTGTAGAAGTCGTGGCAGTAAGTGGTGAGGGAGCCGGCCGTCCGGTAGAGCACGCGGTCGCTGGTGCCCTCCTCGATGAGCTGGAACTCCGCCGAGATCAGGGCCGACACGAAGGCGACCATGCCGATGGACTGCTCCTTGAGCGTGTCGGTTCGGAAGAGGTTCGTGATGATCTTGCGGTTGAGCCGGATGAACTCCTTCACCCGAGGCTTCAGGTAGGACTCGGCCGCGCGGGCGTGGTTGCGGCCGGCGCGTGGCACGGGAAGCTGCACCTGCACCAGGCGCCCGAGGCGCACGTTGATGCGGGTGAGGGCCACGGCCTCGGCATGCTCCTCGTCGATGGGCAGCAGCCGCGGCGCCACCTCTTCGATGATGCGGCTCTCGCGCACGTCGTTGGTGTCGTACACCGGGCGCCCCGAGTCGCTGTCGGGCCGCTCGATGTGGAACAACCACAGCATGTACTCGCCGTCTTGCTTGGGCACCTCGAGCGGCACCGCCACGTCGTGCTTGAGGTGAACCCCCTGGCCCTCACGGGTGATGCCGTAGCCCGACTTCACCACCGCCGTGTACTTCTTCTTCCGCTGCTCGAGCTCCACCTGGAGCCCCTGCACCACGCCATAGCCGTGGAGGAACAGCGAGTGTCGATGCAGCGTGCGACGGTGGTACAGCTGCTCGTCGGAGAGGTCGCCCGCGGTGACGCAGAGCCCCTCGAAGGGGTTCATGCGACGGAGCGTGTGCTCGAACGCCATAGATCAGACTCCAGAGGATGAGCGTCGGTCGTCGAAGCGGATCACGAACACCACGTGGGTGGGCCGCTCCTGGCTCACGACAGTGACGATGCGGCGCAACACTTGCGCCGCCCGTTCGCCGAACCGATTGCGGAACCGCTGCCGCGGCTCCAGCCGAAGGGTGAAGAAAGAGGTGTTCGCGCGCTCCGAGGGCTCCAGCAGGTGGCAGCCCACGGGCTCGCTCCGGTGGTAGCGCTCGACCACGTCGTGGCCACCGATGAGGTGGTTGGACCCGAGCACGAACGGTCGCGCCCGCTCGCGCTCCTCCACCCGGACCGGCGCCGAGGTGAGCACCCGCACCATCTCTTCGATGCCGTGCCGGGTGCCCCGTGTGCGCATCAGCCGAATGGCACGACGAACGAGCTCGCGCTGCTGGTGTATCGGCAGCGACTCGTCGAGCTCGAAGCCCACCCAGGAGGCCAGCCAGGGCAAGAAGTTGGCGTCGGCCGCCAGCGGATCCGTGAGGTCGACGATGTGATCGATGCGGTCGGTGACCGTCGTCATCACGTGCTGGAACATGAACAGGAACCGCCGCATCGGGTCGTCATCGACCTCGACGTCGGTTCCGTCTTCCTCGGGCAGATCCTGCCCCATGTAGCGCTGGACTTCGGTGGTCCGCGTGCGGGTGAGCGACCGCGCGTGGACGGGCCCCTCCCCCTGGAAGATGGCGGGCAGGAAGCGCAGGTAGCCACGCACGGGCACATGCAGGATCACCTCGTCGCCCGTGGTGAGGTTGCGCTCGTCGCGGGCGGCCCCCTCGACCACCGGCTTGATGGTCACCAGATGGTCGGGGACGTAGAAGCTCGCGGGCTGCCCGTTGGCGAGCACCCGCTCGCCGCGGATGGTCGTGCGCTCGCCCGAGTTGGCATGGCGCACCTCCACCATCCGCACCGCCCCGGGAGACTCGCCACGCTGCAGCTCCACCAGGCGGTAGCTGATGCGGTTGGCCATGTTCCGCTGCAGGTAGCTGCGCGCGGCCCGAATCGGGAACTGCACCGAGACCACCTGCTCGAGGTAGCGGAAGTCGGTGCTGGGCTCGCGAACCACCAGCTCGTTGGTGCGGCGTGCGCGGCGCCCGGGTAGCCTGCGTCGGCGCATCAGGAGCTCCCCTCCTCGGACACCACGCGCACGTTCCGACAGACGAACAGGTCGTGGGCGTCGAGCACCAGCGTGTCGAGCCCCTGACCACGCTCCCAGCCCGGGAGCCCCGGCTCGCTGCTGTACACCTGCACCTTCACCACGTGCCGCACCCCGGGGATGTCGGTGACCATCCGCCCGAAGTCTTGCGCATAGAGCGTGCCGCGGAACGGCCAGCCGCCCTTGTCGAGCCCGCCCCAGTAGGGGTCGAGGAACTGCCGGATCCAGGCCGTGGCCTGCTCTCGGACGTTGATGAAGTTGGCGTTCGGACGCAGCCGCAGCGTGACCGACACGTCGACGTCCTTGAAGGTGGCGAGGCGGACCTGCGGCTGGACGTTCACCAGGCAGCGTCGCGAGAGATAGCGCTGCACGTGCTCCTTGAGGCCCGTGCTCAAGAACGGGTCGGGAATGAGCTCGTCACCGCGACGCTGGGGGAGCACCACCACGCTGATCTCTCCATCGCCCGTCATGCGACCGTCGCAGGCCGCTCGCGCCACCTCGCCGCTGGCCTCCTTGGCGATGATCTCGAAGTCGAGCCGCGTCACAGCGCGGTCGCGACTGGTGAGCACCGACGGCGCGCGCCGGATGATCTCCTCGATGGACTCCGCGTTCCGGCCCCCGTTGGCCGGCAGGTAGTTGAGCACGCCGACCAGGTCGGCGAAGCCCTCGGCCACCTCGATGCGCCCAGGCCCCACGTTGCCCGCGTCGCCGGGGACCACGTGGTAGACCTCGACCGCGATGTTGTAGTTGCCGACGGGCACCATCTTGCCGCGGATGCCGTTGCCGAACATCAGCGTTCCTTCGACCGGATCGACCACGAACACGCGATCGTCCTTGCTGGCCGTGAGCAGGGAGTTGCCCGGCGCGCGGCGCCACTCCCGGCGCTCGTCGTCTTCTTCGGTGACGAACACCCGCAGGTCGGGGAAGCGATCGGGGTGCGCGAACTCCGACTGCCCCTCTTCCTCGGCGTGGAGGAACACCGGGTTGCGCCGAAGCTCCACCACCTGGTGCGGCACGTTCTGACCGCTGAACTTCTCCATGCGGAACTCGTGGAGGTTCACGCCCTCGACGGTGTTGAGCATGAGGTGCGACAGCGGCGGCAGCGCGGGCAGCTCCTGGCCCGGAGGGCAGCGGATCAGGGCCCGTAGCCAGGTTCCTTCTTCGGGGAGCTCGACCGGGTCGGGGTAGGCGAAGTGCAGCACCCCGGAGCGCTGCATCCGGTAGACGTGCTCTTCGTCGTCGCCGACGAGACGACGCCACGACAGCCGGCCGTTGTTGGACTCGAGCTGCTCCCAGTTCACCTCGACGCCCTCGGGCAGGTAGGTCTCGCCGCGACACTTGAACATGAAGGCGTGGCGCTGCCCCATGGGCAGCGGCTCCGACAGCTTCATGTACAGCGCCGTGTGCTCCGACTCGCGGTCGCCGTCGCCGAGGTCGTCCTTGATGTCGATGAGGGTGTCGAACGGGTGGTGCTCGGACAGGCGCCCAGCGGCACGCACGATGGCACGAGACAGCCGCCGGTTCTGGCGGCGGTACTCGACCGTCGCAGACTTCAAGCCCGGCATGGGCTGCTCGTAGACGTTCTTGCCCATGGTGCCGTCGACGCCCATCCGCACCGAGTAGATGCGAAGGCTGATCGGCTCGGTCTGGTTGGGCTCTCCGGTGGGCACCGACAGCTGCGACTTGGTCAGCTCGATGCGCATCCAGTTGGTCTCACGACCCGAGAGCACAGAGCGGAACTGCCCCTTGAGCTGCTCCTTCGGATCGATCAACACCCGGATCTTCCGACGCCCCGGGAGCAAGGCCCCCTCGGGATCGAGGTCGGCGAACGTGAACTTCGCGAACTTGCCGTCGTCGGTGTGCACCACCCGCCAGGTGTCTGCCGCGCGGTACGTGAGCTGCATGTGGTACTTGTCGGCGGGCTCCTCGATGGGCTCACCCTCGAGCTCGAAGCCCACCTCGAGCTCGAGCATCACCGGCCGGCCCGCCCGGTTGTCGAGCAGGTCGGACCCGAAGAAGAACTTCATCCCGAGCAGCGGCGGCAGCATGGTGGAGGGCTGGAACGGCAGGCGCGGCAGGGAGTGAGCCTCGATCACGGCCGCCGTGGAGGTCTCCGGCCCCGATGCCATGTAGATGACGACGGGCCGCATCCAGGTGGACTCCACCTCGAGCGTCGGCATGAGCGCGCGAAGGTAGACCGACTCGACCCGCTCGGCGCGGAGGTTGTAGCCGTCGGTGGCCATCTCGCTGAACGGACCGGTGAGCACGATGGACGTGCCCTGGTAGCGCACCCGCTCGGCCGGGATCTCGTCCCACGACTCGCCGCGCCGGTAGCTGAAGCGGTAGCGCGGGAAGTACTGGTTGCGACCCGCCGGCATCGAGCGGTCGACCATGGTGAAGCGAACGGTCCAGCCCGGGCGGACCGGTGGCATGTCTTGAATGAAGAACTCGAGGTAGCGCCCCGTGGCGCGCACGTCCCAGTTGGAGATCAGCCGGTCTTCCCCGCCGCGGTCGTCGCGCCAGGTGATCTCGAGGTCTTCGCTCATGCGATGGGCAAGCCATCGCTCGTAGTCGACCACACCGCGGATCCAGTAGCGCTCTTCGTCGAGCTGCTCGGGGATCGGGAAGGGGTCGTCGTCGTGGCCGAACGCCTCGACCTCGGTGAGGTCGGGGAGGTGCGCGTTGAGCGTGACCTCCTGCAGACCGAGCACCTCCTCCTCTTCGAGGAAGGCCTCGATCGGCACCCAGCCGTAGCTGGTGAAGCGCTCCCAGCGGAAGAGCGACGCGAGGGGGAGGTTGTCTTCGGTGGCCGTGCGGATCCGAAGCCGGCCCGGTGGGTTGTCGGGCTGGGGCACGAAGTCCATCAGCCGATAGTCGTCGTGGGCCAGGTAGAGGTATTGGTGCGGCGTGTAGCTGTGCGGGCCGTGCTCCACTGGGTCCATGCGGAACAGCTGGACGCCCGCCCCTCGACCGAACTCGGCGATCTGCTCGAGGTCTTCCTGCCGCTCGAACGGCACCTCGCGAACCATGGGCCGAGCGCCGGCCTTCACGGCCACCACGCGCTCCACGAGCCCCTGGTGAACCGTGAGCGGCTCGGTGGTGAGGAAGTGGATGGCGTCAGAGCCGCCCACCTGCTTGGTGGAACAGCGCGAGTAGGCCGGCAGCTCCACCGACTCGGCGGCGAGGTTGCGGACGAAGAAGGTGAGCGGCACGTTCGACGGCCGGGCGCCGCGTCGTTCCTCCCCGATGAAGTTGAGGAAGTGGACGTAGGTCTTGTCCGGCACACGGTTGAGCCGGTAGATCGTCATCTCCGTCATCCAAGCGAAGAGCTGGACGAGGGTCATGCCCGGGTCGGCGTCGGAGAGGTTCGTCCACTCCGGCGTGTACTGGGGGATCAGCGATCGGGCTTCGCGAACGATGTCGTCGTAGCGACGGTCGTCGAGATTGGGCGGCTTGATCGGCATGGATGAGTGGCCTTCGGGTGGAAGAGGGTGCGTCAGCTACCGGTCAGGAGAAGGTCGACCTGGTCTTCCTGCTGCGTGGACTTGATCTTGTAGTGCACCATCACGCGCACGGTGCCCCCGGGGTCTGGCCAGCTGTCGACCTTGGTGACCTCGATGCGGGGCTCCCACCGACCGAGGGCTTCCTCGACGTAGTGGGCGATGACGGTGGAGGTGGAGCGGGTGTTCGGCGAGAACATCAGCTCGTAGACCCGGCACCCGAACTCCGGCAGGGTGTGCCGCTCGCCAGGCTTGGTGCCCAAGATGATGGTGACGTTCTGCCGAATGTTCTCTTCGTACTCGCTGTAGGCGACGCCACCCCCGGCACCATCGAAGCCGAAGGGGAAACGCCAGCCGCGTCCGAGGAACTCCTTGCGCACCATCACCTCACGAACAGCCACCGGCGGTGAGCCGGGGGCCCGGGTCCGGCATTGCACCACAACGGCCGCCCAATGCGAAGCCCGGCATGGCTCGCGGTCCAGGGGATCGGGGGACGAGCCACACGATCCGCACGGCTTCGCGATCCCCTGCCACCCCGTGAGGGTCTCACCCCGCATCGGTGACCGGCGGGCCGGCTTCGGTCCGGCGCATCGACGGATCCGCGCCCCAACGAACGACGGGCCCGCCGAGGTGGCGAGCCCGTGAGACACTCCCGACGAGGGTGGGTTCAGCCGCCGTCGGGGTGGGTGTTGCTGCAGAACACGACCTCGGTGGTCTCGCCGGAGCCGACGTAGACCCGGGTGCGCGCCGACAGAACGTAGGCCTCGGGCTGGAAGTTGCCCATCGGACCGATGAACTTCACGATCGAGCCCGCGTGCACCGAGGCGCTCCCCTGGATGATGGCCCGCCCCCGCAGGTAGCCCATGGCCAGCTGCTTCAGGTGGCTGGTGGCCAGCTCCTTGGCCCCACTCTGGGTGGTGACCAGCACGTCGGACAGGTAGCTCTCGCCCTGGAACACCTGCCCGGTCTCGTCGACCGAGTTGGTTCCGCTGCCGACCGTCTCGATATCACCGGAGCTCGCCGAGCCCTCCACCCGCTCCTTCTTGAGGTAGTCCCAACCGTACGCCGTGACCTTCGTGGGGATGTTCCGGTCGGTCATGGAGTAGTCGAGCGACACGATGCGCCCGCGCTCGAACTCGGTGGGGCTACCGCTGAACTGTGCCTTCGCGAAGTCGATCTTTCCGTCGTTGGCCTGCAGCAGGTAGCCGTTGCGGGCCGCCAGCCGACGCAGGAATACGAAGTCGGACTCGTTGCGCTGCAGGGTGTACTTGTGTTCCTCCTGCGTCGCCTCGACGTTCCCCTCTTCGAGCCCAGCCTCGCTGAGCACCGCCGAGACGATGTCGGAGTCTTTCATCTCCTCGTAAACCTTCGTACGGCGCGAGGCCGCGAGCTTGCACAGCGGGTCCATCGCAAGCACGGTGACCGTCTCACGGGACTGCATGTACGAGTGTCGAATGCCCGTGATGATGCCCACGAAGGCGTACTCACGCGACCCGGTGCCCTCGGCGCCGGAGCCCACGCGGGCCTTGATCTCCTGCCCCGCCTTGAACTTGTCGACGGACATGCCGCCGCCGCCCGCGGAGAAGGTGAACTCGGCCACACCGATCATGTCGACGTGATCTTCGATGGTGAGTGACTCGAGCCCCTGGGTCGCGCCCTGAGACACGCTCTCGCCTTCGATCTCGATGTTGTAGCGCGCGGTGACGTTCTCGGTCGCCCCCACCCCGCCGAGCTGGGACGAAACTGCTTCAGCCATGGTCTCTCCATTCAGATGGGTGCGAACCCGACCCCGGCGACGCCGAGGTCAGGCTGGCTTCCAGCCGATCAGCTGTCGCCCTTGGTGGAATCCGCATTGCTCTTGGCCTGCCGGATGGCCTCGCCGAGGCCCATCTTGCCTGCCATGTCTCGGGTCTCTTCCTTGGACCCGGGCTTCACGCCAGTCTCTTCCCAGACCTTGCGGGCTACGGCCTTGCCAGGCTTGGCGCCGCCCGGCCCCGCGATCTTGCCGTGGTCGCCGTCGATGCCTGCCGCACCGCCGCCGGCACCTCCAGCGCCCCCGGCTCCGCCCGGGCCGCCAGCGCCAC
>Ga0213839_1001959_pt1 | contig 12200 bp, 6 predicted proteins | sample SWPATP21_FD_160075 | JGI IMG/M metagenome (GOLD analysis project Ga0213839, IMG submission 160075) | Coastal seawater microbial communities from Marineland, Florida, United States - SWPA TP2 #1 | ecosystem: Environmental > Aquatic > Marine > Coastal | place: USA: Florida | collected 2016-08-14 | reverse complement strand
CGTGACAACGAGGCCGAAAATGATGACGCAGGGTATGGATATAGAAGAAGCTGCGGCATTCATTCCATCAACAACCCTCTTGGCTCTTGGCATTCAATCATTAGGCTTTGAATGAACGTATGATGTATGTTGTACAGGCTCTGCCGCTGCCCCACGTTCGTCGTCACCCACCAGCCTGTACACTCTCACTCACCCTCCAGTGAATTTTTTCAAATCGTAACCGCCCACCCACCAACGAACGAACGCCCAACAGCTGCGAATCAGTATGATAATCAGAGAGTGAGTGATTGAGTGATTCTCTCCATAATGAATGTTTTAATGTACTGATTAACGCTGACGTAAAGTTCAATATCAGTACTGTACATTGTACATTGCAAAATGGCTCAAGCAAACAAGCAAAGCGCCGTGCACGTGCGTGAAACACCAACTGACAGGAAACCACATATTCCCGTACGAGGATAACATAGCAACCATTTGTAGTGCGCGGTATAGTAATGAGTGGGCGGTAGATAGTATCCTTTTCCGGGAAATACCTTGATTTTGTGATTTTGTGATTTTGTGATTTTGTGATTTTGTGATTTTGTGATTTTCTGCTGTTGCTGCAGTGTTTCAAACAGTCATTCACTCACTCACTCTCTCTCTCTCTCTCTCTCCGCCGTTGTTCGTTCTGTCGTTGCTTCGTTCGTTCGTTCATTCGTTCGTTCGTTCGTTTGGAAGTTCCGAAGTTCGTTCGTTCGTTTGGACGTTCCGAAGTTCGTTCGTTCGTTTGGAAGTTCCGAAGTTCGTTCGTTCGTTCGTTCGTTCGTTTGGAAGTTCCGAAGTTCGTTCGTTCGTTCAATCGTTCGTTCGTTCCGAAGTTCGTTCCAAAGTTCGTTCCGAAGTTCATTCATTCGTTGTGCACTCACTCACTCACTCACTCGCTTACTGTACCTCACTCACTGAGTGATTGAGTTGAGTGAGCGATCGAGTGTCTGGACTTCCTGACACGCTCGGTCGCGCGTGTTGCTTGCCAGCTTGCCAGCTTGCTTGCGTGCTTGCTTGCTAGCTACCTAGCTACCTAGCTTGCTTACTTGCTTGCTTGATGGTGGCGCTTCATTGCTTGCTTGCTTGCTTGCTTGCTTGCTTGCTGCTCACGTGCGCGCTGGACTGGCAGGCTGACGTTTGGGTCGGTTTGGTTGTTGGGTTGTCGTCGTTGTTTTGACGTCGTCGTTGGTCGTCGTTGTCGTCGTCGTTGGTCGTCGTTGTCGTCGTCGTTGGTCGTCGTCGCCTTTGTGGTCGTGAATTATTGATCGCAGTCGTTGTCGTTGTCGTTGTCGTTGTCGTTGTCGTTGTTGGTTGCCGTCGTGATTGTTGGTGCCGTTGTTTGTTGGTTGCCGTCGTGATTGTTGGTGCTGTTGTTTGTTGGTTTGGTGGGTTGTCGTCTTTGTTGGTTGTCGTTGGTTGTCGTCGTGGCTAGTTTGGCTGGTAGTCGTTGTTCGTTGGTTGTCATCGTCGTCGTTTGTCTTTGTTTGTTGTTGTTGTTGTTGTTGTAGTTGTTGTTCTTCGGTGACGGTGACGGTGGCGGTGGCGTTGGTGTGGTGGCGTGGGTGGGGACAGTCGTTGTCGTGTTGGTCGTTGTTGCTGGTTGTTATTGCTTGGTTTGGTGGTGACGGTGGTGGTGGTTGCCGCCGTGAGATTGTCCAACCAATCGACACCAAGATGACAAGCCCTTCCAAGGACCGCGCCTGGACTTCAAGTTTCAAGACAGGGTTATATTTGGCCTGTGCTCTCTTTCTCCACATTTCTGTGGCTTGGTGGTGGCGGGCCGCGATGTTGACGAGCCGCAAGCTGAACGAGACCAGCCGAACGAGACCGCCCACGACATGATGGATAGACAGTGAACAAAACCAAGCCCAAGTATGGACTCCCGCAGGCGCGGGTCGAAAAAGAAGCGAACCAGCAGCAAGTCAAAGAAGGCATCGCCTTTTGCACAACCGCTGCCGTCACTGCCAGATTGGCACACACGCGCCGGCAGTGACACTGAGAGAACGTCGAGTCGCACACGTAACGTCCAGAATCCTGCAGTTCTTCCCGTTGTGTCTCCCAGAGCCAACCGTGCAGCCAAAAATGCAGCATCTAGAAGGACCAAAAACTCATCGCCACCCACCCAACGACCGAGCACATCACCCAAGCCCAAGTCGTCTCCTCCATCTCGATGGGCGCAGCAAAAGCCCAAGCCGCTCTCTCCGGTTCACCAGTCGCGAAAGGAGCCGAAAGGGCGGCGAGGGCACCGGCGCCTGAAGTCGCTTCCTGATGTTCCCACGGTTGGACTCGGACTTCTCACATCAGCGCACGGAGACGTGCTTCCGTACGGCAGTGGGTCCCAAACAGCCCGAGGATCGCCTCCGAGACGGCGTGGACGTAGCATCAGTGGAACTCATGACCTGGGCAGTGTTCCAACAGCGGGCCAAGTGGGTCGTGCCCTTTTCGGTGACATACGCCACCACAAGGATGCCTTGGACATGCAGTTCAGTGGTTCTACAGCGGATGATGATGTCGGCAACATCAGAGCACAGTTTGGCCATTACGACACCAACGGCAATGGCTTGGTCAGTGTGTCAGAGCTGAAGCGCATGATGGCGTCGATGGGCACCCGTGAGCGATACGGGATAGACTTTCTCGAGTGGGCTCAACCCCAATTGCTGAGAATGTTCGGACCGGGAGTCACGCAGGCGAGCTTCAACCGTGTGTTCACATTGTTCATTAAGCTATACAACAAGTGGCTGAGTATGGAAGGAGCCGAGGCTGACGCACGGAGCCCCAAGCCGTTGAAGTTGTTCGATTCAGCCGACCATGATCGCGATGGCGTTGTTTCCGTAAAGGAGCTGCAAGATGCCACATACCAACTTCACAAACAAAACGAGAAGAAAGCGCGGCATCTGCAAGACCGAAGACATTTTGAGGACCAACGTTCCAAGCTTGCTCATCACGAAGCGGAGTTGCGCCGTCAAAAGGAAGCTGCCACACGACAAGACGACGTCGCCGGCCAAGCCTCAGAACTACGAGAGCGAGCTGCAATCTTGCGGGCCAAAAAGAGCAAAGACAAAGACCGCAAACGCCGTGAGCAGAAGATGGCGGAGGCGCAGTGGCAAAAGAGTGCCGGTGAGCAGAAGCGTGTTAGGGCCTTCGACAACCTAGTGCAGGCCATCGAAAGATGCCGTGCGAGTCGCGACGGCAACGCTCTCACGTTCGCGATGGAGTTTGCTGAGAAAGCAGGACTCGGCGACGACGTAGAGAGCACAAGACTCATTGCGCAGGCTCAGACTCTGTTGGGCGACATCGAGGCCGAAGTGTCCCTGCATGGGGGGCTAGACAAGATAGCTCAGCGTCTACGAGACGCCTATGCGGCCACGGCCGAAGGTGGTGACCCCACCGAACTCCAAGAAGCCTTCTCAGAGGCGTCTGCACATGGTTTGAGCAAAAATTCGGGATTATTCAAACGATGCCAGCAACTTCTTGAGGACTTTGCGTCCGAACCATCGAAAACGGAAGCTATCAACGTTTTGGAAGCACAGATCCAACTCAGCAGGGAGTCGAGAGACGCCACCGATTTGAAGAAAGCGCACGAAGCCGCTCTTTCACTGGGTGTGAACAAAACACACCGCGCCTTGCGTGTTAGCAAGCACTTGATTGGGGAAATTGCCGAAGAGAAGCAGCTACGCGAGCTAGCTGAGCAGGAGCTGAGCCGCGTGATTGAAATAGCTGGGCCGAAGCAAGACATCAAAGCCGTCACGGCTGCAATTGCAAAGACAGCGCATATTCGAGGTATGGAAGACTCCGAAATTGTACGCGCTGCAAGAGAATCAGTTCGCCAAATGGCGTCCGCAATGCGAGATGTTTCTACGTCGCTTTCTATGTTGCGCGACGTCATGGACACTGTCAAGGTATCACGCAACTCAGAGGAACTTCAATTTGCCATTGAGAGAGCAGAGGTCGCCGGCGCGAAGAAGAACGCTGGGACGTTAATCGAGGCTCGAAGCTTGCTCGGCGTTCTCCGTGATGAGTTTGCTCGCAACACGGAACTTCGCGCCCATCTTGACACACTCATTGCCGGAGCAAAGTCGGCGCTGAGCAGTGAGCCTGGATTACGGCAGCACGTGTGTCAGTCGGCTGTAGCAAAAATCGAGGAGGCGCTGGACGATCCTCAGTTGAAGGTTCTTCGTGCTGACGACAGCAAGTTGGAAGAAACTCGGAACTGCGTGGACCTGTTGCATCACGAGGTGGACCGTATCAGCTTTGAAGCTCAAAAGCTGGCTTCAGTGGTGTCAGAATGCGAGGTCTCGCGCGATTTGGACCGTCTCGACGAAGCTATCGCAGTGGCCGAGGCCGAGGCATCATGCGTTCCCAAATCTGCACCTGCAATGGTCGAGGCACAGAAGTTGAAGGCGTTAATAGTGTCGTCTCAACGCAAACACCGTAAGGCTGCACATGAGCTGCAGAAAGTCATACCAACCGTGGACGGTGCACTGAATTCGTCACCCCAAGACCGTTACTCCGCATTGAAGGTGTCGGGCGCGGCGCTGCGGCAAGCCATCGTGGTCTGCAACACGATGAAGTTCGATCCATCGCATGTGGCCTATGTTCGCGGTGTTGAACTGGAGAAGGAAGTCACTCGCTCTTTGAATCGCATCTCGGCACTCGCGCAACAAGTGGAGGAATGTATTCAGGAGGCCGAGGCGACGCGAGATGCGACATCCCTCAAGAGCTCTCTCAAACGTGCCATTGAAGGCGGCGTGCCACAAGACGTCAACGGTCAATTAGCAGAAGACGAGGACGCCGCTCAAATGGCATCGGTGTTATCGACAGCGAATGCATTAATCAAGCGTCTTGACCGAGAAGCGCACGAGCGATCACCTTTGGGGCAGCTGAGAAGTGCCATTCAAGCAGCAACATCAGCCTTAGTCGCCGGAAAAATTGGCACTCGCGCAGGAGTTGTGGCACGGTCGTTGCAAGCATTGCAGGAAGCGATATTAAGTTGCGACAACGTTTCCGATTCCGCCTCGTCAACGACCGCAGAGGTTGTCAAGCAAGCCAAGGCTGCTGAAACAAAACTGATCGATGCTCTTCAGAACATTGACGCTGCCGACGCCGTTCTTGCCGCCGAGGTTGACGGAGCGAAGTCCATCCTTGATAGCTACGACAGCAGCGATGATTTTTCTGCGATGGACCTTCTCGAGGACCACCTTACCAATCTCCAACGCGCTGTTGATGTTGCTCGCGCAGCCGCTGTTCCTTTCGACGAAGATGACCAACAGCCGCCGGCGTCCTCTGCCAACATGGTGCATGCGCAGTCACTCATCGCAGCGTATCAGCATTTGCTGCTCTCTCATGATCTTCGGGCAAAACTTGTGCAAGTTGCCAACGACGCTTTGCTCAGCTACGCTGCAGAAGCCAAGGACAATGAAGCCAACTCCTCCGCAAAACTGCAGAAAGCTCTTCAGACCATTGAAAAGGGCCTTGTAGAATTGACAGATACGACAGCAGGCTTGGCTGTGCGAAATCTCGATGACACTGAAGTGAAGGACTTGGCCATGCAACTGAAGTCATTGCCTGCGAAGCATGCTTTGTTGAAGCAACTTCGGCATCATCGCTTGGTCTTAAATGAGCACGACAATGGCGACCGAATCCTTGATAATGATGACGGAGACGGACGCCCAGGCACGCCGGCTGCTACAGATTTCGCTTCGACCTGCAAGCGCACCATGGAAAAACTTCAACAAGCTTCACTCGATGTGCAAGCAGCTCTTGGCACTGCCATGGATGACGGTCTTAAGCACTCGAAGCACCACAGAGGGTATGATGGGACTTCGCCGCTGATGGATGATGTCGAAAACGGTGGCACTCTAGGTGCTTACGATGCAGCCGAAAAATCCGTGAGGGACGCGCATTCTTTCCTTCGCGAAATCGCTGTCAACCAAAAGTTTACTCAGAAGGCATTGGACCTGGTCACTCGGTCACGTCAAACGTCATCTAGTCCCGATCAATGGGAGCCATTCGTGCGAGAAGCCAAGGAAGCCCTCATGGGATGGAGACAGTTGCCCATGTGTAGTGATGTGGCTCAACACTTGCAGAGTGTCGTCGAAGACTTTGAACACGTATGTTGTTGCCTGAATCGTGCGTGGTTGTTGCGTCCGCGCAGCGTTGCTTGACTTGTAAACCTCCTGGTGCTCTGTAGCGTGTTGCAACTGCCAAGGCTGAAAAGGAAGCGGCAGCGAAGGCCAAAGCCGAGGCAGAAGCAGCAGCGAAGGCCAAAGCAGAAGCAGAGGCGAAGGCAAAGGCTGAAGCTGAAGCAAAAATTAAAGCTGCGGCAAAAGCAAAAGCTGAGGCACAAGCAAAAGCAAAAGCCGCAGCACTTCAGAAGGTGCGAGCCCAGGCGGAAGCCTCGTCCAAGGCAGAGGCCGAAGCGCAAGCTAAATTAGAGCAAGTCGCTCAAGAGACTTCGAAGGATGCTGAAGATGCCGAAGCCACGCTTGCTAAGGAGTTAGAACGGATTGTGGCCGAAGGCCCAACTGGAACCGGGTGGTCGGCTCCATTGGTGTCATTCATGGCGTCCAATGTTGCGGGCAAAATTCAGGCCGCATCAGATGCTGCCGATGCTGCGATGGCACCAGGGGATAAAATTCGTTTACTTCGCAAGCGGCATGAAGCTATTGCACGGTGGACAGCCTTGGGAGAGGCTGCCGCAGAAGAGCCCGTCACCAACTCCACCACGGGTTCGCCCGTTGTTGCCTGGGCCCAAGCATTGGTTGGCACCATTTTAGAACAATCTAGGGACTCGTTACGAGACAAACAGTCACAATTGTTGAACAAAAAGCTGGAGTTGGTTGCAAATCCCACCAGCACTCAACCGATTGGCCCGGTGCGTGAGATTGTTGAAGTGCTCCGACGCGAAATTCAGCAAAATAAGGGCCGGGGTAACTATGACGAGGTGGTGGATGGTAATCACAGCCTTCCACCTGAGGAGCTGGAGGCAGCGGAAGCTATGTGCGACGAATGTAGCCACCTGCTGACGATACGCAGTGCACGGCTCGTGCAGTGCGGATTCAGAGCACTACGGGCCCGCGTATGGTTTAGAAACGCTATTGCAACAGCGCGACAAGAGGCTGGCAGTGACGACTTTGTGCCTTCGGAGTGGGTAGTCGACACAACGACTCGGCACCTTGTAAAGCGAGTCACGCTCACAAATGACAACTCCGACGACCTGAAAGATTACAGTGACTCGTTGCAAAAAGGGAAGGATGTCGAAGACGCGGATATCGCGCATTCAGCTTTTCATATGTCGGAATCGCAGCTTGCGCATCATGACCAAGCGGACTCGTCAGAATACGATGAATTCGATTCACTGGAGGAAAAATTTCTCATTGCTGTTGAACGCAATGATGCGGTTATGGTGAACAAGTTTATCGCCGATGGAGTTGACGTTCAGACAGTAAATTCTGACGGTTACAACGCATTGATGGTGGCCGCTTCCTTTGATTGTGACAGCGTAGTGGCGTCGTTGGTGGAAGCTGGTGTGGACATGAACCTCGTTGCTCCTAATGACACCACTGCAGTAATTTTGTGCGCGTACACGGGGAGCTTTCGATGCTTGAAAGCCATATTTGCAGCATGCGACAGATTTTCTCGCCCGTATCCTGATTTAGAAGCTGTCCTGGGATCGGGCTGCACAGCTCTGTACCTGGCGGCACAGGAGGGCTGTGTTGACAGCATCGAAACCCTATTGCACGCCAAGGCCGATCTCGAGCACGCTTCGGCCGATGGAGTTACACCATTGTTTGTTGCCATTCATGAAGGCCACACAGATGCCGTGGCCTCACTCGTGACTGATGAGACTATCAACCAGCGCAACATTCACAGCTTGACTCCACTGTATGTAGCGGTGCAAAATGCTGTCACTGATACTGTTCAACTATTGTTGTCACTGAAAGCGGACCCGAACATGTCCGCTGACGACGGCTCCACGCCTGCGGAAGTATCTGTGTTTGTCGGAGTCGATGAATGTCTTCGTTCCTTGCTAGAAGCAAAAGCTGATGCGAGTCATGCTCGAGCAATCGATGGCAACAGCTTGTTGATGCTCGCTGCGTACAAGGCCCGTTTTGAAATGTTACGAGAGATTTATCAAGCTGGTGCTGACCTCTTTCACAAAAATGCGAAGGGGCAGAATGTCGCAGACATTCTTTTTGCCCTTCACGACAAGCAGCTTGCCGACGTTGGATTACCGGATGAAGAGGCATTCTTGATTGGGTGCGAAAATGATGACGTTGACATTGTGTCAGAGTGCATTCACGCGGGTACTGACATAAACAGCACGAACTGTGATGGTCTCTCTGGTCTTGGGCTGGCCTGCTACTTTAACTGCCCTAATGTCACCTCAGTGCTTTGTCGACACAAGGCTGACCCCAACCTATATGCGCGAAGTGGGACATCCCCCCTTCACTTAGCCGTCAACGAAAACCATACAGCGATCATTGATGCTTTGCTCGACTCATACTCAGAATCAGAGCTGGACCAGTCGCACACGATGGCACACGGTTGCACGGCACTGTACCTTGCTTGCCAAGAGGGATTCCATGAAGTTGTCGACAAGTTGCTTTCACACTCGCTGAAGGCCTTGAATTTGTGCAAGGATGGGAACATTTCCCCTCTGTACATTGCAGCTCATGAGGGTCATGAAGACACTGTGCGACACCTCGTTCAGGCTAAAGCTGAATTGGACATTCGTAATGACCGAGGGGCAACTGCCCTTTACATTGCCGTGCAAAGAAATCACACTCCTATTTGCCGCACGATTCTAGAAGCTGGCGCAGACCCCAACATAGCGACTCTGGCGATGTCATCTCCGCTGGCGGTTGCAGTATTCCACTTTAACCCGAAAATTGTGGCGTTGTTGTTGACTCATGGTGCGTATGTGGACGATCCGTCGAGCGATGGCACCACTGTGGCCATGCTGTCGGCGCACAGCCTTGATGTAGATATTTTATGCCAGCTGGTTCTGCATGGTTCTTCTCTGAACGTGCGTAACCACGCCGGCCATAACGTGGATGCCATTTTGCGACTGGCACATGGAATTGGCGATGTGCACATCGCTCTGTACTCCTTGTTAGTTTCCGCCGGAGCACAGCAAGATGCTCGAACTATCAAAAATATGTTCAAAAGTATTGATGAGGACGGCAATGAAGAGATCACATTGAGTGAACTTAAGGACGGCCTCGAAAAGTGGGGGCTCAAGAGCAAATTTGGCGAAGGGTTTGACCAGTTCGTTACGGGTGAGTTCCGCCGCATCAACAAGGATGGCGACGATGCTGTGAGCTTCAAAGAATTTCGAGCGAGTTTTTCACGATTTCACAGAGAACATCGAGAGCTTCTTTCCCTGTCTTCTTCCAATACAGAGGATGTGGCGGTGATGAAGGATCTGTTCAACAGCATCGACCGCAATAGGGATGGGGAGATTACAGCTGCCGAGCTGAGGGACAGCCTATTGAGTTGGGGGTTGCAAGCCAAGTACGGCGATGGATTTGACAGGTTTGCAGCTGCAGAATTTGACCGCTTGAACCAAAACGGGGACCACGCTGTCAACTTCAGTGAGTTTCGAGCGTGTTTTTCAAGATTTCACTTGTTGTTCCGGAGCAGTCAAGCGAATGCCGTTGCGAAGGCAACGGCATCACCTGGCACCGACAGTGCTGCTGGGCTTGGAGATAATGTCCCACAGTGGCTTCGCGATGCAGCTGAGCGGGCCAGTGCTCGGGTTTGGAGTGCCATTCAGAGTGGTGAGAAAACAAAGGTGCTTCCATTGCCGAAGAATTGGCGCACTTATGTTATCAACGAGAGGTTCGACCACGCGGAAAACAGTTCAGATGCAAATGTGCTGAGCCACCTCCTTGGATTCGATGTCGAAGAAGTTGACGGTTGGGCCAATCCAGGCCAGCTCACTGCTGCCGAGCGAATTCGCCGCCAGCGATCACAGTCGCAGGGCCTGGATTCTTTCTCGGCGCCGGTACCATTGAAAGGCACAACTTACCTTCGTGTCAAACATGTCGACAAAACGAAACGCGGGCGCAGAGAGGGAACCACTGATCATATCGAAGTTGGTGATATTTTAGTTGGCTTGTTTGGCCGCGATATCGATGCTCTTCACAGCCGAGACGAGTTTGTCCTTCTATGTGAGCAGCTTCCTGTGTGCCATCTCCATGTATACCGACCTCCAAATTGATGACAGCCAGTGACAGCACTCTGACAACATTTCACTTCACGATGTGTCCGTTGCCGCTGAACGCGAAAAAACGTGACCAGGGCCGCGCTTGGGGGGGAACGTCCACATGCATGGCAAGTTGCTGTCGATGTGGTGGAACCCAGTTAGTCTTTTGTAGTATGTGGAAAATTTAGTGTAGTAGTCCCACGAGAATACTCTACCAGTAGTCATGTAATAAATAACAACGTGAACATGAAACACGACTCCGCACAGAAGAACTACTTGGCAGCATCGGCTGGCGATGCTACATCCTCCGGCTCCTTTTGTCCGCCTCGCTTCTTGTCGCTCTTGTTCTTGACTGTGAAGTCGACCATCTTGAAACTTAAGTTTAATGTCGGAGCTGGGTCAGCAACTTCTTTTGCAGGCCTAGGCAACCGTAATTGCAGTGCGCACAAACGTGAGTACGCCATACATGCCATGTACAGTGTGCCATCAATGAAATAAGGCCACGATCCATGACCATATAAAATCACGCACCGCTCTCGGAACCACAGGTTGAAAGCCAGTTTTTCCCCTTCTGACACGGGCATACCAGCGTGCTCGGCTAGCGGGTGCCGAACATTTGTTCCGTGGATGACATTCGAAAACACGAGCAGCCTTCCCTTTACGGCTGCCACCTGTGACAAGTCATACGGAGCGTCACCAAGATATTCGACGCAGCGATTGCATGCGCAACGCACAAATAGGCAAACAATTTTTAACTGCCCACACGTGCATACAAGCAAGTGCCCACTACCTCTCGCTTCAACTTGCTGAATCGTGTTGCGCCTCCTTTCGGCACTGTGTTTAGGTAACATAGCGCAGTCCAGATTCTTTGGCCGCCTTTGCGCAGCGTCCTAATGGCTTTGTCTGACCCATCATGGAGCCAGCCATCGTAGTGATTGCTATACTTTTGCGTGACGCCGTAATAAATAACTTGAAGTGACTCTGCGTGCGATGGCGGAACACCCAGCAACCCCGCAACCCGCTTCACGATCTTCGCAGTCGTAGGACTCGCGTCGTGCTTGAGCCAACAGTTGCTGCCGGTGCGGCCCGTGGACTTGTAGCCCGATTTGTCTCCGCACACGGTGGCGCGCTTGAGACGTGGCTCGGCAAGCTGCTTGATTTCTTCGCATTCTTCCTCAGACAGGAAGCTGTCCTTCACGTATACAACCGGCGGTACTTTGCTTCCCCGCCGCAGCTGCAGCTGCTCCTCGCCCTCGAATAGTTCCTCGACCATTTTGCGTCGCTGGTTGCGTTTGCAAAATGGCCAGCACATTTTTTTGCAGGCTTCGCGACTTGCGAAGCATTTGTTTATACATGAGCCGCACCACGTCGTTGTCGTATCGATGTCAGTGCTTATTGTCGCGGCTACGACGTCGTCACTCGTGTCAAGTCATGTGGCGGTACTACGTACCAACACAGACATCACGCCAGCCCTCGACCCAGTCGTGTGGCGTCCACTCAATTAATCTTCCCGAGACGCGCATGCTGCCGTGCACCACTCTGCAGTCCGCTGCCACACCACAATCGGCAGAACCTCTTCACCGCAACATTACACCAAAGACGCGGCACAACGACGCGGCGCAACACAACACAACGAGGAATCGTTCAACACTCTCAAAGGAAGGAAGGTAGGAACGAACGAACGACGAACAAACGACAATCGAACGAACGACGATCGAACCAACGAACGACTGCCAACACACCGCCCACCGCCTGTAGGCTCACTCATTCGTCGTTCGTCGTTCGTTGACAGCCACCACCATTGTCGTCGTTGTCATCGTTGTCATCGTCGTCGTCGTCGTCGTCGTCGTCGTCGTCGTCGTCGTCGTCGTCGTCGTCGTCGTCGTCGTCGTCGTCGTCGTCGTCGTCGTCGTCGTCGTCGTCGTCGTTGTCGTTGTTGTTGTCGTCGTTGTTGTCGTTGTCGTTG
>Ga0213839_1001958_pt1 | contig 12207 bp, 8 predicted proteins | sample SWPATP21_FD_160075 | JGI IMG/M metagenome (GOLD analysis project Ga0213839, IMG submission 160075) | Coastal seawater microbial communities from Marineland, Florida, United States - SWPA TP2 #1 | ecosystem: Environmental > Aquatic > Marine > Coastal | place: USA: Florida | collected 2016-08-14 | reverse complement strand
AGCCGCACTCTTTGCAGCGCGTGCCGTTGCGACTGGAACTGGACTTCTTGGACCTGGTCTTGACACGCTTCACCGGTTGGGCGAGAGCAATGTCTTCGTTGTCTCCTTGGTACACGCGCATCATGTCACGCATTTCCGCGTGCACAAGCCCATGGTCACCAATGCCACCACTCAGAGCCGGAATAGGTGAACCGACGAGGTGGCCCACCATAAGAGGGTGACCGAGGAGTTGCACCGGCGCAGCCACCGCGACGGCGGCATGCGCAACCTTGGCACGCGAAAGCATGTCCATGGCTACTACAGTGGCTGTTGGCGGTGGCGGGGCCCACACAAGTTGGAACGTTTTTGTCGCGTGTGATGAACTGGCTCGGCCGTTAGTTCACACTCTGCTCGCGCACATTAACCCGCGCTGACACGCCCGACAACCACGCGCACTCACGCACAAAACTCGGAAAAGACGAACCAAGATCTTTCAGGCCCACGTAAAACTTGGGTGTCGTCACCGCACACGTCTGTTGCCTGCGTTCGTTGTACCCCGTGTCCATGGAATACTCTTTCCCCGTTGTCGCTGTCCGTTGAGCTGCGGTGCACAATGTTGCCCGCGTGTTTCTGCAAGACACCGCACCTCGTTGTGTTGAACACGCAGTCGTTCGTTCGTGTTGAACGAAGTCAGTGTTGTCGCTGGCGAAGTGCTGGTCCCAGTGCACATGAAAGAGTGAAGGTTTCTCCTGTCTAGCTGCCACCGACAGCGTGACTGTGAGTGCACAAGCGAGCGATAGAGCACTAAGGAAGAAAGTGAACGCACGAACACAACGACTGAACGAACGAACACAACGAACGAAGGAACGAAGGAACGAACGACCGAACGACCGAACGAAGGAATGAACGCACGAACGAACGAACGAACGAACGAACGTGCGGGCGAGTTGGGAGAGTGCGGAGCAGCCCAACGTCTCGACAGTGAGATTGAGTGAGTGAGTGAGTGAGTGAGTGATTGTGAGTGAGTGAGTGAGACCGGATGGACAGACAGACCGCGACACCACCCACTTCTTCATTCAGTGCGGAGAGTGGGTGAGTGGGGGGACGGACAGCGTGAGCAGTTGAGAGTCTCCACTCACTCACTGCCAGTCAGTCACTGTCAGTCAGTCACCCGCACACTCCTTCGTCCTTCAGCTGATCGGAGAGAACAGCTCCGTGTTTGCTGGCATCACGGGCTGATTTTCGACTGATTATAGTGAGTGGGTGCGGAAGAGTGGATGGGTGAGTGATTTGTAAGGGCTCAAGGGCAATGAGTGGACGGAGAGTGAGGTCAGTCCACGTCGAACTGGGAGCAGCGTCCGTACCGCTCCCCTCCCAGCCCCACAAACGAAGGGAGCGGTCCCAGAAACGAGGCTTCGATTTGAGTACGCCAGCGAATTCGCTCAGTCCTGAACCGGCCAGTGCAATGCACTATGGCCGGGACGTGCACTGGAAGAGACCCAAACGAGGACGTGCACTAAGCCGCACACGGGGGTCGTAGTGCATGTTGTACTACGACGCTAGGACATCCCTCTTCCGCGCGCTGGTCCACGCGGCCAGGACAGTGCACCAGCGCTGGGTCCCCGAAGATAGTGCAAGGTGTACTACGCGCCAAGTACATCACGCACTGGAGCCCAGGCCCGGTTTGTCCTGAGACATCAAAATTTGCACTACAAAATAATGACTTTGATTGATTGCAACCAGTGCACGGGGTGTCTCTGCTGCGCACGGACGCTCCAAACTTGACTTGTTCCCACCCACTGGCTCAAATCAGTCAGTCAGCTGACATTTTCTCCACAAATTGGTCAGCTGACAGTCGAGCAAAGGGAACGTTGTGTGGGTGGGTGGGTGACAGCTGGTAGCGACGATGACGAGCGTGTTGGCTAAGTGGCCGGGCGCCGTTGAAAGTTTGGTACTTTTTGTCGTACCGATCCATCCGTTAAGGAGCGGCGGCCACGCACACATCAACTCCCAACCGATGACGGTACTTTTAGTACACATCGCAACTCCCAACACGCTGGTGTGGCTCACTGATGAGTGGAGTGAGTGAGTGAGTGAGTGAGTGAGTGAGTGAGTGGTGATCGTCAGCTGATGCAAGGCTCTGAGAGTCCGACGTAAATGTCAGCTGACTGTGTTGCGATGTAAAAGTCAGCTGACAGTTCCGTCACCTCCACAACGCCCCACAGTCCCGCAGTCGCCACAGTGAGTGACTGTGTGCGTGCGCGTGGGCCGTGGGCGTGTGGGCGAGGGGTTGATTTCTGGTCAGCTGACCACACACTTCTTCCTTCCTTCGCACGAAGTTGGCGCTCTGCGGGTTCGCGGAAAAGGCATCACGCGCGGCAGCGTGTCGGCGCCAACATCAACAATCGTCGTTTGAATCAGTACTGAAGGTACTGGATAAGTTTAAATGGAGATTACGGTGAAGGTGTATGTGTACTGTAGGTACTGCTGTGGAGTGGATAAATGAAGATGCGGTTTTGTTGTTGTCGCATCGTTTGTTTGTTGTTTGTCGTCGTCGTCGTTCGTTGTCGTTCGTTGTCGTTCGTCGTCGTTCGTCGTCGTTCGTCGTCGTTCGTCGTCGTTCGTCGTCGTTCGTCGTCGTTGTCGATAGTTAGAGACGGCAGACGACGGAAATACAGGCAGATGGTCTGAGAAAGAAAGCGGGTTGCTACGATGTTGGGATGACAATGCGTCGTTCAGATTAAAGTGTATGTATGATGTGGGCGGGGTTGCGGACACTTGATGAGAACTTGGGAGTCGGTTATTCCCAACGGAGTCGTGGTGCTTTGTATGTATGTTGAGTCTGGTCCGTTGCTGTGACAGGAGGACGACAGCGAGTCTGCACACGTTGATGCTATTCCGACAGATTCCTATCCACGACAATATTTCCCAGTTCTGGCATTTGGAGAGAAAACAAATCGTGGGTGTCAATGACCGGGTGAAGGTCGTTGCCGGGTGAGAGGAACTCTTGCTTTGCTCGTGACATGTCTGGCACTGCGCAGAAGCTTTCTCTCTTCGGCGTCGTTGCGATGGCACTGTTCGTCAGGCGTGCTTGTCGAAATAGACTGGTGAGAAGTAGGACAGTATCGTCTGCGAGACTTGCTTCGACTCGACCGTATTCATTGCGGGCTGTGCATTGGAACGTGTTTGAAGACGGCTTGAATCAGGCACCAAGGACAATCGGCTTCAGCTCCGAGTTTGCTCGTAAGCTGGATATCCTTCTCGAAGTCTTGGCTGAGGATGGTGCTGGGGGCCAGTACATGGGGTTCAAGCCAGTGCGAGACTTTGCTCTTGTGCCCCCAGCCTGGCCAATTAATTCCACGTCGCGTTTCTTCGGTTTCATTGATGTGGTCTACAGTGCTTTTTACCACGACATGGGTGGCGAACTCAGGCGTGGCAGTGACGAAAACGCTCCGCACTTGCGGATGTCGCTGCGGACATTGTTTCTACATTCCATTGTTGACGAAAATGGGACGTGGGACACCCCTGAATTCGAGTCGGAACTCTCAAAGGCTCTGACACCTTTTCCGGCAGAGCAGGAATGGGTCCGCAAAGTTAAAAGTGAAGTGTTCGACGCCTCGCAAGGAGCACTGGTATGACCCATCTGTCTACCTTGCGGTGTCTTGTGTGTGGAAGCCTCCTTTTCATTTGTGTTGTCTGTGACAGAACTGGAACTTGAAAGACCAAATTCAGCCATTGTGGAAACGTGAAAATCATGTATTGCGCAAATGGCTGCACAAAGTATCACGGCTGGCGCCCCTACCAGACCGTTCTGTGCAAGGTCTGTGCAACGTCAACTGGCATACCCAGTGTGTCTGCCTGCCAACGCATCCACCAGGCGCCAAGCAGCCGCTGTGTGCAAGGAGAATTTCATTTTCTCAATTCCCTGCGATGTGCTGATGGCTCTAGGCGACATTGCAGAAAATCAGAAGTTGGCGCTGCGTAACATGTCGAAGGTGTCACACGAAAAATGGTCTCATGGCTCTCCACTGCAGAATCTCGTCGTTTTTGTGTTCGACCCTGTCGATGGAGAGGTGTCCAACATTGTAACCGCGACCAGCCAGAGTGCAGTGCGCATTATTCTCACTCAAATGTTTCACCATGCAACACGTGACATTCACAAGTTCCCAGAAAGATTTGACCTGCTGACCAGCGCTCTTAGCGAGTTTTACGGTGGCGTTTTGCGCACTGGTGCTGCTGCGAGCTGGTCGGTTGATGCTGGCATCGACAGTTTCGTCACAGACGCGGCTAACACCGTCGCGGCATCGATCATTCATGAAATGGAAGACTGGATACAGCAGTCCAGCTTGGAGCATCGTCACGCCGCGGTTCTTCAACACTTATTCGCGGAGACCATACATGATGCGCGATTGTCGACAAACGATGACACAAGTTGTCAGCGAGGGCGTCTGCAACTACGTGCAGCACCCGCCTTGCTGAGTCTTGTGGAGTACGACCGCGAGTGGCAACGATTGGGTGGGTTTCCACCCGAATACAGCGTTGTTAATGGACGTGGAAGTGCATCAATTGTATTTGACACCTTGCGACTTTCATCTCCGCAACACATTCGCTTACCGTCAACTTTTGTGCGTGGGCTAATCAAACCGAAGTCATCGTGTCTTGTTGTGCTGGAACAACGTGATGAAACTGCGCACAATCTCAATCTCCCGCTCTTATTGGCGTGCACTGTGCACCTCACCTCAGCACCACCATCAGAGACCCGCAAAGTTCGCTTGCGACGTGTGAGTATTGTACCGATCGATCACGTGCGGCGTCATCCCCACCCATTATTTTGATGGTCATGCAGGAGGAAATGCGCGCAACACTAGTTGAGATTTCAGAAGCAATTTCTGTCATTCGGGTTGGTCGATGTTGCGCCCTCCTCGGTTGTACTTTATCAAAGAACCTTCGATAAGAATTGAATCCTTGTTCACGTAGGCTGCGGGACGATCATGCATCGTCCTCTTGTCAGGAGATTTCAATGCTATTCGTGAAGAGTTTGTGTTCGGGAATGGGGACGAGTGCGTATTGACGAGCACATGCGTGTCAATGCCGGCACAAAAAGTGCCACACCTTCACAAACAGCAATCAACTGTCGTTTTGCACACCAGGTTTTTCTTGTCCGCGGGATGCAAAACCGTGCACCCGCCTAGCAGAAGACCGCCTTCGACTCCTCTTTGTGGTGATGCGCTCGGTGACGAGATTGCTCGTCTTCACGCTGACGGGAGCCTTGAGCTGTGTTGCGACGCCCTCGATGGTGGTGTGCTCAAAGAAGCCACATTTGTCAAACATCGCAAGGTTTGCTTTTCAACTTTGAGGGTAGCGAAAGCAAAATGGGCACTATGTACTCATTCGCACTTGCAAATAGGGTACGGGCGAGCTGCTGGAGCCTCAATGTACACGCGCTGGAATTTCAAAAGTGATCGATTTTATGATGGTCGGGAGCGCTGGTCTTCAAGGGCCTCCCCAAATAGCGGGTAGCTTCGGACCGGAAACGTGTTGTGGTGGTCAAAATCGATGCAACTCGAGCCATGTTGTCGCAGCAAACAGCTGTCTGGTGACTCCCTCAGACGCTAAGCGGGCCGCAAACAATATCACCGGCATTTTATACGCCGTTACCAACTGGGGGAGTGATCACCTACCTGTTGGGTGCGAAGTATGTCTCCGCGTGACATGTTACACCGCGCTCTCATCATATCGACTCATTTTGTGTCTGTCGACGATGCTGGCCAGGTGTGTGTGTCGAACACTGTAGCGCATCATAAATTGTAATTGTAGATCTAGCAACACTAATTTACACCAGTCCATTGTTGAATCCTATACCAAATACGGCATCATACGAAAACAACCTCACTAGCTCCTTTCGTGACCAGTTCGGGAGTAACTATGTCAAGAGTCTTGTTCACAACTTTGGAGGGCGCGGGTGAAAGGTTAGACGGTGCAGCTTCCACTGCCTGACTCTCTCCTTCCGGTTTGGCCACTTCTGTGGCGGGCTTAGCTGCCTGGCTCGAAGTCATTGATGGCTCCTCTTTGCGAAGCTCTTTCGACGTGGCTGATGCGACAACATCGGAGTTCACATTCTCTTTGGATTCAACACCTTTGTGCAGTCGCCTGCGTGGCTCCCGTTGATTAGTGTGGTTTACTTTCTTGGTCGAAGACTCCACACTGCTCGGTGAGTTGGTGGTTGGCTTCGCCACAGGATTATCCTCGTGTTTGCTTTCGACACTGCTATTGATTGTTGCCTTGTCAACGTTAGTCTTCGTCGCCTGCGGCACAAGCGCTGATGCGGGAGCTGATTCTCTACGGCGAGTCACTTCGTCGACAGCGTTTTGCTTGGATTCAGTTTTGCTTTGCACACTTGAAGTAGGATCAGTCGCTGAGCGCGCAGAACTCACAATGTTGGGGGCTGATTCTCTGCGTCGCTTTTGATCTGCAGCGCTAATCCTTGATGCATCGCCAGCTACACTGGTTGGCGCAGGCCCAGCTGCTGCATCTGAATCATCGCGTTCAAGATACTCCGCGGACGAGCGGCGTTCCGCCAAAGCGCCACGATATGACCATGCAGGCGATGCCACACCATCCGACTCCTTTTCATAAAAGCCAGCCTTCAATGTGGGGTGATCCACTTTCTCTTCTGCTTCCGACGCCTCCAAATTCGAGCTCCCTTCCTTGGCTGCGGCGTGCTCTGAAGCAGGCTGCGCACGCGACACGGATTTTGATGACGTATTATCACGGGGGGCCGATTCTTGCGCGTTGGCGCTGGGTTGAGCGCCTCCGTCGCTGGTGCTTTGTGCGCCGTCAGGTTGGGGACGCGCAGTGTCTTCACTGGCGGATACCTTTGTGTCCGCCACCGTATTCGCTTGAGGCTTTGTTTCACCTTCTGGTTCTGTGTCTGATTGCTCCTCCGACGACTCGTCTGCTTCAAGGTTTGTCTTGGGGAATGACGGATGCAACTGTGCACGAGTGTCTTCGTCCTCCTGGGCGTGTCGGAGCATGATTTTTTGCATTTTTCTATAGGTGGCAATTTGTGCTTCGTCGCACATCAACCCATCGTCGTTAACGTCGCTGGAGTCGACAAAGCAACCAAGAATTTCCACCTGAATTCACAATCAGCAAATATCACGTAAGTCTCACGTGACCACAAAGTGCTCCATGTTGCAAAAGCAAGCGTACCTGTAACTCATGAAGCGAGTGTGTGTTTCGTTCAAGACTCAGAATTTCAACAATGTACCCTGGAATAGAGAGCCAAAATTCGTACACTGCATTCACCCACTTTGCAAGCGGGATGGCACATGCAAACTGAGGCATATTTCGCCGTTCTAACATGGTTGACATGTTTTTCTCATCGAACGAAATCCACCGTTCCTTCAAGTAAGAGCCGACGAGTCGATGTACTCGCTTCGGTGGCCGATGGATGGATGCCAAAGAGTCGTATTCCGAACCACCTTCACCAAAAAGGATATGAATGATTCCTAGGACTTCATCGTCAATGTGCTCTTCGTCTAGCTTAGCTATTCTGGCACCAGGAACGATTCTTCGAGGTGCTTTCACCGCGCGACGCGCCGAAGAATCCGTGGACAGCGACTGACCCTTTGGACGGTTGTTGAAATCGCAGTTTGCGATTCGGTCACGGATATTCTTGATGCCGAAGAATCTTTGTATGGTGGGCCTGTACGCATTACACCACGGAGCAAACGTTTAGAAATCAGAGCTCAGCAAATGGCATCTGCGACGACAAACAGCACAGCAGAGTGGGCGCGGGCACAAGGCTGTAACGTACGTTGCGAAACTATGGTGCCCCGTGCGTCCAAACAAGATCATAACGCCGCCGAATACATCACGCAACAGGTCTGGAATATATTTCTCTGATCTAATGCCTAAGAGATCGGTGTCCGACACATCACACCACACAGCTGCCATTGCCGCCTCCAGGGCATCGAACTGAGCTTTGCCTTGTTGGCGAAGTTTCTGCAACTGTGCTCGATTCTTTGTCACTACTTCATCAATCTCCTCAAAGAGCTCGACTAGCTGTTTGCGTACATCGGCAGGCCTTGGCATACCAACGATGGTTGAAAGTCGCGATTCACTCTTTTGTAAGCATTGCTGCCCGGGGGATTGTTGTGCTGCGGGAGCAAACACACTACTGCCAACGTCAATAAGCTCAGGATGCTTAAGACTACGCTTTCGCGATGTTGCTTTGACTGCGTGTGGGTTGACACGCGAGTGGGCCACACCTGTTTCTAAGAGACGACCCCGCAACAACGTGCTCATACTGTGGTCACGAGTGAATATCCACGCTTGTTTTTGCCACCATTGCGTCTGAAGGGCCGCCATTCGCTCCAGCACATCAACCTTTTCAAGCAAGACGTCGTCGAAGCAGTAGCAGTCATATGTCTGACAGCAGTCGTAAGCCTCTGCCATGAGGTCTGTGAGAACTTCAACGTCGTGGGCTGTGTCTTTGGCTATCTCACCGCTGTGCATACGGCTCAATTTGGCATGGCGCAGTCCCTTGCCTTGCGGATGGTGCTTGGACTGGCGCAGACGAAGTAATGACACGATCACTTGGCGATCGGTCACAACGCCAACAGTACGCTCTGGGCGAGAGGCCAACCATCCCACGAACTCTTTCACTCTCCGCAGACCGGTGGAACGGTTGAAAAAGGAACCGCCACCAGCACCACTATCGGCATCGTCAGTGGTAGAATCGACGCTGGGGTCAATTGCGATGCTTGCGTTTCTACGGTGGTCTTTGCCCCGACCCTGCGCTCGCCCTTTGACCCGCTTGCGTGTTCGGTAATCAACTTTGCTACTTTTTGTCCTGTGATGCGACGGCTTCGATGACGAATCGTCGCCATCATTTTCGGTGTCGCTCCACCATCTACCAGAAGCAACTAGCCCGAAGTCGATATTCTTGAACTGCGCCAATCGCGACAGTCGCCGATCAGCCATCAAGTCCACAACTGAACGACCACACAGCTTCAAAGCCTCTAAATCATCGGTCGACAATGGCTCCGCATCATCCGCTCGAACCGCGGCAGCAGCGGCTAACCTTTTCGCAGCCGCGACCGCACCGCGGCCTTTCCGGGCCACCAGGCCCCTTTTCTCGGTTGCAGCGCACTCCACTCCGAAACGGGTGCCAGCAGCGCGCCTTTCGGTTTTGGAAGACCCGCCCACGTCAGGACTTTGGAAGTCAGTGAGCGCTGGATGGGCGACAAAAGCACCGGACGAGGCCGTCTGCGGTGTCTTGTGGGGCTTATCTTCGGCGTTTGGTGCGCGCCCAACAGTTCCGGCTTGTTTAAACACTAGGCACGTCGTCTGAAGCGCGCGGGTCAAGGGTGAGGTCAACACTAGCTCTGGCCAATGGTGGCGATTTTGTGCCACAGCAACACTCCACCGCAATCCAAGGCGCCTCGCATGAGCTGCACCATGGGAGCTCAACGCTGGGTCCCGCATACCTGCAATTGAAGCATCTTCTGGATCAGCGGCATCCACCTCCGTCTCGTCCACTTGAATTAGTTGAATTGTTTTGATGTGAGACGGTTCCATAGGTTCCGGCAAGTTCATCAGCGACGCAACAGCGCGAACTACTGGGGGTGTGCGCATGCGCCACACTTCGAAAGCTACTCGCCGAACATCATGGCAATAGTTGACACAACATTGAGACAATTTTATTGCTCCTTGTTGCCACCGCAGGCGCTTTTCGCGCACCACGCCTTTGGCGTGCTGTCGCCGAACCATCGCCTGAATCCTGCTGGCCGTGTTGTGCAATTGATTCTGTTGCCGGCGCACTATTGCACCTCGAAACCACGCAGAGAGTTTTGTCGCCTTGTGCTCTTTCTTGTACTCCACCGACGCTCGCCGCGACTGGTGGCCACGGAAGTTGCGTTGCAGGTGCATAGCGGCCTTGTGCCTCTTCTTCATGTGCACTTTCCTTCTCGCAGCGGACCCTCGGAAAATTGCTTGCAGCTTCGTCACTTGCTTCTTCACTTTTTGGAATTCGCTGCGCTTGACACGCGCGCGCCAAAACCGTTGCAGCTGTATTGTCAGTCGTTCCGCGGTTTCCAACGCCTTCTTCCATTTGGGGCTCACCTTGGCCAGGAATACTTGAATGGCTAGCTTGTCTGCAGGATCGAAGTGGGCAGATTCTGAGTGTTCATTGGCAACCTCGGCGCATTCTGTAGCGACGGGAACGTTGTCGATTGCTAGATAAATGTCGGCGCACAATAGGAACTGCAGCGCTGTCAAGTCTGCGCTGGTGAGCTTTTTGGACTTTTCACCTTCTAGCATGCATGCCAAGAACGCTTGGACAAAACACTCCGCAAAAAAGTACTCATTTCGGTCGTAGTGATATTGTATTTGCTGCCACCACGTGTTCGGTTGGCTCACCCAGGCCAGAACACGCCGTGTCAACTGCTTGGCTCCAGCCATGCTGCCTCGCCGTCGCTGCGAGATCTGCTCCGTCTTCCCACCCACGTTCGTGGAACGAGTGGAACCCTTCTTCATGAAGCTAATTGCGGCAGAGGCCGCTGCAGTGGCCGGCATTGTCTTCATGCTGAGAGCGAACGTTGCTGGTTTGTGTGCGTAGTCACAGGAGCGCTTCCATGCTTCCATGTACAAGCTAGCCAACGTGTCGTCGTCGTGCTTATGCCGGAAAGCGACTCCTCTGTTCACGAGCTTGCGTCCACCACTAGCGGCAACGTCGTACATTCGACATTGTAAAAAGTAGAGTGCGGCCTTGTCTTCGGAAAAATTGCTGCCGTCCACAGCCGCCGGCGCGTCATTTTGTGTAAGACTCTCCAACAAATGCATGGCGGCTTGCGTGTTGTTCTTTGCATAGGCTACCTCGGCCCCAACCATTGCCATTTGTTTCGTGATGTCCTTGTCTGGGTGCCGCAGCACAAACTCGTGGCTGAGCTTGAAAGCCCGGTCGAAATCACCGTGATATTTGAAGATCAGACCAAAAAAGTGAAGCAACCTTGGGGGAGCCACTGACCACAGAAGACGTTGGTTTCGCTGAATGATGGTCCAAGCCGCGAAAATCTCCGCATTTTGGTGCGTCTTCGTCCACTGCCTGACGTGAAAACATGCCAGCGCAATCCAATACAGCGGATTGTCGGCCTGAGCCTCGCATGCATGTTCAAGCAATGCCTTAGCTTTCACGGGCTCCGCCCAGAACAGCACAAGTCCCAATTGATAGCGGGACTGCGCATCCGTCGGGTTGTGCCTTAGTTGCGAGGTCAACTCCCGCACGACGCGCTCGTCGACCTCAGGCCCCGGACCGGGTTGATCTAAAAGGTACGCCAGCAACTTGTTTATCGCCTTGCGCAGCTTTTTGGTGTTCATGGCGACGGAGTTACCGCGGTACACGCTACAATGCCGATGTCATGGCCGGCCACCAACCGCCCCTATGTCTTCCCTACGTGACGCATTCGGGAGCTCACCCGGGTGCGTCAATAGTGCACGTGAGAGCCCACATGGCCACGACTCGCTTGCAACCGAATGGGGCTGAAACGGAGCCGAATCGACTCAAGAAAAATACTGTCGCCTTTCTAAGTGTTACGCGTTCTTCTGTATTTCTGACGTGCAACGGACAGTCCTAACACAGGCCTTGTAGGCAGATCGGCAAACAGTCGGTCAGATGGACGGAACATCGACGGCTACCGAACCAGCAGAAGCTATGGCGGGATCTCACCATCAAAGAAAGCACAGACAGCACAGCAATGCAACGGCACAGCAACAGCAACAACGACAACAACAGCGACGCGACGTCGACGTCGACAACGACGACTGGCGGTGGCGGCAGCGGCGATAACAACAGCAACGCAGAGCAACGAAAAGCGACGACAACAACAACAAAAGGCGGCGGCGGCAACGACGACAACAGTTGCAGCAGGAGCAAAACAACGACGACGCCAACGACTCCGACGCCAACGACGACGCCGACGCCAACGACGACGAACGACGTTTGATAACTTTAACGACGACGAACGAACGAACGAACGAACGAACGAACGAACGAACGAACGAACGAAAGAACGAACGAAAGAACGAAGGAAGGAAGGAAGGAACGACGGAACAACAAAGGAACGAACGAACTGTCATCGAAGTTCGAAGGCATCGAAGTCGCCAGCGAACAGTGAAGTGAAGTGAAGTGAAGTTTTGGGCGGAGGGAGGCAGCGAGGCAGCCCG
>Ga0213839_1001956_pt1 | contig 12223 bp, 8 predicted proteins | sample SWPATP21_FD_160075 | JGI IMG/M metagenome (GOLD analysis project Ga0213839, IMG submission 160075) | Coastal seawater microbial communities from Marineland, Florida, United States - SWPA TP2 #1 | ecosystem: Environmental > Aquatic > Marine > Coastal | place: USA: Florida | collected 2016-08-14 | reverse complement strand
TCCACATAGGCACCGTCGGACGTTCCGCGGAGTTGACAGGCCCAGCAGCCACCTCTACGCTCCAGTAGGAGGAGAAGGTACCATGCTGGCCCGCGCCCGCCGCTCGATGGCCCTGCCCGTATGCCTGGGGCTCGCCACGGTGGGGTGTGGCCCCGAAGCCCCCGAGGCATCGACGACCGACGAGACGGATCCGCCTCCCGAAGTGGTGGTGCTGTCCGACTTCAAGCTCACCCTGCGACCCATCGTCATGGACGACGCCGATCCGTTCGACGGTCGCCCACAGGTGAGCGTGCTCATCACACCACCCGACGGAGACACATCGTATTTCGACGCCAGCAATGGCGCCCTGCCGAGCGTCGGCCCGCTCGTCGCAGGCACCCGCATCGGCGTGCTGGTGGAAGACGGTGGTGACCCCGAGGTGTACGAGCCAGCGCTCACCTTGGGCTACGGGCACATCGTGCTCGAAGACGACCTCGACGTGGGCGGCGTGGAGCTCGAGGCCGAGGTCTTCGTGCCTCCCTTCGGCGACCCGGGCACCCTGTACGAGCCCGACAGCTCCGACCAGCGCTTCGCCGCCGGGGTCGCCATGCTCGACGACGGCACCACCTACATCTTCGGAGGAACCCCGATCGGCCGCATCGATGGGGTCGCCGCCGCCAGCACTGCCACGGTCCTCCGTCTCGATCCGGGAGCCGACGAGCCCATCGAGCTCGAGCTGAAGCTACCCGAGGTGGCCCAGGGCGCCCGCACCGAGGCTGCCCGCGCCGGGCTCACCGCTACGCCGTTCGTCCGCGACGGCGCCCCGTACATCCTGGTCGCTGGGGGGCGCTACGACTGGGGTTCCACCGGCGACGGTGCCGCTATCGCCCACGTCTTCGACCCCTCCACCGAGAGCTTCGTCGAAGACGTGTCGCTGTTCGACGGGGCCTCCGACCACACCGCCGTCGTGACGAGCGACGGCGACATCCTGCTCGACGGCGGTCTCATGGCGTCAGGGCGCCCGACGACCAACACCCTCCTGTTTCGTGCCGACGACTCTCGGGTGGAGGTGATCACCCTCGCCGACGGCAGCGGCAACCTGTACCGAAGCTCCGCGAGAATGGGCGACGACGGGGTGCTCGTCTGTGGCGGCGTCGTCGCTCCGCTGCTGAACATGAGCATCTCCGACTGGCCCACCAGCGATGTGTGCACGCACGTGACCGCCGATGGCGAAGCCCGCAGTGTCGCCCCGCTGCCTCGACCCCTCGTCGGACACACGATGACCCCGCTGCCGAACGGCGACATCCTGGTCACGGGCGGCACCGACGCCGACCTACCGAGGGACGGGTCCCCCGAGAACGCGATCGACGCGGCCTACGTCTACGACGTTGGCAGCAACGAGTGGGAATCCGTCGGCGACCTCGTGTCACGGCGCATGGGGCACGTCGCCTATTCCCAACCCGGCGGGCACGTGATCGTCGTGGGCGGCGTCGAGGCCATGGGCACGCTGTTCAACCCGGAGACGGCTGACTTCGTCGGCTGCGCCGAGCGCTTCGACGTCGACGAGCGTCGCTTCACCGAGCTCGGCTGCCGGGATCTCGGCGTCGGCGCCTTCGCGCGGGTGGCGACGGCCCCCGACCAGGCGGCGTTGGTCTTCCCCGGCTTCCGCCGCACCGACGATGGCGGCTTCGAGAGCAGCTCACGCATCGGCTACGCCAGCCTGGTCGGGCCGCCGAGCCCATGAGGGTGGCGGTCTACGGAGGGAGCTTCAACCCGCCTCACGTCGGCCACGGGATGGTCGCAGCATGGCTCCGGTGGACCGACCGCACCGACGAGGTATGGCTCGTGCCGAGCTTCGCCCACCCGTTCGGCCGTGAGCTCGCACCCTTCGGCCGGCGCTTGGTGTTGTGTCAGGCCCTCGCACGGACCGTGGGTCCCTGGGTGCGCGTCGTCCCCATCGAGTCGGAGCTCCCGACCCCATCGTACACCTGGCACGTGCTTCAGGCCCTCACCGCACGACACCCCGACCACGACTTCCGGCTGGTGGTCGGCGCGGATGTCGCGCAGCAGACGGACCGGTGGCACCGGTTCGACGCCATCCAAGCCCACTACGACCCCATCTTCGTCGGGCGCCAAGGCTACCCCACCCCCGCCGATGCCATCGACTTCCCCGGGGTCTCCTCCACCGAGATTCGCCAGCGTATCGCCCGCGGTGCCCCCATCGACCACCTCGTTCCCCAGCCCGTTCGCGCCGAGATGGGTACGTTGTACATGGAGGAACCATGATGGACACGCCGAGCCAGGGAGCGCTCAAGGTGTCTGCCCTGGTCACCGTGGGCATGCTCTCGGGCGCCATGGCGGGGAACGCCGCGGTGGCCCGGGTCACCGACCCCTACGAGCATCTCGACCTGCTCGCACGTGTGCTCACGACGGTCGAGCAGGACTACGTCGACGAGCTTCCGGCCGACGTCCTCGTGGAGTCGGCCATCGAGGGCATCACCGATGCGCTCGACGCCCAGAGCCGCTGGCTGTCCGCCGAGCAGCTCCAAGACCTCCAGGACGACGCCGAGGGGGCCGAGACAGGCATCGGCGTCAGCATCCGGCGCGCCGACGATGGGGTCGAGGTGGTCGACGTGCTCCCCGGATCGCCCGCCCGCCGCGACGGAGTACAGGCCGGTGACGAGATCCTCGCCATCGACGGCCAGCAGCTGGGGGGGTTGTCGCTCGACGCCATCAGCGACGCATTCCACGGTCTCCGCGGTGAGAAGGCGACGCTCACCGTCAAGCGGGCCGGGCAGTCCGAGCCGCTCACCATCGCCACCGTGCGCGACAAGGTGGAGCGGCCGGCGGTCCACGTCGAGAGCCTGGGGTCACGTCGGGTCTACGCCCACATCGAGCAGTTCCAGGACGGCGTGGCCGACGACTTGCTCGACAAGGTCCTCGCCGCCGAGCCACACCCGCGTGGCCTCGTCCTCGACCTCCGAGACAACCCTGGAGGACTGCTGAGCCAGGCCGTTGCGGTCACCGACCTCTTCCTCGACGAAGGCCTGATCGTCGCCACCCGCGCGCGTCCAGGCTCGGCGCTCGACCTCGACGAGCACCACGCGACCCCCGGCGGCTTCCCCGCCGACCTGCCCGTGGTGGTCGTGGTCAACGGGATGAGCGCCTCTGCCTCGGAGATCGTCGCGGCCGCGCTGCAAGACACCACCCGGGCGGTGCTCGTGGGGGAGCAGACCTACGGAAAGGGGTCCGTTCAGAAGGTCTACACCCACCTCGACCCCTCGACGCCCGACCGCGAGGCAGCCCTCAAGCTCACCGTCGGCTGGTACACCACGCCCTCGGGCAACCCGGTGGCCCCACGCGAGGGCCGCGAGCCTGACATCCTGGTGGCCTATCCGCGCGCAGCTGGCGCCAAGGAAGCTCTCCTCGAGCGCATCGCCTCCATCGATGACGAGACCCTCAGGAGCGAGCTCGACGACCTGGCGAGCCAGCTCGCCGACGACCGCCCGCAACGCCCGTCCATCCCCTGGGATCGCCCGCTGTCGGAACGTCTCGGGTCGGATCCCCAGCTCCAGCGGGCCATCGACGAGCTTCCGTAGTCGTCAGTCGACGACGTGCCCGACGAGATCGTAGTCACCGGCCTGCACGATCTCCACGCGCCGCACCTGTCCGATGGCCACATTGTCCGGCGCCTCGGCGACGAAGACCTTGCCATCGACGTCGGGGGCCTGGGTCTGCAGGCGTCCTTCGAGGAGCAGCTCGGACTCCGAGCTCTCGCCTTCGAGGAGCACGTCGAACGTCTTGCCTACCTTTGTGGCCAGGATCTCCCCCGAGATCTGCCGCTGAAGGTCCATCAGGGCGGCCTGACGCGCCAGCTTCACGGGCTCCGACACCTGGTTCGGCAGCTCGGCCCCCGGCGTTCCGTCCTCGGGGAAGTAGGTGAACACCCCGACATGGTCGAAGCGTTGGGCCCGAACGAAGTCGTAGAGCTCGGCGAAATCGGCGTCGGTCTCGCCGGGGAACCCCACGATGAAGGTGGTTCGGACCGCCACGTCCGGCGCATGCTCCCGCACCCGATCGAGGATGCGCTCTTGCCCCGCCCGCGTGACGCCGCGCCGCATCGCCTTGAGCATCGGCCCCGACGCGTGCTGCAGGGGGATGTCGAGGTAGCTGCACACCTTGGGGTTGTGGGCGAGCTGCTCCAGCAGCCCCTTCGGCAGCCCGTGCGGGTAAGCGTAGTGGAGGCGGACCCAGGCAACGTCGTCGATGTCGGCCAGCGCCTGCAGAAGGTCGCCGAGCTGGGTTCCGTCGCGAAGATCGCGGCCGTAGGCCGTGGAGTCCTGGCTCACCAGGTTGAGCTCGCGCACGCCGCCCGCCACGAGCTTCTCCGCCTCGGCCACCAGCGAAGGAATCGAGCGCGACCGCAGCCGCCCCCGCAGCGTGGGAATGATGCAGAAGCTGCAGCGATGGTCACAGCCCTCGCTGATCTTCAGGTAGGCCGACGCCTGACTCCACGAGTTGACCCGTGGGGCGAGCTCGTCGTGGATGTACATCGGGACGTCGACGTAGCTCCTCGGTGCATCGTCGCGAGCGAGCACCGAGGCGATCCGATGGTATTCCCCCGTTCCGAGGAAGTGGTCGACCTCGGGAAGCTCTTCCTCGAGGGAGGTGCCGTAGCGCTGGACCATGCAGCCGGTGACCACCAGCTTGTCGCACGAACCCGACTCCTTGAGCTTGGCGAGCTCGAGCACGGTCTCGATGCTCTCCTCGGTGGCCGGCTGGATGAAGGAGCACGTATTGACGACGATGACCGATGCCTGCTCGGGGTCGTCGACGAGCTCGTAGTCTTCCCCTTGGAGGGTGCCGACCATCACCTCGGAGTCGATGCGGTTCTTGGGGCAGCCGAGCGACACGAGGTGGACCTTCTTGGTGCCCCCCTTGCCGCCGATGACCACGGGCTTGGACGAGGTGGTGGTCTGGCTCATCCCGAAGCGTCGACCACGTCGACGCCCTCCGGTGGGGTGAAGGTGAAGGTGCCCGCGTCGACCTCACCGCCGAGGCTGACGTCGGTGAAGTCGAGGGTGGTGATGCCGTCGTAGGCGTCGGTGACCTCCACGGCGTCGACGGTCAGCTCGGCATCGAGGGTGAGCTCGATCCGCTTCACCTGCGCCTTGGCGGCCTCGTCGAGGGGAGCGAGCGCGAGCCGATGCCCCTCTGCGGTGCTTGCCAACAGCTTCACGTCGAACAACACATCGAGCTGGTCGAGGGACTGCAGCAGCGCGTCGGCCGCCGAGCCGCCCGCCGCTCCGAAGTCGTTGTAGACGATCACCTGCTTATCGGCCGCCGAGTAGATCCACATGGTCTGGCCGTCGGTGATGAACTGCTTGCCGTCCCCTTCGAAGTCCCACCGCATCTTCTTGGGCCGCTGCAGGGTGAGGCGCCCCTCCTGGGTGGCGTTGCCATACAGCGCCGAAGTGGACGACTGCTTGAACCGAGCGCGCATCACGTCGACCTCGGCGTACTTCGCCTGCACCTTGTCGAGGAGGTCGCGCTGCTGCTGCGCCGTCGGCGATGCGACCACCGGCTCCTCTGCCACGGCCACCGTCAACGGAACGGCCGCCAACGCCGCCACGATGGCCACGGAGCCTCCGAGGCGACGAACAGGACGCAGCATGTGGGTGAGCAGGTTCGGCATTCTGTTGGCCTCCCCGTGGCGAACGCGGGCATGGTTGCCACCGTGGGCCACGTATCGTGGTGTTCGATGCACGGCCTCGACGGCCGACGCTCGTATCGACGTGCCGAGTGACCGCCACTTCGTCACAGCCGGTCGGTGGCCGTCGGCGCACGTCTGGTCGCGTCAGATCAGGACTTCTCGCGGCCGCGCCCCGTCGGCCGGACCGACGCAGCCACGGGCTTCGAGCTGGTCGACGATGCGCGCGGCGCGGTTGTAGCCGATCTTGAGGTGGCGTTGGATCATCGAGGTGCTGGCCTTGCCCGCCGCGACGCACACCTGGAGCGCCTCGTCGAAGAGCACGTCGAGCTCCTCGTCTGCCACTTCGCTGCCCTGATCGGGCTCGGCAGTGACGGCGTCGATGTAGTGAGGCTCACCCTGTGACCGAAGGAAGTCCACCACACGCCCGACCTCGTCGTCGCTGACGAAGGCGCCATGGGCGCGGAGGATGTCGCCCGCGTTCGGCAGGTAGAGCATGTCGCCGCGACCGAGGAGCGCCTCGGCGCCCACCGTGTCGAGGATGGTGCGGCTGTCGGTGCCCGACCGGAGCTTGAAGCTGATCCGCGTCGGCAGGTTCGACTTGATGAGACCGGTCACCACGTCGACCGACGGTCGCTGGGTGGCCACGATCAGGTGGATGCCGCAGGCGCGGGCCATCTGGGTGAGCCGAGCAATCGAGCCCTCGACCTCCTTCTTGGCCACGAGCATCAGGTCGGCGAGTTCGTCGATGACGATGACGATGTAGGGCAGCTTGCGAGGCTCGAAGGGCTTGTGGTCGGGCCAGTCGTCCGGGGCGTAGCGCTGCTGCTTGGCGCGCGTCCAGTCCTCGAGCTCGCGCGTCACCTTCTTGTTGTACGAGTTGATGTTCCGCGTGTCCCAGTGGGCGAGCAGCTCGTAGCGCTCGTCCATCTCGCGGCAGGCCCACGCCAACGCCGCGGCGGCCTTGTTGGGCTCGGTCACCACGGGATGCAGCAGGTGAGGAATCTCCTCGTACATCTTGAACTCGAGCTTCTTGGGATCGACCAGCAGGAGGCGAAGCTCCTCGGGGGTCTTGGTGAACAGCAGACTCATGAGCATGCCGTTGACCCCGACCGACTTCCCAGCGCCGGTGGTGCCCCCCACCAGCAGGTGCGGCATCTTCGCGAGGTCGGCCACCACGGGGGCGCCCTCCACGTCCTTGCCGAGCACGACCGGCAGGCTGTAGTCGGCCTTCCGGAAGGTGTCGGATGCCATCAGCTCCCGGAGGTAGACGTTGAGGCGCTTCGGACTCGGGATCTCGATGCCCACACAGCCCTTTCCGGGAATGGGCGCCACGATGCGCACCGACATGGCGCACAGGCCCATGGCGAGATCGTCCGAGAGCCCGGAGACCTTCCGCACGGAGATGCCGGGCGCAGGAACGAACTCGAAGGTGGTGACGACAGGCCCCACCCGCACCTCGGTGACCTCGCCCTTCACCTTGAAGCTCTCGAGCACCTCTTCGACCTTGCATGCGAGCTGCCGCAGCTCTTCGGAGTCGAACTCTGCTTGCTGCGGCGGCACGATGTCGAGGAGCTTCAGCTTGGGCAGCTCGAACGGGTCGGAGCTGCGCTTGCGCTTGACGGAGTCGCCGTCGTCGGCGACCGCGTCGGCCACGTGTGCGGCCGCTTGCACGCGCGCACCCAGATGAGGCTGCTGGCTCCGCGGCTGCACGACGGGGGCAGGCGGCGGAGGCACCGGCGCCTCCGCCATCATCGGTGGCGGCAGATCCTCGACCTCGGGCTCATCGAGGACCACCTGGGCTTCGAGCGGCACCGCGGCCGGAACCTCGGCCCGAGGCGGCGCGGAGGGGGGCGTGAGGTCCCAGTCCTCGGAGGGGACGGTGGGCACCGGCATTCCGAGGTCCTCGCTGGGACGGGTCGGCGGATCGTGGAACACCGACCCCGGCCCGGCCGTGCTCTGCCGAGGGGTGAGCTCGGGAAACATCTGCAGCAGCTCGGACGACGGATCGACCTCCTCGGTCGGCACCCACTGCACCTCGGCGAGGGCGATGCCCCCCTCGATGGCCGTCCGCTCGATCTGCGACGCTGGCGCGAATCCGTCGGGGTCGCCGTCGAGATCTTCGAGGGCCCCGGTGGACGGCGCCACCTCCAGCTCGTCGTCCTCATCCTCCGGCTCCGGCGAGCGACCGCCCTCACCGCGGGTGAGGGAGTGCCCCATCCGACGCACCGTGCCCCAGCTCCGCTCTCCGAGGCGACGCGCCGATGACGCCGACGAAGTGCCTGCCCGGCGCACGATGCCCCACACGACGCCCTGCACGGCCGCAGCCACGCGACCCAACGCGCGCCCTGCCACGGGCAGCCACGCCTCGGCCCGATCGACCACCCGCCCGAACACGCGCGTCCACCGGATCTGGAACAGGATGGTCGACGACACGACCCCACCGCCCAGCACCACCAGCCACGCGCCCACGGTGCCGATGAATGCCTCGAGGCTCTCGGCGACGGAGGCCCCGAGCCACCCACCGGGCGGGTAAGCATCCCCGGGACGGAACAACAGATGCACCGTGGCGAGGCCCACAAGGTAGAGCGCCCCAACGAGCGCCGCTGAGCCCCACCGCCACACCCGCCGACCGGCGAGCGCGAGCACCGACAAGACCATCGCACCGAAGACGGCCCAGGCGCCATGACCCAAGGTGGCGAACAAGGCGTCGGCCAGGAGCGCGCCGAGGGGGCCGCACGGGTTGGCGACGTCGCCCGTTCCCGGGTGCAGCAGCGTGGGGTCGGTCGCCCGGTATCCGATGAGCGACACCATCGAGAACGTGCTCGTCAGGAGCGAGCCGAGCAGCAGGATCTCCCGGTGCCGCTCCGACAGGATGGTGGTCATGTTCTCGACCAGAGACGGTCGGCTGGTCGCGGTCTTGCCCACGGCCCCTCCATGGCGCGACTCTAGCACAAGTCTTGACGCGTCACACGTGGGCCTGATGTTTTACATCAGGTAGTTGCGGAACCCGCGCGTCCTCCCCTCCCCTCTCGAGCGTCGGGGCACCAAGGATCCAACGAAAGAGGCCCACCGCGGTGCGATGGGCCTCTTGCCGTTGCGACCGCGGCGCGGTCAGTAGGTGAACGTGGCGAACAGGTGGATGTTCCAGTCGTCGTATTCCACCACGTCGACGCTCGATGCGCGCTGCTGCCAGTAGACGCCCGGCGTGAGCGTCGCCCACTCGGCCATGGCGTAGCCCATGTCGGCCGAGACCTGGTTGACCAGGTCGTCGCGGGCCTGGGCATTGCCCTCGTAGCCCTCGATGCGCAGCTCGTACTTGAGCGACGGCCGGAAGTCGCCGAGGGACCCGGACAGCCCCGTGTAGATGCGGTTGATCGACACGTAGTTCGCGAAGAAGTTGTCGCGGAACTCCTTGGTGTAGCCGAGGTTCCACGAAGCGCCGCCCTGATCGCCCTCGCCCTGCACGAGCTGGTAGCGCCCCTGCATCGTGAGCAACAGCCCGTCGAGGCCCGACGCGTTGGCGCCCGTCTCGTAGAGACCGACGCCGTAGCCCGCGCCGAAGTTGAGGAAGATGCGCTCGGTGAACCGCCCGTCGAGCCCCGCCATGAAGCGGATCATCTGGTTGTCGGGGGTGGAGATCACCGAGTCGGCGACGGCCTCACCGACCTCGCCCTCCGACCACCGGTTCACCATGTAGCTGGTGTTCGCGTACAGCGACGTGCGCGGCAGGAAGGCCCACTTGGCACCGAGTGTGGGGCCGTAGCTGTGCCGGTTGTTCAGCACCCGTGAGTCGAAGGCTTCTTGCCGAGGCGCGAGGTATTGGTCGTAGGTCCACCGGGCGCCGGGGGTGATGGACAGTGCCGGGCCGGGCCGGATGGGCAAGCCGCCCGCGAGGTTGTTCCGGAACTGCGACGTGAACGGCGCCTCGGAGAACTGCGCGTCGGTGGAGTTGTTCCGGAACGCGATGTTGTCGGTGAGCGTGAACCCGACGGATTCCCTCTTGAACAAGTCGGCCCCGGCGCTCAGGCCGAAGTCGCTGAACCGATCGAAACGTGCCGCGCGCTGACCCGGCGTGAGCTCGGCTTCGGCGCCCGTGCCTTCCTGCGCGAAGAGGAACTTGCGGATCTCCCACTGGCCGCCGGCGCGGAGCGAGTGATCATCGGAGCCCACCGTGAGGTTGGCACCCGGCGCCAGACGAAGGTTGGCCCCGCCAATGGGGTCGGTCTCCGCCCGGTAGAGGTTCGTTCGGTATTCCGCTCCGACCTGCACGGACGGCACGAGCTCCGCGTCGCCAGCACGAATGTGATCGCCGGGAGCCGCCGAGGCGGTGGTCCCTGCGAGCAGGAGCATGAACGCGGTGGATGTTTGGAGCCGGCTCATCCGGACGTGACCTCTCGTGGACGGGCAGAGCCTATACCATCTGCCGGTTTCAGGCGAGTTCCAGCTGACCATTCGCACACAATTGCCCCATACGGACGTGATCAGGACACAAAACGAGGACCATGCCAGCGGACGCGCGTGGCATTGCCGGGGGGGGCCTTCCCTCTGGGTCAAATCTCCACCGGGGAACCCTCACAGAGATTGCCGGGAGATTGCCGCTAGTAGAAGGGACTCACCTGCGGCGGGTCTTGGCCGAAGTCGAGGTCGTCGAGGTCGTACTCGTCGAACACGTCTTGGTAGTCCTGAAGGAAGGACTCCCAGTCGACGATCGTGTTGTCGCCCCCCTCGCTCTCGTCGGCCGTACAGCGGTTGGCCTCGGCGCGAAGCATGCGCGTCTTCGAGACCGCCACCGCGATCTTCCGGAACTCGTGGTTGGCCTTCTCTTCGTTGCCCGCCGCCAGCGCCTCGCCCATCGCCCCCTCGGCTCGCTCGGAGACGGACAGCAGGGCGCGGACGGCCGTGAGGCGGGACAGCAGACACTCGGTGGCCTCCGTGTCGCCTTCCTTCTTGGCAGCCTCGAGCAGCTTGGAGATCTGCTTGTCGGCGTCGCGGATCTCCTGGTTGGAGACCTCGGCGTATGCCTTCTTCTCGTCAGGCGACGTGGACGCCGTGCGCTCCAGCTCGCTGGACACGCCACCGGGCGACTGAGCGAGCGCCGGGGAAGCAGTGAGTGCGCTCAGGAGCACGAGCGCGGTGAGTCGGCGAATGGCCATCGAGGCTCTCCTTCGAGTGTGCACCAGGATTACTGACAGCGCGCTGCCCTGTCAACTTCCCAGACACCACGATGACCGCGTGTCAGCCGAGGCTCACTTGGCCTGGAAGATGAACGGGTAGGTGACATCCCCTTCGAAGTCGGCCGGGAAGGACCACCGCCGGATCTTCTTCTGGATGCAGTCGGCGAGCTCGGAGTCCTTCGTGGTGTTCACGACGATCATCGGCGTGCCTTCCACCTTGCCGCCCGTCACGTACCACGACAGCTCCACGCGACCTGCGAGGCTCGGAAGCGCCTTGAGCCGCTTCTCGTAGCAGTAGTTGAGCTGACCCGCGTAGCGAGAGATGGTGGACTGGACAGCACCAGCGTCGCCGTCGATGGTGTCGATCGAGCCCGTGCCGGTGCGCACCTCGGCCTTCACCTGCACAGCGGGCCCCTCGACCGTTCCGCCTTCACCACCGCCCACGTCGGCCAGGCCATCGATGCCTACTCCCTCGTCCGTGCCCCCGTGGTTGCCACGCACGCCTGCATCCGACGCGTCGGTCGTGGCACCGCTGGTCTGCGCCAGGGCGTTGTCGATGTCGCCGAAGCCCTTGTCGTCGTCACTCCACAGGTTGTTGGCCTGTGCATCCGACTCGCCGGTCGTTCCGATGAGCGCGAGCAACAGCTTGGACTGCTGGATCATCTCTTCCTTCTTGGCCGCGTCGGCTGCCGCCTGATCCACCTCGTCCATCGGCTTGTCTTCTTCGCCCTTCGCCTTGCCCTTCTCGGGCTCGGCTTCCTTCTTGACCGCCTCGCCCTCCGCGTCGGGGTCGGGCTCGAGCTCCTCTTCGGTGGGCTCGGGGGGCGGTGCCTTCGGCGGCACGGCGATCTTCACGAAGCGATCCGGGAGCTCCTCGAGGGTGTACTCCGTGGGCTCGGCGTTCCACACCCAGATGACGAGGATGGTGGCCAGGGCCGACCAGATCCCGAGGAAACCGAGGAACACCGGGTCGTCGTCTTCCAGCAGCCGAGGCCGGAAGTCCATCTGCTGCATCGGCTTGACGGCGTGCACCGGCGGAGGTGCGACGAACTGGAACAGCACCGTCACCGCATCGACCGAGACCTTGCCACGATCCTGCTGGGTGAGCGGAAGCTGCGCGACGCCGTTCTTCCGGGAGACCGACGGATCGGTGACCAGCTTCTGCAGCGCGACGACGGCGCCCCCGGAAGAGATCTTGCCGCGCATCTTGTCGGTGAAGTGGAGGATGTAGCCGTTGCCGCTCGCCTTGAAGAGCACGAACTCGGCCGACGGGAGGTGGGTCTTCGGGAACACGAAGGTGTTCTTCGCCGACTCACCGACCGACACGGACTCACCCGCCTTGATGAGCCGCTCCTGG
>Ga0213839_1001955_pt1 | contig 12225 bp, 3 predicted proteins | sample SWPATP21_FD_160075 | JGI IMG/M metagenome (GOLD analysis project Ga0213839, IMG submission 160075) | Coastal seawater microbial communities from Marineland, Florida, United States - SWPA TP2 #1 | ecosystem: Environmental > Aquatic > Marine > Coastal | place: USA: Florida | collected 2016-08-14 | reverse complement strand
CCACCGCCATCCATTCACTCACTCACTCACTCCCACTCACATTCATTCACTCCGTCACTCCGTCACTCCGTCAGTCAGTCAGTCAGTCAGTCAGTCAGTCAGTCAGTCAGTGAGTGAGTAGTGCCACCTCCCGCTCTCAGCTCACAGTCACAGTCACTCACAGTCACTCACAGTCACTCACAGTCACTCAGCTCAGACAGCGCGACTGCACTCACTCACTCACCGTCACTCACTCACCGTCACTCACTCACTGTCACTCACTGTGAGTGTCACCAACAAACCAACAAACCACCCAACCAACCAGCCACTTCGACTCACTCACTCACTCACTCACTCACTCACTGTCACTCACTCACTGTCAGTCAGTCACTATCAGTCACTCACGCCTTCTCGCCTTCCTTCCCTTCCCTTCCTTTGACTGCCCAACTGTGGTGTTGGCTGTGTGGTGGTGTGGTGGTGCTCTCACTCACTATCACTCACTGTCACTCACTGTCACTCACTGTCACTCACTGTCACTCACTGTCACTCACTGTCACTCACTTTGACTTTGACTTTGACTTTGACTTTGACTTTGACTTCGTTGTCGTTGATGGCGCCAGGAGCCAGGAGCCAGGAGCGTGTTACGACGACGCGACGGCACGACTTTCGTTCAATCGTTCGTTCGATCGTTCGTTCAATCGTTCGATCGTTCGTTGGTTCGTTCACTTTGGCGTTTGGCGTTTGGCGTTTGCGTTTGCGTTTGGCGTTTGCGTTTAGCGTTTGCTTGCGTTGGCGTTCGTGTTTTGCGTCTGTGCCTGTGGCTTGCACCGTCTGTTGTCGACGCAGGAGTGCGGTGCAGGAGTGCGGTGCCGTGCCGTGAGATGACCCGGGCGTTTGGGAACAGACAGGACGCTACCGCCTTCGTCAAAGCTGTGATGTCTGACTGCAGAACGCGACATGGTTGCACGAAGAGATCGATCATCTACGACCAGGCAGAAAACGTGCGAGGTGGCGTCGTGTGCTCAACCGAGAGTACATGTTGATTTGGGGTTGCTTGCGAAGGTTCGCGCGTTCATGCAGACACACCGTGGATAAAAAGACTGTGGGAAGTTATGGTTGTGTTGGCGCACGTCCATTGCCTCTGCGTGAGTGTGGAAGTGACACGTTCACGCAAGCGCATCGCTCGTGCAAGAAGATACGGCCGGTAGCCGGCTGCAGAGTGTCCAGTTCTATGCTGCCACATACACGGGCTGCGGGTGGTTAAGTCTTCCTTGTACATGGTAACAACACACACGGTTCGTAGCCCTTGCATATGCACATTTTTCTTCAAGGGGTGCGTTTCTTTGCGCTTTGATTCCGAAGCAAAGTGTTGGCTTTGCTCTTTATGGTGGGTCTCAAGCTTCAGTGGCACGTTTTGGGCTGGACACAAAACGAACTATCGTGATGAAATACAAAAAACCACCGCGATGAATGCGAGGCTACCGCAAAAGTGCCTTGCCTTAAGCTAGATCTGCTGCAGTGTTCCTGCGCGAGGCAACATGCCGCAGCTCACGCCGGTTCAAGTGTTGACGGTGCAGCTCGACCCGCGCATTGAGTTCCCACTCGAGCTGGAGTGCGAAAGAGTTGGTGCTCCTCTGAGGACAAAAAATCTGTCTACATCCACCAGTTCGGCGGCGGCCGCACATGACAGTTGGGCGGTCACCCACGAGGCGGCCTCCGGCGGAACTTTCGCTTATTTTGAAGTCACCATTGTGAAAATGCCCCCGGGTCAAAAAATTGCCATCGGGATTGTGCGACGCGACGCAAGACTTCGAGGGTACCAATTGAACTGTCTGCCGGGACTTGTACGAGACTCTTGTGGGCTCGAGAGCACTGGGTCTGTGTTTCAAGACGGCAAGATGAAAGTTAATGTGATGATGAAGCGATCACGGGCTTCTGCGCCCGAAACTGTGTCACGGTTGCAGCGCCACTTCACGGTCGGTTCTGCCAGTGCGTCTGAACTCGCTGCTGCCGCTAGTCACGCTGCGGTGAGAGGCAAGCTATTCCAAGAACACGACGTAGTTGGCTGTGGGTTCCACGAGCAGTCGGGAACAATAATATTCACGTACAATGGAAGCGTCATTCACGAACACATCTCAAAGCAACACAGAGGAGGTGGTGTGGTATTTGCTCCCGCAATCGGCCTAAGCCATGGGTGTAAGGTTCAAGTGCAGCTTGGTGACGAACTGTCACCGTTCTTGTTCACCGTCAAGTCGAAGAATGTGGTGCCTGGTTCGCTGCTACATCCCCTGGCCGCTTTGACCCGAGGGAGTGCAGGGGGTGACTCGCACGCACAGGACAGTGCTGCAGATGTTACCATCAAGTTGGTCAGGTTTACGTTTCCTGGGGATCCTGCCGACGACCACACCCAGCGAGTTGCTGCCACTCGACGCGCCAGTACCACGGCGACGGGATCTTCCTCCAGCAACTCTGACAGGCGTTTGCCGCCGCCGCTCCCTCCATTGCGGCAAGAGTTCCTCCGGGCACAACCCTCTTCGAGTGATAATGTTGGAGAAGGGATCGGCTCGTCACCAGAACAGGAACACGAGGCAACCACCAATGCGGCGAATGACTCTGAAAGCAATGCGTCGCATGTCACGCTGACCGCTACACCATCCAGCGAGAACCTTGCAGAGACTATTTCTAAGAACAAACAACAACACTCGCAAAATACTGCACGGTGGCTGGGCAATGTCAAGAAGGACTTCAAATGCTTGCTGCGTAAGTCCTCTCTCAGTTGTGTTGTTCTAGTGATTCGCTTGCGTTGATTCTCCTCATTGTTCTCGCAGGAATTCTTGGCGATCAATCGAACGACTCTCCTGTGCTTGCCACCGAACGGTACCGCCACCGCTATGACATTCTCGAAGGCAAAAGACGTTGCAGTGTTTGCATCGAAATCATCAGCGCTCTGTGCGACAGGGAAAACGATATCGCTCAGAATTTGGTAAACGAAATGTTGAAGCTTGCGTCGAGTATGCAGAGCTGCATCGAACATATTCAGACACTTGAGAATGAATGGGCTGAGCAAGAGCGAGCGGGCACCATTCTCCGCCACCAGGACCAGCTGGAAGGTTGGATTTTTACCCTTCGGAGCGTAACGGCAAGTCGTGCCCAGAAATATAGAGCATTGCAGCGCGTGCGAGATTGGTTGAAAGGCAAAAATTCACACAATGGCCGCGGAAGCCGAGCACATGCTTCACCTGCACAAAAGAAGAAGGTCGCCATCCGCAACGCGCAAGATTTTCTCTCAAAGGGTGGCCTCGGTAGTGTGCTTGCCCTCGCAGTGCATGTCAAACATGAAGGTAGTTCTCAACACCGCTCGCACACAGCAAAAGGAATGCCTTCCGCAGGCAACAAAACGGACGACTTTTGGCCGGAAGTCAGACTTGTTGCTGTGAAGCTGGTCGCTGAATTGATTGTGGCCACATCAGACTTCAGTCGCATAGATAGATCACAAGCCAAGCGTGTGGTTCAGGCATTGTCCCGCTACGTTCGTGACGCAGGGAGCCCCTCACCTCGGCGTATGGGCAAATTAATTGGGAAGGGCCGAAGAGCAACTGCACTCGCAAGCAGCAGCTCGAGCGAAGTCTCGAGTACTGAGGAGGAGGACAACGATGACGATGACGATGAAGACCAGGAGAAACGTCGACAGGACTCTGAGAAGCAACTCCACCGCCGTTTTCGCAGGCAACTGCGTGCAAAAGCGAGTGTTGTGGCTGCGCTGGCGCACATTAGTACCGTTTATCACTCCCACGCCACTGGTACCGACAATGCCAACGACAGCAAGCATTCGTCTGTATCAACAAAGATTCGCCGCCTGGGGCGCTACTTTTTCAGCGGTGGCAGCCACATATCAGCCAGCAGTAATCAGCAGTGTCCTGTAAGAAACTGCTCTCAACATCCTCTTGTGGGGTTTTTCTCGGGGGGTTTGACGCTGTTGATCGAAATGTGCCATGATTCTCGACCTCCAAAGCACCTCGATCTGGAGGAAGCGGTCGCTTATGCAGATGACTTGGACGGTTCCACGACCGCAAGCTCGAGCTCAAGCGATGACGATGCGACTCACCACAAGGAGGAAAACGGCACGCCACCTAAGTCCAAAAGTCAAAGCGCAACAACAACAACAACAAAAACAACAACAACTCCTCTAGTCTCAGAGGCTAATTTGGATCTCGCGGAAGCTCTACAACCTCGACGCTCTAAGACAAACCCCATGCTTGGTGATAATGGAGATGAACCATCGCAGCGGCCGTCGCCGCGTCAACGAAAGCCGTCACGTTCCCCTCAACCGCACACATTTGCGCATCAACGAGTCGCGGCGCGTGTCCTGGCAGAAGTCGCGGATGACGAGGCCACCCGCATCTCAGTCGTGAATCATCCACATGCGCTGTCAACTTTGGTGCAATGCCTCAGCCACTCCGATCCAGTGGTACGACTTGGTGGAGCTCAAGCTCTCTCGTCGCTCTGTGCCGTTCCGAGACGAGAATCGGCACGTCGAGCCGCCTTTGATGCTCAGCTCGCGGCTGCCACTGCGAAAGCGACTGCGGCCAAAGTCAAAGGCAAGAAGGCTAGGGCTGCTGCCGCCGCCGCTGTCGCCAAAGCTGAGGCTGCCCGTTTGGCTGCGGAAGCAGAAGAGACGCGAAGTGTCCTCGACATGGGATCATTTGGGTGGCTCATTAATAAGGTCATCAGCGCCAACGCGCTGGCACCGCTGGTCCATCTTACACTGGACAATGTCGAAGCTGCTCGGTATACTTGTGCTACCATGAGAAGCTTATGCACAATTGAACCCAATAGGAAAGCAGTGGTGGATGCCGGGGCAATTTCCGTTCTTGTTCGGGCCTTGACCAAGTATTGCATCGTGCCAATTTCACAAAGTACAAAGCACAGTCGCCACCGCACCGAACTGACCTCCATGCATCAAGGACACACTGGATTCGATACCCAGGTTACTGGAGCCATCATGTCACCATCTGTTTCGTCATCCCCCGCTTTTCTCTATGATGTGATTGACGAGTATGACTTGGATGAAGTTGAAGTGAGTGCCAATGGAGCCGGGCGTGTGAGAGCCACGCCAGAGTCACAGCGAGAGTTTGCTCCAATGCATGGAGCCTCACCGTTGCGAAGGTATGGTGCCGGAGCAAGGTCGAATAAAAATGTTCACTCGATCGACGAACCCGTGCAATTGGAGCACGGTGATATCGCTCACGACATCATCGATGTTTTAACGCAAGTCTGCAGAGCCAGTAACCCCGAGCTGCGTGTACAGCGCGAGGTTGGAGGCAGAGTGGTGGCACACGCTGTGGTCGAGCTCGGTGTTCTCGATCCATTGGAAGTCATTCTAATTTCGTCGCGGGACGCACCGTATGCTGGAGGGCACAACCACAGTCGCCGTGGAGTGCCCACCACTCCTGGGGCGGGCGGAGGAGTGCATATGACACAAAATCATTCCATTCCATTGACAACGACGTTGGAATTGTTGTACTTGCTGAGTAAATGTCCAGAAAATCGTGTCGAGATGCTCTCTCGATATCGGATTGTTCGGGAACTGTTCGTCCACATAAAACGAACAACGGAGAAACAGATGCTGGTCCTCGGTGAGAAACAACGTCGGCGCGGTGCCGCTTCTACATCTGCTCTCCACAGTAACACCGATGCTGAAGCCCAACTGTACATTGCCGGAATTTTAGCCAACACCATGAAAGCCCGCTCGGCCGTGGTGCTTGCGTCTTCGGCGAAACCGGAACATGTGTCGCAACCTCACGCAGACGGGGCTACGCCTCGTACTCGTCGTCCCAGCGACACTGTGTTGATTCGACGACTAGACGCGCAAAAAGAATCGGAGCTACTTCTCAATTTGCTGTGGCTGGCGCAATATCCGGCGAGATCGAACACCCAAGTGTTGAAGTTCACACTTGAAGCACTCGCAACGTTGGCCGAGGATTGTATTAGTTGGCGCTTTTATCGCCGAACGTTGGATCTTCCGTATGTCGACATCATCGGCCTAATGGGATGGAGTCATGCTGTGGCAATTTCAACGTACGCACTGAAGTCACAAAACCCTAAAGTCGTCTTTCAGGCCACTCGATTGTTGACCGCGTTGGCTCTCATGTCGCAGCGATTGCAAGACAAAATTGTTGAGCACCGCGGTCTCATCACGCTGAGCGAATTGTATCAATCGGCACTTTCAGACCAAACGAAGAATGCTGACTTACGCAAACAAATCAGTGATGCATTTTTGGCTTTGGGTTTTAAGGATGGCTCGTACGATCTAACCATGTCGTCATCGGCTTTTATGGGCTTTGGTGCCAATGGCGGCGAAACGACCGCCGAGGCACCTAAATCTGTGGCATTGCATCATGTGCACGCGTCCAATCTCGAAGACTGGTTCGAGCTGGATCGCAGTGTGCGCATTCATCGTGAGCTGATGCGTGCTCTGCAAAACATTGCTGTGCAGACGTGGCAGAACTGTGGTGATGCCGAAACCATTGCTGATGCCTCGGAGGTGGATCTTGGTGGCGTCGACAATACCCGTACTGGCCACCATGTCGGAGGTGAGGCATTTTCGCCAACCCCCCACCAAGTCAATCGAGCCAACCTTGCGCGTGTTCGAGCTGGAGCGTATCTGGACTCGCCACCGCCGCGACACGTTTCCGAAAGAAAAAATGGGCGGAAACATGGCAAGTCAAGACCCACCATTCGATCCACGAAATCCGGTTTTCGTACGGTGTTAAATTCTGTTGGCCAAGAACAAGATCATGATGTTTTGGAACTACAGTTTTTCGCGTGTGCACCCAACCTTGAGCATCATGTGTCAACTGGTAATCTCGTGCCACCACGAGCTCAGGATTCGCGTCATCGCAGCACTCGCCGAAATTCGACTGGTGAATCTCACGTATTTTCGCTGCCGCCACTGGTGCTCAGCACCGACGCCGCCGACGACGACAAAGAACTGACGAGGTCCACCACAGCTACCCAACAAGCACAATCACCAGGGCAAGGAGGACAAGGCACTCCATCTCGGGAAGCTTCAGGTCGGCGGCGACCATCAGTCGGTGATTCGTCTCCCCCTGAGGGTCACGCCTCACTGCGACGTACTGTGAATAAGACGCCAACAAATTCGATGCCAGCCAACTCTGCGGCAGTTGCGTCTGATGGCCCCTCGCCATCCACAATGACTGCGGAGGAAATCACGCCGTCCAGCACAACCAAGTCAACATCTCGTATCAAGCGTCCACCATCCATTTCGACGAGGCATGAGAGTGTGGATGCTTTTATGGACTTTGCCCCAACACCAAAACACGTGGGTACCGGCGGTCACACAACTGCAGACCCAGTGATGCGGTTGAATTTGCAGCCGTTGCGGTTAGACAAAGTGGCTGATCGCAGCGAAGGCGCAGACGAAGGACAAGGCGACACCGTGCTTAATCATGTCGGACGAGGCCGTCGTCTGCCAAGACATCACAGCGCTCCGGTTCTTGGGCACGGTCGCAGCACACCGCCTGGACACATCATGCGACACTTGGGAAAGAGTCGGCAAGCTCAGCGTAGGAAGATGCTCTTGCGAGCCCGCGATGCAACGCCTGCAGCCCGCGAGGGTTGTGTTGAAACCGGAACCATCCCACATGTATACCAAGAACTGCTTGACATATTCTGGCCTTCACGGTTACGGCAACAACTCTTGTCTGCTTCTCCTTTGTCGTGCTCGTTTGGTGACATGGCACAGGCTTGGGGCGTTGACTTGCACAATGCTGTCGACACCGAGGCCGACGAGTTGAACCAAAACAGTCCTCGCATGCATCGGTTGTCGTCCACGGACAGGTCTCCTATAACTGGCACGATTTTGTTCCCAGCCCATCGCAACTACTTGGCTTTTCGGTTTGAATTTGTGATTGCTGCGGTACTGAAAAAGCACCAGGCCTTTTCGTCGGAATGGTGTGTTTCTTTCAGAAATTCCACTTTCCATCAAAATTTCATCGAACAATTCTGCCAAAGTTTGCACCACTTTCCTGGGATTCAGTCGTTGACTTTCCGGATCTGTAAGTCAAAGAGGCAAGAAATGCATTCAAAGCAGTTTGACGAAGCGTTGTTCGCCATGCTTGTGCCTGGTGTGCTGCCGGAATGGATCAACTGGCTTACTTTCGATGGGTGCTTTAAAGATCGGGCTGCTCCTCAAGTGCTGTCAAGTGGCATTCGAGCCATTTGGAGGCGCAGTCTTCCTGGCGGTCTTAACGGCCTGGCGCTTCGAAACCAACGGTATCAATTGCACGAACTAAAACCAATTTTGAAGCTGCTGGTTGACTTCGGGCTCAAACAGCCTGATGCAGCTCAGAAAGCAAGTCCGGTGGCAAGTCAATTTAACAGCTCAACGGGAAGCGCAGGATCGGGCTCAGCAACACCGTCGTCGCCACCAACAACAGGTGGTCGTCGGCCGTATCCCATGCTTAGCATGTCGCCGATGAATGGGTTGGTGTGGTTGGACTTGTCCGGTAATGCTCTTGGCGACAATGGTGCTGCTACGTTGATAAAGATGCTGGCAGAATCTGGAAACTCGCGCCTCCGTGGTTTGGACCTGAGTGACAACAAAATTGTGCACGGAGACCGTTTGATCGGTCAACTGTGTGCTGCCCACGACGCTACTTCGGATGGACGGCATGTTGCCAGTGACGTCCCAGAGCACTTGCAGGATGACACGTGGACAATTCTGAACAGTGACGACGATCTTGCCGGCGATGACAGTGACGACTGCGATGACCATGGACGACTTGGCCGGTCGCCGCTCGGCCGTTTCAAGATACCATGCTTTCTTCATTCGAATAAGTCACTCATCGCGCTCAAGCTTGCGCATAACGAGCTGTCACCTGCAGCGGTGGAGCGACTGTTTCGTACTCTTGGCTCCCACGCATGCGCTTTGCGCCTGCTCGATTTGAGTCACAATGGCATCGATCTGGATAAGCCGTCGAACGATGTCGACGATGGAGCGCAGCACCGCAGACCTGTGTCCCCCACCAGCCGCCGTGAGCCAACTCCTGGCAGTGCGAGGAGCCGACGACGACGGGCTGCAAGCAAGGAAAGGCGTGGGAGAAGTCGCGATTCATCACGAGGCCTGTCGTCTGCCCCAGACTCTGAAGACGACAGCGCCGCGTTCGAGGACGAAGATGATCGGTACACTTCTCAAGAGCGCAGCACAGACCAGGGCGCTGCGGGTGGAAGTGCTGACATGGGCATCAACCAGTTGTTAGAGTACAACGAATCGTTGGTGTTTCTTGACTTAAGAGGCAACCCTTTGTCGCAGAAGTGTGGATTCATGATTCGGTACGCCATTGCACAGAATAGTTCCCTGTGCTTTTTCCACCTGTCGGGATCAAGGTTGGCACCTGAGCACCGCCGTGGAATCGATAGTTGTGTTCATGCAACAAGAATGCGAACATGGGGTCACAAGGTACCAACAAATCCCACCAATGGTGTTGGCGAAAATGATCAACACCCGGATGTTGCCTCATCTCCAACACGCCATGCCGTGGAAGCAATTAAGCCTCAGAGTGTTGTTTGGCCACAAGTTCCATTGGGGTTCTGTCCAGAGTCTGACCCGAGCATCGCGGAGGTGCACGAGCCAAATGGCACGATGACAGAAGACGCGGATGGAGATCTTGAAGTAGAAGGAATTGGAATCAACATTCTTCCCCGCGACGAAGATGTCGAAAGCGACGAGCAAGGAGGCGGGTCCGGTCCGATACGCGCAAAGCGATTAAGTTTCCCAGCGGTCGAGGACAACGAAGAAGCCGCGAGTGATAAACGCACTCGTATCACGGCCCTCACCTCGGTGGAGAAGCACTCCCAAATCTCGGCAAAAATGGCGAACTTAGCTGCTGCGGCAAAAATGGCCGCAAATTCCACGCTGGATGATGTGGGCATTGATGTTCATGGTGCAGAACGTCAAGACGTCGCTTCGTCGCTTCCGCAACGGCTACGAAAGAGACGCCCTGCGAATATCAACACTGCACATCTCGAGGAGCGCCGTCCATCGCAGTCACCAAACGCCATCTCATATCAAGCTCGTCAATCGTGGCCTTCGATTTGTGTATTGTTCGCTGCTCCTTTGGCATGGCAAGATGAGTTTGGGCAGCAATTTCCCGTTGATACGCTTGACTTCGAAACAGAGCGAGAACTCTTGCGGCTGTGTCTCCAACGCGCGAAACGTGCGATCAATCTGCGTTTCAACTTCGCGACAACGCCACAATTCATTGAGGAAGTAACTCGAGGGTGCAAAGTGATATATTTGAGCGGGCATGGAAACCCTGAGTGAGTGTCTCGTTTGAATCAACGTGTTGCGCTCCTGATGCCGAGAATCATCTCTATCTGCATTCTTGTTGTCTTCGTAGGTACCTGAGCTTTGAAGATCATCGTGGTGGTCTTCAGACTGTGAATGTGAAAACACTGAAGGAACTCTGTGGAACCACAGATGGTTCAAAGCGGGATTTACAATTAGTTTTTGTCAGTGCATGCTACTCACGTGTCACTGGACAAGCATTCATCGATGCCGGCATCCCTCACGTATGCTGCGTGAATGTCGAGGCCAAGATCCTTGACAAGGCCGCCATATCATTCCAGTATGCGTTCACACATGCGTTGGTGGAAGGATACACAATTCAAGAGGCATTCCTTCGCGGAAAGATCCGTGTTGCTTCGTCCACTGATGGTTCATCCGCAGAATCGGAGAAGTTCTTACTTTTGGGACCTCAAGGCGCAGGTCCTGATCACCATAAGGTGCGCTTGTTCAAGGGGGTCGAGAAAGTCAACAAATGGGACATGCCACGTCACATGGATTCCACAATACATCACGACTTGCCTCCGTCGATTCCAGTAAATCGAAAATCATTTCTTGGTCGCAATATTGAGATGTACAACACTCTTGGTGGCCTGTTGGAAAACCGACTTGTGACAATTTGCGGACCACCCGGCTGCGGCAAGACCGCGATCAGCATTGCGATCAGTCATTACATCTGGGAACGCAGGCGAATGTACATTCACTTCCGCGATGGAGTTCACATCGTCCGGCTCAGTGGTCATTGCACCACTCAGCAAGTTGTTGAGTCGATTGTACGCACGCTTCGCGAGGCGCATACGTTAGAGAAGGGCCGCCGGCAATCAGGCAATTATTCGCCAGGTGCCTCTGGCTACCGCAAGACCCCCATGCACCATTCTACTCGGCGCGCCATCGCCAGCAGTGAGCACGGCAGCTCCGCCGCAGACAGACGTGTTCCCCAAGAGCACCATCGAAAGGAAGACCTGTTTATGGAGATGCGTGATCGCAAGATGCTATTCGTGTTTGACGATTGCGACGACCTGGTGGATCAAGGTATGGAGAACTTTCAAAAGTTTTTGCAAGAACTTCTGTCCACCACCCGCAGTGTCAAAGTGCTGTTGATTTTGCGCCGTGGTGATTTCCGTGTCATGGGGTATCCCAATCCAACGGTTGAGCTTGGTCCACTTTCGTTCACGTCTTCAATTTTGGTGTTGATGAAACTCTGCCCGACTCCTCCCAATACGTGGAGGGAGACTTTTGAAGCGCTGCAGCAGAATTCTGTTCTGCGAGAACTGCGACCGTTTTTGCCGAATGAGATAGAACTCATGGCCAATACATTGCACTCTCGCGCCCTATGCCCACTTGGTCTGCAGGGACTGCTGAACAGTAACGGTCAAGATCGCCCTGTGACCGGGTTTGCCCATTATGGCAGCAATCGTGGAAGCACTGAAGCCATGGCTGTTTTCAAAGCTGTGAGAAATTTGCGTGGAAAAGTGGCGTCTTCTCAAAATGGTTCAGCACAGCAAACAGCGCTTGAAATATTACGCGGCGACACCGGAGTGGGCCTTTTGCCAAGCTCGACTTCGACGTTGCCATGGGAGCAACCTGCTCCTGCGTCCGACGAAGTCAATGTGCCGATGCCAGCGATTGACATGTCGTGGGCACTTCCGCCATCAACGTTTGCAGTCGGCGCTTCTCAGAACGGCGAGAGTGAGCACATTGCTGCGGAAGGTTCGGCGTCCAAGGCACCAAGAGCTGGCGGTGTCGAAGCAGTCCCAAGTGGCGCAGACGCCGGTGCAGGCTCTCCTGCACCAGCAACTCGACTACCCGCTAAGATGTCGAGTGTTGAGCAGGGGGGCAACATTCTACGAACTCCGTCGAAAACGCAGCATTCCAGCGGC
>Ga0213839_1001954_pt1 | contig 12226 bp, 19 predicted proteins | sample SWPATP21_FD_160075 | JGI IMG/M metagenome (GOLD analysis project Ga0213839, IMG submission 160075) | Coastal seawater microbial communities from Marineland, Florida, United States - SWPA TP2 #1 | ecosystem: Environmental > Aquatic > Marine > Coastal | place: USA: Florida | collected 2016-08-14 | reverse complement strand
AGCTAATGTTTTCCAAATCTTGAGTATGAAACACATTTGCTTCTCGATCAATAATGTAATGATATGCTATCCCTGGAATTCCTTCATTGCTGATATGATTCGGCCCAACGTGATACTGAGCAATGCTTGAGGGCGTCTGGGTAGTTGGACCAGTGCTATGGTGAATGATCACCTGTTCAATTGTGGATAGGATCCGGCGGTTGTACTTGCGATCAGGATGAACGGGAAGTTTTCGCCTTACATCCTTTATCCAAGTCGGCTGCGGATTGATCCAGGCTGTGAGCACTAATAGTGCCAAGACAAGCAGTAGCACTATTAATACTTTTCGACCGATCATTGGATAGGCGTTGCTGCGTTTTCACTACAGTTACACTTTTTTCCTTCCAAGCGCTGATAGGTCTTGTAATTGATCCAAAGGCCCAGAACGGCCACTACCACCAGTACGATGGGTCCGATTTTACGCCAGTTCATCTGCATTAGAGTTTTGTGAATCAGAAAAACCTTCTCGGTAAAGCTTAAGTACAGCGTTTACCAAAGGTGCTCTATCTGAAATGGGTTCAAGTCTTCCTTCTCCCACTTGCTTGCTGACAACGAAAGTTTCGTCTACTAGCTTTTCCACCAGATACTCATTACCGTTGTAATCAATCATCTTCGTGTCGATGATTTGAACCATATCTCCGGTACCTTCAACTAGTGATAGGTTTACTTCTAAAGCACTACCTCCACCTTCATCAGCTTTCACTTTTTCGGCCAAGTTGACGATCGTTCCATCGGCAATTTTAGCCTGACTGGTATAAGCACCGGTGATGATGCCATCAATAGTCAAAGCTCCGGGAGCACGTACATGATCGGCTAAGGACTTGACAGAACCATCACTTAATCGAACTTGCGTATCATAGGCTCCTTTGATGACCCCAACAATGGTATCGGTACCACCATCATCAGTTTCCTTAAGGTAGGTCGCTAGATCCACAACACGATCATCGTCTAGTTTGACCAGGTCGCCATAGGCCCCAGCTACAATGCCCGTAATAGAACTGTCTGTTATTGCAGTAGCCATTTGATTAGAAATTATTGATTACTTAATTCTGGCGTAAAAGAACAAAGCGCCTGAGATAGCCATGAAAACAGCCAAAGCCAAAATCATAGCGGTCATCATATCGATGCGCACATCGACTTTTACACCAACTCCATCTTTGAGCAAATCGTCCAGCATCTCTATTGAGTTGGAGGCAATTGCTTTTCCATGATCTTATCTGCCAGCAAGATGCCAGCCGTAATGGCTAGAAGGGTTAAACCCAAATACGCATACCATTTCATACCTAAGATTTTCATTATTGGTGAATTGTGAGGACTTAGTTTAATCTATATCTCTGCCGAGAAGTTGATCAATATCAAAGCCCCGAATAAGGATTAACAAGATTACGATTGCGACTACCCAAGGCAGCCATTGCTCCATTTTTGCCATATGCTACAGCTTGATGTACTTGTACTTTACAGCCAGTACAAATAGGACAATGACCAATAAGGACAAGCCCACGGCATACCAAAGCGTTTTCTTCTCTCCGGAGGATAGCCCCGAAAGGTGCTTTTGAGTGCTTTGGTTGTCACTCACTCGACCTGCCTTGGACTTTGCCACCGTTCCAGGAGAATAAGGGTTGGTAAACGGTTTTTTGCCTCTACCTCCCTTAATGACCTGCAATTGGCCTACAGCCGCATTTTTCTGAGCTAGTAATGGCTTCATTTTCTCAGTATTAAGATGAATAACATCAGGATCACCAAGCCGACAACTACATAAAGTAGGATTTGATTGTCCGAATCTTGAGCATTACCTCCATTGGAGTAATAGGTCCGACTACCAGGGCAACCTGCTCTTCGAGGGTTGATGGCACACAATCCGGAATTAAGAATATCCGTAGCACCTTCGCCATTGCGTTGCCACCAATTCCAGAAGCCTCCGGAAGTATCTGGTTCGCCTGACTGCTCATCTTCAAAGCCAGGCCCTAGCGAATATCTAGTCGCTGGCACAAATGATTGTTGATCCCAAACCATGTTTGTGGCTATTGATTACTGCTTACGGCCTACCTCAGCTTTCACATAGAAGCTCCAAGTCATTATCACATTGGGTAATTGCTTGTACTTGAAGGCGACCCGGTTATCCAAAAGGGTGTCACCCAGGAAGGTGTTAATCCCTTTCTGGAATTGCCCTTCGTGAAGGCCCATATCAGGAAAGAGGGTTTTTAGCAGTCGTGGTCTGCTACCTTTACTGGAAGAATAGACTTCGATGGGGTAAGCATATTGCTCGAAAGCTTTGCTTTCATCATCAATCGTTTGTTTGATGACATCGAAGAAGGAACCAACGTGACTCAGATCATTCAAGATGAACTGATAATCCGAAGTGATCCCAGTGATGCTTACCTCCAAAGGCATGGCATAATTCTCATGAATCTGCAATCCGCGAGAGGCATCAAACAGGATAATATCTGTTGGTTCTGCCAATCCATTGGTATCTACCTTGATAGCGATGTAGTTATCCGTGGCCACTTTGGGTAGTCCCTGGCCCGCCACGCCTGAAACAGGCATAATGGATGGACCATTTATCATTCCAGCATTAATATGCGAAACCAAATTTCTGCGTCGCATCATAGTTGATGGCATTTGTGGTTTATGAAAATTTCAGTAGCAATGTTAGCCATCATTATGCTTGCTCACAATATTGTCAGGGAAACCAGAACGGTAAAATCTTTATGATCGATTTCACCGACCTTAACGATCAGGTTGATCAAATGCCTGAAAATTTACAGTGAGAGAAGTGAAATTTGTCATATATAGTAAAATTGCTATATTAGATGTGTGTAGCAATTTTGCTGCATACGTTCATTAAAAAGATAAATTATGAGTAATAATAAAGAGGGGAAACCCTTTTTTTCTAGGTATCTGCATAACATTTCAATAGTACTTGGTTTTATAGTTTTTTATCTATTTCCACCAATTGCTGCACTGTTATTGAAGGTGATGCCTGTTATAGTTTTCATATATTTCTCATTACGAGATCTCGTGTAACTGTAACCAAGTGCGCAGGTTTTCTGCGCACTTGCGGGTACCTCTCATAAATCTGATTGATGAACATTCCACTGACCGTCTACCAGCAGTGGGTAGGCGGGTTTTTGATAGCTTTCTGAGGCCTCGAAGAGGCTACCGATTATTTACTATGCCTTAAGGGTTGAGTTTTAAAGAGTGTAAGTGATATACTATTAATAACAGTTGCAAAGGAGGAATCTCTCTATCCATTTAATTCTAAGATGTCATCCTAATTCCCTTGATATCTCTTTATTACTTCCTTAGCTACTGGGGAGCCTGCATCGATGATTTCATTCGTGTCCCTTTGGCGCACTATGAATTCCTCGTTTTCTAGTATATCCAGTAGATAAAGATTGTTGCGATAATCCACAGTTATAATATTCAGCACTTCTGGTGATGGATGATCCTTTTCCTTAAGCACTTCTTTTGAACCGGTCTGCAGTAAGATTTTGTGATAAGACTTAAACAACTCTTCAATAGTATCATCGGGTGAAATACTAAGGCCAACGAACTTGACCGCCTCATTATTGATGGTGATCGTTATTAAGGCATCCGTAGCAACGGGCTGGCCATTATTGAAAAAATGCTTGTTGTAAAACTGTTTAATCGTTTCTGCACTCATTCTTCAATAGTTTGTTCGTTTAGGATGTAGGCCGTTCCAGCGATGCCCTTAAGGTGTAGGAAGCGATTTTTCTTTCCCATTTGCCACTTTTTTTTGTTTTCTACTACTTCATCTAACAATTCCCGCTCTTGATTCTCCCCTATCGATTCTCGGGCTAAAATCCTTAAGGAAATTTCGTAGTCATTTGTCCAGAATGGAGTGACTTTTATAGTGGCATCTAGCCGTTTGCGGTTCTCGGAGACGCTTTTGGAGATTATCTTAAGTGCCATGATGTAATCAAAATAAGTATATTTGTTGTAAATATAATTCTTTTGATTGAATTCTATGGAACATATCTAATCGTATTGGTGAGAGATACGTTACACCAATCCGATGTGCCTTTGTCCGTTAAGGAAATTGGCCTTCAGATTCACCGATATGATGATCATCGACTCCAACGGAACTTCGAACTAAGAATTCGCAATGCCTTAAGGAATTTAATGGACCAAAGTACGGTCCAGTATCAAAGCTTTCCAGGGCAGCGCAATCTCATCATTTTCAAATACTCAATCCTCGAACATGAAGAAGAGCATTCAGGATCGGATCAAAAGCCTTAAGGATGCCATCAATCCCATGCACGCCATGTCTGGCATGGTGAAGATGTTTATTCCCCAATTGGGTGATACCTTAAGAATGATGGAAACCTCCGTTGAAGAAGGTGGAATCCTTAAGGAAGGAGAGCAAAAAGCGGCCTTCGTGATCGTCAATAAGGGCGATCAAACAACCATGGCGGTTTGCGTAATGAAAAAGATCCCTGAAGGGATGCTCATCACTCGTACCGTATCTGATAATCCATTGGAAGAAATCCTTAAGGAAAATAGCTAATGAAAGAGCCAAAAACAGAAGCTGCACCAGTAGATACCACTGAAAGTGTGGATGATTTCTTTTCTGCCAACGAATTAGATAATGACCTCAAGGGATACCTTAAGCAGATGAAGCGGCCAGTTGAAGAAATTCCACTGCCTCCCATATTTCAAGATAAGGATGAAGAGACAGAAAAAATAGGTGAAAATCCTGAAGATACCCCTAGCCCAGAGGATGAGGAGATGGCATCCTTCCTGGATTATACCGAGGAACATCGCTTAACGGCGGAGTTCATGCTGATCCAGTTGGATAAGGGGATTGCATTTAGCTTATCGATGCTATCAGGAATGGACATGGACAGATACCGTCGAAGAGAGAAGCACAATAAAGCTGATGATTATGAGGTACAAATTGCAGCCGCACTTGTTAAGAAGTATCAGATGAGGCTCAGCCTGGAATGGATGCTTGCTACAGCGATTTTAATGGGTTATACACCAATGGTTAACAAAGCGATGAAAGATCGCCGTGAGCAGTTGATAAAGGCCCGTAATCAAGAAAACCCAGCTTAATGCATAGAGATGCGCAGATAACGATCATAATGGGCAAGAATGGTACTGGAAAAAGCTTCTTAGCTGAAAAAGTGATTAAGGCCATGAAAAAGCCTACTGTTGTGGTCACCTCCAATGGTGCACCAAAGATTTGGCGAAAGTATCCAGTCATTGATCCTGCCGACCCTGCTTCATGGGAGTTCAAAAAAGGCATCAAACAGGTTTATTTTGATCAGTACGAGAAGCAGAAAACCTTTGAGTACATCTATCGACATATTCACGATAAGAACATACTTTTTGATGATTGCAAAGAGTATATTAAAAATGACTTAGATGCTCAGCCTTATCTAAAGAAGCTTTTCTCCCAATTCAGGCACAAGATGATGGACATGTTTTTTGTTTGTCACGCACCGGATGATGTCCCAAAAAAATTCTGGATTTACTATTCTACGGCCTTTATTGGTGCTACAGATGTCATGTTTGATAAAAGCAGAATATCACTCTATAGCGTGCACAAAATCATTGCAGCGCAGCAAAAAGTAAATAAGGCCTTTAGCATTGCCAAGGCCAAGAATAACGGTAGTCACTATGGCATCTTTCAGATGGTTACTCCTTAACATCTTCCCTTATCCTACATAAAACTGCTCTGGCCATATAGATGCCCCAGATGTCATCTTTAGTATTGCGTAAATCTAATTGGTGGGCATTGAATAGTATAAATAACAAATGTCTATCGATGGATTCGATAAGATCTTCTATACTTAAGCCGCCGGTGATATCTTCTATTTCCGTTTTAGAGATTTGATAGTTGCTCATTGGGTTAGTTTGGTAGAACGACTCCTATCCCCTGCTGCCCTCTCGATCCATTGCTAAAGTATTTGAAAAACAAATTGTTTCAAAATGTTTAAAGATTTAATTTTTTATAAATTATTTGTTTATGTTTTATGCGTTCGTTGTGAGTACGTTGAAGAATTGTTAAGGCGGGTGTTTTCTGCCCGCCTTAAGGATTAGTACAACTCAGCCATGCCTCGTTGTAGCAAATAATCGCTGAGATTCACCCAACAGGTACAAGATTGGTCCTCGAAATAAATCTCCGTAAGTAGGCGTCCATACTTCCCTCGATCATCCTCATCTGTTTGAGCGATGACCCGCTTACTCAGGATAAGTTTTTCTACCTGGTCACGCACCTTAATGCCTTCAGGGCGTTCCTCTCCTCTTAACTCCGGAGTGTCTACTCTTGCCAGACGAATCACATCTTCGTATCGTAGGCTGAAGCCAATTTCGAAGTCCAAAGTGAAGGTATCTCCGTCATAGACATCGACGACAGTAGCAGAATAGGAATAGGGGCGATAGATATCGCTTAAGGTGGTTTTGTCTGCTGGAGGCATTATCTCGGTTGTGGGGCCTTTGATGCTCCCGCAGGCCATTAGCATCGCCAATGGCAATAGTTTTAGTACATTTTTCATAGCTGAACTTAATTTGGTGACAAAGGTCTAGTCAACATTAAAATAGTCAAAATACTTATTATTGCTAGCCTTTTTGGTTTTAGCTTACCCTAAACTAATGGAATCATAAACAAATTGTATTTAGGATTAAATTGAATCTTCATATCTTAACTTGTAACTTGATGAAACAATATGGATAGTCTACAACAATTAATAGATGCTCGCCAGGCCTTAAAAAGGAATGATTTCCACGAGGCTATTCAATGTTTAGAAGGCTGCTTTAATGAATTTGTCGAAAGGAAAGGTAGTGAGAGCTATTTAAAAGAATATAAAGATAAATTAGCTCAGCTATCTGGAAGGTACCAAGGCATTCAAGGAGATCGATTTAATGGCACAATATCTAAAGAGCATGAAGATATATCAACCAATCAGATTAGAGTATTGATGTTTCAGTTCATAAAAGAATTTGAGGAACAGATAAAGGATCGAGGAGGGGTTGGGACAACAGACAATCAAAAGGAGTTCGGTGAAAGCAGTGAAAAGGGAACTAAACAGAGTTTCGTACTTAAAGATATCGAATTGACTCTTCACGGAGATTTGAGCAGTTATACAGAAGCAGAACAAGAATTACTTATACAAACTATTGCCAATTTATTGAAGATTGAAAATAGAAACGTGATTATTAAGAAAAAATATAAAGGGAGTATTAAAATATTAATGGCAATTCCAGAAAATAAGATTCAAGAATTAGCCAATTACATCGATCAAGGGAAATTGGTACACCTACAAGTGATGTCCATGAAAACTGACATCGACCTATCCCTTGAAACTTCAAAGAGACCCACAAAATTCTCGGGTTCGCTATTGACACATAAGGGCGGGGGGATAAAAAGTCGGAGATTTCGAGAAATGGAGGAAACAGGGCAAATAATGCATAAAGAGATTCGAATACTAGAAGACCTACTTGTTGAATATGAGATTTTTTCTGGTGGTGATTTATCTTCTTATACCCTGGCTTTTTTAAAGGAAAGAATTACTAGTAGGCCTTTAAGGGCCTATTTTACTCAAAAGGTATTTGAATATATAGTAGAAGAAAATCCGGTAGTAAAAGATAAGCTCTTGGTTAGGGCTAGTTTCTCTAACTTGTACTTCTCAAAACTTCCATTTTTAATTGAAATGATCTTTACTCTTCAGCTTATCGACAAGCAAATGCTAAACGATAGTGACCAGATAAGCAAGTCTCATAAAGCAAGACTGCATAAGAGACTTATTTCGTCAAATCTATTTCGTGAATTAATTTTTCAATATGCAGATCGGGAAATTCGACCACTACTCAACAGTAGAACTTTATGGTATCAAATCCGAGAGAAAATTAGTAAGATTCTGTTTTACATTGATCTAGGAAACAGAATAGAAAAAGAATACAATCATTATTACTCATGGGGAAATACAGATCGTATACCAAAAACAAAGGAAAACTCATTTTTGTACCCCCTTATTGTCGAAGAGAGTATTTCCTATATTAAAGATAAGGTTGTCAAGGAAGTTCCTGATAAAAGAGCCTTTGTGGAGGCCTATTTTCAGCGCATGTATCTGACAAATGTGAACTTTTTTGAATCTATTGTTGATATTTTGTTGATGGTTTCGGGGAATGAAGGTATAGAGGGAGCTAACTTAAAACGGTTTGCAATTCAATATGGACATATGCTTGGGATTATAAATGAATATGCTGATTTTGCCTATTCATCAGATAAAAGAGAACGTGAATTACTAGCTGTGACGACAAGGAAAACTACTGATTATTTTTCGGCGCTTTACAATCATAACATCACCTTACCTCTTATTTTTCATCTTAAACAAGATAGTCGGCGTAAGATCGAAGCTTATTTATCAGGAGGTAGGAAGAACAAGAAGATGTTGACTCAATATCCTGATCAAATAGTTTCAGAATTGAAACAAAGTGGGGCGATACAAAAATGCATCAACCTTAGTCGTGAATTAGCAATCAGTGCCCCTAAGTGGTTGGATGATAATAATCCTGCTACACGGTATCTCAAGAGTCTGTGCAATATTGCTCTCGATAATAAGTTTTATCAAGTTTTTAGTGATTCATTGGATCAATCTGATTTACCATCCTAGAAATCAAAATACTAGAAGATTCCTCAGAATTAGCTAGAAATATCAACAGCCACCCTTAGCTAATACTCCAAGCCTTTCTCTGCTGACGGAGCTTAGTGATTTCATATTCCTTGTTCAAAGCTTTAAGGGTTATTTTTCGGTTGTCTCAATGCATTCCTTCAAGTGTGAGCCGTCGCTTTTTGCACTCCGTAATCTTTTTGTTGACTTTTGCTAATGGTCGAGGATGAAACATTCGCTTCAGCCCATCGCAAGTAAATGTAGTAGGTGCTAGTAGATTTAATCCCTAGTTTCATCATAGCGGAACGGACACTTTCTCTGCCAGACTCTTTCAATTCTAGAACTTTCCTGGCCAAAAGCTTTGAGGTTTCAGACATGCCTTTCGGCCTACCCTTTCGTTTGCTTCTTCTCTCTCCGTCATTTATTTTCATTAAGTCCATTTGCTCTATCTCCTTACCCTTTAGACCCAAGTCTAACATCTCATTGGTAGCCCACTTAAGCAGCCGATAGTAGGTAGTATCGTTTTTGATGTTCAGCTCATCCATGATTTCGCCTATCGTGCTCTCCTTCCCAAAATGATGTGCCTTATAAATTTCTTTAGCCAATCGTTTTTGATTCTCGGTTAATCGATCAAGTCTTACTGGCTTAGACCTATTGCTAATTCTTTCTTTCTGAATTTCTCCTAGTATTGCTTTTTCATCATTAGAACCAACCAAGCTTTCTAGATTATCTAGTATTATTTTTTCGTGTGGATTCTCAATGTATACGATAGATTTTGTTGAATCTAGCCTTATCCAGCCATCTTTCTTAAGTATAGCCGTACATCGATGCCTTAGTGCGGATGATGTTCTGTTTTCCCAAACTCTACGGCGAAATGAATTGCCCAACTGCCTTTTCATGGATAATATATCCATATCCAGGTTGAAGTATTTGCGGATAGTCTCTGAGCCAAGAAACCTATACATTATTTCTAACTGAGTAAGCCTAATGTTCTCATTGCCTTCGTTTCGGTGGTAATCAAAGAAAGAATATTTGTATTCATCGTAGGAGTTGGTGATATATAATGTTTGGGGTTTCCATCTATCATAATAAGAACCATTGTGCTCAAGCTCCTTAGTCATTGCATAATTGAATTCACAACCGTTGCTTTGCGCAACAAAGGCGGCTATACTTACCAAGTGCTCTAATTCTCTAAATGGTATTCTTAGTGCTATCCTCCTATTAAATGCTCTTTGCCTGGGGGTGACACCAAAACCGTACTTAAGAATGCTATAGGTTTTTTTCTTAATGTCAGTTGGGGTTATTCTAGATATTTCTTGAGTTTGCATGCTGTTGTATTTTTAAATAGAGGTTGATACAGGTGATATATTTTATTGGATAGGCTTACAGAAAGGGATTAAGCACTTAACTCTGCCTCCCCAAGCAGGTACTCTAGGGCTTTTTTCTGCTTCCGGAGTTTGGTGATCTCGTATTCTTTGTTCAATGCCTGGAGGGCTATTTTGCGGTTATTCCGGTGCATATTGGCCAGCAATAAGCGGCGTGTTTTGTATTCGGTTATCTTCATGTTGACCCGTTCCAATTGTCGGGTTATGACATCGGGATTGGGGTTGTTGACCAGGTATGCCTTAAGGACTTTTAGTAGTGCCAACTGGCCTTTAATCCTGCTGAGCTGCTTTTTTGTTTTAGCGTCAGGGATTGTGGCTATGACCTGGTCTATTTTTTGGTTGATTTGGTCAATGGTTTTCATGGAATTTATTTTAAGTGGGAAGTCGGAAAGCGGAAATGGGAAATTGAAATCCTGGCTTTTCCCATTTTCGACTTCGCCATTCCGACTTTCCCTAGGTTTATTTAGGAAGGATTTTGACACCCCCAAACACACTATCACAAGGCACATTCAAGGTGAATATTTCTAAGGAATGATCTTTGTTGTAGTCCAGTACTTCGGAATCGCAACTTTGGTAGATAGTGCGTTCCGGTTTCGATAAGTTTTTGAAGTAGTATTCGAAGCAGATGCATATTTCAAGGGGTGCTGCAGGAACGATAGAGGCAGCTTCTACGCCCCTACCCTCCTGAACATTCTTGAACATGAAAATGAGGCAGAACCATAGCAGGCCGATGCCGGTGATGTATTTCATGGGGTTTGATTTTGGGTTGAAAGATTGAGGTTGAAAGTTTAGGGGTTAGGTGAGATGGTGATCGAGATTTAGTTTCAGGAGGCGGGTTTGAAACTCCTGTTTCAAATCTGTTTCAGCAGCGATTTTTTCAGCGTAGAATTCGATGGTAGCAGCGATTTCGATTTCTGTTTCACGGATTCTTTTTTCGGCAGTTTCAGGCTTGCCGACTTTGTTTCGGAGCTTCCAATTGTATTGTTGTTTTGTTCGTTTCAGCTCTCGTAAACGAGTGCATACGCTATCAATAGTTTCAAACCAGCGATAGTCCGCAAACTTTGTAGTTTCAAAGCTTTCCGCTGTTTCAGAAACAGAATCTGTTTCAGTTTCAAAGGTGTTTTTGTCACCAGTTTCAGCAGCGGCTGAAACACATTCCTTTTTCTGTTTCAGGACTTTTTGCCGCTGCCCTGGATCGGTCAATTCTTTGTAATCGTCACGCTGAATCAGTTCCGGTAAATTGTTGTAACCTTTTCGGACTTTGTTCACGATTTTGCGGCCCCATTTGGTGAAGGGGTAGGCGATGACTTCGATCGCTACACTGGGCTGGAAATCGAATTTTGAAAAGACGGGATCCGGATCGATATCGTTGCGATCGTAGATGATCTCCCGGATGATGGTGAGCATTAGGAGAAAGAAGATGGCATTGCCAGCAATGCCTGAGAGCTGCTCACTGAAAAAGGTAACCTGTTCATCGTGGATGTCGCCAGCATCTCCCTCGATAGCGAGGGTAGTGTCCCGGGTGATGGTGTAGGCTTGATCCAGCCGACCGTACTTCAGGTCAAATCTTTCCTTAAGGGCATCCAGTTCTTTTTGTTGCTCAGCACGGATAGGGGAGGCGATTGGTTTGCGTCGCTTTTGGTAGTCGGCGATGCGCCTTTGGTGGAGGCGGACTTGCTGATCGGTCCAAACTGTATTGGTCTTTTTGCGGTTTTGCTCTAGCCCGGCTATTAAGGTTTCTTCACCTTTGACCTTGAAGTCTAGCTCTCCAGTGGCTTCGGTGACGAGTTGGTCGTAACGAGTGATGATCTCAGTTTTTTCGGTTTCGTAGGCTGTCTGGAGCTTGTCGAAGCGTTGTTGGTAAACACTATCGAAGGCAACCAGGTCGGTGTTTTCTGTTTCGCCACCCATTTCTCTGGCGGTGACTTCTGCAGAGAAATGACTCATCTTGTAGCTGTAGCGGGTCAGGAAAAAGACGAGGCAAAGACTGAAGGCGAGCACGAATAGGGTGCGTCGATCGCCCTGGTATGTTTTCTTCAAAATGGTCCGGCTGATGTAGCGGACGATCATGGTATTGACAAAGTCCGGGACGAAGCAAAAGGCCCAGTAGCCAAAGAATAGCAATAGCCATGCTATCATTGGGAAGAGGTGGGCCATGTAGTCGGC
>Ga0213839_1001953_pt1 | contig 12227 bp, 7 predicted proteins | sample SWPATP21_FD_160075 | JGI IMG/M metagenome (GOLD analysis project Ga0213839, IMG submission 160075) | Coastal seawater microbial communities from Marineland, Florida, United States - SWPA TP2 #1 | ecosystem: Environmental > Aquatic > Marine > Coastal | place: USA: Florida | collected 2016-08-14 | reverse complement strand
TTGTTGCCAAAGGCGCTGTCACTGCTGGATCAAGAATGTTTGGGGACTGCAAACTTTTGCATCCTGGTTCCTTTCGTAATTGACAACTGAAAACAATAACTGCACAGACGCTCAGCACGCATTTCGACCTCCAACGCCTCACACTCACACCCACACTCACACTATGTCCGGTCAAGTCAACTGCATCCATTTCCTCATCAAGAACACCCAGAGTCGCAATCCTGTGTCGCGGCGTACTGGAAAGAAAATCACCTTGTCGAAGGAAGATGCGGCTGTAGAGCTGGCGGCATTTCGGGATGAATTGAAGAAGGCCCCAGACGCGAAAACATTGGAAAAGCAATTCCGCGCCACTGCATTGGCTCGAAGCGATTGTGGCAGTTTCAGGTTGGTCGATGCCTGTGTATAACACAAATAATTTGTGAAAGGTCCGCCGCGCTCCGTTGATTGATGCATGTGTCTTGCTTTTCACCAGGAGCGGCGGCGATTTGGGTGCATTCTCGTACGGGGATATGGTGCCTGCATTCTCGAAGGCAGCGTTTGCGCTCAAAGTTGGCGAGATGAGCGACATCGTGGACAGTGATTCCGGTCTTCACTTGATCCTTCGTATTGCTTGAATTGGCACTGAGGGACACGCATACTTGGTTCAATGGTTATAATTAAAAACTATGATGATCAAGTATGCCATTGGCACGTTTGACGCGCACCGCAGCCATGAACAGGGACGTTCGCTCTAAAAACCGTGGTCACTCAAAAAGGAGTTCAATCTCGACATGATGTAAGGCAAGCGCGCGAAGTAAGTGTGTGAATCAGAAACCACGTTCAACGCTTGAGCGGCGGCAGTTTTGAGCCCGGCTTTGTGGAGTGCCAGAACCACATCCTCGGCGGTAGCTCGCGACGCCGCACCGCTCCCGTTGTTGGCTTTGGAGTTTCGGCAATATTTCGCCAATTGGCAGTAGACATGATCGAGTGATACAGTTCGATCGCTAACAGTCATCCACTCAATGAGTGTGGACACATCAATTCCGTCCAGTAAACGATAACAAAAGCGGCTGCTACGCCACCAAGATACAAGGGGCAATGCCCCACCATGTGCGTCTGGCGGAATCGCCGCCAAACTTGTAATGCCGACCAGCTGCCGAGCTACCGCCGATTGCAAGAGACGGTTTCGACCAGCGCTGACGTTGTTCTCATCTATACAGAGCACTTCCCACAGGCTCGTGGCCAAGAAACGCGAAATCGAATCAGTGGCATCCGTGGATGTCTTGCCGTCCGACAGCGACTGACTGATTTCCGTACAGTCAACGGAGTGGAGCAATTCATTGAGTTGGGATGATGGAGCTGCTGAAAATGGCCCTAGCTCTTCACGTAGTTCATTGGACATCTTGGACATCTGAAGCAAAAGTTGGCGCCACAATGTGCGCACCGTTTCTTTTTTCGCGTTGTTGTTTTCTCCCGTGTTCAAAAAAAGAAGGAGAAGCTGTTTCAATGCGTCGTATTGGTCAAGTGTCGTTGAGTGAACAATCATCTCACCAAACACCTTCTTGTCCAAACGTACATCGGCATTGTCGGATGCAGGCCATGACAGGACGGACGAGGAGTCCCGTTGTAGCGGTTCCGAATTCGATTTTGAAGGTGATGTCACATGCTGCTGCGAGAACGACTTCCAATATTGCTGCACAATGTTCAACGCGCGAGAGCGCAAAAACTGAAGATGCTCAGCTGGCGTGTTCAAGCCACGTTTCTCCAACACAGCGAAGAAAGCTTCTTTGAACAATGCATGGGGTGCATTTTGATCGACGAAACTGCGAAGGAACTGCAGGACGCTGGCGGTTGATTGTCCAACGCCTGATTCGGTCTCAGGACTGTTGGCAATGCTGGCCGCACCAATACCTTTTTCCCACAACGACAAATCCCGAAAAATAACCTGAAGAACAGACTCCACGTCGTCACTGGAAGTCGCTTCTGAAAATGTTGAACAAAAAGTAGCAAAGTGGTTGACTGCCTCAACAACCATACTCGAGATTTCTGACCGTAGGTTCACTGACGACAATGGAGCGGTGCCCGGTACGGACGACGAACTACGCGTAATGAAAACAAGTTTGGCGACTTCTGATACACAGAGCGGGGCGGCTTCAGACTCCATTTCCTCATTGCACCGAGTGTAGTTGTCGGCCGCTGACTTCCACATGTTCATAAGAAGCGAAACAAGCACCGCGCGTTGATCTGCCCACTGCGAAGTGAGCAAAAGCTTTTGGACCAGCTGCGTCGGACATGCTTGGAGAGTCAGGAGCTGCTGGGCGCAAGCTAGAAACTTCTGCGTTTGAAACAACTTCTGTCGTGTAGTAAGCGGGACTCTCGCGTGCTTCGATGCAAGCTGCTCCACACGACACACGGCGTCTGCGACAATGGCTTGGCGGTTACTTATAGCAGTGCCAAGCATCAGCCTCCAGACATGGTCAAAGTGAATTGTTGATTGGGGCCAGCTAAGTCCGTCTGACTGACCGGTGTCTCCAGCTGAAGAAACGACGTCGTCAAAGAGAAGCTGGTAGCTATCGTACGCGATCTCGTGAACCAGGTCGTGTAACTGTTCAATGTGGGAAGGCAGAAGACACTGAGTGGAGGGCGCCAACACTGTCGGCAAGAGAAGAAGCTCGCTGAGATTGTCAGCGATTTGACAATCGTGGGATTCACCATGCTCGACGTTCATGATGTTGCGCAAAACATCCCATGTGGCAATTTCCCTGTCCGTTAGCGTCATAACGACAAACAAGCGAACAACTTTCGTGTCGACGCCAGCACTATAGGTGTTGGTAGCGTCGTCTGCAGCTGCGTTTGCAGAGCATAACTGCTTCAAATTGACATGATACTTCCCCACCAACGCCGCGTATGCCACCAATGATTTTGGGGTCGCTACAGCAACCACTGCCCCTCGAAATGATTCCATCAGCGCATGAATCAGAGACGGATCGACTGTGTCTGTGAAGAAATCATGTCCTTCAGCCTCCCCAGTGGCTTCTTTGTAATCCAGCACAATGGCTCCACTAGGTTCCTTTGTCACTCGTAGCGTCCAGTCTAAGTTTGCGACGTTGCGCAGCAGGCGGCGATGCATTTCTAATGCTGAAATTTCTGCGGCAGCATGCTGTTCTTCTTTGGGTACAGGCGTCGAATGACGCAATGCGGTCGACTTGAGGGCGCACAGAATTGCTAACGCCATGTGATGCGTTCCAAGAACTTCATCTTTGAGTTCTGAACGAATGAAAAGGTCTCCGATTGTGCCCAATATGTCAACCAGATTGTCGGAACGCCGAGCGTGTCCCTGGGCAATGCAAGAACAAACAAAATGTGTGAAAGTGGAAATAAAGAACGCCACCTGTGACAGAGAGGCAAGGCCTTCCGGGATACTGTCAGCGGCAGGCGCTTGTGCGGGGTCCGCAAACACGTGGCACACTCGGGCAAGTTCAGAATCCAAAAGATCCCAATCTTCTGGCTCGGGAACATGTGACGAAATTTGATTCAATAACTCGAGCAACACAGCCCGCAGTACTTTCTGAAGCTCTATTTCAGAGAAAGAAAACTCTTCTAAAAGACGTGATTGTAAGCGTGTCAAAACCCGAGGCAATGATTCAGAGCCACTCGCGTCTGCTTTTGCCGAACGTATGTGGTGAATAGCGCTGTGGCACACCGCTACCACTTGGGAATCACGGGCAAAGGCAGCTTCAACTTGCTGTTGCAGTGTTGCGAATTGAATGTTCGCGGCGTCACAGATGACGAAAAAATTGTCGATGTTCTGAAATTGAACTCGTTTCCATTGCCCACGCGCCCAAGCATTGATGCCAGCGGCTTCGTTAGCTTGGGACAGATCTGCAGGAGAGTGCAAGCAGCATACTTTGGACGCCTCCAAAACAAGCCAGCGGAAGCGCAACATCCTGTCGTAGAGCGCCGATGACTTCAACTTCGGCAGAAAATTCGCAGAATGGATGGCGCCAGTGTTCCCGCCAACTCCCAGCGATGGTAACAAAAGTGCAGTGAGCCAGGACTCAGTCTCTGCGATCAGGTCTCGCAAGTTCTCGGACCCATTGTTGTGGCATGCAATGCACTGAGCTACAAATGCGGCGACGATAAACACTAAAAACGTCATATCGGTGACTTGAAATGGACCGCCCTCAGGTACTTTTTGAGACATTGGTGGCATGGGGCTCCCAACTAAACCACTGAGAAGCAGGCCAATGAACGCAATTCTCCGGTCCTTACTCCACACTGCGTTTTGTGCTGAGACTTTGCCCACCGTATCGTTGGAGTGTGTATACAATGTGTGACGGGCCCACGAGTAAAATTGGAAATACGAAGGTGCAAGACGCTGCGCGACCTTCAATGTCTCCCATGCAACGGGATTTTGGATGCGGACGAAGTCATCCTGTGTTTGCTTCATATTTGCGTCCGTCATCCTATGCCATGAAAGAGAGTCGCCAACGAATGACCGTTGATTGAACACTGCATGGATTTTCGGATGGGCCGCCTCCAAGCCGCTGACGTCGTACAGGAAAGCGCTGGCAGCTTGCAAAAAGTTGCGACCACAGGCGTGTACTTCTGGGTCGTCAAGGAGAACAGTCAACAGGGGCGGCTTCACCACAGCAACGTTATGTGACTCTGTCTTCTCCGGCTGCTGCACCATATCTCCTTCTGGTGGCTCTGGAGAATGGGACACATGGTCAGAGTAGCGAGAAGCCAAAAATCCAATCAAACCTCCTTTTTCGATGTAAGACGTGGTCGCCTTGCTGACGGCACTGGCTGTTGCTGCAATTGCCTTGGTTGCTGCCCGCACGACGACTTCGCTGGGAAGCCTAAGTTCCTTCGAATCGCCTCTTACATCGTCGATATCTTGTGCCTCCCACGACATTGCAATCGTACGTTCCAACGCGTTGAATCTATTCATGAATTCCGTAAACGACGGTTGTGGTTGCGCGGACAACAGATCCTGAAAGAATTCATGATCGATAACACTGCGCCACCACAATGATGGGGAATCCAATGAGCCTGCGTCATGAACGCCCAACAACTGAAGACCAAGTTGCAAGCACTTTAACTGCGCAGAGGGTGCCAAGGAACTGTGTACGGTTGGTGCTGTCGGGCAAACATTCTGCTCAGAAGTGCGATTAGGAGTGCAGGCGATGAACCACAACACCGCCAGCAAATCTTGAAGGGCAAAATGGAGTGTACTCGGTGCATCGTGGTCGACTTTTGCGTTCATTATCCAAGGTCCAAGTTTGAGTAACATCGTGTCAACAAGTCGGTGCAAACATTCGTCGCAGGCTGCACGGCACCAATGTGTGAAAGCATGCAGGGCCAGGGCAACCCATGTCTCCACATAAACGTGCTCTTGTGTCACACCGAGGTACTGCAATAATTTGACGGATGGATGGCCGACGCGTATGTCATGCTCCACCAGTGCAGTTGCACCTGCACCGTCCGAAGTCCACTCCATCTCAGCTTCAACAGCGTCATCGCTGGAATCGGTTGCGTCGCCATCCTCAATGAAGAATTTTGGATGTAAAATACAAGAGTCTCTGTGCGAATCGAAGATCCAAGTGACGATATCTGTTGCTGCTTTTCGTAAACGAATTTGGGCTGGAACGTGGTCCAGCACACGCAGTTGCCGAAGTAAAAACGCGGCTTCGACCAGCTACACAGAGGAAGCAAAAAGCATCACACCCATCTGTTGTTTGCTACACAACGCGCACAACTCATACGAACCATATTCTCCTTGATGAACAAACTGTTGCAGACATCCGTCGTGCGAGGGCACATTGACAGATACTGCATACTCAGTGCCAACGGATCATCGCGCTTGGTACTGCTGCAAGCGGGGGGAAACGTCAGCAAACGGTTGGTACGAGCCGCTGTCAGAACACTCCATTTCATGGTTGCAAATATACCTGTCGGGTTGCTGGCCATTGCGAAGAGGATACAAACTTGGAGCAGCATTGAAGAATTCGGCGGCAACATCCGTGATTGCAGCTGCAACTTCATCGTCGTTTACAGCGAATGAAGTTTGACCGGCGGGTCTCAGCAGTTGCCAGGCGAGATCAAGTTGATTGTGTGACAATAATTGTTTTCCTAAGACCAAGGGAACATCATGCCAATGCAGTTTTTCACCGTGTGTCAACATCGACGAACCTAAACACAGCTTCCAAGACTTCTTTGGTATCCAGTAGAATGCGAGATCGTGCACTTCGATGCAATCTTCGACTAACGATTCCCAGTCTGAATCCATCGCAGATGCTGAAACTGTCAGCGACGCATGTTGAATGAATTCAGATAGAAGCTCAATTCCACTCTTCGATTTGCGTGAGGTGGAGACATCGCCGGCACTTCGGTCCGCAAGATCAATTGATCTAGCTTCTTGCAAGTCCTTCGGCGACACAGCAAAGCCATACGAACTCATGAGCACGCCGGCAGGGACCCACTTGACTCGGCACTCCTCCATGCGGGCATTCAATGTCAGAAGCGCGGTGCTTGTTGGTTTCTCGCTCGCACCTGAGCCTCGACTGCGGAGTACAGCGAGGACAGTTGTCGCGGCGTCGATTATTTGTCGAATATCATCCCATGCCCAAGAATCTTGACGGGCAGTGTCACTGTAGATTGCATCAATGCAGATTTGCAACAAGTCTTGTTCACAGCCAAATAACTCTGCAAGGTCGTCAGCCACCGTGTCGTTCGAGGTCAACAGTTCGAGAAGCGTTTTTATTGGGGACGTGATGGTTGCACCGGCGTCGGTCGTCCCGTGCTGCGCCACGATGGTGGTTCGCAAAAGTGTGCTCCAGGGAGTCGGGCAGAAACTTATTAAATGCCGGCGAAGCGTTCGTAGCTTTGAGCACAACCCTCCACCACTGGGCTTGCGGTCCATCAAATGGTATTCAGTCACACACTGAAGTTTCTGGGCGAGTGACATTTGCTCCCAAGTCACTAAACGCATTGTGGCTGGCGCAGATCCAGAAAACACGAGGACAGACAAGGTTTGCACGTTGGCCAAAAGAGCTCGGAGTTCCTTCGCACTTTCACGTGGGCGATTCCGCAAAGCAAGGTTGTGTTCGCATATTATCTTTTGTGACAAGCAGTGGCCTGTTCGAACAGTAGAAAAACACACCAACATGATTGAGCTAACGACGCCAGAGACTATGCTTGACACAGAAAGACGCACCGAGAAGACCTGTGGCGGAGTCGATCGCACGAATTCGCGCTTGGTACCAACGGCTCAAAATGTCGAATGACTCAGCGCACAACAACGATACGTCCGAACCAAGAGAGTTGTTCTTCAATCGAGTGATGTCCTCAAGTGACAGTTCATAACAATTCGCAATAGCAAGCCAAGAATGGCTTCGATGTGTGCCACAGCGCCAAAAATATAGGTTGTGCTGTGAACTTACTGCTTCACCGTCGGAACTGAGCTCGTTTGCCTCGCGACTTGCACGCGTCACACTTTCTTGCAGTTCCGTTGAATCTCGTGGCAGAGCCGGTAGTAGATGGGCATATCTACACGCAAAAGTAACAACACATTCAAATCCATGAAAAGTGCACGGGCAGACCAACAGACGGATGCAACGAACGTGGTTGGATCGGCTGCAAGTGGAATCAAGCGACGCAGAATACGCAAGCGCATTGGGAAAAGCTCGCTGGGAAAAGCTTCGAACAGTGCCTGATGTACGCAGCAGGCCCATAAACAATGAACACAAACACAAATTCGTAGATCAACTGTATGACAACAATTTACGTACCTCAAGTGCGATGAAGTCCACCGCCTTCGCAGCACGTGGAGACACTAGAACATTTGCCCACGCAATGGCGGGAGAATTTTTCATCGAAAACAGCTTCGCAATTGGCAACGTGGGCAAATGTGAATCCTTTGCTTCGGCAGAATCCAACGCTTCTGACGTGCGGCCAAGAACCCACAACAACTTGCAATACCGTGATACTGTGGCGTTGTCGTACGTAGACATTGGTTGTTGCAAAAAGTGCTGCATTCGATCAATACTCAAAGTCGAAACGAGGCCTTGGGACAACTCTTCAAACGTCGTCGACGTTTCCAACTGAAGCAAAGTCCCGACCCATTCCTGGTCTTGCACTTGTGGTAGCCAATGGCTGATTGATGCAAGTAAATGGAAGTGGAGATATCTAGCATTGACTTCGTCTTCAAAAGCACGACCAGCGGTGGCCGAAGTCCCTTCGACATCCTGTGCAGCGGCATTGAAGAACAAAGGTGACAACAAGACCCAAGCGCAACGATGATTTCGGCAAAATACGCAGGTGATAAGCATACCACACTTTGTTGACTCGGGGTTGAGTTGTGATAATCGCGGACCACAGAAGAGTTGAGATCAAGCGACACTTGCACTTGATGATTGCCTCGCATGCGGCAAAATTGGTTCTCGACGAAAACTAGTTCGCTGACAAGAGCTCTAATAATTCCTTTAAGGACAGTGTCTCGACCGAGCGAAAACCTGTGCGGATACACGGACAAGAAACACGTGGACACTCTGAGCACAGACACGACGAGACAAAACTGCAAGAAGAGTAGGCTTCACGCACTTTTGAGATAAATGCAGGGGAATCGCGAACTGCGCGGTGCGCTGCGCGGTGTCAACAACCTGCTCCAGAGTCGTTTCCTGGAACAATCTAACTGAAGCACTCAGGAGCAACTCATTGTCGCGGCGACGGTCATTTTGCGTCGTGGCGAAAGCAATGAGTCCGTTGGGAGCGTTTGAGACATGCAGCGTTGAGTCAATCGGTATGTCGCTTGAGAGGCGCTGACATATTGCACGAGTATTTCCTGTTGGGACTTGCATATCGACTAAACAGGCACTTTCGTCGAAGTGTTCCCCAGAGCTCGATTCAAAGTGAATTATTTCTATAGCGGCCGAGGAGCTGGGATACTGCTGTAATTTCGGAACGCGCAAAAGGCACAATCGGGCTTCCTGCGTCCAAAAATGTCCAATGACACGGTACGAGTGAAGTATGTTCGGTGCCTGTACTTCACGATTCTGTCTCTGTAACCCCCACACGTTCAAGTCTCCGAACATGTCACTTGCTGCGACGAAACCTCCACAAGCGGAAAAGGACAGTGACACTAGGGCTGGAGCACCTGCTCGCCGGCGTCGCCATCGTCGAGAACACTTGCTGAGAATGGAGGTGCAGATACCAGCGTTGCGGCGCTGAGCCATTTGGGACAACGATTCTGACGAGGAAGTGAAGTTGAGAACGTCACGAGAGTCGAATTGCGGCGGAGACCCTCCGCCCCTGTCCAACCCTTGCACAGTGAAGATGTGCACAGCAGAGAGGGTGCCCCTGTTCTTCTCAGAAGCAGAGGGTTTCGCGAGGCGGCCTCCAACGGCAACGCTGCAGCTCCCCTTCGCGTCAACGAAGAAGGCGCATTGATCAAACCGGTACAGCCCAGTCTTTGGGAATTTGAAGACCTTCCACTGAGCTGTCAGCTGCGTTGTTGTCGCAGCACTGCTATCGTTGGGTGCGTGGGCATACTCAAAGTGCAATGCTTGAACACCGCGGTCTGCCTTGAATTGAATCTGCACGGCACAACACACGGGCAAAGTGACACGTGGGGAACACAACCAATGCTGGCGACTTGGACAATGCCGACGTACTGGAAAAAGCTCAACAATGCCTAATCTTTGCGACTGAGTGCAAACTGCAACTCTCACGTTCTTGTCTCCTGCCTCGGCGGTGTACTCCAAAACTTCCATGCCAACCACGACGGTCTTTGCGGGGAGCAATATCATGCGTGTTGCAATTCGGCCCGACACTGATTGACGCATGTCGATTAAATATATCATTGACCCAGTAGCGAGCGCAAAGATCTGAGATGAGTCGTCCCAAGTCGTGACGAGGCGTGCTCCAGGGGCTGGCTGTGAACCATCAGATTGCGTTACTGCCGCCAGCTCGGCAGTGATGGCAGACACAGCGTCCCCGACATCCTGCTTTTTCTCGTTATCGCTCTGCGAATTCGCTTGTGCTCGGAGCAGACTCGTGCCGACTGTAGCGCGGACATGGTCGAGTGAGACAGACACCACCGTCCCTCTCAGCATCGGTGGAACATTCTTTTCTTTGCACGAGTCTACGGTGTGGAGTTGAATACAGCGGGGAGTCGCTAACGCCACGAACCGGTTATTCGGGGCCACGCTGTGCACGAACGCTGCGTTGGTGTGCAAAGGAACGAGGTCCCCATCGCTATGAGCGTTCCCTGAGCTGCCTAAGAGTCTTGCTGAACAACGAGAAAATCGCCGCCGGCAATACCCTTCTGCTGCACCAAAGCGTTGCGAGAAAGTAGACGGAGGCAAGGGCAAAAGAGACGGAACGCGAACAGTGCGGCTGAGCGCAAAAAGTACAACTCGATTTGGTGGATGGGTGTGCGCTGCAGTGGCTTCGTCTCCTTGCTCATTGGCTTCATGTGTGTGCAACGAGAGTAAGTGATCAATTCGTGATTCAACACTCTCTGAGCGCAGACCAGCTTTCGAAATTTGGAAATCGCCAGCACTGGAGTGCTCAGCTTTCACCCGCAACCAGGGACGGACTTTGTGGCTCGGATCTGACGAAGCACTTGCTCCAACGGCGGCGGGGGAGGGCTCGCTGCTGTCTGAGGCAGAAGAAGGCGACGTGATAGATTCTCCATCATCGACGTCGCCCCTAGCCAAGAAGTCGGCCACGGAGGTCTCCATTACTGCCCGGTGCTGTTTGTGCACATGTCTTCACCCTATGGCGGGAAAACAAATTGCCGGTGCAGCATTCGTCGCCGCGAATCGCCGCCGTGGGAACTGCGCTAGCTCTTTATGCTGAGGAAAAGTAGGTCGCAGATTGTCCACGTCCTCAAGAAATCTTGTGTTTGCACCCACGACACTTGACAATGTTGTAACGGTCGTCTAGAGCGAGAGCTCTTCGTTTTCGTCGGAGCTCAACTGGTCTCCTGTGGTTGTCAATCCTCCATTCGCTCGGCCTCTGCAGGATCTGTCCGCACACTGCGAGCTGTTCTCTCCCTGTGTGTTGAAAAAGAAGCAGTCCACGCTCTCGTGTTCGCCCGCTGGATCCCGCAAACTCACGGCCCAGACCATGACATTCTAAGTTGGCAAAATCGAAGCAGCGCAACAAGACGTCAACCTCGCGTCTTCAAACTTCTTCGGATGCTTGCCATAACTAAACTCCGTGCAGTTGTTATGCACGCATACAGTAACAACCAACCAACCCTGTGTCATGGCTCACGACTTGTCGTCGCGCGTGTTGAACGCACTGTCTATCGGAGGTGTGAACATACACGAACGCTAACACCACAAGGAACACGCGACGACGCGACGACGCGACGGCGTGGCGACGTGATGAAGGCGGCGTGTCCCCGTGTTGGTTGGCACCAACCAACGAACGATGGGCGAACGAAGGAACGAACGAACGAACCAACCAATGAACCAACGAACAACGAAGCAGTTCGTTCAAACCAAACGAACGAACAACACAGAGACAACAGCCAACACAGCAAAGGAGCGAAGGACGGTATGCCATAAACGACAGAAAGCCATTATACAGTCGTAAAAGTTGGAAGTCGCCGACGGTCCGCAAAGTGGGGAAAGCGAACGAACGCAACGAACGAATTGTAATGCTTCTTTGTGTGGTTTGCGACGTCGTTCGTTCCTTCATTCGTTCGTTCCTTCGTTCCTTCGTTCCTTCGTTCATTCGTTCATTCCTTCGTTCCTTCGTTCCTTCGTTCGTTCCTTCGTTCGTTCCTTCGTTCATTTCCTTCGTTCGTCGTTCCTTCCTTCGGTCCTTCGTTCCTTCGTTCCTTCGTTCCTTCGGTCCTTCGGTCCTTCGTTCCTTCGTTCCTTCGTTCCTTCGTTCCTTCGTTCCTTCGTTCCTTCGTTCCTTTGTTGTTCTGTGATCACGCTCTCAGTCAGTCAGTCACTCAATCAAAGTCTTCGCCACTGTGCGTCGTCAGAAACCACCAAACGACGAAGGAACGAACCAACGAACCAACGAACCAACGAACCAACGAACAACTTACTTCGTTGCTTGCTTGCTTACTTACTTGGCTGACTCGTCGCGCTCGACCTGTGCTCGCGTGTTCGTATATTTACTTCTTGCGGCCTTGTGGTCGGTGTCGTTGCGGGTGACGTGGGGGCATCGTTGCCATGGCAAGTTGTTGCGCATGATGATGCAGACACCCACGTCCTTGTCAT
>Ga0213839_1001950_pt1 | contig 12236 bp, 15 predicted proteins | sample SWPATP21_FD_160075 | JGI IMG/M metagenome (GOLD analysis project Ga0213839, IMG submission 160075) | Coastal seawater microbial communities from Marineland, Florida, United States - SWPA TP2 #1 | ecosystem: Environmental > Aquatic > Marine > Coastal | place: USA: Florida | collected 2016-08-14 | reverse complement strand
GAACCGAACGAACCGAACGAACCGAACGAACCGAACGAACCGAACGAACCGAACGAACCGAACGAACCGAACGAACCGAACGAACCGAACGAACCGAACGAAGTCACAAGGCCAGCAACGCCAAGGAGTCAGTGGGCGGGAACGCCAAGGAGTCAGTGGGCGGGAACGACGCCGTGTTTGTTCAGCCTAGCCTCTGCGCTTGGCCGCGGTCACAGTCATACCGAGTTGCGTTGCATCTGCATGGGTCCATGGATTCGCATGGCGGTTCCGATGAAGAAGCAGTGTACAGTTTGAGTTCTGAGGACAGTTGTGGGCGGGCACACACTGCATCGTAATACCAGATGAGTGGAATGTACGCTGGAAGTTACGTTTTTTATAATACAGTAGTTGTTTCGCGGCGACGTTTCGTGGTTTGTTTTGCGCGCGCAACTTCGTGGAGCTTTGATTTGGTGCACCACAGTTAATTAATCGTCGAGTTGATTTTCACAAGCCGGCCAGCCACCCAGCCAGCCACCCAGTCACCTGTCACGGGTATCTGGTATCTGCCACGGCTAGCTGCCCAACAACCCACTGGCGACACTATGATTCTGTTGGGGTCTCGCACTCTGCAACAGTTTGTGTTTGTATTGTGTTGGACGCATGGTGTGTGCGAGTGGTGTGAAGGATTCAAGGAAGGACCCTGGCTCGAGGACAAGAGTACTGTACTCTAGTACCATACCGTCGACCAATGGCTCTCGCGGAAGTATTTCAAATACGACGGTACCTCGCGGAAGTATGACATGCATTTATTTATTACGGCTCTTAGCGTTCCCGAGCAATCTACAATGTTTGCGGGAGAGTGGACTGTTGACCTTGAATGCCCGAAACATTTTCGGGGCTCACGGGGTGTAGTTGAGCGTTGGCGAATGCTACCACGTCCTCCATGGTGGGACGGTCCAGTGGTTTCGGGGTCCACATAGACTGCATCACGGCGTGGAAGCTCACCGGCAAGCACACCGGCAAATCGGGACGCAAGTTGTTGTACACGACACGGTGTCTACAAACACGCAAACAAAATGGCAACGCCGGTGATCACTTTGAATGTCGACGCCCACGAATGTGGCCGGCGTCAAACATGCACGCCCAACAAACGGAAAGTATAAAAAACGGACCCGACTACTGCTGTCGGCAGAGATCCATATGGCCGTTTTCCATTGAACAAGACCGCGATCAGAATACCAAGCGCATACACGTCCACAGCTGCTCGGCGTCGACACTGACTTGACGAATCTTTCGGTGGTGGATCATCGCCTTGTTGACAGCTTCCGCCAGCGATTGTCTCTGGGGCCATGTAATCCATGGACCCCATGTTCTTGGTCATCGTTCTATCGTTATCGATGACGCGGGAAATGCCAAAATCAGTCACTTGCGCTGTCCAATCTTTCGTCAACACCACATTGCTGGGCTTGACGTCGCGATGGACAACCTTCAACTCGTGCATGTACCTGCATTTATTTACAACCATACTGAACACCGACAGAAAAGTGCGCGTCAAATAGCGGGTGCAGCGAGACATTAACGTACGCTAGTGCTTGCGCGACATGCAACGTCCACTTTCGCCGCTTTGCAAAAGTCACCTCCTCAAAAGACTTCCGGTAGTATTTCGACAATGGTCCGTTGTCAGCGTATACACTCACAAGAAAGCCGCGTCGGTGGGCGACACTCTCGTATGTACCGAGCAGCTGCACGATATTTGCGTGGCGGAGTTTGCTTAAAATCGTCAGCTCATTGAAAAAGCCATCGAACCCGCCATCGTCCATCTCCAAAGACGAGAACGTTTCTTTTAACGCCACGCGGGAGCCCTTGTGAGCAATCACACGTGAACCCGTATCCATTGACGACGAAGATGATGGTGACGCCAACGGGGACGTTGGTGACGAGCGCTCGTCGGCAATGAGGTCTTCGACAAGCTGGATGCAAGGCCGTGCAACCCACAAAGCAAGAGCGAAACAACACACAGTGACGACACTCGATCAATAAGAAAGGTCCAACATATATGGAGGCAGCAAGTACCATACCTCGGCGACGTAAACTCTGCCAAACCCACCCGCGGCCACGAGAGTCATTTGGTCCTCGTCAATGACGCCAGCTGGCAGCAATCTGATTACCTGCGACAAGAAATGCCGTGTCATGACCGACATGATAGTGTCAGGTTGGTTATCCGGATGAACAGAACTCTGTTTCTTGGTCATCGATTTCTTCGGAGGACCCTTGCTCTGAGATGGCGTTGATCTCGACCGCAGCCAGACAACCAAGACGATTGCGATAACCACAACCGTGATCGGGATTGAAACGCTCAGGGCAATTGTGACGGCGTCCGCTTCTGCGGGCTCTGTTGTGACGACAACACACTCCACACCACATTTGCTCGCAAATTCATCAACGCAATCTGCCGGGCATTGCGTGGGCACAAAATTGTTGGCTTCGCAATTTTGCAGAGTGGATACAATGTTGCAAATACTGTTTGGGACGGCTCCATCCAACAACGGAATACCGCCAAACTTGAGCAATGTCAACGACACAAGACTACCAATCGCTGGTGGTAAAGGACCGGTGAAGCCGTTGCTGTTCAGGTCCAGCTCTGCCAAATCTGTCAGTGAGCAAAGGATCGGTGGAATCGTTCCCGTGAAAGAATTGCCGTACAGAGACAGCATCGTTAAGTCTGTCAAACTTCCAATTGCAGACGGGAGCGTGCCTGAAAATTCGTTGCTCCCCAGTCGAAGTCTAGCCATCGAGGACAAACTCCCAAATGAAGAAGGTAACGTCGACGTCAACCGATTGCCGGTGGCGAAAAGTGTATTAAGTGAGGCAAGGGATGTCAACGACCGTGGCAGTGTACCCTCAAAGCTGTTTAGCTGCAAAAATAGTGCAGTGAGAGAGGACAAGCTGCCGATGCTCGGAGGGATGGAGCCAGACAGGGAGTTGTCCTCCAACTTCAGCAACTCGATGTCTCCTAAATTGGAAATGGTGCTGGGCACTGTCCCAGTCAGCTCATTGGCGCCGAAAATGAACGTGCTACAGCTGAAGTCCTGCGCTGGCACAGACGGCAGGGTTCCTGTGAGGGAATTATCTTGGAGACCGAAAAATGCAGCTGATGTCAACGAAAAAAGCGCTGGTGGGACGGTACCCAGTAGACTTTGCGAGTCCAGGTCCAAACCGTCGGTCGCGATGGTGGTGTCAGTGGTGCAATCCGCCAAATTGCACTCAAACAAGTAACGGTCGGAGCAGGTCCCGTCCGAGTAGAGGCACCCCGCCGCCACGTGAAACAAAATACAAAGAACCAACGCCATTTGCACCGCGCCATCACGTATTGTGGCTTCAACCTTCGACATGGTCGCTCACACGCGCGTGGGCAAGCAGGGATCGGCCGAGAGCACGTCGCCTCCTGATGCGTTCAGTCGTCACACACACACGCACGCACGCACGCTGCACCTTAGTGCGTGTGCAAGTTAGCAGGGAGTGTCGGCGCTCGTTTCGCGATGAGAATATTTGTCGATTGTTACATTGTTGCCGCTCATCACAACAGTCCCACTTGCCGCATCGACGTCAATTTGCGCGACTAGGTTATTGTGCCGGTCTTTTGATCATCGTTGCTGGTTGTCGTTTGTTGAATGGCATCTTCGGGTGTCAATGAGGTTCGTGTTTCTAACACCTCAATGGGTGGTTTTACCGGACCTGACGATGACCACCCGAACACGATGTCATGATCAACCTACCGACCGGCCAACGAGGCAGATTGAGTGAATGATTGATTGCTCAACAACGTCAGTGAAGTCGGTGATCAAGGTTCGCTGTCAGCCAGTTCTTAGTGCCATCCTTCTACTGCTGCTGTGTTGTTCGTTGAGACCAGGAAAGGTCGAGAGGAAGCTCGCAGATCGGTGTAAAGTTGACCAGCTGTGCGTGCTTGCCAGTTGGTTGGCTGGCTCGTTCGTTCAACCAATAAATCATTCCATCACTCCATCGTCCCACCGTCCCACCGTCCCACCGTGCCACCGTCCCACCGTGCCACCGTCCCACCGTGCCACCGTGTCATTGTCCTGACGTCCTGTCGTCTCTTCGTCTCTTCGTCTCTTCCTTCCTTCCTTCCTTCCTTCCTTCCTTCCAAAGTTCATTGGTGAAAACGTCCAAACGAACGACAAACAGTAAACGACGAACGACGACAAACGAACGACGACGAACGACAAACGAACGACCAACGAACGACGACAAACGAACGACGAACGACAACAAACGAACGACAAACGAACGACGAAAACGACGACGAACGACGACAACCGAACGAACGAACGACCACAAACGAACGACCACAAACGAACGAACGACCAACGACGACAGACGAACGACCAACGAACGAACGAACGACCAACGACGTTTTTGAGGTACAGTAGGTCAGGTAGGTAGGTAGGTGGTGTGTGTGTGTGGGCGGGCGGGCTGGGGGCTGGGGGCAGGAGGTGGGCGAGACACCGAAGTATGGCATAAGACAATGCCACAAGAACAGGGCCAAGAGTGAGTGAGTGAGTGAGGAAAGAATTCGTTCGACAAAACCAGTGTAGACCACTCTCTGCAGTCACCCCGTTGTGGGGGGGAAACCGCCACCCGCCCGCCCGCCGTCCACGGCCTATCTATTCCTTCCATCTATCTCTGCCGTTGCGCCAAGCAAGGCCCAAGGTTGACTCCGCTTGGGCACCTCAGCAAACTTCGACAAGTAAGTAAGGAAGGAAGGAAGGAAGGAAGAAGTGCTCCCGGATGGGTGGGTGCGCGAGGCGATCCAAGTAGCCTGACTGAGGACAAGGTGCGTGCGTTGTGGGTAGATCTAACTGGATGCTCACGCACCCAACATCATCAAGGTGAGCAGTGTGTTTTGCCTTGTGGGTGCTCAAACACCCTCCACAAGCGATGCGCTCACAAGCTCACGAGCGATGCGCGCGAAACCCCATTGCCTATTATACCCACCTCAAGTGGGTAATTTTGATGATCGAAGTGAGTGTAATTGCCAAGTTTGCAAGTTTGCTGTGTTCTTGACAATTCTGAATTCTGTTGGTGTATGGTGTGTCATAGTGAGGAGTTAATTTGTGGTGGGTGGATGGTCGGTCGCTGGCAGTTTGAAGTTCGTTGGTGCAATTTGAAGTTTGATTGAGAGGCGGTGCAATTTGGAGTTTGTTGGAGTATGATGTTGTGGAGGTAGTCTGGCGTTTGGAGCTCAGGGCGAGGAGTTTGAACTTTTGGGGTTGAGAGATTGAAGCCTATGGAGCCTTGCGGCATGCTGTCGGTTTATGGTGCACTCAACGAGTTATTAAGTTGGAGGTTTCGCTCGGCGTTTGTTGACTCCGTGGCAGTGTGTGGCATTGTGGAGGACTTTGGAATTCGGAGATTGTATAATTCAGTGCTCGAATGCTGGAGTCTGCAGTCTGGAGTTTGGCTGAATGGCACAGTTTACCACGTTGGAGTTTGCAGTTTGGAGTTTGCAATGCCATATTCGACTGTGGAGCTTGCAAGAAGTACTCAGTACTGGAAATACGTTACATGGCATGCTGAACTTGCGTACCATCAACACAAAGAAAATATGTGCAATTTGTCTGCTTCACCTTCGTTATCGGAGTCGATGGAGAAGAATTCCATCCACCATCCTACATATCACAGAATGTATAAAGTTATCATAATCATAGCGGCACCTGCGAGCCGCATTTCGCCGTGACTTCGTACCACAATGCGCAGTCGGTGGATAGGCTATGCCTGGCAAGTCGCCGATCGTGTCGTATGGTGTCACAAATTCCTCGATGACGATGGAACCACAACAAGTACACGGCAGTCGTCCGTCGTCGATGAGCTCACTCCCATGTATTCAAGGTGGCTAGCACGGCCTTCACGGAAGGGCGCTGCTGTGGATCTGCAGACCACATGGACTGGAGCACGCCGTGAAAGCTAGCTGGCAAAGACGCCGGCAAATCTGGACGGCAGTTGCAATGTACGACACGATAGCTATGTTGACAGCAAGACAAATCGCACCACTAAAGAAAATGTCCGCAAGAACAACTAGGTGGCGCAAGAACAACTAGGTGCCGGAGCAAGCACACGCACCATACTGCGGCGGCTGGTATAGATTCATACGGTGGTTTTCCGTTGAAGAGCACCGCTATCAGAATACCGAACGCATACACGTCTACAGCTGCGCGGAGTCGGCTCTGAACTGAAGGCTCCAATACCTGTGCATCGTTGCCTTGAGAATTGTCGTGGCCGTCAAGCGTCTCTGGGGCCATGTAATCGGCTGAGCCAACGTTCTGCGTCATCGTTCTGTCGATATCTGTGAGGCGAGAAATGCCGAAGTCGGTCACTTGTGCTGTCCAGTCTTTCGTCAACACCACATTGCTCGGCTTGATGTCGCGATAGACAACCTTCAAATCGTGAAGGTACCTACAATCATATCAATTCGCCGCGAGGTTAGCACGCGCCCAGCCCAGGAGGCGCAGCGAACAGGCGACGTACGAAAGTGCGTATGCGATATCCAATGTCCATTTCTTTCGCTGTGTGAAAGTCACTTCCTCAAAAGGTTTTTGAAAGTAATTCGACAAAGGTCCATTCTCAGCAAATATCGTCACAAGGAAGCCACGTTCGAAGGTTTCACTTTCGTATGTACCGAGCAAGTGAACGATGCTTGGATGTCGCAGTTTGCGCAAAATCGACAGCTCATTGAACAACTCGTCGAATCCGCCGTTTTCCAAGTCCAACGACGCGAACGTCTCTTTCAACGCCACGCAGGTTCCCTTCGTAGCGCCCCTGCGCATCTCTGACGTGTTCGGCGACAATGACGCAGACGAGTATGCCGGGGAGACATCGCTGTCCACTGCGAGGTCTTGTAGTAGCTACATGCAACGGTGTGTGTCACAACATTGTACCGTGAAATAGTCGGCCAGCATCAGGGCAAGTTCGAGCAATGGCGCCTTACCTCAGCAACGTACACTCGCGCAAAACCACCTGTGCCCACGAGAGTCATCTTGTCTTCGTCGATGATACCTTGTGGCAACAATTTGAGAAACTGCGATAGGAAGTGCTGTTTCATGACTGACATCGGAGTGCTCGGTTTGTCGTCCACAGCAATTGGCAATTTGCGATTTATTTGTTGTTCGGCCGTCGTGACAGCATACAACATGACAACATCATACATACAACATACATACATACCCGGGCAAATACATCATACTCGAGTACATACCCGCGTAACGCCTGCATGGACGGACGCACGATCCATTCCTACCTGCACTCGAGTTTTGTGGTCGTTTAGTCAGCATGCTCGCTCGCAAGCACACACAAGAACAGAACCGGTTGTGACCGACAAGCAAACGTGTGAGTGGTGGTTGGTGGTTGGTTTCTGGTGGCCGTGACCACGAACGGAGTAGGAGACGAAGCGGACGAAGCGGACGAAGCGGACGAACGAACGAACGAACGAAGCGGACGAAGCGAACGGAGTCACAAACGAAGCGATCAAAACGAACGAAGCGGACGGAGTCACAAACCAAGCGAACGAAGCGAACGGACTCACAAACGAAGCGATCGAAGCGAACAAAGTCACAAACGAAGCGAACGAAGTCACAAACGAAGCAAACGAAGTCACAATCGAAGCGAACGGAGTCACAAACGAAGCGAACGAAGTCACAAACGAAGTGAACGAAGCAAACGGAGTCACAACGAAGTGAACGAAGCGAGCAACAACGCCAACGGGACTCACCAAAGCCGCGCAATCACGCGCATTGACGACTTACCACAACGGCGGCGGCAGCGGCGGCGGCACAACGAGGAGAGCGAACAACGACGACGCGTGAGACAGACAACAAAAACAACAACAACAACAACAACAACAACAACAACAACAACAACAACAACAACAACAACAACAACAACAACAACAACAACAACAACAAGCAAGCAAGCAAAGACGGGACGAATAACGACGACGACGACAACGACGACGACGCCGTAGACGAACAACAACGAGTGGAAAAAACACTGAGAGAAAAAATCTTGATGCAACTTGCTTCTGGCATCGCCGTGCGGGAAGTGTCATTTTTCAACTGAAAGGATTGCGTTGTTTGTTTGTTGCTGGACGCGGCGCAACTTTGTGCGGGGCAAGGTCGTGTCGGCATTTACGGACGGGCGATGTTGGCGAAGTTCATTCTCTGTTGCGCTTACTTTCACGTTGCAGCGGGATGCTCCTATTCAAATGGCACGTGCACGAGCACTTACTTGTTTGAATGCGCGTTGGAAGATTGCGCCGACGACACTTCAATCTCAACTGATGGTCTGGATTTGAGCTCACAAAGTCTACTGGGCACCATCCCTCCTGCGATATTTTCGTTGCCAACAACCTACTCACCGGGACCATTTCAAGCACCATTTCGAACCTTGTGGACTTGGAGACGCTACACCTTGGGCGCAACCAGCTTACTGGTTCAGTCCCTCCGAGCATCGGAAGTTTGTCCTTTCTCAAAGGACTTTATGTTCAACAAAACAACCTTCAAGGCGCACTGCCGCCGTCGATAGGCTCTCTCGTCTCCCTCAACAATTTGTACGCCACTGGCAATCAGTTGACATCAACCCTGCCACCATCGCTTGACAGTTTGCCCGCATTGACCAAACTTCGGTTGGCTGAGAATGAGTTTTCGGGCACCATCCCGTCTGCAATCGGAAGTTTGACGGACTTAGAGGTGTTGTCCTTGTACACCAACACTTTGACGGGGACCATTCCCCCCATCCTCTGTTCCTTGACAGCTCTACTCGATCTAGACCTCCATGATTCGCAGCTCAGCGGTGCATTGCCAACGGCGATTGGGAGTCTTGTGTCTTTGACGACGCTGAAGTTTGGGAGCATATCAGCTTTGGACGGAATCGTCCCTGGGAGTATTTGCAACATTGTGTCTTCGTTGCAAGAGTGCAGTGCTACCAACTTCGTAGCCACGCAGTGCCCCACCGCTTGCAGCGCCGATTTCTCTGCCACGTGTGGAGTTGAGTGTCCCTTGACATGCTCGTACTCAGAGGGAACCTGCACAAACACGTATTTGTTCGAATGCGATTTGGAAAATTGCACGGCTGATACAACCCTGACAACAGATGGCTTGGACTTGCAATCGCAAAGTCTCCTCGGGACAATCCCGCCCGCAATATTTTCATTGACCACGGCTGCAGCGTTCCACTTGGACTCGAACAGTCTCTCAGGAAGTATACCGCCCGTGCCGATGTTAGATTTCGAGTGCACGGACTTTGGTGTGGAGAGCAATCAACTCACCGGCACTGTTCCCAGTACAATTTCCAACCTTGAGCAGCTTCACGGGCTGGCACTTGCATTCAACCAGTTGACAGGACCAATACCGTCCAGTCTTGGGAGCTTATCCACTTTGTCTGGCATCTTCTTGCACAGCAATTCCTTCCAAGGCCCGCTGCCGTCCTCTTTACATTCTTTAGCCACGCTTGTTGATTTTTTTGCTACGGGAAACCAACTGTCGTCGACGCTGCCACCATTTTTGGGAAGCTTGTCTGCATTGGTGAAGGTGCGGTTGGGCGACAACCAGTTTTCGGGCACCATCCCGTCTTCTTTTGGGAGCTTGACAAACCTAGTGCAACTGGCAGCGTACTCCAACGCACTCACTGGCACAATCCCTCCAAGTTTGTGTTCTCTGACAGACTTGCAATTGCTGGAGTTGCATGATTCGGCACTCAGCGGCGCGTTACCAAGCGCGATTGGGAGTTTGGTGTCATTGACCACTTTGACTTTGTCGGGGATGCCAAATTTGGACGGTGTGGTTCCAGACGGCATTTGCCTGATATTATCATCGCTGCAGGACTGCGATGGCGGCGACTTCGTGGTCACACAATGTCCCACAAGCTGCAGCGATGACTTCGCGCTGACATGCGGCGTCGAGTGTCCCACCACCACCACCACCACCACCACCACAACAACAACAACAACAACAACTACTACTACTACTACTACTACTACTACTACTACTACTACTACTACTACTACTACTACTACTACTACTACTACTACTGCTACTACTACTACTACTACTACTACTACTACCACCACCACCACCACCACCACCACTACTACTACTACTACTACTACTACTACTACTACTACTACTACTACAACAACTACCACTACTACTACCACCACTACAACTACAACGACGACGACTTCTACGACAAGTACCACCACCACCACGAGCACAACTACCACGAGCACAACTACCACAACTACCACAAACAACCCGGACGCGGCGGGCTTGATTCCAGAGGACGACGTCCTCTCAATTTCCGTGGGTGTGTCCGTGTCGTTGGCCGTTGTGATAATTGTCATCATTGTGATTGTGTGTATGCGAGCAAAGTCGCGACTATCGAAGGCCTCCACGAAACAGTCTCACCTCCAAGGTCAAGGCGCCGCGTCCATGAACGAGCTGCCAATTACTGTGGACGACAAACCGCCCAATCCGATGTCAGTCATGAAGGAGCATTTCTTATCGCAATTTATCAGATTGTTGCCGCACGGTATCATTGACGAAGACAAGATGACTCTCGTGGGCACAGGTGGTTTTGCGCGAGTTTACGTTGCTGAGGTAGGACACCATTTATGGTTGCTCGAACTTGCCTTGATGTTGGCTGACTCTATTTCACTGTACAATGTTGTGGACAATTTCTGTTGCATGTAGCTACTGCAAGACCTCGCAGCCGACGGCGGTTTCTCCCCGGCAAACTCGTCTGCATCATTGTCGCCGAACACGTCAGAGATGCGCAAGGGCGCTACGAAGGGAACCCGCGTGGCGTTGAAAGAGACGTTTGCGTCGTTGGACTTGGAAAACGGTGGATTCGACGAGTTGTTCAATGAGCTGTCAATTTTACGCAAGCTGCGTCATCCAAACATTGTTCCCTTGCTCGGTACATACGAAAGTGAAACCTACGAGCGTGGCTTCCTTGTGACGATATTTGCTGAGAATGGACCACTATCGAATTACTTTGCAAAGCCTTTTGCGGAAGTGACGTTTACACAGCGAAAAAAATGGACGCTGGAAATCGCACACGCACTTGCGTACGTCGCTTGTTCGCTGCGCCTCCTGGGCTGGACGCGTGCTAACGTCGCGGGCGAATTGATTTTTCTGTAGGTACCTTCACGATTTGAAGGTTGTCCATCGCGACATCAAGCCGAGCAATGTGGTGTTGACGAAAGACTGGACAGCACAAGTGACCGACTTCGGCATTTCTCGCCTCACAGATATCGACAGAACGATGACGAAGAACATTGGCTCTGCCGATTACATGGCCCCAGAGATGCTTGACGGTCACGACAATTCACAAGGCAACGATGCACTGCCAGTGGAGCCTTCAATTCAGAGCCGACTCCGTGCAGCTGTAGACGTATATGCGTTCGGTATTCTGATAGCGGTGCTCTTCAACAGAAAGTCACCGTATGAATCTATACCAACTGCCGCAGTATGGTACGTGGACTTGCTTCGTCGCCTGCTTGTTCTTGCGGACATTGTCATTTGTGATGTGGTTTGTTTTTCCGTCGACATAGCTACCGTGTCGTACATTGCAACTGCCGTCCAGATTTGCCAGAGTCTTTGCCAGCTAGCTTCCACGGCGTGCTCCAGTCCATGTGGTCTGCAGATCCACAGGAGCGCCCCGCGGCGAAGGCCGTGCTAGCGTCCGTGAAGGCATTGGAGTGAGCTCGTCGCCGACGCACGACTGCGGCGTTCTTGGTGTGGCTCCATCGTCGTCGAGAAACCTGTGATACCATACGACATGAGCGGTGACTTGCCAGGCATGGCCTGCCGATCGGCTGCGCGCATACAGTGTAGTGACACGCAGTCACGGCGAAATGCGTCTCGCAGGTGTCGCTATAATTATGATAACTTTATGTACATACTTTCGAACAAAGTGGACGTACGCTCTAGATAGTTGATGGTGCAGCCTGAAACACCATGCGCGTGTTCACCGGTGCGGCCTAGCAGAGCCGCGCAGTGGAGTTCGGGGCGTGCTTTGAAAACATGATGCGACTGCCACAATGAGTTGCCGACATCCGGCGCCAAGGCCATGGGGTTTTCCTGTTCCAACCCGTGGGCAGAGAGAGTGTCGTGGAATCTGAGCATGTTGCATTAAAGTATTGAAGTTATCAAAGTCTGAAGTTGCTTTTCGCGTGCATAACGTGT
>Ga0213839_1001949_pt1 | contig 12240 bp, 20 predicted proteins | sample SWPATP21_FD_160075 | JGI IMG/M metagenome (GOLD analysis project Ga0213839, IMG submission 160075) | Coastal seawater microbial communities from Marineland, Florida, United States - SWPA TP2 #1 | ecosystem: Environmental > Aquatic > Marine > Coastal | place: USA: Florida | collected 2016-08-14 | reverse complement strand
ATGGGTAACATGGCAGGTGGTGCTGGTAGTGCGGGTAAATCAGGCTCTGGCGCTGTTAAAGGTGGCATTAACAAAGGGAAAAATTATGTTAAAACCAAAATGGGAGCTAAGTCATGATTGAGAAGGCTCGAGTCGTTGAGCCTACTCTTTTGGACTATTTTTGTTTCCACTACCAACCGCAATATTGCTTAGATAGTGGAGAGTTAAGGGGGTATGAGTCGTTAATTCGACTCATGCACCCTACCCTAGGAGTTTTAACTCCTGCATCGTTTCTCGATAAAATCGACAATGTTGGTTCATGGCTTAGGTTGTGGCCAGTAATGTTAGATTGTATTGAGTCAGATAGTTTGATGTTAAATAGTGCTCATAAGCTGGCAATTAATGTATCGCCAATTCAACTTGAACATGATTTTTTTATCAATTACCTCGAGGAGGTGATTGATAAAAATAAACTGTCACCCGAAAATATAGAAATAGAAATTACAGAAAACGTAGTTATTTCAGATTACAAGCGTGTTTCTTCAGCAATATCAAGGTTGAATGAGCTTGATATTAGCGTTGTGATTGATGATTTTGGAAGTGGGTATTCGAACTTAAAACATTTAGAAAAGTTGGCAGTTCAGGGGATCAAATTAGACAGGGAATTTGTGACAGGAATCGAGAGTAGTCCTGTAAAACAAATTATAGTAGAATCGGTTGTAAACATAGCAAGTGTCAAAGGTTGTTTTGTTCTTGCTGAAGGAATTGAAAAGCCTATCGAAAAAGAAGTTGTGCAAAGATTAGGGTGCAAATATGGTCAAGGATATTTATTTGGCCGACCTGATAGGAAATTCATAAACAAAGGTTTAAACAGGCTTCGCGCCGAGAGTTGTTCGCTATACGAACATCCCCTACCTGGGAGACAATTGTCTATGGTACAACCAGGTTGACCTGGAAGGCTTGTAATCCAGCGTAATTAATTACGCAGCCTTAAAGGATAGTCGTATGGAAACGTACGCGCAGCTCTTAATTAGAGCTGTTATCTTAAGAATTGGCGCGAAGGCCTTTTTATAAAAATACTGGTTATTTTTTTATCACTATGTATAATTATTAGTGATTTAACTTTAAACAAAACAGGCGTCTATGGACTGCCTATAAAACGCAAAAGCGAGGATATAATTATGTCTAATTCAATTAATAAAGTAACTGTTCTTGGTAACCTTGGTGATGATGTAGAAGTACGTTTCATGCCTGATGGTACACCTGTTGCAAATTTCACTGTAGCTACTACAGAAAAATGGAAAGACAAGCAATCTGGTGAAATGAAAGAATCTACTGAGTGGCACCGTATGGTGGCTTATGGTCGTTTAGCAGAAATTGCTAGAGATTTTCTTAAAAAAGGCAATAAAGCTTATTTTGAAGGAAAAAATAAGACTCGTAAGTGGACAGACGATCAACAAATCGTTCGTTACACAACTGAAGTTATCGTGAACGATATTTGTTTACTTGGTTCAAAACCAGCAGAGCAAGCAGCTTCAGCTGCTAGCCCCCAACCAGCTGACCAAAACCAACAGTAAATTGACATACATAGCCCATAGGGCATAAAAAAGGACGCTTAGCGTCCTTTTTTATTGCAATCATTAATGGTTGGCCAATGTAACTCGAGTAGTAAAAAGTGCTATCAAATATAGTGTTTTAACCTGGCGTAGATATAGTAAAGTGCTATCAAGGTTGAGCACGTATTAGAGTCGAGTTAATATGTAAGTGAATTTATTAAATAAAACAGACAGGCGCTTTCGGGCTGCCTACGAAACGCAATAAGCGAGGATCTATGATGAAAGACTTAACTTTGAAAAATGGACAAACAGCAACTTTTCTTTATGAAGATGATTGGGGAAGGCCTGTATACCAGTTAGAAAACGGTATAAAGGTGTGTTGCATCAATCTTAATGGGACATATTTACACACTGTCACTGGAGATTTTGAAGAGCCAGATTGTCCACTAAAAGATGAGTATCAACCTATTTAACTTATAAAAGGCGCTATAGCGCCTTTTTTATTATCCAATGCCTTCATACTACTAAGCCCTTGCTAAACTTATGGCTTGGTTAAAGTGATTTCAGGATGAAAATGCTTAAAGTATTGAAAAAAGCGTTCACCATCCACTTCAACGCTATCTCCTAGTTTGGTAAATCGTTTCTCACCTGATACATCACGCATACCCCATAAGGATTCATCTTGATCGAGGTAAACATTCACTATAATTGATTTGTTAACCACATTGCTTACAGTGCATTCTAGTGGCAATTTAAATTCTGGTAAGGTATTACAGAATTTGTCTAGCTCCTTTTTTGTTAAAGGATCATTAACAGAGAAGTTAACAAGCGCAATATCTTTATCGTTTAGTAACCACTGTTGCTCCGTTTTGAAAAGTACATCGCTTTGTAAGGTATTTGTTTCGTTTAGAAGTCGGCAAAGCTCGTTTAAAATTAAAACACCGCTTGGTTCTATAAAATAGCGAGTATCTGGAATGTTATCGCTTTTTTGGATCTCTTTTACTAAAGGATATTCTGGAAATTTTTCTTTAGGTTGTGACATTGATTGTAAATGGCCCCAACAGCAATCCCATGTTACATGAGAATATTTAGCGAGCTCCATGTAAGATGAACCAGAATGTTCAGCAACCGCTATTAATGTTTTCCACCGCCTTACATCAAACCCTACTTTAGTTAAATACTGGCTTATCTTTTTTTGAACCAGAAAAGATTTATACACTTCGTCACAGATATGTACGTGTTCACTATTCATATGTAAGCAGCTGATTATTATTGTGTACTTACAATATTAGCAGAATGTTGGAATGCTGGACGTTCTTGGGAAATTTCAATGCTAATGGTGGGTATTTGAAGTCTTTTCGTTAGTGTGCCATCAAAAACGTAAAATTATCCTGGCACCGGTCGCTGTAATTGCAATCAAATAAGGGGGATATAAATAGTAGTGATAAAAAAATGCTATTAATGCTCCTGGTATTTATCTAATATAGTTATCGAAACAACTAAACAAAACAGGCGCTTTTAAGCTGCCTATAAATCGCAATATGCGGAGGTTCAATATGAATGAAAATACGAACAATAAATCAAACATTAATAATAAAGATGATATTGATATCAGGGCAATGATTGCTGCGAGTGGTCAAGTTCTTTGTCAACATTTGCCGTTCGATTTTAATGATAGGGATGATGATGAAATGGATCAGTTTGTTATCGAACATGCCTGGGAGCCATTTGAAGGATGGCCAGCAAAAATGATTTGGACACAAATTAATGATGTTGCCAGTGCGCTAAAGTCTTTTCATCAGTCTGAAGTAAAATTAAGTAAACAATGAAAAAAAGCCTCTTTTTCAAGAGGCTTTTTTATAAAGGAGCTCGTTACTTAAAACGCTTGTGGTATGTTTCACCGTAAGCTTTATGTTGGTCGTTGAAGCTGTTTTGGTAACTATTGTTTCGATGTGTTTGCTGTTGTGACTTATCTTGCTTGTCACCTTCGATAGCACCGCTTACTACTGCTAAAGCTAAACCACCTGTGAATTTTAAAACTGAAGAAACATTCATGTTATAACTCCTTTTTGTGAAAACGTAACCTTTCTCACGTTGAGTGAAGGAAATTGCAGGCAGATCATTTTAAGCCGCAGCTAAAGGAGCGTAGTGAGTTTGAACGGGTGAATGAGAGCGAAGCCTTGTGCTTGCAATAAATGAATAAAACGTAAGGTTACATTAGTCGAGCAAAAGGGGTATATGAATACCAATAAAAATTCTCTGTGCTATTTAGTGGATTCGGCATGCCGAATTCGAAGTCACCTAAGATAAGTCTCAGTAATGTCACCTCTAAAATGCCCTAGCTCTTGCGCTACAATATCTCTAGCATCATCGTGAGATATTTTATAGAAGCGTTTAAGTTCATCGACCCTTTCTTGAGCATAAGTGTGTCTAGTTCCGTGTAGGCCGTGAGAAAACCCTAAAGCACGTTGTGCCGCCCTTGTGAAAGAAGCAGATAACGCATTACCACCACCTAAGTCATATCTTTGAACGTAGTTAACTTTGCGATCTACTCTAACCTTTGGTTGAGACAAACGTCTTGATTCCAGTTGCTCTGAAAGTTTTTTTGATATTTGTACTTCTCTTACAAGACCGCCCTTCCCCGTTACTAGGTAACGCTCCCCTTCCCTTCCTGAGAATCTATCATCCGTCCACGTTCTAGAGCTGGTTTTTTCACCTTCCTCAACACGTTTTAGAGTAATTAATTCGTGGGCTCTGAGTCCTGCATCGTATGCTATTTTTGTTGCTAAAGAATTTTTTTCACTCATTGCAGATGTAATAGACTTTATCTGTTCTCTATTATAAGAGCGTGAACTTAATGTTTGTTCAGATACTGCTTTTAATCGAGGCATTACTTTATGTAATGCTATCGATAGTGCTTTACGGTCTCTATCCAAAGATTTTTGAGAGGCGAAATTATCTTGCCTTATTTGCAAGTACTTTTCGGCTGCTTCAGGAGTGATTTGTTTAATTCGTTTAACTTTCATTTCTCTAGCAATTTTCGCCAGAGCATCGGCTGTATCGTTCGAAGAACGAATACTTTGCATTCCTTTATAGTTACCAGGCATTTCCACCTGATCGTTGTCTTTGTTTATAGATGTACGAGCCTTGATAATTGCTTTGGCTTGTTGTTCTAGAGTTTTATTTCTATTGTTTCTACGAGCCATAAACTAATACCATTTATATCTCAACTTCAGCATTCTTTTCTATCTCTGCATCGATTCTACGGTAAGCTGACTTAACTCCATTTACCGTCATTTTTACACGCTTTTTGTTGCGTAGCCAAAGCTGAATATCAGCAAAAGAAAAGTCAAACTCTTCCTTTAGACGCTTAGCTTCTTCAAAGTGTTTTCTAAGTTTAGAACCACTGTAGTTTTTCTTTTTTCTTTGAGCTTTTAACTTGGCTTTAAGCTCTAATATTTCTTGAGCTTCTAGGGCTAAAATATCATTGTCTCTAGTCATAATAAATCATCTAAAAAAGGTTCGATAAAAGGGTTCACCTATAGGGTTCATATGTTTACCATGAAACGGGTGTAAAAACAAGTTTCATAGTGTTTGATAAAGCATGGTTCATAATAGATGAATACTATATAGGTTCGCCTTTTGCGCGCATGCGGGCGTACACAGCCGCTCTAGGTTAACGCGATAGCGTAACCTAGAGCGGCTGGGCCGCTAAAAGGAGGGGCAATATGCTCGTGATGCCCCTCCCGAGGCGGGCCCGCGTGACTCCTTAAAAAGGAGTCACTGGAACCTGAAGACCTTAATGGTCTGATGGTTTCACGTTGTCGCTTGCGACAACGCGCGCAAAAGGCGTAATGGAACTCGTTACATTTCGACTTTGTAGGAAAAAGCAGGGGAATTATCCACATATCCATGCGAATCGGAGAGCTCAGTTTTACTCGTAGATTTAGTGTGGGTATGTGGGTAATTCCCCTTCCTTATTGCGCGGCTCGAATTTTATCCACAGGTTAAAAAGTAAACGAATGTGTTGCTTTTTTGTGGTTAATATGAGAGTGTTAGCGGGTCGGTCAAATGGCCGATTTATAAAAGCAGGCGAGAACAATCTCTGCCTATATGTATGCAATATGCAGGATGTAAAATATGTACTTATCACAAAAAATTATCATGCCAAAAAGTTATTCGTTGCCTAGCTTATTAGTTCGGGCTCGGAATGCTGTTGAAAAAATACTTAAGCAGGAAATTATTATGCACCCAGGAGTTTTGAAAACCCTTGATAAAGGGTATGTGGTTCCGACAAATGAAGATATTGTCGAATTGAAAAAATACGTTGGATGGAGCACTAATGAACTAGCTGCTGCTATTGATATAACCCCTAAAAGATTTAGAGAGCTGCAAAAAGAAAGAAGTTATATCAAAGGCTGGGTGATCCAGTATGCTCCTTGGAGGCTCCTAATTGAATCATTCGGTATGGTTAGACCGTTACGTTTGAGAGCAAAGCGCCCAAAACTGAGAAAAGAAATATTCGAAGATGGTGAAAAATGGAAACAGCCGACAACTAAAGAAGTAAGGCTTTTATTTAGGCGTTCAGATAAAAAGCATGATGAACTTACTGACTTACTTGGTCTAAATGAGTCTTTGAGTAAACACTTAGTTGAATCTCAAAAAAGCCAGATATTGCCTATAGAAAAGGATAAGTGGTTTCAATTCTTGAAAGGAGCTGGTTTAGAGAGTGTTAGAGAGTTTCTATTCAAACCAAATTTGCCAAAAGAAACTCTATTGGCCATTGATGAAGGTTATAACCCTCCTCGTCCTAATGTCTTGAGAAAGTTTGTAGCTTGGTCTGGATATTCAGGGGATGAACTTGCGAGATTAATTGGTATGGAAGAGTCATCGTTTGGCTTTTACTGTTCCAATAGATCTTTTAGAGGAGGTGATGAATCTGTACTAACAGGGTTGTTTAGTCGTGATGCTTGGAGGCCTCCTTTTACAAGAGAGCTCAGAGCGATCATTACAGTATCTAAGTGCGACCCTGTTAGAGCAGCTAAAGCGTTAGGTATAGGTGTTCCATTTATGATGAGCTGCATGAAGTCTTCTGAATCTAAAAGGGTTCATGTTGATAAAGAGAAATGGCTCAAATTTATGGATGAACTAGGATATTTTTCAGCAGAACAATTCAATGAACTTGCTGTAAAAATGTCTGAAAGCAAACCTATTCCTTATGCGTCATGGAGGCTACTACTATATGTTTTTGGTGTTGTAGAACCTACAAATTTCCAAAGAAAAGAAAACAAGTAGTAGCTGTAATTTAAGCCCCTGAATCGTTAGGAGCAAATTATGGTGAAAACCAATCTCGATGAGTTTCATAAAGCTCGTCTAAATGAAAATCATGCTGAAGCAAAAAAGGCCGTAGAACGCTTGCAGGCTAGGTATTCTTTTAGTGAAAAAGAATTAGTAACTGCTTTGGTGTGTGAAGGCTTTACAGAAAGTGATTGTACCGAATACCTCAAAAAACTTGAGGGGGTGCAAGCTAATTAAAGGGTGCGATGAGGTCTAGTCATGACCTCATCGCTTCATCCATGAAGTAATTGGGTTTTTACTTGCTCCTTGGTTGTTACCTATTATAGGCAGTAAGAAACGCCTGTTTTTTTCTTCTGGTATAAATACCAGAGGGATATAGAACTCGCATTATAACGTATCGTTGTAAGCATTTATATAAAGGAGGGCGATTCGGCATGCCGAATTCTAATCAAAAGAATGATTTTTATACCTTTGTACTAACGTATTTTCGAAATGACCCTTACATGATGCTAGATAGGTTTGAGGCAGATATAGCAAAGGTTGCTTCTGAAGTGTCTATTGATTGGTATCAAACTAAGCGCAACGTCGATCTCGATGGTGTTAGAATAAGTGGGAAGTTAGCAAAAGGGATGACATCTAATGATAGTGGGCGTATATGGGTTATAGCTCACGAATGCGATTATGAAACGAATTATAATGGTGAAACTAACATAGTAAAGTATCCTCTTATTAGATTTCAAAATTTTAGAGTCCATTTTCCTGAGCCTGTTTTTTTCAAAGGTATAGATCTGTTATGGAAGGAATTTGAAAAATATAAACAAGGTCACAGAATCAATAGAAGTGTGGAAAATAAGCAACGAAAAAAAGAGCACTTGGAGCGAGTCAAGCAACAGAATAAAGAAGAGCAAGAAGCTAAAGAAACTGCCCTTCAAAAGGATAAAAATTGGATTCAATATTTATCCATATTAAATGAACCATGCCCATATTTTTCTAAAAAGGGAGTTCCTGACCTATATACTTTATGTACCATGTACTCAGGAAAAACTACATTAGGACGATTTCAAGGGGAATTCACAGCTATTTGTACTGTGGATGCTGCTACAGACGAATTTAGGGGGCTTCAGAGAATATACCCTGTAGAAGGGCATAAAGTATTTAAGAAAGGCTTAGATACGACTGGTGCTATATTTCCTGTAGGAAGTGTGGTAGATGGAGAAGTTATATATATTCAGGAAGCTCCTGCTGACGCTGGTATGTGTAATAAATTAACTGGCTGTTACTCAGTGGCTGCTATGTCTGCTGACAACATTCCTGTGGTAGCTGCGATAATGAGGAGGAGGTATCCCAACTCGCCTTTAGTATTTGTTGCTGACAACGATCAGTATGGGTTAGAAGCTGGAATCCCAAATAAAGGGGTTAACGTATGTGAAACTGCCATAATGTCTACGGAAGGTGAGGTGTATCTGCTTATTCCAACATTTAAACAGAAAGAAATGGAAGCTAAAATGAAAGATTTAACAGATTATGTGTTTGCATACGGGGAGCAAGAGGGGGTTAAGTTTCTTCTTAGTTACAAAGATTGAATTCGGCATGCCGAAATATATAACGTGATTTGCAAAAAACTCCTAATCAGTATAATCTAAAGACTTATATAGCTGAATTTCAGCACTTAAATAAAACAGGCGCTTTCGAGCTGCCTTCAAAACGCATTAAGCGAGGATATAATTATGATCGATGTAAACGCATTACAATCACTTTTCACATCTGGTGTATCAATCACAGTACTTTGTTACTTATGGTATCAGCATAGAAAAGCGAGAGCTGCTTTTTAAGGTAACCCCTTTAAATCGTCAATAAATAAAAACCCAGTAAAGCTTTGCTTTCTGGGTTTTTTTGTGCGCCAAAAAACAGGCACTTTTTGACCAGGGTTTTTCAAAGATTAGCTCTCTTTGAAAATATAAAATATTAGGGAGTACTAGAAGCGAAGGAAGCAAGTGATGTTTAGTGAAAGAAATGATGTTGAGTACGTCCACCTTCAAGTTGAGGAGCGAGAGTCCGTTATATTGAGTGTGACTGTTACTTTATTGGATGCTCTCAATAAGAAGGCAGGAGCGTATGAGGCCTTAGAAAACTATGTTCGCAGTAACAAGGAGAGGTTTTCTAAAAACGGTAACGCATGGGATGGTACATGGTTATGTTCGAAAGAGGTGTATGGTGAAGCAAAAAGCTCTCTTTCCTATCAAACTGTCTAAATATAGCCCGTTTTGTTTTGCTAATGGCCCTGTTGAGTTTTTAGCTAATGCTGAAGTTCCTCTGAAAACGGCACAAATATTGAATGGTGAGCAATTCGAATTTTGGGAGCGAAAGTTAGCAGAAAATAATGCTGATGGTTTCGCATGTGGTAGTAAGCTATTGATAGGTATAGAATCGCCTGGTCTAAAGTGTTTGTATCAGGTAGAGATTAAAATATAAATAGTGGATAATAAATATACAAATAGAAGGTATTATTATAAATGAAAATGAAGGAAGGAGGATGTTTTGAATAACAGCACAGTGTTAATCGCAATTCAGGATGAATTTGTGTTTAACAAGGAATTATATGCGAAAGGTGGCCAGCAAAGTTAGACGGGGTTGAAATGAGTCAAATTGTTGTAGCATTTGAGCGTTCAAATTTGATGAAGACTCTAGAATACATAAGGGAACAAGACTTAGAGCCTTACGAAGAGGTAAAAAAACCAATATTAGAAGAACATCTTGTGTCAGAAGTGAAAAAAATTCTGTCAGGTGAAATGACTAAATGGGGTAAAAAAGATTATAGGTTTTTTGAGCATCTTGTACACTTTCCAATAACTGGCATAGCATGTACGTATTATTTAGGGGAGATTCCTACAGAAATCGGAGCGTCATTCTCGGTTGAGGTGATTGATGAAGAAGGGGATTTAACTGAAGAAGGTAAATGTATTGTGGCTTGCTTATATACGTTTCTAGCGTAGTCATCCAAAGAAAAAAAAGGGCCAATCGGCCCTATTTTTTTGTTAAAAAATTAATATCAATTCTGAAGGCTTGTTAATCGTTTATTATCTAAATAATTACGATAACGAGATAAAGCGTAAAGACCTACGGCCACAATAACGCCACACTTAAATAGGATTGATGTTAATTCAATAAAGGCATGTACTTTTTCCATAATTTACTCCGAGTCGCCAGTGGGTTTACTACTGAGCACTAGGAGGATGCGCAGTAGTAAACCCACTGGAAGAGTAAAAATGCTAAAGCTTGCTTATAGGCAGTAAAAAACGCCTGTTTTATTCAATGCTTATTTAAAGCAAATATGAATATATTGTGGCATATTTCTATCAGTTTGTTAAACTGTAAATAATAAACATAAAACATGGTTAATAAATGGTAGATGTAAAAACGTCAAGCTCTGTAAAAGCTGGGAACTTACTTGAAGTAGTGTGTGAAGTGTCACTAAGTCCTTTATTAAAAAAAAACTATACAGTTACATATGGTGAAAAGGTACGACAAAAATGTGGTGATGAATCTTTGATAAGGGAACATACATTGTTTTCTCGAGAAGATTTTAAAAAAGTTTTGTCTCGATTAAATGACCTAGAAGTTGCTAATAGGAAAGACGTCGAACTCGAGAGGTAGTATCTAATAATGGGAATTGTGAAGAGAGTTAAACATGGCTTAGAAGCAACGGCCATTTTTGTTAGCAGTATTATTGCAGTTCTATTTTTTGCGGTAGTTATGTTAACTCTGGGGAAAAGTGTATTGAGTGAATATATGGTAGATACCCCTTGTGATAGGCCTGAAATAAAGGTTAGTTGCTATAACGGTATGAATACGACTAAAGGGTAAGTGTGTATGAAATTTAAATTATTATTAGCTACGGGGTTATTGATGCCAGCGCTGACTTTTGCAAACGAAAAACCTCAACTATCACCAGAGGATATTCAGAGCGTTGTTAGTGGTATTATCACCTTAAAAACAAACTGTGTAACAAATGAGCTTGCAAACTGTTTTACAGCAGATGCTGTTATCAAAATGTTTAGAGCTACAGTTCAAGAAACTGCTGATGAAGAACTTAAAAAATATTACTTGGAAAAGTATAGCGATTTATTAGATGGTTTTGTTGAAAAAGAAGCTACGTCAAAATAAGAAGGGAGGGCATCATGGCTAGAGAGCTGAATAGTATAGAAAGGGCTGGAATTCACCTAACTTTTAATTTGTCTCTAATAATTATTGTATTAACAAGCTTAGGTTTGATTTTTTATGAAATGATAAATCCAGTATCAGTAACTAAAAACGAACTTTTAGTGTTTCTTGGGTTTGGTGCTTTGGGAATAATGTCTGTTCTTTTTAAGAATTGGTCAGTTAATAGAAATTAAATAGAAACTTTAAGTGGTGTCTGCTAATAGTTTCTGGTTTTTTAGCTTTTTGCTAACTTTACTAATGGTGTGCCTGGAGCACCCAACGGTTGTTTCTATGAAGTTCCAACTTTTTTTATCTAGAAGTAATAGCTCAATCCTATTGTGAAGCTCCTTATCTTCAGGTCTTCCTTTATACTTTCCTTCTTTTTGAGCTCTTGCTACTCCTTGCGCTTGCATCTTCCTGCGTTCATCATAGTTTTTTCGGGCAAAAGCTGCTAAAAAATCCATCATCATAGAGTTTATTGCTGTCAAAATTCGTCCGGTAAACTCGTCAGCATCTTTCATAAAAATGTAACTAGATGGTAAGTCAAGTGATACTATTCTGATATTTTTATTGTTGATAATAGCCTTTAATTTGTCCCAATCGTCTTTTTTGAGCCTGCTTAAACGATCTATTTGTTCAACTAAAAGTACATCACCAGGTAAAGCTATTTCCAAGAGGCGAAATAATTCAGGCCTGTTTAGCTTTGCTCCAGATTCGTTTTCAATAAACCAGCCAGCTATCTCATAACCTAAACTTTCAGCTAGCTCTTCAAGCTCTTGTTTTGCCCTGGTAGCATCCTGCTCTTTTGTAGATGCTCGTAAATAACCATAGATTCTGAACATTTTTAATTACTTCTCTCTGAATAAACTATTTTGCATGCTAGTTCATAATGCTTATTTAATTCTGTGACTGCACTGGAAATTGTCTGCTGTCGAATTCCGTATATTTGCTCGCATAGCCTCTGACTATCTCCATTACAAAAGTATGCTACTAAAGCGTCAATTTTATCAGCGCTTTGCAAGTTAGCAGCTTTGGCCAGTAGTCTTATTTTGTCTTCAGGTTCTGAGCCTTTAAATAGTTTATATAACTGCATGATTATCAAGTCCATAATTGATGACAGTACTATAGTGCTGTCAGATAAAATATATCAGATATGGTGCAAAATACAATGGTGCATTAATGGTAGTGCATTATAAGTGGTCAATCA
>Ga0213839_1001946_pt1 | contig 12248 bp, 12 predicted proteins | sample SWPATP21_FD_160075 | JGI IMG/M metagenome (GOLD analysis project Ga0213839, IMG submission 160075) | Coastal seawater microbial communities from Marineland, Florida, United States - SWPA TP2 #1 | ecosystem: Environmental > Aquatic > Marine > Coastal | place: USA: Florida | collected 2016-08-14 | reverse complement strand
TGCATTGATGGACGGTCAGATGGATGCATAGATGGACGGATGGCTGCATAGATGGTTGGACGGATATTGATGCATAGGTTGGCGGATATTGATGCACAGATGGTTGGACGGATGGATGCATAGATGGATGGACGGATGGCTGCATAGTTGGATGGACGGACGCGACAGATTCTACAACCTAAGAGAAGCCAAGCCGAGGACGGACGAGACGACCCATAGAGTGATCGCTGGGGTAAAACTCTTGGACATGGTATGCATGCTGACATGTATCATCGTCATCGTCATCGTCATCTGTGCGTATACCCGGTTACCATAGAAATAGTCGAGGCATTTGCAACGGTCGGGCCATGCGACGGTGATGGCGAACTAACTAGTTTGCTATCTGCCGATCTTGTTCGCTATCGATCTGTCAGCCGAGATCACAACTTCCCGACCGATCGGGCAACGTGTTCTCGGATTTTATTGCGTGCTCAGGTCGAGGCATCTGCCTTCACAGCTTAGTTCTCACTTCCTACGCAGAGCTGCTGCTCGGTCTTTTTTTGTTTTTTGTTTGTTTTGTGCTCGAGTTGTATCTGTTCTTTTCGTGGTTTTTAAATTGCTTCGTGAGTGTTTGTCGCATGTGTACGGAGTCGGCATGTCACACGCAGTGCCGTGAGGTTTTGCATTTTCGTCCTTGTCGAGTCGTAACGCGCGCGTGACGGGATTCGGGGCGCGGCGCAAGTTGCCCCCCCCCCCACCCCCCGGCCGCGCGTGCTGGAAATCACGTTGTTGCGCGTCGGGAGTTTCTTTCGTTGCCCAAACGCAGCCGGACCGGATGTCCGCTCCCGCAGCAGCAAGTGACGAATCGGGTGCTGCCGGTAAAATCAAAGCCATCGACAAGGCCAGTGTGCACAGAATATGTAGTGGGCAGGTAATCGTCGACTTGCGAACCGCGGTCAAGGAGCTCGTAGAGAATGCGCTGGATGCCGACGCCACCAAAGTCGAGGTCAACGTCACCGACCACGGACTTGGAGCAATTGAGGTCGCTGACAACGGCGGCGGAATCTCGAAAGAAAACTACGCTAGCGTCGCGCTGAAGCACTTCACGTCCAAGCTCTCCGACTTTTCTGACCTAGAGTCAGTAGTCTCGTACGGGTTTCGCGGAGAAGCACTGTCGTCGCTCTGTGCCCTGTCATCGGCGGTGGAAGTCACCACGAAAACTGACCAAGATCCCATCGGCGCACGCCTGGAGTACGACCGCAACGGCCGCCTCGTCAAACAAACACCGTGCGCACGGGCGACGGGAACCACGGTCAAAATCGTCGGGCTGTTCCGCCCACAGCCAGTGCGCTTCAAACAATTCAAGAAGTACGCCAAGAACCACTTCGCGGACTTGGTGTCGCTGCTGCAGGCCTATGCCGTGGTTGCTGCGGACGTGCGGATCATTGGCAACCATCGCTCTGCCAAGGGCAACCGCAAGCAATTTCTGTCCACGCAAGCCACCAGCGACATGCACAAACGCATTGCCGCAGTTTTTGGAACGAAATTTCTTCGAACATTGGAGGCGGTGCACATCGACTTCGTCGTCGATGTCGCCGGCGGCACCGCACAAGTTCGGAGTGATGCCGACAAAGCCGACAGCAGCAGCGGAGCCTCAAGCGATAAAAGTGGCGACCGTGCGCCCAAGGCGGCGTCCGCGGGGAGCGGACAAGCGGAGTGTCAGATTGTAGGCTACGTGTCGAAAATCGGCCAAGGAATCGCCCGCGGCAACAACTCCCGGCAGTTCATTTACGTAAATGCTCGACCTGTGGACCTGCCCGAGTTTACGAAAGCCCTAAATGCCTGCTGGCGTCAGTACGAGATGAAGCACAAGTCGGCTTGTGTCTTGGACATCCGGCTTCCGCATGGAAGTTATGACGTCAATGTCACCCCAGACAAGCGCAAGACGTTCGTCGTGTTCATCAAAGCGGTTGTCGAAGCCCTGACCACAGGCTTGAGGGAGATTTGGGAGCCGTCCCGAGGAAGCTTTGTGGTGAATCAGTCGATTTCGTCCATGATCTCACAACAAATAGAGCGGTCGCAGGCGGCTTCGGCATCACAAGTCGCACCTGCTTCAGCAGACGGCGGCAGCGAAGCCACTGACAGTGGCGCAGACAGTGCGGAGGTGGACACAGAGCAACGCGTGACAGGCTCGTCTGCGGACGCCGACCACACGTCGACTGCGTCACCGGCGTCCACTTTGGGTGAATCAGGCGTGCCAGAGAGTACGAACAAGCGAGTCGTGGACTTGTGGAACGAGGACGGCGATGGTGACGATGTTGACATTGAGGCTTCCATCGCCGCCGCGCAAGAGCATGTGTCGGACACAGACGAAGAGACCCGGGAGGAAGGGTCACCGGTGGCCGCTGTCACGACAAGGGGTAGATGGCGGGAGTTCGCCGACGATGCAGTGAGCTCCAGCGCCAAGGATCGCCACTCCAACGTGCAAGGTGAAAACGAACCACGATCATCACTCATGGGTATGCTTGGCACAGCTCGCCAAGCTACACGGAAGTCATCCACTAGGCAAGACACAACACGGCCGCGCGCCGTCGCTGCGAACATGGCAGATACCGCTTCGTCGCACACCACCACTGAAGAAACTGATAGTCAAAGCGACCAGCTCGAGCGAGTTCTGAGTTCCTCACGCCGCAGGCCAAAACGCGTTAGTCCTATAAAGTTCAAGGGGATAGCGACGTGGAGCAACTTTTCGACAAATGATGGCTCTCAGAACGCCGGGCCGAGGCGCAACAGCACTGATTCCAGTTCTGGGCGCAGCAACACTCGCTCCAGTCGAGCTCCCCGCTCTGAGGTTAGTGTTGTGGCAGATGAGCCGGCAGGACTCTCGCACTCCCCACCCAAGCGGCCTTTGACGACAACAAGTTCGAGGAACACGAAAATTGCACGGCGCGAACAGTCCGTCGACGGCGGTGATATGCCCGAGAGCCAGTCACCCAGCTCGAATGCATCGGAACAATGTGGTGAGGAAGCCTCTGAGTCGGTCGTCGAAAACTCATCATGCGAAGAGGAGGAAGTAGATGTAATTGATATTGACGAAGATGTGAGCGTACAACCATTGTCAGCTTCTCAAGAAGCTGAATTTGTGGAGGAGGATTGCAACTTGAGGATTTCGTATGCCCCGGAGAGCATTGCTACGAAGCTCAAGCAGCGTCTTCGGTGCGAGCGACTTCGACTCAAGGTCCGTGACTTGTGCATTCCACACCGCCGTCTGCATCCACCAGTAGGGCTAGCAGCGTAATTGCTCTGTGGTCTGTCCTCTGTGCTCTTGCTCAAGAAATCACAGGAAAATTCGCTTGGGCTGTCGGAAGGGTATGTTGCTTTGGCAACGCACCAGCGTCCTCGGTCACGTAACCGCATGCTGTTCTTGGATGTAGATGCAACCCGAACACCACCAAATCATCTGGTGACGATGAGGTAGTCGCAGAATTTACCCGGAAAATTTCGAAAGAATCCTTCCTTCAAATGAAGATCATCGGGCAATTCAACCTTGGGTTCATAATTGCGTGCGTAGGAAACCATTGCCTGAGATCTCGGCAGCGGCGGCAATGTAACTCATCCACTTTTAACTGTTCTGTCAAATAGGCAACTCCACAATGACCTGTTCATCATCGATCAACACGCGTCCGACGAAAAGAGGCGATTTGAAATGCTACAAAAGTCCACAAAAATCCATGAGCAGCCACTCATCAGGTTGACGCAGAGCGTGCAGCTGCGTGTGGTGCTTGCTGCCAGGACTTACTCAAGTGTTGCTGCACAGACCCATGCCTCTCGAACTGACTGTCGCGGAGGAAATCACGATTCAGCAGCACATGGATACATTCGAGGCAAACGGATTCCGGTTCGAGGTCAGCCTTTAGCTTGAATAGACATCTGTGTAACAACGTTGGTATCACGAGCAACATCGTGCGCACTGCCTAGGTTGACGAGGACGCTGCTCCTGGAAAGCAACTCCGCCTCACGTCCTTTCCTTTCAGCAAGTCAACATCGTTCGGCGTCGAGGATGTACATGAATTGGTAGGCCGCGATTTATGTGGCGTAACATTCCGTGGGTGTCGTTCCGTGACATCTGCCTTTTGCCATCGCAGGCATCCCTTCTGCGGCAAATACAAAACGTGGGCAGTGTTTACGGTGACCCACGTCAAACGGTGAATGCCACTCTTTCAAATTCTGGTGCCGCGAGCGAACAGCAGCATGCAGCGAACTTTGTCCGATTGCCAAAGATTCGTGCAATGTTTGCATCTCGAGCGTAAGTCCGCAATGTCGCATCCAGTCACTTGTATCACACCACCTAATCAGTGGCGTATGCTCGATCAGATGTCGGTCTGCCGTTATGATTGGCGATGCTCTTCACCCTCGTCAAATGCAGCAAATCGTGAAAAGGCTTGCTGAGCTTGACCAACCCTGGAACTGTCCGCACGGTCGGCCTACGATGCGGCATCTCATCGATCTCGTGTCGACGCAGAAACTCGTACGTTTGCGATGCGTGCATGGACTCGTCATTTGCGCCAATTGATGTATGATCTGTGATATCAGGCTGAACAACTAAGAGTGCAGATTGCACACGTCGACCATGGACGGTAGCGCACCGTCGTGCATAAGGCTCCCGCAGCACCAATCCACCGTCGAAACCGACTACAACATAGATCGCAACACATTTTAACCAAAGATTGTCATTGCATTTCTCCGTCCTACTTTGTTTCACTGTAATTTTTACAACAGATCCAACGTTTCTGCTTCATTAGTTGAAACATTGTCAAAAGTGGTCTGGCGACGGTAGTCCCCATCGCGCCGGTTTCAGCGGATTCTTCAGCCGACGCTTGCCGAACCTTCGAACCTGCACAGGAGACGTTGTGTGAACATGCTGCCGTGCCAGACCGAACATCAAAAGTACGAACCTTGCTGACTTCTTCGTTCCTATAACGTCGACTAATGCCCTCATGAGGAGAAACAGCTGGAACTTTGGGAAATCTTGACGAATCGAGCTGACCGCTGAATGCCTGCATCACCGTAATTTTTGATGAAATTGTTGGATCAAATACATGTGATAATGCACTTCAAGTCATACCTGTCGCGGATTTAGATATCGTTGCTCGTCCTCATAAGACGAACTTACGTGCACTGATCTCGCTCTTGGCAGGTGACTTGATATTCTTGGTAAAGCTAATGCTTGCACCGTGAGCAGGGGTCCCGCGGAACTTGTATTTTGATGCGAGTGCTCCATCACAACAGGCTTCTGCACATCGTCACCAAAGCTGCGCGAGTAATCATCGAGAATTTTAACGCCGCGCAGTGACGAGAGACGCTGCAGGGTTCGCTTCGGATGGGGGTTTGCGCCTGCGTTCGCAGTCATGCACTAAGTAAGCCAAGTTTGCACAGACAAAAAAAAAAAACTCTTTACGACCACTGACCTGGTGAAACTGTACTGCTTGTCTGTTGGGCCGGTCGACGGAAGACTCGTCGAGACACATGACTGGCTGCATCACTTCCCAGGGCAGTGGAGGGCAGGCCGCTGTGGGGAGCACTGGCACCGACTTGGTATGTCCAATGCCCGCTGTGGTCCGATGCTGAAGCCGGCGAGCTGCGACCGTCGCTGTTTGTATCAGAGCCATGCGGTGACGAACTGCGCATAATAAACTCCTGAGAGCTCGATGGGCCGACATCGTCCTGCTCAGAATGCGGGAAACCCGCGGAGTGTATCAGCTGGCGCCCCTGAAATGCTACGCTTTTCCTGTCAAGTGAAGGGGAAATGGACCTATGGGAGGTTGGTGATGGCGACCGCTGACCAATAAGTGGAGCGGTTTGGGATCTCCTGCAGTATCAAACGGTTAGTGCGAGCTGTGAAACTGCGTTACGTCGACAGGCAGCGGAACGACAGATAAAAACACGTACCGGCCGTGCAAAGGCTTGGGTAGGACGACGCGAATTGCGCTGTGCTCGGCACCAGTCTGCTCGCGTCGCTCAGCGGATGCGTAACGCGCGCTTAGGCCGGCATCATAGTGGTTTTTGACGACGTATCGCGCCGATGCAGCTGTTGGGCGCTTTGAGCTTGAATTAGCAGTGCACGCCCGTGACACACTAAGACCAGTCAGAGAAGTATGGCCGGTCGACGGCTGTGTGCGCATGCCGTGCCGCCCATGGGTAGTGCTGCCATGTGACGTGGCAATGGACGGTGTTTCCTTTCTCCATCTATCTAAGCTGGAGAACACCGCTTCACCGGATGAAATCTGCGCAGCAGTTGACAGCCCCGTGTGGGACGGGAGAGGACTGGTGCTTGCGGCTGCCCCCGATGACGATGTGTGACTTCTAGTTGCCGTAAGCGCGTGGTGGCGTGAATGTGACTTGCCGCCGAAAGGAACTGATGAATGAGCGCCGAGTTCCCCACGCTTTGCGCCGCGTGAGTTATTGCCTTGGCGTTGATCATAGCGTTGATTTGGGGAGCCGGACTTAGATTGCTTGACCTTACTCGATCCCGGTGAGGAATACTTGTGGGAGTGAGATCTACCCGGTTTTGTGTTGCCGTTACTCTTGAAAGCTTCCTGAACGACAGACTGGCGGCGTTGCGGTTGAGGCTTTGTCTTTCCATGAAACCTCATGTCAATGCCTTCGGCTGGCGGCATTTTTTGATAAGTTTCCTTGCGTGTGCTGCTCGCGCTTGTTTTGAGAATCGGCGATTCCCGGACAAAGGAGTCATGGCGCGCCGGCGGCACGGCTTCACCGGAGCCTCCATGACGTGGAGATGATCGGTGAGAGCTGTTTTGGCGAGAACTGGCTTGTCGCGCAACTGGCCTCTTCTCCGGTACTGGGTTGACATTTCTAGTGGCACTTTGCTTTCGCTGAGAGTTGCGCGGCACTAAGCGCATTTTACATCTTGGAGGCCGCTTGAAAGCGACATCCTCTTCGCTGCTGGCAGCTGATTCAGTCTGATGTGCACAAGCAGAAGCAAAGTGAGGTAATAAGTTTGCATCCCCACGTCAATCAACAGCCACATTAGCACCTGGACCAAACTGCGCTGCGCTGTGATATATTCATGTAGGTCACCCCATTGGCCTGCAGTAAATGACAAAAAAACGACAAAATGAGTAGGTATTCCACGAGACAAAAAGATGGCGAGGTATTCCACGAGACAAAAAGATGGCGAAGTTTGTGTGCGCACCGGAAGGAAGTTTGAATTCTATGTCCATCGAAGCTGCGAGCTCGGCTTCTGATCCACCAAGGAAATGCAGAGCTTGCCCACCATTTCCTCTGAGCAACTGCTTCACCCCTACACAGTACATCGTAGTCAAATTGTGACAATCACACCACGAAAAAAGTGGACACCGTGGCACAACACGAACCCGCTGCAGCTTCGCGTCGCAGCCGCCTTTTGACTCGCTCAAGGCCGTACATTTTAGGCCTTATGTTCCTGTCTGATTGACCGTTGCCTATCAATGCTCCTGTCGACACAGTTGGCCTGTTCGTGCTACTCGAGAGCGAACCTTCCGCCAAAGGACTGCGATCTGTCAAAGTGCCTGTTGCCCGATTCTGCGCAGAGGAACTGCCGTCGACATTATCTGTCGGCAATGCGTAGTCATCGTCGTGAACTAAACTAGGGCTGTGATGCGTCCCCAGAGCCTCTGATGAAAACGGTTGTGCAGAAGACTTCATATTACCGCTGTCTGACTCTGAAGCCGTGATATTCGGACGTGCAGTCAATGCCGCTGAATCAGTATTGTCGTTACGCATTGAAGGTAGTTCTGTGCGAGGCGTCAACTCAAGTTGTGAAGACGCTTCGGTTTCGTGCACGTTGGAGGAGGTCGAAGTCAACGTGCCATTTTCACTGACTTTCGAATTCAAAGGTTCCGTTGCAGGGAGTTTAGACGCCAAAGCTGATTCTTCGGAGCCTTTCAAAGTCAATGCAGCGATGGCGGAGTTGGTAGAGGTCGACACTTCCGCTTCACTTTGTTCGGAAGTCAACGCATCATTTGCTCCCCCTTCTGGTGCAGGGCCACGAAGTCTCGACGCTGCATCGGCGTCGGCACTCCTGGACAACGAAGAATTCGATGGAAGTGGTGGAAGTTGCGTCAGGTTGTTGCCATCGGTTGCATCCGATGGCCCACCTGGGCTTTGATGGTGGAGTTCAGGGACAGTATCCGAGTACGTTGGCACGCCCTCTGCTAGAGTGGTGTGCGATTCCATCTGTGCGATACCTGCAGGATCGCTACTGCCGCCTGAAGTTTTCGAGGGGGATGGCACTTCGCTGCTTCGTTGCGACTTCTTCTCAGGACTCTTGCGTTTAGTTGACGTCGAGTTAACAGACGGTTTTCTGTGAAAAGAAACGTCAAAGAAGTTCAGTCGCAAATAGTGAAAACCGATGTGCAACACAAAGGCTCAACAAACCGAGTTGCATCGAGATCGAGGCGAATCGTGACACTCTGATTTGAAATTGAAGCTTTTCGACTGTGCGTGGCTCTGTGAGAAATGGCTCCCGCTCCGTCTTTGGTTTGTCGACTCGCGAACCACGGACTGAGGAACAAGTCAGTGGTTGTTAGCATAAAGTCCACAACGCCAAGCAACTCCTCATCAACATTGTCGTCTTCGCTAATATCAACGCTAGGGTCGGGTCCATGTGCATTGATCGTCGTCGAATCGCGGCCAGAAGAAGCGTGATGAACAGCATCCCGGCTTACATTCTCGGGAGGAGAACCCATTGCATGGCCACCACCAATTGCTGAGGATGCAGACCCTGCTTCTGCTGACGATTGTTTGGCGGCATGATCGCGACTCTTGTCTGTTGAAATGCCACTGCCAATTGCGGCAGCGGTTGGGTCACTGACTTGGCCTTCAAATAGTTCCCTTGCTTGTGGTGCTATCGCACTGTTTCCCCTCTCAGTGCGGGCCCCAAAACTGCCGTCATCATCAAGCACTAGAATGTCGGGTGCGATGCCTTCACCGTCAGTTTCGTATGTCACTTGCAGGTGGTTGTTGGCGAAGGTCGCATGTTCGGCATCAACATGCTTGGAATCAGTACTGAAGCCGGTATCAGCAGTTCCAGGTCGACTGTTGATGATGTGCACCACAATGCCAGAATTTCTGTGCGTATGCTTGAGTCGATCCCTTCTTCCGGCGAGTGTCGCATCGCGCTACGGCCATCAAGGTGTGTTGAGAAGTCATGAAGGAAGGGAACATGTCATGTATATATATGTGCGACGAACCTCAGGGCAAACATCCACGGATGTCGTATCCTTCGACAAAATATCTGTGCCAGCCACTGGCCTGGTTTGTAAAGAATCAATCTGAGCCCGTGGCGTCGGAAACTCTGCGCCTTCATCGCCTGTGTGGTTGCCTTGTGAGCCACTCTCGAGGTTGCGGGGCGGAGAGCGATTATTATCAGCATGGATTGTGTTGTTGGCAACGGGTGCATTGCCAGCCATGAGCGCGGTGGTTGTTGCGGTGTGCGCGACACTGTCTGTATGTTGAACGGCTGGAACACCCTGTGAGACGAGCGTGTCGCCACCATTACGAGAGTCATGATAGTGGTCTTCGTTCCCAAAGACAAGTGTCCCGCCGTGGTCGTGGTCGTGGTCGTGGTCGTGGTCACGGTCCTCGTCAAACACATCATCTTCGCTGTCACTTGCAAAATCCATTTTGCGCAGTCCTAGGCGCTTTTCTTCTGCGTGGCGGCTCTTTATATTCGTGATGAACTGTTGCCTACACATTCATAGGGCGTTACACGCAAGTGCGGTGGGAATGTCAAATGCCAGCGACGAAAGAGCTGCGTACAAATATTTGTCTGTCCCATTCTCTGTGCCCAACTCTCCCTCCTCGTCAACAATGTACTGCAACACAACCGTGCCAAAAGTTCAGATGCGATTTCGTCGGATTTGTAACACGGTGTAAACGTTCACTGACCTGGATGTTCGGTCGGAGCTGGAAAACGATCCCGGCCATTCCATCCTGCCGAAAGCAACCACAGACATGACACTCAGCACTTGCTCTACGAAACGCCGAACAAGAGACCATACTCATTGGCCGCATGGTGGATTCGATACCTTTGCCGGCTCTGCGATGCCTGCAAACAGGTTCTTCAGCCACTTGCGGTAGTCGTCTGCTTCGATACTGTCCACCCACCTGTACGAAGACCAGTTGCGGTGTCACAAGAAATTCACGAACTCAGAATGTAAACACATCTTGTCACTCTCTCGCGTTCACTCAGAACGCACGTGTCGACGAGCTCGAATAAAGATTTGCACAGTTGCCGTTCCGTCATAGAGCCCACAGGTGGACATTGTCCAGTGTCCATTCTCCAGTCCTCCTCGACAATTGCTATGCACTCCTCGATGTTGAAATCTGAGACGAGTGCTTGTGTGATGCTCATCATGAGCGTTTGATACTGCTGCCAGTAGATGCGGTGGTTGCCGTCTCCGGACACGACGTGCCAGAACATCGACAGACTCGCTTGGATATCGTCGTCGTGCACCAGTTGTTCTCGTTTCGCCAGCGAATCTGCTGTGTAGTAGTCGGTGTTGCCTTGTTGGGTGTAGTGTACATCTTCGTCTTCCTCCACCTGGCAAAGAAGCCACACTGTGATAATCGAGCCTCCCACAAGCACACAAACTCGGGCCCCAATCAAGAGCAACGCGACAAGCAAAATAAAACATGTACTACCTCCAGCTTGGCGTGGCCGTCCTGGTCCAACTCGAGCAGTAGATGAAGTAACTCGGCCTCCCTTCGTGTTGGCCCCTCACCAGCACGATCATGGCCGCCGCTGTCCCCATCTCCTTTCAAAAACATCAACTGGGAGCGTACTTTTGCTTTCTTACTGCGCAGTGACACACGTGACTTCAATCGAGCAACGACGGAATGCCAACTGCGGAACCGACGGTTCCAATTGAAGGCGCGGAAGTTCTTTTGAAGCAACACCGCGGCATGTTCGCGCCGATTTTTCATCCATGGCGAATATTCGGATTTCAACGGAGTGTCACTGCGAAGGTTGTTCACGAAGTCCATGATGACTGACGTAGAACCGGCCGCCTCAAAAGCGACGTAGAAGCGCCTCAGCGAACATCAATTAAGCACCGAACTGACATCACGACTGACATTGTCGCGCGCACCAGAACTGGAGCATCCAGCGACAACGGCAGCAATCTCGCCGGATGCTGGTGCCGCGAACTTGACGTGTAAAATCCTTCTAAAAATGGAAAAATACTTCAACCCAACTTGTCCCATCCCGTATGATCTTAGCTATTTTGGCATTGTGCGGGCTACCTATCAGTTCAAGAGTCCAACAACCTGAATGCAACGAACGAAGCAACGAACGAACTTCGGCAAGATCGAACTTCGGAGACGATTGATCGAATGAACGAACTGTTGGACGCGCGAACCATTGGACGAACTTCGTTCAGAGCTTCACAACGAACTTCGCAACGAATGAACGACAACCGCCACCACCACCAACGGCGACGACAAACAACGACAACGACGAACGAACGACATACATACCCGAGTGCTAATACTGTACATCAACAACAACGACTTCTAACAACGACGACGACAACAATTTTGTTGTCAAGCAGTCCAACAGTCCAACAGTCCAACAACCAGTCCAACAACCAGTCCAACAGTCCAACAGTCCAACAACCACAACGCAACGACGACAGCGAACGCAGCAACGAAGGCAAAAACGAAAACGACAACGAAAACGAAAACGGAACGAACGAACGAACAACGAACGAACGAACGAACGAACGAACGAACGAACGAACGAACGAACGAACGAACGAACGACAACGAAACGTCACTCCGTCATTCCTTCAGCCACATCCATTGTTTAAAATCCAAACTTCAGTAATACTGAAAGTACATCCTAACTTTCAATGCATTAACAGTACGAAACGAAAAGTACTGTAATGAGTACTGCGTATACCTGCACAGACGATCACAACCGCTCCAAAATTCCAAAATTGTGGAATTGTACCGAAAGTACTGTGATTCTCTGAGTGCATTTAAAGTGAAAGTAGGAAAGTACCAAAACGAGTACTGTGTTAGACTGAACAGACTATTTGAGAACGAATGCGAAATGCGAAAAGGCGCGAAAGTAAAATACTGAAAGTACTGTGAAGTTCACAGGGAGTTAACAGTGAACAATGAGAGTACCGTACACAGTACCACACTGAACTGAATAAACTACTGAGCGTTTGAGAACGCCGTTGTTGTTCGTCGTTCGTTCGTTC
>Ga0213839_1001944_pt1 | contig 12268 bp, 13 predicted proteins | sample SWPATP21_FD_160075 | JGI IMG/M metagenome (GOLD analysis project Ga0213839, IMG submission 160075) | Coastal seawater microbial communities from Marineland, Florida, United States - SWPA TP2 #1 | ecosystem: Environmental > Aquatic > Marine > Coastal | place: USA: Florida | collected 2016-08-14 | reverse complement strand
GTAAATATTTTACATACCAGTTATTACCATCTTATTTATTGAGCGCAGCTATTTATACCGTTATGGCTAAGCGCAATGTTGTAAAAGCTTGGAATTATGCCCTAAGTGTATATTTACTGAGCTTTATAGTGGAAACAGTAATTGTATCGATACTATTACAAACGTTATTTATCCCACCTTTATGGTTTGTAGAAGTGCCTCTGAGTATAGCCTTTGCGATTGTTGGTACTGTCATCGGAATTAAGTTAGGTACTCTGGATAGTAAGGAAGTCGAAGGGCCCTGATCTTGTTTTTTCTTTCATAAGGCAAAAGCAAGACTTGGCCCTCTTAAAACTTTAGGTTGGGAAATATGAATATTACAAAAGCATCAGAGTTGATGGCCCTTCACAGAGCCATTGTCGAGGCAAAGTTCAAAGAGTCGCACTTTGATTCTGCCATTCCATATAGTGGGATTATTGCAGATTTATCATCAAGGATTCTTGCGGATATTGTTCATACTCTTTTGGAAAACGGCGAGCACGATGAAGCGATTGGTTGGTCGTCATTAATTAAACTAAATGAAGATTGGCATGGCTATGAGTGCATAAAAAACTGGATACGAGAAACTAGAAGTTGGATTGATATGGATGAGGAAGATAAATCACAATTCATTAAAGTTTTGTGCTCACCATACCAAGCATCAAAACATCAACTAAACAACTTAATTAAGTTTGGTGATACAAATTGGAAGGTTTAACATTTTTGTCCCCTGTAGCTGGTAAAAATAATGAATTGTTTAATTTTGAAGGCTTAGGTCTTGTGCCTACTGAGTAAAAAGTCATAAGCAAAATCTAACCCAATAGATTGAAAAAATTAAAGGTAATAGATAAATGTCAGATACAAAGTTGTATACATTTTTAATGGATTGGAATGGCGGTACTTTCATATCTCAGTCTAGGGGTGACAATATTCAAGAAGCAACTAAGGGTTGGTTAAATCAATTAAGTATTGAAGAAATAAAAACATCTGAAAGAAGTCTTTCTTTGTTTAAGAGTAGCTTACAGGACGATTTACAGCCAATTGCAATAGAGGGTAATACATCTGTTTGGTGTCTTTCTGATTTCATAAGTGGTGAGTTAGCAATCATTAATATAATCGCCACTCTCGAAAAATAAAATTACTCTACTGGTTAGAGCAAATGGAGGGGGGAGCTACCTTTCGGCTTCTAAAAAGTCTAAAACTAAGAGGCAATAGATTTATGCCAAAGTTAAGTCAAATAGAACTTTACCTTGACGGTAATTATTCGAAAGAAGATAAAAAGGTGTTTCTTTTTAAGTCTCGTTGCTTGTGTAATTTTTGGGAAAGGGAAATCAGTAAACTCAAGTTTACCTCTAAATACTCACGAATAAATGTTTATGTGACAGATGGCAGTACAGAGATAAGGGTGCAGCCAATGAAAGTTGTGCCTTTCCTCGAAGTTGTAGTTCATTACCCGTTAGAGAAAATAAGCCATTTAAAGGATTCTCAGTTTCAACAGCATTACATAAGGATATTAGAAAAAGCTTTGTCGGCTGCTATATCTGCAATGCCAATTCCTCTTGAACAAAGCTTGGATATATTGCAACGGTTCGAAGCTAACAATTATGAGAATGAATGGGTTCAATCTGAAAAAGTATCGGCCAAGAAATCAATAGAATCTAAAGTCATTGCTACACTCTCAATGGATGAATTTAAATTAACTCAATTTGTTTATTTGGATTGCAAATTAGCAGATCAACTAATTATTGTTAAGACTCTACCAAGAGAACTCTTGTTTAATAGTTATCTAGGCAAGCTTTCTATATCAAAGGGCAATATTCTTGAATATAAAAAAGGAAAAAGTACATTGTCACAATTTGATCTTACATCAGCTAAATTTATTTAGTTTTTTAACTAAGCGTATATGAAGTGGGCTGCTCTATCTTTTTTACTTTAATAAGTAAAAAAACAAGACCTGATCCTATCAGTGGAATAGATATGTTTTAGATTAGAGTTGAGGGATTTTCTCAAATTCCTAGTGTAGGCAAAGTTTTTCAAATTGCACAAGACTATGAATGCATAGATGAGCTATGGATATACAAAGCTCTGCATTAAGCTCGATTGATGACATAAAATTTGTAATCGAAGGGGTTGGAATAAAGTGGCCTGTTGATGTAACGTCGGATTTAGTCGGTAATTCTGCGTCGAAGATAGTTGACTCTAAGTTAAATAAAAAGAAGCAACTCTAAGTTGTCGTATAGGAAATTGATTAATGCTTAAAGAAAAAAATTTTTTTAGACGCCCAGTTAAACATGCATTATGGGCCACGGTACTTATTATGATATTTGTAACTATCAGACTCGCTATAGGGGAAAGGGTCGGTACAAATTTTGAAATAGCCATAAGGTATATTTTTGCTTGGCCTTTTGTTTATGCTTGCGTTTACATCTTACTAATTGTTTACCTGTACTTTAACCCAGATGCAGATAAACCAAGAAACAAAGATTAAAGTTATGTCCCTGCCTCCAAGTAACCAATAGGGTCAGTTCTAACCAAAAGGAGAAAATGAAGGACCATGTTTTGCTTTTTGCCCTTGGTAAGTCTGAAGTGGCAACTTATTAGTGAAAACGAATGGCTCAGGTTCAATTGTCGCTACGCATAAGTATGGCCCATTTGGAGAGCCAATTAATACCAGCTCATCGCGTTTCCGTTACACTGGGCAAATCTTAATCCCAGGTACTAAGCTTTATCACTACAAAGCACGGGTTTACCACCCTGAATTAGGGCGTTTTATGCAGACTGATCCTATTGGATATAAAGATGGGATGAATATGTATGCGTATGTAGGTAATGATCCATTAAATAAAAATGACCCAACGGGTAAATTTGCTAACTTTGCTATTAAGTTTATAGCTGATGTCGCTCTCGGAGCTGCATTAAACTACGCCGAAACAGGGGAGTTGAATTTAGGAAGCGCAGTTACTGACGCAGCTGTAGGGATTGTAAACCCGGCTAAAACATTACAAAAAGCGAAGCGTTTAGCTAAAGTTATTAAGGCAAACTCAAAAGGTGATTCTAAAGCTGCTATTAAACCTGGAGGTTGTAGCTTCACGCCCGATACTTTGATTTCAACTATTAATGGTTACAAGACAATTATTGAAGTCAAAAAAGGTGATATTGTCTTGTCCAAAAATGATGAAACAGGTGAGATTTCATGGAGAGAAGTCACTGATACTTTTAAGGACTGGCATGAAGAAACTATTACATTTACAGTTGTAGATGAAAATGGCTTGGAAGAATTCATAACCACTACTGCCGAGCATCCATTTTATGTTGATAATATTGGTTGGTTAGAGGCTAAAAATATAACTGAAGGTACAGTCATTTCTGGCCCTAAAGAAGAAAATGACATAAGTATTATTCAAATTGAAATTAATCAAGAGCCACGGTATGCGTACAACTTTACAGTGGATACTGACCACACATATTTTGTTGGTAAAACAAATATGTGGGTGCATAATGCTTGTGATATAAATGCTAAACCTGTTCATGGTAACTCTGCTGCCAGCACCAAAGAACAGCATATGTATATGATTCAAGATGCCGAGGGTAATATCAAGAAAATCGGAATTAGTGGGCAAAATTTGAACAAGAATGGAACATCTCCAAGAGCTAACAGTCAATTGGAAGAGGGTGATATACCCACTGTGCTGGAAACTGGTATATCGGACCGAGCGGCAGGCCTTGTGAAAGAAGCTCAGACAGTAGAAGGATTGAAAATTGCTGGGGAAAGATTGCCCAATCAAAAAAGACCAAAAATCTAGAGGTAGAAATGAAGTTAAAAGAGTTTGAGCTGTGGGCCTTTAAGTTAGCTACAGAAGAAGCAAGAGCATTATTATTGTTTAGTCGCAGTGTTTTCGCCCATTTTGAAAGGCATTTTGAACCTATTGATACTGACGGTGTTTATCGAGTTATTCTGAAACTATGTGAAGAAGATTCTAGGTTGGGGACTGTTGAAATTAGTTATTCAGTCTTGAAGTACTACAAAAGGTTTGATTTTGCATCTTTTGAAAAATTAGATGAAATGACCAAAAAAATAACTCTGTTGGAAATAATGTTCAGTTCATTATTAGAGTTGGCTGATATCTATGAATGGGATAAGGAAAAATTTCATAGGGCGTATCTAAAAGTAAAGCAGGATGATTTCATTAATCACTATTACTATAAAGAAAAATGGAACCGAACAAAAAGTTTATGTGCAAAAGTATTCTGTGAGCATGAGAGCAATGTTTTCAGGTGCTCTTTGCTTGTAGTAGATAAGGAAGGTTCAGTGATATTAAAGAGACTGTTATTTGAAGAGAAGCCTGATGAATTTTTCTTTAATAGTAAGCTTGTAAATGTTAAATGGCTCGACAAGGGAAAATTGCAGCTAATTAATAAAGCTTATTCTGAAGAAGTTGAAGTCGCTTAAATCAAAAGCTCCGCCTCAGATGGTGGGGCTTTGTTTTTCTGGCTCTGGTGGCTTTGAGTTTGTTTTCAAGGCTGGCTATCAGTTCAATGAAAAATCCGTTTGGAGCCAAATTTAACTGATTTATTTGCTTAAGCGAAATCCGTGGCGAAGGAGTTGGAAGTCAATTATTTGTACTTGAGAAGTTCATTGGCTTGCTTTTTGCCCCCTTGAAAGTCAGAAATATGTTATTGGCTCAATAAACTCTACCAAATAGTCACTTTATGCCATTATAAGCTTCAATATTATGCCAACTTACACTTCACTTGTGCCGTTGTAGCCCAATGAAATCGGATGTGCTTATGTCAACTTACACTTCAAACAACATGGGTGACTTTCTTCATTTAAATTCCATTTTAAAGCTTTCTTTAGAACTCTTTTTTATTCTGTATTAATTAAACTTAACTTTAAGTATGATTTTTTAAGTTATCGAGACATCCACTTTAGAGTTAATTAGACACCCACATTAAAAATGTGAACTTCGTTTTTATGTACATGATTGATTTGAAGGAGACACTGTCAGTCAGGTACAGATTATAAAAACTATTAAGACACCCACTATAGTAGGAGTTTTTAATAGCTAACTCTAAGAGCAACTAGTTTAGTCGCTCAAAATTAATTAACTAAATTAATCTGTACATCAAAATGTTATGTTTACAAGATTTTGTAGGGCATTGCCTGAATAGTACCTGATTTCGGGCAATCTTAGTCCAAATGCAGGCTACTTTAAACATTTTCGAGTTTCGGTTTAGGCAAATAGTGCACGACTAGTGCTAATAGAGCTTCTTCGTTTTCGTTTCATATGATTTGTATAAGCTGTGATTGCTTGTTCTTTACCTGCAGTATTTTTAAATGAGCGGGTAAAGGAAGTGGTGAGTGTAAGCCAGTTGCCAGTACAAATATCTAGTCTTTCAAGTATTGGTAACGCATTTTCTGGGATTTTCCCAGGCTTATTTTCTCGTATTGAACGGCCTGTCCAATCTACAAGTTGCAGATATGTCTTGAGCTCAAATGGTAGTCCCTTAGGCATATGTTTACGAGGTTTACCTGCAAAGCGCATAAGCGATTTTGGTTGCTTATTATTTTGAGCTGCATAAATTCTAGATTTAATACTGGTGTAGTCAGATTGCTCAGGTAAATCGGCCGCTTTTGCTCTTACAGGGTTCAAGTCAACATAGGCAAGACAAGCGGCAAGTGCTGCTTCATCAAGTAAAGCTTGTGACTTAAAGCGACCTTCCCAAAACCGTCCTTTGCATTCATCTTCTTGATTCGCTTTTCGTGCAATGCTTTCATTAAGCACGCGCATAAACCAACTAATGCTGCTGAGCCTCTCACGATATATATTTATTCTGGTATTAACCGAAGCGAGTTCAACTTGTGTTAGCAATTCACCATTTAAGAATCGTTGGCATAAGAATGTACTTTTAAATAACTTGTGCCATCTGATCAGAATCGCTTTATTGTTCAGGCGCTTTGCCTTTGCTATATCAATGTGAAGAACTAGATGAGTATGATTACTCATAACCGCGTAGGCGCAAATATCAATACAAAATACCCGACCAAGTTGAAATAGTTTCTTTTCAACCCAATCGCGCCGGTGTTCATATGAACGACCCGTTAGTGGGTCTTGTCCGCACAAATAGGCGCGACGAACGCAGCGTGAAATACAATGGTAATAAGGTGTATTTGAAATGTTAATTAAGTTTCTACGAGGGGTTGCCATGCTCTTCTCCTCCATGAGTTGAACAGTTTAAGTTTAGTCATAATTATGAGAAGTGAGAAATATTAAATTGGGTGTCTAGTTAGAGGCTATTTTTTCATAGGTTTAACGCTGTGAAGTAATAGAAATTAATGTGGGTGTCTAGTTAGTAAAGTAATTTATTATTTGATCCCATATTTTAATTATGGGATCAAATTTGGCTATTTAGAATAAGTAGAGTAAGGCAGTAAGTTATTCTACAAACACTCTAAATCCCCATGCTGGAATTGTTAGTTCTGTTGTTTGAGTAAATTCCATTGCCTGTTTTGAGAAAGCATCTGTGTACTTACCCAAAAACAATGGCTCTTTAAAGTTAACTGTTTGTGGCTCTTTCGATAAGTTGAATACGGCAAATACTTTATCTTTTCCTTTTGCACGAACAAAGCTAAGCACCTGTTTTGGTGCGCTGTTTGGCACATGTACCATGCGGCCGCCAAATTGGCCATTCCACAGAGCTTCATTATTATGTTTGAGTGTAAATAATGATTGGTATAAGTCACCGATAGGGTGCCTTTGCCATTTGATTGGGTCACGTTCGAAAAAGGCGAGGCGTTTATCGTTACCTGCTTCTTGGCCGTTATAGATCATCGGAAAGCCTTCGCCAACGATAGATAATGCAATAACGGCTTCAAGTGCATCGCCATAGTTTTCGAACATGGTGCCTTCCCATGCATTTGTGTCATGGTTGGCAACACCCACAAGGCGGTAAGCCTCGGCTGGGAATGCACTTTCGTTCCATGAGTAATAAACGAAGAGGGCGCTGACATCTGCATGGCCATTTACGATTTTATGCATGTGTTCAGACCATGACCACGCGTAAGTCATATCAAAGGCTTCAGCATGTAAATCACGAGACTCCCATTCTGCCAGCATTAATACTGGTTTTATTTCATCGAGTTCACGACGGACGTTATTCCAAAAGTCTACGGGCACAAAGCCTGCCACATCACAGCGATAGCCATCAATACCGACTTCTTTTACCCAATATTTCATCGACTCTGTCATGTACTCACGTAGTGCAGGTTTTGAATAATTAAAATCGATAATGTCAGACCAATCCCACCACGGTGTCGGTCTAAATTGGCCTTTGTAGTCTCGGTCGTACCAATCGGGGTGCTCATATCGAAGCCAATTATCCCAAGCACTGTGATTTGCTACCCAATCTAAAATGATATACATCCCCATTTCATGGGCTTTGTTCACAAATGCTTTAAGGTCTTCTAATGTGCCAAACTCTGGGTTTACTTTACGGTAATCTTTTACAGAATAAGGGCTACCTAAACTGCCTTTTCGGTTTTCTTCACCAATCGGGTTTATGGGCATAAGCCAAATAATATCAACGCCTAACTCTTTCAAGCGTGGCAATTGCTGCTGTGCAGCATTAAAGGTGCCTTCTTTAGTGAATTGGCGCGTATTTAATTGATAAAGCACCGCATTTTTTGACCACTCAGGATGAGTAAGCTTTACGTAAGGCTTGGGCTCATAGGCACTGTTTGAAGTTTTAGTGTGTGTACATGCAGTAGTTAGGCTTAGTAATAAAATAAGCAAACTTTTGGTTAGCAATGAATTCATATCAGGCCTTGTTGTCGAATAAAGGTGTTGCATGAAAAAACAACACTTCGACTAAATATATACCCTGAGCTAATATTTACAATTAAATGCATACGTATTCACAATGTGGTTACATAATCGATTAAGTTCTTATTTAAAAGCTTAATTAGAGGTAGGTGGTAGCTAAATACTTAAATGATTAAATAGGGTGGGGAAATATTTAAAAACGACAGCAAGAAAAAGCTAAGCTGTCGTTTAAATATGCCGAGCTAAGCTGAAATCATAAAAGTAGATTTACTGGCATCCCAACTGATCAGTTTTTTAATTTCCAGCTCTTTTATAATGGTTAGTAATTCAGAGTCACTTAGGCAGCAGCCTTGTTTTAGTTTATCGAGTGATATCTCTTTATTACGGCTATGAAGCTTAGAGGCCAGCATAATACGGTAGATTAATTTTGACTTACGGTTCATAACGCATCTCCTCCACATTTTTTGTTGATAGCATTTTAGGTTGCTACTTGGTTTTATAATTTGGTGTAATGTGTACTGATGATTTTTTCGACTATGAGGGATCTTTTTAGTTAAGTCAATCAAAATAGAACAAGATTTGTACAGCGCTATGGGTGAGGGTGTTAGCAGTAAAGTACAACCTCAACTGATTGAAAATATTGAATAATTTTAAAGTTTGGTGTGTTTTAAAATAATTAAAAATCAGTGGGTTATTACTTTTTTACAATAACTTAATCCACCAGTTCGTCACGGCTATCCGCAATCACGTCATGCAGTGCTTTAAATAGTAAATGCTTTTCAATAGGTTTGCCTACGTGGCCATTAAAACCACAATTCATGTATTCGATGATATTTTCTTTCATCACGTTGGCAGTCAAGGCAATAACTGGCACCTCTTTATCAATGCTGCGAATATGTGAGCAGGCTTCTATACCCCCCATAGTAGGCATTTGTATATCCATTAAAACTAAAATGGGATTGAGTTGTTTAAATAGCTCGACTGCTTCAGCGCCATCTTTTGCAAAGTGAAGATCAGCGTTGGTTTCTGCAAGCATCGACTTGATGATCATGGTATTGAGCGGGTTATCTTCAGCTATTAATAAGGTTTTAGCCGATAAGACAGGTGCGGTTACATCGGTAAAGCTATCATGTAAGTGCTGCTTTTCAGATACTTTGAGCGGTAAATAAACCGTGAAATGGGTGCCTTTACCGAGTGCGCTGTCTACATCAATACGACCGTTCATACGGTTAATGAGATTAGCGGTGATCGACATGCCTAATCCTGTCCCGCCAAAACGCCGCGTTATGCTGTTATCGGCTTGTTGAAAACGGTTAAACAGGTGAATTAAACCCTCTTTATTCATACCAATGCCGGTATCAATCACTTCTATCTCAACACCTTGTTTTTGGCTTTGCGAAGATTTATTAATTTTTACTTGCACGCCACCTTGCTCGGTAAATTTAACGGCGTTAGAAACCAGGTTTAAAATAATTTGCCGAACCCTAACTGGGTCTCCTACCCATAAATCTTCAACGTCATCGTCTATATCTATATTTAATTCAATTGCTTTTTCGTTACAAAGCGGCAGAAAATCAGAATTGATTGACTCAACGACCTTCGACATCGAAAAATCTACCTGTTCAATATAAAGCTCGTTCGCCTCCATTTTCGAAAAGTCTAAAATATCGTTGATGATGGTAAGGAGTGAGCGACAAGAAAACAACGCCTTAGAAACAACTTCTATATTTTTCGGTTTTTGAATGTTCGGCTGCAAAATTTGTAAAAGCCCCATAATGCCATTAAGTGGGGTGCGTATTTCATGACTCATGTTGGCTAAAAATTCTGATTTTATTCTCGCGCCTTCTAAAGCTCGCTCAGTAAGCTCAATTTGTTGTTTATAAGAGTTTGAGAGCTTTCTAAAGTAAATAAGCAATATGCTGGTGAGCAATATGATTGTTAACACATGCACGATGTAAGCAATTTGGAAGTTTTCATCAATGGCGATGCTTTTATCTTTAAGCATTAAGTTTACATGTTGCTCGAACGCGGCAAGTGCCTTCAAAGCAGCTGTGTCATCTACTTTTACTATAGAGTCTATTTGCTCGCTTGTCGCGCCATCAGCAATCATCTTTAAAACAATATCGACTTTACTTTCATAATCACTGACCGTTTTTTTAACGTCAGTAAGCGCAGTCTGATCGTATTCTTTTATTGCGCTAAGCTTGGCAAGGATCTCTTTTATTTCGATGAGTTCCTTTTCAATGGGCGGAAGATACAGTTCTGTATTTTTTCTGAGCACTAGGTTTTTAAAATGGTGAATAAAGCCACCATACCCGAGTTTTTGAATTAGCTTGTCGTGTAGAACATAAACGTTAGCGGCGGTTTTTGAATAGTCATGCCATTGTGAGTCGACATTTTTGTAAAAGAATAATGAGGTAACAGTGAGCGACGTTAATAATGCAATCACTATAATTGCATTCATTTTTAACTTGTTTTTAGTTTGCTGCAACGCTTTTGTCATCAGTTTACCGCACCTATCTGTTGTTAATTTAAGCATAGCAGTATTTTTTTTGTTCACATAAGAAGGGCCTAAAGTCAGAACGACTTTTTATGAGAACAAAAAAACCTTAACAACTAAGGTAAAATTAATTTAAAGCGAATAATTAGCTCTTCATAAAAAACTTTGCGATCAATTACACTGTACTTTTTTTGTACTTACTGTATCTTAAGTTGGTACGCAATTTTTATGATTTAATTGAGTGTAAGTCACACTCATTGTTAGGTGGAGTAAAGGATATGCACGCGCAAACAGTCAAAGAATCAATAGCAACTATTCAATCAGGTGTCGCAAAAGCGGATGGTAAGCTTTTAGTTACAGAACAAGACATTGTTTTTGAACCGTTTAATAAAGAATTAGGCTTAGGTCCATACACACTTTCACGAGCGCACATCAATAACGTTGATAAGTGTTCAGGTAAAGGCGCGGGGATTCTACCAATTACAGCAGATGGAATTCGCATTACTTTAAATAACAACGATGTATTTGAGTTTATTTTAGTAAACCCAGATGAGTGGCTTAGCGTACTTGCTCACTAAGCAAATCTTCAAAAAGACGGCATATAATGGCAACTTGCTATAATATGCCGTGTTAGCTTTTCATTAATTAATTTCCTTTCTTCGCAACACATTGATCTCAAACAATACTAAGGCAAAGTTCTTAGGGTATTTTACCCATCTAAACTATTAAATTGCTCGTTGCTTATTAACGGAGGCTCTTGGGCAAATGATCAACTTAGATGAACAACGCCTAGTTTCGCTTGAACGCGGTTTTCATATTCCACCAAAACCTGAACTATTGAGCCAAATTGCTGATGAAATGCAAAAGTCGGATGCAAGCTTAGATAAAATAGCTCAGCTAATATCAAGAGACATCAGTCTTTCAGCTTTATTATTAAAAACAATAAACAGCCCGGTGTTTGGCTTACAACGCACCATTAGTGATATACGCCAAGCGGCGATGTTTTTAGGGTTAGATCAGCTTAATCAGTTGGTAACTTTGGCTCTGCTTAAGCAAAACTTTAAAGGTAATGCCTGTATTAGCTTAGAGCGCTTTTGGGATGAGTCGGTTGAAGTTGCGAATGCCTGTGTGCAGCTTGGTAACAGTTATAAGTCATTAATGCCAGTGGACGAGCTTTATTCTTTAGGGCTTTTTCATAATGTCGGTATAGCTGCAATGGCATTAAAATTTAAAGATTATGTTGAGGTTCTTAAACAAGCAAATCTAGCTAAGGAGTATGCGATTACCGACCTAGAACAAGCACGTTATCAGTGCGACCATGCGGTGATTGGCTATTTTATCTCGGTATCTTGGCACCTACCTAAGCCACTTTGTCACGTTATTTTAAATCATCATAACACGCACTTTTTAGAGCAAAACAATGATGAACAACAACGTATGGCGTACGCCATCTTAAAATGTGCAGAGAGTGCTGTGGACTATGCCCGCCACCAACAGTATTCGAGCGAGTGGTTCAAAATTAAAGAGCAGTGCTTTGCAGAGCTGGGTATTGTTGATCAAGATTTTGCCGATATGGTCGAAGATTACGTCGACAATGCGATGGCAAGTTAAAGCCAATTAGCGTTTATTTCCTATCATCTTAACTTCGATGAGTTTGCGAGTGGTGAGTTATCATCACTCGCTTTTTTTATCTTGACCTTAAAGTGAGCTTTAAAGTTAGAGTTTTTGTATCTTAATGAATAACGAGGTGCAAAATGACAACTATCAAAAACCTAATCTTATTGCTTGCATTACTAACAACAAGTTACGTAGAAAGCGCTACTAAAACAATTGAGCTGGCAGGTGAAAAAGTGCCTGTTGTTGAAGGTGGTTTGTATGACCAATATCGCTCTAACCCCCCATTATCAGTGATAGCTGAGCAGGCTCC
>Ga0213839_1001942_pt1 | contig 12298 bp, 8 predicted proteins | sample SWPATP21_FD_160075 | JGI IMG/M metagenome (GOLD analysis project Ga0213839, IMG submission 160075) | Coastal seawater microbial communities from Marineland, Florida, United States - SWPA TP2 #1 | ecosystem: Environmental > Aquatic > Marine > Coastal | place: USA: Florida | collected 2016-08-14 | reverse complement strand
TGGCCTCGAGCGCGCGGGCCAGGGGATCGGGGGGCACGAACTCCCCCAGCAGCCCCACCGGGTCGCGCATCGCCCAGTACGGTAGCTCGCCGTCGAGCTCCACCCAGGCGACGAGCATCGCCAGTGCGTAGCGGTCGGCAGCGGCGGTGGGCTCGAACGCCGGGTTGGCGCTCTCGGGCGCGGCGAACAGGCTCCCGGTGAACACCGGGGAGCGATGGCCGATGCCGGTGATGGCGGCCGCGCCCTGGGCGTCGACGAGGACGTTGTCGGGGCCCAGGGCACCGTGGAACACCCCCGCCTCGTGGCAGGCCGACACCGCCTCGCCCACGTCGAGGAGCACCTGGCGGCGGGCGGTGGGGTCGAGGTCGGCGAGGGCGTCGCTCAGGGGGCGCCCGACACGATCGGTGGCGACCCAGTGGAAGCCCTCCCACACATCGCCAGCCTGCCGCACCGGCGCGACGCCCTCGGCGTCGAGCTCGGCCTGGGTCTGGGCGGCCTCGTGGAATCGCTCGGCCACCCCGGGCACGGCGAGGAAGCGGGAGTGGAGGATCTCCACGTACACGTCGCCCTCGTCGTGCAGGTCGACCGCGGCCCAGCGAGCGCACAGCTCGCCATCGGCGCGGTGGGCCGTGAGCTGGTAGCGGTCGGCGACGATCTCGCCGGCCACGGGCAAGGGGCCCGCCCGCAGGGCGCCTGCCGCTTCGCGGTAGGTGGCCGTGGCGTCGTCGTCATCGGGGGCCTCGTGCCACGCGCGCCAGGCGTCGACCAGCGCGTCGTGACCGGAAACAGCGTCACCCATCGTGTCTGTCCTCTCGGCAGCGGAAGACGCGCAGTTTGCCACCGATTGACGCCCGCTCCACGCGGTTCCGCGGGGCCCGGCGTCTCATGCCGTTGGCTCCGACGGAATCCCAGTCCGCGGCCCTTCACCGTTGGGGCGCGTACGCCCGATCCTCCCGGGCAGACGGCCCCTTCGGCGTACTGCAGGGTCTCCTACTGTGGGCTGAACTGCAGGGGATAGCTGACGATCACGATCCCCCCGCCCGCGGGGGCCGGGAAGGCCATGCGGCGGAATCGCCCGATCACGCAGGACTCGACCGCGCTGTTGCCCAGGGTGGTCGAACGCAGCTCCGCCGAGGTCACCGCACCGTCGGGCCCCACGGCGAACTTCACCACCACCTTGCCCGCCAGCGACGGGTTCGAGGCCAGCTCGCGCTGGTAGCAGTAGCGGATCTGGTTCATGTGCCGCCGCACGACCTTGTCGATCAGGGACTTGTCGATCGACCCCAGCACGACCGGATCGCCTCCCTGGCGCGTGGTGCCGGCGTTGCCCTTCGCACCGAAGTTCCCACCACCTTGGCCGTAGCCCGACTTCCCGGAGCCGATCAGCCCTCCGACCCCCCCGGCGAGGCTTCCGCCCCCACCGATCCCGGTGCCGCGGGTGCCGAGGCCGCCGAAGGCCGACGACGGCGCACCAGGGCCGGACGAGAGCGCACCGAGCACCCCAGCGTTCTCGGCCAGGGAGGCGTCGACACCTTCGGGCAGGAGCTGCGGAACGTCGACCTCCCCGTCGGCGCGGCACCCTCCGGGCTGGCTGTCGACCGCGACCAAGCTGGTGTAGGTGCTCACCAGGCGATGCTCGAGGGCCAGCTCGGTCACGCTCTGCTCGCGCGACGCCACCGGCAGGTCGAGGTCGCGCTCGATCGCCTGGATCTCGCGGCGTGCCCACAGGGTGGACACCGCTTCGTGGTCGACGGCGCCTGCGAGGTCGAGGTCGACGGTGGTTCGGTAGGGCTGGCCGTCGAGGAGTCCCCGCACCGTGATGGTGCCCTCCGAGCCGCCACGAATCCTCGCCGCGAGGTGCAGCGGCTGACCGGCGAACAGGTCGGGCGGGCTGTCGAGCTGCACGCCCTCGGCCGCGAGATCGCCCCAGTCCACCTGCAGATCGGTCAAGGCCGGGCGGTCGATACGGCCGTAGAAGGTGCGCACGGTCTCGTCGATGGGCGTGCCCGGCAGCTGGTAGCTCGCCACGCCTCGGCCGTAGTGGGCGAGGCCGTCGAGGAGAAGTCGGTTGACGCTGCTGCCCACGCCCAGGGAGAAGATGCGATCGTTGTCGCCGAGGTGGTCGCGGGTCACCCGGAACAGATCCCGCTCGTTGCCGATGTAGCCGTCGGTGAGCAGCAACACCATGCGCAGCGCCTCGGGGTCCCCGGGCTGCTCGAGGGCCTCGACCACCCCTGCGCTCATCACCGTTCCTCCCCCCTGGAAGGTCTGCATCCAGCGGTGGGCACGGGCCACGTTCTCGGGGGTCGCGGGCACGGGGCCGTCGAAGGCCGCGTTGGCGGCGTCGGAGAAGCGCACCAGGTTGAAGGCTTCCCCGGGACGGAGGCGATCGAGGGCGAGCTCGACCGTCTTCACCGCCGTGTCCCACGGCTCTCCCTGCATCGAGCACGAGCTGTCGAGGACGAAGATCAGCTCGCGGGGTCGGGGGGTGTGCACGTGCTCGGCGGCCGGTGGCACGAGCGACAGGCTGACGTAGCGCTCCCCGTCATCGTCGGTGGTGGCCAGCGCCGTCACCTGGGGCCGGTCGGTGGCCTCGGTCCAGCTCACGTGGAGGTCCTTGTTGGGTAGCTCGTCGGCCTCCAGCAGCTCGATGTCGGCGCCCAGATCGTCCTCTCCGACCACCACGATGGGGAAGGTGTCGGACCAGATGGACTGCAGGGGCACGCCGGCATCGACCTCGAGGCGCAGCGAGAGATCGCGCCCGGGCCGGGTGGACGGCACCAGCGGTGGCTCCTGCAGCGAGCCAGGGTCGAACCGGGGACCGAGCGTGGTGGGGAAGACGAAGGAGTGCACGCCTCCGTCGACCTCGAGGGCCTCGACGTACTGCAGAGCCACCACGACGCGCTCCCCGGGGCACAGGCCGGCGACCTTCTGGGTGAACACGTTGTCGGTCTGCTGCTCGAGCAGGGCGGCGCGCTTGCCGGCCTTGCGGGCCTCGTCGTAGCGCTTCGCTGCGTCGGCCTTCGTCATGATCTCCGAGCGGATCACGCGCTCGCCGCAGGTGACCGTCATGTCGCGCACCGCGGCGTCGACGGGCAAGGGGAACACGTAGGTGGCGTCGATGGCCACGTCGAAGGGGTTGTCGAACACCTGCGTCACGTCGACCACCGCCAGGTCGGCCATCACCTTGGCGTGCACGTCGGTGTGGGTGAGCACCAACGAGCCTTCGCCAGCGAGGAACTGGCCCGGCGGGAGCAGATCGTCGTGGACGGGGGCGTCGGGGGCCGCGAGAGCGAGGGCGACGGCGAGCGAGAGCATGGGTCCTCCTGGGATGCAGGGTGGGACCGCGCGCCCAGCGCCCAGTTCGTCAGGGCCTGGTCATGGACTCGTCGAGAAGCTGTGAGGGGCCGTTCAGCCGGGGGTGACCTGGCCATCGTCGGCAAAGAACACGGTGTCGCGGTGGTCGCCGGGGGGCACCTGCACCCCGTCCCACACGACGCAGCGGGCCAGACGCGTGTGGGGCGCGAGCACGGCACCGTGGCCGACGATGGAGCGGTCGATGTGGCTGTCGTGCCCGATCCGTGCCTCATGGCCGATCCACACCGGGCCGTCGAGGCGTACACGGGGCACCTCTCCGTGGCCTCCGCCTCCCTCCCGCCGACTCACCGCGGCCCGCGGGTGGGGGTCGAGGGCGAGGGTCACGCGATCGTGCAGCAGATCGAGGTTGGCCTCGAGATAGGCGGCAGGGTCGCCCGCGTCGAGCCAGACCCCGGGGTGGCGCAGCAGGCCCACCCTTCGTAGGGGCACCAGCTGCTTGTAGGCCGTGCGCACGATGCACGCGAAGCCCTCGGGCACGCGCTGCAGGGCCTCTCGGTCGAGCGCGTGGATGCCGGTGAAGTGGGTGTCGTGGGCCACGTCGCCTTCGGCCGGGCCCACGGCGACGCTCGACAGCTTCACCACGCGTCCGCTGGCGTCGCCGGCGACCACGCCGTAGCGCTCGGCGTCGCTGGGGTGCGGACGCAGCGCCATCGCGCCCCCGCCGTCGGGGACGGCGGCAGCGAGGGCCGTGAGGTCGACGTCGTGCAGCACGTCGGCGTTGAGCACGACGAAGCGCTCGGCGAGCTGGTCGCGTACGGCGCGCAGCCCGCCGCCGGTGCCGAGGATGTCGGGCGCCTCGGTGTTCACGGTCACCGTCACGCCCTCGTGCTCTCCGGACCAGGCCTGCACCTGGTCGGCGAGGTAGTGCGCGTTGACGATCACCTCGGTGAGCCCGTGGCGCGCGCACAGCGCGAGGCTGTAGGCCAGCGCCGGCACGCCGCAGAGCGGCACCAGGGGCTTGGGGCGGTGCAGCGTGAGGGGCTTCAGGCGGGTGCCGAAGCCAGCCGCGAGGACGAAGGCGGTGGCGCTCATCGGGAAAACGCTCCTGGGAGGCCCCCGTCGACCGGCAGCACGGCGCCGGTGGTCGGGGTGTGGCGGGCGGCGAAGAAGCAGACGGCGCGGCCGACGTCGGCGGCGCTCACCTCGGTCTTCAGCAGGTTGCGCTGAAGATAGTGGTGCGGGAGCTCGTCGAGGGCGATGCCCTTGGCGGCGGCGCGGCTCGGCCCTACGTCGGCCCACAGCCCGCTGGCCACGCCCTCCCCCTCGAAGACCGCGTCGGGGGCCACGAGGTTCACGCGGATGTCGTGGGGGGCGAGCTCGAGGGCCGCGATGCGGGCCAGCTGGTGTGCTCCAGCCTTGGTGGCGCTGTACGCGCCGAATGCCGCGCCCGGCGAGGCGACGTTCTTGGTGCTCACCAGCACGATGTCGCCGCCGATGCCCTGGGTGGTGAGGTGGTGCGCGGCGGCGGTGAGGGTGTGCCTGGCCCCGGTGAGGTTGACGGCCACCGAGGCCTGCCAGGCTTCGTCGGTGAGCTCGGTGAGCGCTCCGCCACGGGCGATGCCGGCGTTCACCACGACCAGGTCGACACCCCCGAAGGCGCGGGCAGCCGAGCGGAAGGCGGCCTCGGTCGAGCCGCGCTGGGTCACGTCGTGGAGGACCGTGGCCACCCGAGGGTCGTCGAGGGCCGCCGCGGCGAGCACCAGGCGCTCCTCGTCGACGTCGGTGAGGACCACGTGGGCGCCGCGATCCAGGAGCTGGCGCGCCACCCCGACGCCGATCGCTCCGGCGCCTCCGGTGATCAGCGCTACCCGACGGGCGAGCTCGGGCTCGGCACGGGCGAGCTTCCGCTGCTCCAAGGGCCAGTACTCCATGGCGAACAGGTCGCGCTCCGACAGGCCCTGCATCGGGCCCAGCGCATGCCCGAGGCGCTTGGTGGTGAGCGTGTGCAGGGCGATGTCGGCGGCCTTGTCGGCCTCGGCGGCCGTGCGCCCGGCGGCGATCAGGCCCACCCCCGGCCACAGCGTGACCGCAGGGGTGGGGTCGAGACGCACGTAGTCCCGCCCCTCGGCACAGCGGTCGACATAGCTCTCGTAGTCGTGGACGAAGGCCTCGACGGCGTCGGACAGGTCGGCCTCGAGGGTCGGTCCGTGCGGATCGGCGCCGAGGACCATCGGACGGGGGCGGGTGCGGATCACGTGGTCGGGCGTGAGCGGCCCGCTGGCGGCCCAGGTGGCGAGCCGATCGTCGGCGAGCAGGTCGAGCAGATCGGGGTCGGCGCGCCAGCGGAGCACCTTCCGCCGATCGCCGCCCCGACGGGTGAGGACCCCCCGCAGCGTCGGCAGGGCCTCCCCCGCGGCGCGGCGTGCGTTGCCCGTCGACGGGGTGGACAGCGACATCAGGAAGGTCTGTCGGGTGGCGGCGTCGATCAGCACCTGCTCGGCGCGGCGGACGGCGGCGATGTGGCGCCGGTAGCTCCGCTCTGCCGTGTCGGCGAAGGTGAACAGGCCGTGGTGGAGGAGCACGAGGCCCTGAACGTCGGGGTTGGCTTCGTACGCCGCCAGTGCAGCCTTCGCGAGGTCGAAGCCGGCCATGACGTAGGGCACGACGGCCAGGATGTCGCCGAAGGTGTCGCGCACCAGCTGCTCGCCGTCGGGGCGGTTGGTGAGCGCGACGATGGCGTCGGCGTGGCTGTGGTCGACGAAGGGGTGGGGCAGGAAGGCGTGCAGCAGCGTCTCGATGGACGGATTGGGCGCCGTGGTGTCGAACAGCGCACGCCGCTGCGCGTTCACCATGTCGTCGTCGCTGCAGCGGTCGAGGGCGCTGAGCTGCCGCACGGCCTCCAGATCGACCGCCACGTGCCCCTCGGGCTCGATGGTGGCGAGGTCCCAGCCCGAGCCCTTCACGAACAGGGCGGCACGCTCGCGCCCCATCACGTCGGTCGCCACCGACTTCACGGACGTGTTTCCGCCGCCGTGGAGGACGAGGGCGGGATCGGCGCCGATCAGCCGCGCCGAGTAGGTTCGCAGGGCCACCGCGGACGGCACCTCCGACCAGCGTTCGACCGCCGCCCGGGCATCTGCATCGCTCCACCGGTCTTCCACCATCGAGCCCTCCCCGCTGGTCGACGCGGGTATCCCGTTCGTCCCGATTCGTGCGCTGCTGGCGAGGGGCGACCACCGCGGATGCGGACGGTTGTACACGATGGCGTCGCCGCGAGTATGCTAGGCGCCATCCACGACCGGAGGTCTCCACATGATTGTCCTCGCCGCCGCGCTGACCCTGCTCACCGGATGCGGAGAGTCTGCGACGTACCAGGGCATCTCTGGGGTCACCATCCACCATCAGACCGCGGGTGGCACCAGCCGGAAGGAGCTCAAGGGCGACAAGCTGGCCGAGGCTTCGGCCTGCCTGTACTCCACGCGCACCATCCCGCAGGAAGAGTCGAGCAAGGAATTGCTCGCGACCATCTACTTGATCGAGGTGAAGGACCGCCTGGGCGACCGGATGTTCGAGATGTACACGGATCGCAACTTCAAGGGGAACAAGGGCAAGTACTACGAGAACCGCTGCATCTATCGGATCATCCAGCGTCTCTGAGCCCTTCAGCGGTTGCGTAGCCGGCGCACGATGTCGGCGGCTCCACGGGCGCTGCCGGCCACGCCGAGCTGGCCCCACCACCACCCGATCAGGTCGACACGCGGGTCGAGCTGGGAGAGCAGCCTCAGTCGACGAGCGTAGCCCGGCGGGTATTGCGGAATGCGGGCTCGATTGACGCGGGCGAGGATCGGCTCGGCCCGCACGCCCTGCACGGTCTGCATCAGGCTGCGGGCATGCTCGACGAGCTGCTCGTCGGTGCGGCGTGCTTGCGAGGGGTCGCGGGTGCCGCCCATCATGAACCGCACGAGGTGCGCGCCGTCGGGCGCGTGGGCGGGAAACACCCCGCTGACCCAGAGAGCGCCGAGCAGGTCGGTGCGCTCGTCACTGTGGACGAGGTAGCCGAAGCCGGGCAGGCCCTCGGGAATGGCCTCGCGCGCGTAGCCCAGGTGGACGGCGGCGATGGGCGCCACAGGGATGTCGGCGAGCCAGCCCGCCGGTGCATCGGGGAGGAGCTGTCGGGCGGCTTCGAGTGAGCAGGTGAGCACCACGTGGTCGACGTGGACTTCGTCGCCCGCGGCGACGATGCGGAGCCCGTCGCGGTCGCGATGCAGGGCCGAGACCTCGCAGTCGGTGTGGAGACGGTCGCCCAGGTGGCCGACGAGGGCGTCGACCAGGGTGCCCAGCCCACCGCGGAGGGAGAAGGTGCCCGTGGGCATGCCATGGGGAGGGGTGGTGCGGCTGCGCATGGCGCCGAGCACCAGCGAGCCGTGGTCGCGCTCCCACCGCACCCAGTCGGGAAACGCGGAAGCGACCTCGAGCCGTCGCGGATCGCCGCCGAAGATCCCCGCCATCAGGGGGTCGGCGAGAGCATCGGCCGCGCGCACGCCGAGCCGACGCGCCAGGAAGGCGTGCACCGTCTCTTCGGCTCCGCCCCAGCGCCGAGGCGGCCGAAGGGGCTCCTGCAGCAGGCGCAGGGCCCCACGACGCCCGAGACGTGGCACCGAGAACAGTCCGCCGGGCCCCTTCGGCATGGGCGCGAGGCGCCCTCGGTGGAGGAGGAAGCGGTTGCCGGCCTGCGGCGACGCAGGGAGCACCTGGTCGGCCACGTCGGCATCGGCGAGGAGCTGGTAGACGTCGCGGTGTGCGCCGCGAAGGGAGCCTGCACCTTGCTCGAGCACGAAGCCGTCTTCGTCGAGCGAGCGTACGGCGCCGCCGGCCCGGGCCGAGGCCTCGAACACCTCGACCTCGTGGCCGGCGCGGCTCAGCCCGTGGGCTGCGGCGAGGCCCGTGAGCCCGCCCCCCACGACCGCGATCTTCATCGGTAGTCTCCACGGCCGCCGGTGCGGTGGGCGATGAACTGCTGCATGTCGACCGCCTCGAAGGCTTGCTCGTCGTCGCCGCCGTACCACGAGCGCAGGAGCCCCTCGAAGCGGCTGTTGCACAACACCATCGCCGCCCGACGGGAGCGAAGCTGGGCGATCGCGTCGGAGATGCGCAGGGAGCGGTAGAGGTGCAGGTAGGCCGCCACGGCCAGGCCGCTGCGGTTCAGTCCGGCGTGGCAGTGCCAGTAGGTGGGCTCGTGGGCCGCGTAGAGGTGGGCAGCAGCGAGGAAGCGCTCGAGCTCGGCGCGGCCCGGGGCCAGCTCGGCGTCGAGCACGTCGAGCAAGGGCATGGTGTGCACGATGCGCCCGAAGGCCTGCCCCGGTGGGTGAACACCGCACAGGTTGAGCACCACGCGGGCGGGCTGCTCGAGGTAGTCGCGGGGCAGCTCGCCCATGAAGAGGGGCGTGGGGCCGTCGGACACCTGGTGGAAGTCGAGGTCTTCGTAGCTCACGTGCGTAGGTAACGCGCGCGGAGGAGCCGAGGTGGCCTAGGGAAGCACCGGAGCGTGGGCCGGAGAGTCGATGCTCGGCCCGGGGTCGATGGCTTCGGCGTTGGCCTCACCGGTGAGGGCGGTGGCCGCGAGCCAGGCGACGGACAGCAGCAGGAAGCCGGTGAACAGGGGCGAGGTGCGAGCATGCTCTTCGTGCTTGATCGTGAGCGAGCGGGCCATGGGGGACTCCAGGGAGGAGAGGGGGAGGGGAGAGGGGGAGGGAGTGCCCCGACTCTACCACACGGCCCGTGACAGATGCAGACACCGTGCCGCCGAGGATCCGCAGGGGCCCGTGTCGGCGCACCGTCGATGCGTGGATTCCTGTCATGGCGACAGAAATCATTGCGAAGCGGCTCAGGCCCCGCGCATGCGTTCGATGGCCTCGGCGGGCGTCAGGGTGTGCCGGTCGCCCGAGACCAGGTGCTTCAACGCCCAGGTGCCGGAGGCCGCCTCGTCGGGGCCGATGGTGACCACCCATCGGGCGTTCTCGGCGTCGGCCCGCTTGAACTGCTTGCCCAGCTTCCCGTGGTCGAGCGTCATCTCCACCGACAGCCCCGCCGCGCGGAGCCTCGCCGCCGCGCGGGCGCTGTGCACGCGCCGCTCGGCGTCGAAGACGGTGACGAACACGTCGGGGCCGCTGTCTTGGCCGGGGAGCTCGCCCCGTTCCTCGAGGACCACGAGCAGGCGCTCGAGGCCTACCGCGAAGCCCACCGCCGGCACCGTGCGCTTGCCGAAGATGCCCACGAGGCCGTCGTAGCGGCCACCGCCCCCCACCGACCCGATCCCGCCATCGGTGAGCTCCACCTCGAAGACCGGTCCGGTGTAGTAGTCGAGGCCGCGGGCCAGGGTGGGGTCGACGACCATGCGGTCGGCCGGAACGCCCAGGGCGGTGGCGAGCTCGAGCAGCTCGCGCAGGTCGGCGATCGCCGCCGCCACCTCATCGCCCGGCAGGGTCGCGGCGAGGTGGTGGAGCACCGCCTCGCGGTCGTCGGTGGCCACGTCGAGGACCTTCCACACTCCCTGCACCGCGGCATCGTCGAAGCCCCGCTCGGCGAGCTCGCGCGCCACCCCATCGCGCCCGATCTTGTCGAGCTTGTCGACCGCCACGAGCAGATCGGTCTCGCGGTCGGAGGCATCGACCGACATGGCCAGCGCGCGGAGCAGGCGCCGATCGTTGATCCGCACGCGCCAGTCGGGGAGGCCCACGGCCGCGTAGGCGTCGGCCAGCGTCGCGAGGACTTCCGCTTCGGCGGCCACCGAGGCCGCGCCCACGATGTCGATGTCGCACTGCACGAACTCGCGAAACCGACCGCGACCCGGCCGCTCGGCGCGCCACACCGGGGCCATCTGCCAGCGCTTGAACGGCATGGGCAGGGCCGGGTTCATCGCCACGACCCGGGCGAGCGGCACCGTGAGGTCGTAGCGCAGCGCCATGTCGCACTCGCCCCGCTCCCCCCCCTTGCCGCGCTTGAGGATCTTGAAGATCAGCTTGCTGCCTTCGTCGCCGTACTTGCCGAGGAGGGTCTCGATCCGCTCGATGGCGGGGGTCTGCAGCGGCGCGAAGCCATGCCGCTCGAACACCCCGCGGAGTCGATCCATCACCACCAGCCGCGAGCGCATCGCGTCGGGCAGGTGATCGCGGGTGCCTTTCGCCAGGTGCACGGACATCGGTCCTCCCGCGGTCAGGTAGCGCTCACCGAGCCCCTGCGCACGCCTCGCGCCGCGCGTGGTAGAAGATGGGGTCGCTGCGGCAGGAGCCAGGGGTTGAGCGAGTTCCACTACGTACGCACGCTCGGAGTCGATGGCGGGGTCGACGCCTGCGAAGGGCCTGCCATCGGCCTCGATCTCGAGACGGTCCTGGCCGACGGGTTGCCCCCGTGGAACATCGCTCTCGAGATCATCGCGGCCATGTGCGAGATCCTCGACATCGCGGGGGAAGACGACGAGACCCACGGTGAGATCCATCCGCGGTTCGTGTTCGTCGACGAGACCGGCGCGGTCAGCATCGAGGGCTTCGGCGTGCCGCGCACGCGCACGCCGGCGCCCGAGGGCTCCCCCAAGGGTCCCCGCACCGACCTCTACGGCCTCGGCGCCACGGCCTACTCCACCGTCTGTTCCTCACCCCTTCCCACGGATCAGCTGCCCGACGACGATCCCGACCTGCACGACGACATGGTCATCGACGCTGTGCTCCAGGTCGATCTGGCAGGTCTCCCCGAGTCGATGCAGGGCGACATCCAGTGGTTCCTCGCCAAGCTGATGTCGTTCGACCGGGAGGATCGCCCGGGTGCCGTCGATGCGTGGCGCACGTTCATCGCCTTCGCGTCGGAGACCACGGGGCCCGACATGGCCGAGTGGTGCGCCTCGGCGCTGGATGGAGGCGGCGACCGGCGCGCCGAGGTGGCAGCGCCCGCCAGCGCCGAGCCCTCGGAGGAAGACGAAGACCTCGGCGGTCCCGTCGTCGGCAAGCTGTCGATGGCCCACGCCTTGAACTTCGATGGTGGTGGCGCTTCGGCCAAGGGCGGAGCCACCGCCTTCTGGACCAAGGAAGACATGAAGAAGGCGCTCGAGCGCTCCGAGCTCGGGCACGACGAAGAAGGTCCTCCCCAGGGAATCGGTGGTGGCTCGGCCACCAACTTCTGGTCCCGGGAGCAGCTCAAGGCCATGGCCCAAGGGGTCGACGCCGCGCCCCGGCCCAAGCGGTCGAAGGGCGAGGGGCAACGCCGCCGCGCCACCGCGGCCCAGCGCGTGCCGAGGAACGAGAACAGCACGGTGCCGCCCAAGGCCCCGCCGCCCCCGGCGCCGGGGAAGCCGCCGCCCGGCCCACCGCCCGAGGAATTCGACGACGAGCTCCCCACCGATCCGGCCGCGGCCAACCCCGCGCCCTCGCCGCCGCCTGTTCCTGCGCGAGAGCCGGCGCCCGAGCTGTCCACGGCCCCGGTGCCGGAGGTGGAGCTCGACCCCGACTCGGGTCCCATCGACGTGGCCGAGGTGGTGCCTCCATCGCCCCCGTCCGCGCCCGCCGAGGTGCGACCGCCGCCGAGGTCGCCGTCCCCGCCCCCGTCGCCGCCGCAGCGTCCCGTCGAGCCCCCACCTGACGAGGAGGGCGCCGGAGGCATGCGCTTGGCGCTCCTCGGTGGATCGGGCTGCATGTTCGGCGGCGTGGGCATCATCGTGGCCGTCGTGCTCGCGCTCGTCGTGATCGCCGTCGTGCTCCAGACGCGGCAGCCGGTCGCCGAGATTCCCGACCCACAGCCGCTTCCGGTTCCGGGCGCGGTCGACCAGCCCGGTCCGGAGCCCCAGCCGCAGCCGGCGGGTGGCGACCCCGCGCCGGGTCCCGGCACCGAGCCGTCTCCTTCGCCGTCTCCGTCTCCCGCGCCATCGCCGCGGCCACAGCCGGGGGCCTCGCCCTCGCCCTCGCCGTCCCCGTCCCCGTCCCCGTCGCCCAGT
>Ga0213839_1001941_pt1 | contig 12309 bp, 20 predicted proteins | sample SWPATP21_FD_160075 | JGI IMG/M metagenome (GOLD analysis project Ga0213839, IMG submission 160075) | Coastal seawater microbial communities from Marineland, Florida, United States - SWPA TP2 #1 | ecosystem: Environmental > Aquatic > Marine > Coastal | place: USA: Florida | collected 2016-08-14 | reverse complement strand
TTCGTTCGTTCGTTCGTTCGTTCGTTCGTCCGTCGTCGTTCGAACCAACGAACGAACGAACGAATGGCAGCGTGCGTGACGACACGGCGCCGTGATGGCGTGGTTGATGGCGTGACGGCGTGATTGATGGCGTGATGACACGGCAGCGACCGTGACCTTTGATGGCGTGCATACTGAGTAGCATACCCACTGATGTGCGTTCGGCTTGCGCCCAATGTGGTCGGTGTCGTGCCACCGACACAGCTGTCGTGTGGAGTCACCCGAAGGCTAGCATGTCGGATGAAGAATCAGAACGGATGTGCCGTGCTCGCGGTGAACGGAACTGGACCGGTTCTCAGTGTCAACCACGTCTGCCGAATGGAATGACGTGGGTGGGAGTTGGGGTCGACTGAATTGTTCACAAACGCCGCCTGTGTCAGCTGCCAATAAAAATGTCGCCGTATGCCACGCTAGTAACAGTATTTTTTTCGATCTCTGTCGTGGAACGACGACCCACGAGTGGGTGACTCGTTGCCCGTCAATGAGGTAAACCAGCGGAAAGTCGTCTTCTCTGTAGCCGGGATGATTGTTGACACTTAGTCTCACTCTGGCGTAGCGCCATCCAGTGAAGTATGTCACTCCCTGAGGCGTTCCCATATTATTTGGGCTCGCTATGTGTTTATGCCGTATTTTTGGCGTTTGCATGCGTCCGTTTGGCCATGCATTTGATTGGCACAAACAAGAATTCAAAGCGCCGAAAATGTGGACGTCGCAGGTGTAATACGGACTACAAATCTCACACGCACATGTTAATTGTGGGATTTTTAGTTTTTCGGACGTGTGACTTCGTGGCTTGCATTTTGAGATGCTTCGCATCGACGACTTTGTGTCAAAATTTCAACGCAGACTCAATTCATGTAAGTTAGCCGCCACATCGTTCGCAAATTCTTCGTGCACTTCCACTAATATGACGACCCTGCTGCTGTAAAGGTTGTTGGTGGGCCATCAGAAAAGGCATTTTTAGTTGCTTCTCTAGTCCTTGAAGGACTGAGTATGTGCTGTTACTGCACAATATTTGTTTATATCTCGGTTCATTGGGCGACGGTGCTGACGTCCAACAAGTCACACAAGGCCGTCAAGCGTCTCTGGAATTTATTCGTGGTTGTCGAAGTGTTAGTTTTCGGTTCCATTACGTTTTTATGCGCGGAATCCGCTCAAGTTTTGACAACCATTGGCGGTGATACCTCCAACACGAGCGTGGCTCTCACCACAAGAGGTCCACAGGAGCTCCAGTTGCAAATCTGGAATAACAGCCTCGAAGTGCTGATGTTGATTCTGTTACTATCGGTGCTGATGTGTTTTCTTTATTACGGTACACGCATTTACAGTCGTATGGCCAATATCTACATGCTACGCTCTTATCGCAGCCAAATTGTGGCTGAAATTGTTTCATCTGTAAACCTCAAGCACGCCCTGGCACAACTGGTACGTGGACACGAGAAATCGCTGCGCCATCATATCGCGTTGCAAAGTGGCTGACCGTTACTTTGTGTGTGCACACGCCCGTGCTTTCTGCAGCGCAACGTACTTGTTGGATCTGTGGGTGGTATGTTGGTTCACGCAGGATTCACTGTGTTTGCGATTGTCAACCGAGATCCAACATTTGGACCGCTGGCCAACCAACCAAATTGGTGGCTGTTTGCGACGTCGTGGGTGCCCAACCTGTTGCCGATATCTCTCCTCTTTGCGTGGGCATGGAAGGTGTGTTCGGCTGATGACATTTACCGCCAACTCATACCGCCAACTCATACTGGTCGTGCTGTAACGATGTAGGTCGACGCCCCACAAGAATCGACGACGAGCAAGCAGCTCGATGTGGACTACATCTGGAACAAACAACTGCGGCATCTTCTCGAGAACGACGAGCCGAATGTGGGTGCGAGTGGACGGCCAATGGTCAACGTGTCTGCCGATGACCACGTTGGAGCAGTTAGTTTCCAAGCTATTGCCTTTCGGCAGGAAGAGCAACCTGAGACACCAAGATACGATAGCCATTTCCATAGCTTTGACGACGATATCCTTCAAGATAGCGGTTCTGCTGGGCCAGAAACTTCAAAGTTGACAGGGGTGGGTTCCTTTAGTTCCTCGCCAAGAGGCCAACTTCCAAGGTGAGGCATACATGTTTGCTCCCGGTGCTGTGCTGTCTGCGTTTTGCTCCCTGCATTTCGCTTGGTCACCGCGAGGCGTGCTTGAATTAGGACTCCCATTCTGTCAACGTCTGCTCCGGACGCGCGGGGCGCATGGTTGATGAAGAAGGCAATGCGCAAACCGCCAATGGGCCTTGCCGCTGCAGCCAAATATCTAGGTCGTCGCCGTCTTCAGGCCAAGCAAACTGCGGTGCGTGACTATGCTGATGCGGGGTGCATGTGACATCGCTGTCCTAACTGAATTGCTGCGTGCAGGCATTGCTGACGCAAGCCACATTTGTGTCGAATTGGACGAAGTTGCTAGGTATGATGCACCTTTCCATGCCTTGATAAGCACGTCACCATCCCCTTTTGGTGATGGCAAGTTGTATTGTTTGCAGGATCGACGGTGGAAGACTTCGTGTCTGTGAAACCTTCGACCGATCCGTCATTGAGTACAAATCGCAACGACGGAACTCTATGGGTATCATTGTCGACAGGTTTGTCGGGTGTCGTTATGTCGAACATGATGACTGATTTTCTGTCGCGACATTCAACAGTGCTTATCGTGTGTTTCAGACAACTTGACCCAAGCTGCACTGAAGCAACTATTTCGGGAAGAGTCGGCATCTGCATACGGCAATGTTGTTGCCGCCTACATCGCATGCACGTTGTCGCCGCCGCGCAAGCCCACAGATGACTCGTCTGCGCATTCAAAGACTGCAGATCGAGATGACTTTTCATCGGAGTGGAAATTTGCTGGAATGACTGAAGTTCTGCCTCAAGCACAGAGACATGACTTCAAAGTGTGCATCCCACTCCAAGTATCATTCGCCCCGGTAGTGTCAGACTCACATCGGTGGGGGCACTGGTCACGAGCACAAGGTGCCGCAACAAGTGCCACAAGCGACGATTCCGAGCCTGCGAGTTCCCGCTCTCAGACCGGCAACGGAGAAGCTGCTGACTCTGCCAATTTGCGGGATGAGCGGTGCTTCGAATTTTTGCAGCTACTCGAAAGTGGATACCATTGCCGTTGGAAGATCAAGTTTGATTTTCTCGCAGTTTCGTCTCCAAGCGTGTACAGCCGCAAAGACCTTTCACGGCATAAAATCCTGCACACCTTCCATAGTTCCGTGTCCGAACTGTTACGACATCAGGTGCGTGCAGCGTGCGTTCATATCGTGCCAGCAGCGCCTGCTCACACTCACCAATACTACAGACTATTCAGCGACGAGTATCAGACGGACATGGATGGATCAAAATTGCTGTGGAATCTGGAGCGAACAGTTTCAAGTATGACTCACGGGTCGAGCGCAGAGTGTACAGATTAAAGCATACGTGCCTGGAATCTTCGTCAGATTCTTTGTCGGGACATACTCCAACGGCGAACGCAGACACCGATGCCAACAATGTTCCAAAATCTAGTGGATATGACGAGGATGAAGGCGTGAACTCCACGACGACTCCCGTCGCAACTTCAGCGCGTATTGACGCACCTGTCGTGACGCCGACATCGCTTGATTTGCAATTGGCTGCTCCCGCGCCTAAATTGCAGAGACTTCGCCGAACGATAATGGAAGAATCTCTGTTCGAGAGCTCATTTTCATTAGTTGTTCCGATGAAAATGCTTACTTTCATCATCAGAAAGCGTAAGGCGCTGTTGCAGCAAGCACAAGTTGATCACCAACAATTTTACGAATCAATCACCGGAACCTTCTCGCTTGGCGACACTGACCCAACGCGAGACTCGAAATCAGAGTCTCAGTTGAAACCGAAAGCGGCTGTGACCAGCAAGCCCATTCAACGTGATTCCCTCTCTGCCCCACTTCTGGACCGGAACCCCGAGCAAGCATCCGCGACGACCCCGGACAGCCGTGTTTCCACGGCAAACCAAAACCAAGGTGATTCGTACGATTCGATTGTGGGAGCTCTTCGGACTGCTGCAGATTACGAGGTTTGACAATGTTTGATGATCAAGGCTCGCCTTTCTTGTTGTAACTGTGGTATGCCCCGCACCTTGCCGGCAGGTACGACTCGCGTTTCTTGCACGGCGAATCAAGCATCGGAGGCGCTCGGTCGAAGAAGCTGAGCAAGCATTGAGCAAGGTTTGTATTTCAGTGTTTCGCCGCCCGGAGGAGTGTCCGCATTAACGTGTTGTGATATTTCCATCGCGATTTCCAGATTAAGAAACGCATCGAAAGCAACCACCTCTTTCGGTCGTCGAGAGTACGTGGTCGGAGTGCCGACACGCGTCGTAATACGCTTGCTGATATGACTGTTTTGTGTTCACGGTGCAGTTGAAGAAGAAGAAAGGATGCACTCAGTTCATTGCAACCAACTTACACTTGCAGCGCAATTGTGTATGGCAGTTGACCAGCGGTCGCGACGGTGTGTTCGCAGGGTCTCGTGGCGATTCGAGGCCGTCTAGTAGTAGCGCTCGGCGTTGGCAGCGCGATGCTTCACGAACCAAAACGGCTGACGGACCTGGCGACGCAACACCAGCGACTCCTGAGCAGTTTACGAGCTCGCAGTTAGATCTGCCGTCCCCGAGCCCGTGGAAACTATTGATGATGAAACGCTCGGAATCTGAACCACGTGTTGGTGGAGGAGGCTTGAAGCAGGCTCGACACGCGCCTGCGGCAACGCCCCGCTCCATCTCAGATTCCCATGTTTCACAAATTAGCTCGACACCGTCGACCGCTAAGCAATTGGATCTCGGAAAGAGTCAAGACTCGGTGGATACGGTTGCTGATCCTAACTCGCGACACCGAGTGCATGCAGCAAGCTCTGCGAGTGAAAGTAGTGTGACCACAACCACAAGCAAAGGTTACAAAAGAGCCCCGAGACGCAGCAATCGATCCACCCAAAGGTGAGTGTTGACCACTGTGTGAGTTGGCCATGATTTCTCGTGATTATGTTTGCATACAACACAGTGCCAGAAGCGATGCAAGCAACACCCTCAGCAACCGAGACATCGACATTGTGAGCTGGATCGGTTACTACTTTCGCAGATTCCATCGCCTGCGATCACGGTCGCGCCGCCGTGACACGTGTCCGCCGGTAGACATCACAGATCGAACTCGAAAAGCGACAGCAGTGTTCGACACGGTACTTCTCACGCGCCGCAGGATCAGACTACTGTGTTTAATTCCAATCACTGACATCGGTTCCTTTGCTTGCTCAGGTTACGGTTGGATGTCCGGCAGCGCACGCCATTGGTTTCAAACGAGGGGGAATTCGTCAATTGATTGACACGCAGTTCAAACTGCGCCGCAAAATTATGAATTTGGATATCGTGCTCGCACGCACTGCTGTCGGGTACGTCGTGGGCGCAACCGAAGTTGAATTTTCGAAGCCAACGTGTAACGCGCGTCGTGACTTGCGTTGGTGTGTTTAGATCTGTGAGGAGTGTTGACTCAAGAGCAATGCAAAGTGCTCGAACATTTGGTTCGCAGGGCGACTCCAGTGAGTGGACGCCAATGCCCAATTTCAGTCAAGACTCCCTTCGTAGCGGCGGAGGCGCTGGGTACAATTCATCCTCTGATTCGCTGTTTGCCGATGAGCATGGACGCCCACACCGAACCCGCGAGACTACTTCGGACAGTGTTTCGGGCTCGTCGCCACTCGTCGATGTAGTGGCCGGTCGACGCGCCAAGAAGCACCGCAGTCCATTGCAAAATAGAGCCGCTTCAAAATCGATGGCCGCCGCTCACGCAGAGGTGTCAAAGCAACTTGAAGAGTTGGATTCGATAACTTGGGAAATTTCTCAACGGGTGGATGTTGTCATGTGTCAAGCTGCGTCGGCGCTGGTGACAACTTTTTGCGGCAATCTGGAAGCTGCACTGGTCAGAAATAGTGAGCATGGTGACAATACGCGCCATCGCAAAGACAGCGTGTCTTCTTCTCAGCCACGCGCGCCGCTGTCCCCCGCATCTGCATCTCGTCTGGCCAAAATTGCTCGTCAAGATGGGCAACTGAGAAGCCTGGCGGATGTGGCGGCTTCTTTGGCCGCGAAAGCAATGGAGGACTCCGGCGGAGCTGAATCGAAGGAGGCCCCCACTCAGCCTGCGTCAAGTTACCTGCAAAAGCTGTAAGTGACATTTGGTGGCGGCGCATTTGAATGCAGAAGCTGTGTCTTACCGATGGACTTGGCGTAGGTTTGAATTTGGTTACATTTTGTTCTGGGAGTCATTATTGTCGACGAGGGGAAAGGAAGAAGGTATGATTGGCGACGTTGACTACGCTGTCAAGCATTTATCGGACTTCCATTTCAGAATTATTCCAGTCAGCAAGGAGGAGGCTCGGAGCCACGCTGCAGTCGACCAATCTCATGAAGTACTTGGAGTGCGAGTTGTTGCAACACGTCTGCGGCAGCTGGATCAATCCAAATTGCATGCGCGAGATTCGGTGCCCCCAGGCGCGTCTAGACATAGAAAGAAAAAGCGGTCAAAGGCACCGAGACCAAGCGGTGTATCGGTAGGTGAAGACCACATTACTGAATGATGTCACTTTTGCACTGCGACTTACCGCCGTCGTTGTTGCAGATGTCGCCTGGAAATGGAATGGATGACAGCGCGGAACGCCCTGTTTGGCTGGTCGATGTGTTGGTGGAAGGAATGTGTGATGCTGACGCGGCGTTTGTTCAAGCACAACGGCGTTATATCCCGACTTTCGCCGTGCTATTTACGCAAGGCATTAACGAAATGCAATCTGTTGCGAACCGGATGGGCGGGGTTTGTGACGTGTGGCGTTTGCACTTTGCACTGTTGTCATCACTTATGCGTGATGTGGGCTTTGTGATTCAGGCGGGTTTGCAACACAGTATTAATCAAGAAAGTTTGTCGAAGTTGTTCCGCTTTTGCGAAAAGTTTCGCAAGTCACACACGGCATCGGATGTTCTCAGTGAGCCAGGTGGAGTGAGCAAGTATTGGCAAGACATTCAAGATCGTTTGTACGCTTTGGAGCTCAATATCTGCGAATCAAGATCGGAGAAGAACATCGCCCTCTTGCAGCAGGCTGCAGCACTGGGGAGATTTTTAGGCGCCGGACGGATCACGATATGCAAATCGGCAAAAGACAGGACATCCATGTCGGTTACACTTGAACAAAGTCGTTTACTTCAGGGATCCATAGATGAGTCGTGTGCCAAGTGTATTTGGGCGTCGACAATTCAAGAAAAGACGCCAGTGGTTGCGGCCGACGCGGTCCACCACGTGGACACTCCTTGCCTTGCCGAAGATCTGCACCAAACTCCTCCCGACTCGCCGGGCATTGGCCACACTTCGACGGATGAAGCTGTACTGGAGCGGCACAATGCCAACAGATCTAGATACCAAAGGGCCCAACTCCACGAAGTTGCATTTGCTCAAGTCATGCGCACCAATGGCGTTCGCCGAGAAAATGCGTACGCTCACATTGCTTGTCCAAGTACTTTGCGATGTGCTCCATTCGTGACTGTTTTGTGTGGTCATATTCACATTGCAGGAGGAAAAATATCGGAAAACCAGTTTTCGCATTTAACGCCTTCCAACGCAAGTGGCTACCAGAGCCGTACAAGCCACCTACTCACACCGGTGGTGGTCGATACTCGTGATTTGACGAGGACATATATAAATTATTAGCATGGCACAGACCTTATTGAGGAGCAGATGCCTCACCGCGAATTATGGACAACGTTGACGAGTCAACTGTCGCCAGTACAGCGTCAATACGCGGCTTTCCGAAGTTTTGCACACATTGCTGAATGCCCTTCCTTAATTCCGTTAAAATGCTGGATTGGTAAACGAAGTCTCTGGACAGGACAGCAGTCCATCTCTGCGCTTCAGCGCAATCTGGTTTCGGGGGTGGCTGCACTGCCACTGATGTTCGGTGGTGTCCAGGCTCGCGTTCGACGAGATACTGTTGGAGCTGCACATTCGACAACTCTCGACCTTGTTGGTTCATCATGATTGACGATACAGAATTCAGAATCAAAGGGATTTTGTCCACAACGGACTCGTGATTGGTGCCGAGAACCCGACAGAGAGCCAATGCCCACTCCTTTTGTCGCAAGGGCATTCTTCTGTGGTTCCCAATGAGGTCGCATCCGTCCAACCACTCGTCTACAATTTTATCAAACAGGCTGGCCGTCACAGTTTTGTGGTCCGTTCCTTGCTGCGCCGACACAATTTTCTGTGCGAGAGGACCAAGCAGAGCGATCAGCGCGTCCGGTGCAGTGGCAAACACTCTCGCCAGAACTGAAAGGAATGATAACCGCACGTGAATGCGACCAGATTTCTCCAGAATGGCCTGTGTTAATTGTGCAAGGGCAGCTTGCAAGAAGACTGGAGCGTCTCGTGGGAAACATGTCACTACCACACTAATGCAATTCATGACCGATAGATCAATATCAGCATCATTTGAGTCGTGCCGTATCAGTGCGATGATGGAAGCCACTTCGCCTACGCAACACTCATTTTAAGATCGGTCCGGACAACCAATACGGACGTGGGACGACACACCTGCATACGACTTTAAAAACTGAGCGCCGCCCAACAAGACGTAGCTTTTGACAAGTCCCATTGCAACGAAAGTATGTTGCAAAGAAAATTGCAGGACATGCTTGATGGCTGGAAATAATGAGTGCAGAAAGTCGATGTACCGAGGAGCAACTCGCATGATCGATTTCCACAAGGCCATTCCTTCATGAGTCACAGAACGCGAATGCAGTAAAACGAACACGCCACTGAACAATGTGTTGCAAACTTGACATACCTGGGCCCACCACAATGTGAAATTCAGACGACTTTGGGTTCAAGGCAAACTTCACCAACGGAACTACTTTTGTGACAACAGCAAGGGCGTCGGATCCATCCAAATTTCCTATCATGGACTCCACAATTTCGAGCACACGGGGCCGTAAAACATTCATATGCTCACACTTTTTCCAAATCGCGGGCAAAGGTCCTGCATTCAACCACATCATTTTTAAAAATCGGACAACAGCAGATGCAACCATGGAACGTGCATACCGAGGATTAGGCTGGCAATGTGCTTCGCGTTAGCTCCCAACCTACGAACGATATCTCGTAGTAGTTGCAGAACCGCTTCGCCGGTGGCTAGTTCAGTTGACGGAGCGAATACGTTGGCGACAAGAGCCTGAACAATTCCTCGGGCATTCGATGCAAAAGCCTGTGGAAACCACATGGTGACCCTGGGCAAATGCGCAACAATGGCGTAGGGTGTCCATCACATACCTGCAACTGAAATTTTGATTCATCTTCAATCATTGCCTGCAGCGTTGACATTGCTTCGACCGCCACGACAAAGTCTGCAGATTGCAGCGCAAGCAGAATCGGACGGTACAGATGTCCCTACAACACAGTACTGGCGTCAATTCAGGTGAAGTACAGGACTAACGTGTTGTATTGTCTTACGTGTGCTGCAGGCTCAAGAGGGTATAAACAACATTTCACTAGCCACAATACGCGGCGTTGCAATATTCGTTGGTCGAGGGCTGCAACGGGCTGACCAGCAGCATTTTTGTCCGAAGCTACCTGCAGGTACCCCAGGCCAACTTTCGCCAACCATGGTGCAAATTGAACAGTCCCTTGCAATTGATAAAAACAAACTCCAAATGCAGTCAATATGGCGTCGAAAGTCAAACACATTTGCGAAGGCCCAGCCTACAGCAACATTCGAAGTTATTTCGGAATCATTTCCCGCGAACGGCCGTGCGACCATGGACGATGTGTTACCGAAGGGTCCGGAGTCGGCAGTGTCCACGTAGATGACCCTTGCAGTAAATGTGCCATGAGGCCTACAAGAGACCATACACAACATGCAAGCGGGGTGACGATTCTGGGCAAAATCACATGCGAGTATCCCCATTGAAGTTTACTGCACCTTGAACAGTCTCTGGATGGCGGTCAGCTATCAATAGCACTAAATGTTCGGCAGCAGATCGAACACTTGAAGAAGTTTCCATATCTGACTGAAATTGAACAAACACTTCGCCATCGTGTGTCCATGAGTCGACGTCACTCCGTGAGAGTTTCATGAGTCCCACAATTGCAATCTATCGGGACACCAAACGAATCATGCAATGGTATTCAGCGTATCGCATGGTGTCGGGTGACTTTACCTGCAATAACTCTTTCAGCGACGAAGGTGACAACACGGCTTGGATAATGGCAACAGCTTGCTGCTGCAAGTGACGTCGCTGCTGTTCCTCGGCACTTGTAGGCTGGGCAGACGACCGGGGGTGATAAAATCTATTGTCAACAACTTCCGCCACAAAGAGAATTGCTTGGATCTGCAAACGTTCCGCAATCTTGCATTCGCGATCACTGCGATCGAAACGGCCCACTGCGATGGCATAAAAGGTGTTCAGGAAAGAAGCAAGATATGGCACAAATGACTTTGCGTTAAGCTTGTGCGCCTAGTGTTCCAAAAAAAAAAGTTGTAGATCGGGGTCAGTCATTGCTCTGCATACAGGTCGTCGCGGATGCAGGCCAGTGCAGTTCTGGCCACGCACCTTTGCCACTGTCTTTGCCATGGTGGTCAGTACTTTTTCAGTATCGCGGTACACATCTGCGACGCTCCGAAACTCATCCTTCGCCGAAATAGTTTCGAGAAAGACCACGGAACTGTTCAATTGCTTCAACATGGGCAGCACAAAAGAAAAATATGCGTGCGCGGCTGGCGATTCAGCAAAACTGGGAGTTCTATCGTACACGCCACAGACTTCAGTTAGCTGGCGACTTGGTACATGCTGGTGAACATCACAATGGTCACTCACGAACGTACCCATTGACAATGCAACGCCGCAACGTTTTCGCTGCAAACAAGCACAACTTGACTCTCTGGCGCATGCCAGATATCTTCTGCACGGCAAAGGATGGCGGAGTCCCGCCAGGAAGTTGCTGTATACTGAGCATGTCTGTACTTAGGTTTGAGGCTAGTGTCTGGAAAAGCTGTTGCAGCGCCGGCAAAACCCGAGCAGATTGGGCCTGGAACAGCATTTTGTGGACAAGAATCTTCATTTTCGAAAACGTGTCCATTGCGTGAAACAGAATTTGCAGCGCGTTGAAGACTACATCTTGCGACTCCGAACGCAGGCCGTCCATCACAGTGGGGAAGAAATCTGGCCAAAATTGGGGTGCTTGCGACGGCCCACCTCCACCGCCTACGGACCGACCAGCACTTCGTCCCATCCCACGGACCTCTGCCCGTACGACCAGCGCAGCAAGCAACGCTCCATGACGAGCTAACAACGTGTCAGATTCACGCAGCACTGACTGCAGCAAGGCAGATTTGAGTTGACGTTTGTCCGCCTCCGAAGCCGGCGGGGGCGCGGGAGGTGATGGAGCCGCGCCTCGCCGACGAAATGGAACACGGCGCTGTGTTTTGCCCCAATGTTGTGACACAGCGTTTTTCGCGCACACAATGGCGACGAAGCGAACGTTATGTGCGACTTTTGTGTTGCAGAAAATCGCATGCACGACAGGAACAAAGCCAGGCACGAACAGACATTTCTGCACTGCTTGCTCCGCCGCTTTACGCCTTCCAGGCGCCGAAGGTTGGTCTGGCTCCGCAGCCACTTTCAGCAGAGTGTGCACCATTTCGATGTGATTGGCATCGAACTGCGACGGCAATTGGATAGACATGTTGGCGACGCTTACCCTGGGTAGCCGAACGCTCTAGCGAGGTGTCATTTGACGGTGCTTGTGGCGCGCAGCGCTGGCGCGTAAACACAGAAACTAATGCGTTTCAGCCAAAACACAAAACGATCCAAAACAACATGGCGTTCAACGTGAAGCGGGGTCTGTAGTACAACCACGACACAAAATTCTATGAACAAGTGGGAAACAATGACACGAACACACAATAGTATCAATACATCGACACACCAACCAAGGCGTAATAGTCGAGTTGCGTCGACGCGTCGGACTGCGTCGACGTTGAACTGCAAATGCGTCGCATTGCAAATGCCTCCCTAGCACTAACACGCCACCACCACCACCACCACCACCACCACCAACAACAACAACCCATCAGCAGCACATCAACCAACGAATCCGCACACGAACACAACAATGCATCCCCGAGTCACCAACCCAACGACAACAACCCAACAGCAACAACGAACGACAACGACAAAACG